>FKKE01000624.1_pt2 | contig 22359 bp, 17 predicted proteins | sample 1106331 | NCBI WGS metagenome assembly FKKE01 (sample SAMEA3931202, study PRJEB13176) | freshwater metagenome | biome: Drinking water system; feature: drinking water; material: freshwater | place: China | collected 2013-02-06
GTGGTGGCCTCTTTATTTTTCATTGTATAGTGTACATCGATCGTCCAGCGATTCTCTGAAAAATGAATGCCGAATGAGTGCATGTAAAATAGTTTTGTAATATCTGAAACGATGGGCCCCTTACTCTGCCGGAATAATGGTCCTTCTACAGTTGCATTATAAAGCTGGTAAACAAAAAGAGGATTGAAGTAAACGAAAATCTCTTCTTTTCTTTTCATCTGTTCTTTTTTATTCCCCACCCTTGCGCTATAAAAGCCGCTATGCAGGGGATTTTCAAAATTGCCAAACTTAATAATTGTTCCTGCCGACATATTAGTGAAGGCATTACCCGCATTGATCATACCTGTTGCCATTACCTCCAGCAATCGTTGATCATTGGCAATTCCCCTTATGTTGTAATCATATTTGGCCGATAGATTCAGGCTTAGCTCTCCATTCAGCTGGTAACGCCACCCATATATTTCCGGAAGATTTGTGATGGAGTGATACCATTTTTGTACTTCCTCTGCCTTTGAATATTTTCCTGTAGCTCCTGCTGCCAAAGAAGTTTGCAATACATGGCCTTTTGCATAAAAAAACCTGGCTCCTTTTTCTATAAACAAGTAACCGCTGAATGGCCGGTCAATGGTCCTTGTACTATTATTATAAAAATCTTCAGATACAAATATTTTTTGACCGATCGTAAGATCGGAAATGATCTTCCGGACTTTTTCATTTGTTTTCCATGATGATAGTTTCGTATAGTTCAAAAAAAAGCCATTCGTATAGTACCCATCTACATAAGTAAGGGCATAGTTATCATTTTCCGAGATCAGTTTTACCTCATATAAAAAAGATCGGTCATGCTGGGCAAAAAGCGATTTCACAACCGCCAAAAACAATATAAGCAGTAAGACCGGTTTCATTAATGCACTCAAAATAAAAAATTCTTACGCAGGCTGGAATTATTATTTCATTTCTTTTATCATAGCCGAAACAAGATGTGCCTCGTACCCTTTTTGCAAAAGATAATCTCTTGTCTTTGCCATTTTTACAAAAAGATTTGTACCCTGTCCTTTTATCGAGTTCCATCTTTTTACAGCCAGTTTATGAAGTGTTTCCTGGTATTTGTTATCATCTATTTCAGCTAACGCCATCGCAATACAGTATTCACTTATTTGCCTTTGTTTTAATTCTGCTTTGATCTTCATTTTCCCCCATTGCTTCATCCGGAATTTTCCGCCGGCAAAAGATATGGCGAATCGTTCTTCATCCAGGCAGCCTTCCTCTATCAATCGTGAAGTAAGCTCTTCTACATCTGCTTTCCTTAATCCGAATGTATAGGCTTTGGATTTTACCTCTGCGTGGCACCGATCCTGGTAAGCGCAATAATGTCTTAACTTTTGATAGACCTGTTCTTTATTAAGTGTTTTTTTGGGGATCATGTGGGCTCAAATTTAAGTTCAACCAGGCGGCAAAGTCCAATATCCACACGGTTTTTACATTTCTTGTCTATAATCCAAAAATCATTAGCTTCGCCCCAAACCAATTGCAAGATGAAGTTTATTGTTTCCTCTTCGGCTTTACTGAAACAACTGCAGCATATCTCCGGTGTTATTAATGCCAATACTGTGTTACCCATCCTTGAAGATTTTTTATTTGAAGTAGAAAAAAATAAACTAAGCGTGGTAGCAACCGATCTTGAAACCGTGATGCGTATCCAAATGGATATTGAATCAAAAGAAAGCGGCAAGGTTTGTATTCCTGCAAAAATCCTTTTAGACAGCTTGAAGAACATTCCCGACCAGCCTTTGACATTTACTATTGATAAAAATTTCGGAATTGAAATTACCAGTGATAATGGTAAGTATAAAGTGATGGGAGAAAACCCGGATAATTTTCCAAAAGAACCCGCAGCTGATGATACTACTTCATTCAAAGCAACTTCTTCAGCCCTGGTAACCGCTATCAATAAAACATTGTTTGCCGTAAGCAATGATGATCTTCGTCCTGCTATGACGGGTGTTTATTTTGAATTGGATAAAAAAGGCATGCAGTGTGTGGCTACTGATGCTCATCGTTTGGTAAAATATAAAAGAACAGATATTTCTTGCCCGAAGACGGACAGCTTTATTGTTCCCAAGAAACCCTTAACGCTGCTGAAATCTGCGTTGCCCACAACGGATGAAGAGATCTCGATTAGCTATAACAGCAATCATTTTTTTGTAAAGCATGGCACTACACAAATGAGCTGCCGCCTGATAGATGCCCGTTTCCCTGATTATAAGGTTGTGATCCCGACAGATAATCCTTATAAGCTCGTTGTAAATAAAAATGATTTCCAGGGTGCTTTGCGCCGCGTGGTGATCTTCAGTAACAAAAGCACCAACCAGGTTGTACTTGCTATTGCCGGCAGCGAACTGGAGTTAACTGCGCAGGATGTTGATTTTAGTTTTGAAGGTGATGAAAGAATGAAATGCCGCTATGATGGTGAAGATCTGACGATTGCTTTCAATGCAAAATTTTTAATTGAAATGCTTAGTGCTGCCGACAGCGATGAAATAAAAATGGAACTATCCACACCTACTAAAGCCGGCATTATCAAACCAACGGACCAGGAAGACAACGAAGAACTGATGATGCTTGTAATGCCATTGATGCTGAATCAATAAAACATTGCTTTAAATATTGGCCGCCGATTCAGGCGGCTTTTTTTATTTTTATACAATGAAGTTTATTGAAGTAAGGGTCTTTGATGATTATATTTCTGCTCATATTATCATGGGCCGGTTAAAAGAAGAAGATATTCTCTGCCATTTAGAAAATGAACACACAATGACACAGGCCCCTTTTCTAACTCATATTTATGGCGGAATCAGATTGATGGTGCCCGAAGCACAAGCAGAAAGAGCAAAAGAGCTTTTAACACAATGGGGTAATGAACAGGTTTTATGAAACACTTTTTCCTTCGTAACTTTTCCTCAATAATTTATCCTTATGTGGGATGATATAAAGAATTATTTCGAGACCCTTGAACAGCACCCTGTACAACGAATGATCTTTTTGGCTGGGGGCCTCTTACTGTTCTGGATATTGGAAGGCGCCATTCCATTGTTACGATTGAATTATAAGAAAAACAAGATCCGCCACGCCTCGGTTAATCTCGTATTTACTGTTATTCATCTTATCATCCACACTGCGCTAGCCATTTTGATCGTGATGTTGAGTGATTGGTGCAGGAATAATTCTTTTGGGATAGTTTATTGGACCAACGCCAGCACAAACATACTTCTTACTATTATTATTGGTGTATTGGCTTTAGACTTCAGCAGCTGGCTGGTACACTGGGTAATGCATAAAGTAAAGCCATTATGGGGTTTTCATTTAATTCATCATACAGATACTACGGTTGATGTAACTACCGGCCTGCGGCATCACCCCGGTGATAGCATTTTAAGAGGAATCTTTTTCATGCTGCTGATCTTTGTTTCCGGCGCACCCATGTATTCGGTTATGGTTTATCAAACACTTCTTGTGTTGGCAACGGCTTTCACTCATGCCAATATCAGTCTGCCAAAAAAATTGGACACGGCATTAAGCTATATTCTTGTTTCCCCAAACATGCACAAGGTTCATCATCATTGGAAGCAGCCTTTTACAGATAGCAACTATGGCGGGGTATTCTCAATATGGGACAGGCTATTCGGGACGTATAAAAAACTTGACCCAAAAGAGATCCGCTATGGTCTCGATCGTCATTACCCCAATGAGAAAGATGAAGACCTTGTTGCTTTAATGAAAAAGCCATTTCAAAAGCTGGATGGTTGATTGCTTTTGCTAACTTTCCCCAATGAATATTATTGCTGTCATTCCTGCCCGCTATGCAGCTACCCGTTTTCCCGGTAAGCTCATGCAGCAACTGGGAAACAAGCCTATCATCCGTCATGTATTTGATAATACACTTGCCACCGGCTTATTTAGTGATGTATTGGTAGTAACAGACAGTGATATTATTCATAAAGAAATAATGTCCAATGGTGGTAAGGCGATCATGAGTAAACAAGAACATGAAAGCGGCAGCGATAGAATTGCTGAAGCAGTTGAAGAAATGAACGTTGATGTAATTGTAAATGTACAGGGCGATGAACCCTTTATCAAAAAAGAACCTCTTGAGAAATTAGTTCGATTGTTTGATGATCCGGTTGTACAAGTTGCTTCATTAATGAGAAAAATATCAAAAGACGAAGCTGCCAACCCCAACAATGTAAAAGTAGTTACTGATAAAAATGGTTATGCTCTTTATTTCAGCAGGAGCATAATTCCACATCAAAGAGACAGCGGGGCGATGGCTGAATATTTTTTACATATAGGCGTATATGCGTATAAAAAAGAAGCATTGATGAATTTTACCAAATGGCCACAATCCGTATTAGAAAAAACAGAAAAGCTGGAACAGCTTCGTTACCTGGAAAATGGAGTCAAGATAAAAATGGCTGAAACAGATTATGTCAATATTGCGATCGACACACCGGAAGATCTTGAGAATGCAAAAAAATACTTCTAATTAGCTTTCTTTAATTCGTTTAAAATACCCTCTAGCTTCTCTTGTATTTCTTTACGCCGAAGCTGGTTCACGCCGTTGTCTTCTTTAGCCAGATCTTTTATGATCAGAACTTCTTCTTTTCTTGCATTTAATAATTGTTCCAGAAGACCGGTTTTCTTTTTTGCCCCCTCAGAGACATTATATTTTTTCATGGTCTCCAATATGGCTGATGCTTTATTGAACTCTTCGTTCAGTTTTGTTTCATTTATTTCTACCCATTCAGAATAAGATGGAGAGTCGTTGTTAAATAAAGCCACGATCCTGGCGTCTGATTCAGCAAACTCATTATACTTCTCATAATATTTATCTCTGTCGGCAAAGTCGCTTTCTTTTAAGTAATTGATTTCCGCTTGCCGTTTTTCTTTGCTAACTATATTTCCCGGGTTGTTTAAATACATCCATACTGCCAATACTGTAATGGAGGCTATTGCTAATAATACCAATTGATTTCTTAAGCCATTTACTTTGTTTTTTAATAACAGATAGAATACAAATCCAATAATTAAACCGCTTGCCAGGCCGCCTGCATGTGCTGCATTATCTACGCCCGATCTCATTCCATAAATAAGATTAAACACAACAAATACCGCTATGCTTTGTAATAAGCCGCCTCTTATTTGTTTCGGAATTAGATTAGTAAACAATAAGGCAAGAAATACCCCGTACATACCAAATACTGCACCCGATGCGCCTGCGCTATTAACTCCTTCAGCATGCCACCACAAGCTGGTGAGGCTTGCCATCACTCCTGTGCACAAATAGGCAAGAATGAATTTTGTTTTACCAAGTATGGGTTCCAAATAAACTCCGGCCGTATACAATGCATAAATATTCATAACAATATGAATGAGGCCAAAATGAATGAACATACATGATATCAACCGCCACCAGTCGCCTGAAAGTGTTAAAGGAGTATAGTTGCTTCCCCACTTAATGTGTACAAGGGCATTGGGTGAAAACAGACCGGCGCCATTAATTACCATCAGGATAAAGACAATTACGTTAATGCCAATGATGCCATAAGTGGCATAAAGACCGGATCCCGATAAATTCATAACTGATCTTATTTCTTCTGCCTGTTTTTGTTGCTTCGTTACTGATTCTATAGTTTGCGCCCTTAGATTTTCGAGTTCTTCCGTCCATTCTGTTTTAATGCCTGATGCTTTTACTTTTTCAAAAGCGGCTATGAAGTCGTTGATATGTTTCTTGTTTTTGCCTAAAAGATCGAAAGATTCATTATGTACCAGGGAACTGGTTATAGTTATCGACCCATCAACAGCTTCTATTAAAATTTCATCATCATACTTGTTCCAGCTTCTTGGGGTGTAGCCGATAATGGCCGCTGGCCCCGCATACTTTACCGTCCAGCCAAGCTCCAAAAAAGTTCGGTAAGCTATCAATAAAAGCTGCTCTGCTGTTTGGCCTTGAAATGTGAATTCTTTTTTTTGTGAGGGCATCCCTTCGTTTTTTAATTATTGACAAATATAATTCCGGCGTCATTTATTTTTGAATCTGAATTTTACCGATGAATTTCTTTTGTTAACTTACCAAACTCATGAATGTAAAGCTCAAGCCCGAAAAATATCTTCGATACCTGGTGCCAATTAATTTGTTTGGCAGCCGGCGAACCCGGGAAATATTAAATCAAAACCCTACCATCATTCCATTCCGGGAAGACTCCAAAGAAATAAAGATCACGGTGTATGATTATACAGCCACCGAGATCGAAACCTATGAGCTCAATGAAGTAGTGGAATGTTTTCCTTTTCTAAACAAGCAAAGTATTACATGGATCAATGTGGATGGGATCAGGAAGGCCGATGTTGAAACGCTTTGTAATTATTTTACCGTGCATCCGCTGTTACAGGAAGATATTTTAAGTATTAACCAGCGGCCAAAGATGGATGAGATAGAGAACGTATTGTTTTGCCTGATGAATATGCTGTATTATAATCCTGAAAAAAATACGGTTGAACAAGAGCAGATAAGTATTGTAATGGGCAAAAATTTTATTTTAAGTTTCCAGGAAGACGCCAGCCGCGATGTTTTTAATTCTCTTCGTGAAAAATTAAAAATTACCAATAGCCGGCTGCGGCAAGCCGGACCCGATTATCTCTGTTATACAATGCTTGATCTTATCGTTGATCATTATTTTATTGTAATGGAAAAATTGGGTGACCAGATAGAGGCTTTGGAAGAGGAAGTTGTCCGGAGTGCAACACAAAGATCACTTGGTAAGATCAATTTCTTACGTAAAGAACTTATCGTATTAAAAAGGAATATTTCACCGGCCCGTGATCTAATCAACGGTTTTATCCGTAGTGACAGCGATCTGCTTGAAGACAGAAGCACCAAATATTTCAAGGATGTTTATGATCATATTGTTCAGGCAAATGATCTTACCGAAACTTATCGTGATATGATGATCAACATGCATGATCTTTATATCAACAATGTGAATCTGAAGATGAATGAGGTAATGAAGGTGATGGCGATCGTGACATGTCTTCTTGCCCCGGCTACAGTTATTGGTGGAATTTTTGGAATGAATTTCGAAAGCTTTCCATGGCACAGCCCCTATGGCTTCATTGGTGCTGTAGGTGTTATGTTGCTGATACCACTTTTGATGTTGTGGATATTTAGAAAAAGAGGGTGGTTTTAATAACAGCAAAATGTTTAATCAATAATCCTTTAGGTCGACAACTACAGATCAGCCCTATAAAAGAAGTCTGTTTCTCTAACCCAGCCATTTTTCTCATATACTTTTTGCGCAGTAATATTATCTGCAGCTGTTTGCAATACTAACCACTTTGAATTTGTTTCTTTTCCAAACTCTTTTGCAGCATTTAATAATGCTGATGCAGCCCCGATCCCTCTCGATCTTTCGTTTACATAAAGATCATTAAGCATCCATGTTCTCATCATATTCGTGGAAGAAAATATTGGAAAGAGCTGTGTAAAACCGATCAACTCTTTTTTCTTCTCTGCAACAAATATTACCGATTCCTGTCTTTTCATTCTTTTTTTCAAAAATAATTTTGCGGTGGCAATATCCCCTTTTTGTTTGTAAAAGATCCGGTACTTATCAAATAAGACAGAAAGTTGTTCAAGGTCTTTCTTATTTGCTCTCCTTACTATCATGATAATTATTTTATGGGCTTGAATTTATATGGATACACTTTGCCCGAATTCCATTGGCATACATAAAGATTTTCTTCATCATCAACCATTACATCGTGTGGATGCCTGAATAATTTATCCGTTTGATGAAATGGTTTTAATTTACCATTTTCATACGCTGCTTCTGATCCGCAAAGCACAGATACAACCTTATTCTCCCTGTTCAGGATAATAACAAATCCCGAATCTGTATTATTAAGGTCGGGTGATCGAAGAACAGCGGTGTATAAATAATCTCCTTTTATAACAGGCCGGCAAACACAGGCGCCGGGCAATGAAATAGTTTCAAGATATTCTCCGCCCAGGGAAAACCTTTTAAAACAACAGCGGGTCCTGTCAGTAATGATCAGTGTTCCCGGTGTTGTTCTGTTGTCAATAGTTATACCATGTGCATTATCCAAGTGTTTTTCTTCATTCCCTCTTCCGCCAAAAATGTTTTTGATCTTCCCCTCTTTATCATAATGAGTGATGTATTGCATTCCATAACCATCGGCAACATAGATCTCGCCGTCATTTGTGATTGTTGTTTCTGTCGGAATAAATCTTTTGGGATCAAAATATTTTCCCGTCTCTACCGGGTACTTCCAGGTTTGTAAAATTTTTCCATCAATGGTTGTCTTATAAAATTCGTTCTTATTCGTATCTGTAATAAAGAGTAGCTGTTCTTTGTCGCCCCATATTGATAATCCATGCCCTCCCGGAAAATCATGACCCCAGGTTTGCAACAGCTTTCCTTTTTTATTAAAGAAGATCACATTGTTCTTTGTTTCGTTTGTCAGTAAAACAATTCTTCCCTTTGCATCCTGCACCATTTCATGACAATCATTTACAGGCAATGTAGCCGCATCTGCTTTTACCCAATCTTTTACCTGCTTATATCTTTTTTCATTTTGCCCATATATAATTTCACCATCAATAATCTCAACCAATTTTTCTTTGGTAAAAAGAGCTCCTGCAATTAACAGGCTGCTGTTTTGTATAAATTCTTTTCGTTGCATAAAAGATCAATTAAAAAATATTTCATCAATAAAGACCCAGGCTTTGTCTCCCTTTCCCGGGTGCCATGCAGGTAATACTGACACATTCTTTGCGATTATCTTATAGTATTTAAATGCAGAAGGGCCAATATCAGCTTTGATCCCTTCTGTTCTTACCATATTTACTTCTTCTTTTGCAGGTTGCTGAGGAAATAATTTTTTTAAAAGCTTCATCTTGTCTTTTTCCTCACCCCCCCAGATTTCAATCTCAGCAGGCGGCATCAAATACGATTGTATGCTTTTATTATAACTGATCGAAATGCTGCGGATCGTTTCCTTTGTATCAAAATAAAAAAGCGCAGCAAATGGTTTTTCCCGGAACCCAAGCCAGGCAGGATCATTAAAGTTTTCGGCCAGCCCTTTTTTAGCGTCAATCAAGGTTGCCGCACCTTCTCCTTTATATTTTTCATTGGGTTCATTTATTAACTCTGCTTTTGCTGGCTTTATCCCTTTTATAAAAAATGAAAATGAAACAACGGGGCTGCTGTACCATCCCGGCCTTGTAGCTCTTGCTTTTACAATGGTAAAGCCATGGATTGATAATGGTGTTTTATAGATCGTTGCACTTGTGCTATCAGGATCTGAGCCATCTGTTGTATAGCGTATATCGGCTCCCGGCACCGGGTGTTTCAATTCGATCTTTTCATTGTTGCCCAGAACATATTCATCGTTTTTTAAAACCGGTGGGGTCAATGTCAATATTTCTTTTTCATCAGGAATATAGCCGGGTTCAAAACGGATCTTATTATTCTGCTTTTTTAGTTCCGCAATATCGGCGAAGCTGATCTTTGTATTCCACACAAATACTTCCCTAAGTGAATCAAGAGCCGAAAGAGCGGGTATGATGTTTTTATCAACTGTTGTTCCGGCAAGAGAAAGCGATCGTAGTTTTTTTAATTTTCTTAACCGGGCTACACCATTATTTGTTACCGATGAATTATTCAGTATTAATTTTTCAAGATTCACAAATTGGTTAACCGTTTTCATGTCCACATCGTCAACGGGCATATTCCCCAGATTTAGCACCACAAGCTGTTCTTTGATTTTTAATAACTCTTCAAGTTTCTTACGATCAAATTTTTCCCGCACAAAAAAATCTGCCTGTAATGCCGGAGAATATTGTGACAAGGGAAACACTGAGCAGAACGGGCTGTTTATTTCTTTAACTACGGATGGTGCTGCGGCTGCAAACGGATATACTTTTTCCTTTTCTTCTTCAGGCAACCGGATAAATTTTGATGCCAGTATTTTTAAAGTATCATCATCGGCATAATCTTTCAACTTCTTTTTCATATCAGCCCCCGCCTGTATCCATGCAAACAAAAGATCGGACTCCTGCTGGCTCAATTGGGGTTTTCCTTTTGGCGGCATGTGTTTTTTATCATCTTCGGGTAAATTGATGTTTTGAATGAGGTGGCTGTTCGGGGCATCTCCGGATATCCATATAGGACCATTCTTTCCTCCTTTTACAATTTTTTCCTCGCTTGTCATGATCAGTTCGCCTTTTGATTTCTTTTCATTATGACAGGAAAAACATTTTGATTTTAAAATGGGTCTGACCGCGGCAACAAACAATGAGCTGCTATCATTTATTTTGAGTTCTTCTTCATCGTTTTCCTTTTGTAAAGGTTGCCATACAAATCCTTCGCCGTGTGTAAGATTAGAACCGAAATGGCTCCCAATGATCATTACTACCAGGGAAAAAATGAAAACCGAAACAAAAACAATTTTTTTCCCCTGCCCGGATTGATAGATCAACAGAAGAACATATGCCAGGATAGCCGTTATAATTCCCAAAGCTTTATGCTTTAAAAGAATATTTTCATCATAGCCGCCTTCTTTTGAAAGAAAAAAACCCATCAATGCAGTAAGCGATGCGGTAAAGGCAGTGACCTGTAGTACGAGAATAAAAATTTTTTGAAACGATACGGCTTCAATACTCTTTCTGCTCAACCAAAGAATAAATGAGATAATAAGCAGCCCGATCGGCAAATGAAGCAGCAGCGGGTGCATTCTTCCAACCGATTGCAACGCCGGCGGCAGCGATACTTTGTTTTGAAAAAACAACAAAAACAAAAGCATCACAATGATAAAAAAACTAAGATTGGATAAAATGCGCTGGAATAATTTCATTCTTTGTTTTTATGCAAGTACTCCTTTCACGACTTCACCCGCCACGTCTGTTAAACGATAACGTCTGCCTAAATGTTTATAAACAAGTTTTTCATGATGCAATCCCATCAAATGCAAAACTGTTGCGTGAAAATCGTTGATATGCACAGGGTCTTTTACAATGTTATAGCCAAACTCATCTGTTTCGCCGTAACTAAGTCCCGGCTTAATACCGCCTCCCGCCATCCAGATGCTATAACATCTGGGATGATGATCCCTGCCATAATTTTCTTTTGTCAATTCACCCTGGCAATAGTTCGTTCTGCCGAATTCGCCACCCCATATCACTAATGTTTCATCCAGCAATCCTCTTTGTTTAAGATCCATCACCAACGCTGCAGAGGCTCTGTCGGTATCTTTTGCCTGGCCCGGCATTTCTCCAACTAAATTTCCATGCTGATCCCAGCCCTGGTGATATAGCTGAACAAATCTTACTCCTGCTTCAGAAAGTTTTCTTGCTAATAAACAATTGGCCGCATAAGTACCCGGCACCAAACATTCGGGCCCATACATTTTAATGATATGATCCGGTTCTTTTGAAAGATCCGTCAACTCGGGTACAGCAGTTTGCATACGATAAGCCATTTCATACTGTTCCACTTTTGTTTTTATTTCCGGATCGCCAAATTCTTCAAATGATAATGCATTTAATTTCGCTAATTCATCAAGCATCCTTCTTCTGTCCACCTTATCTGCGCTTTCGGGATTATTCAGGTACAAAACTCTTTCATCACTATTGCTGAATTGAACTCCCTGGTGAATGCTATCTAAAAATCCATTTGTCCAAAGTTTTGAATACACACCTTGTCCATTTCCTTTTCCTCTTGAAAGCAACACACAAAATGCCGGAAGATTTTTATTCTCACTTCCTAAGCCATAGCTCAACCACGATCCCATGCTTGGGCGATTTCCTTGTTCGGCTCCGGTTTGTATAAATGTCAATGCAGGGTCATGATTGATGGCTTGTGTATGCATTGATTTAATTACGCAGATATCATCGGCGATCTTTGCAATGTTTGGAAACAATTCGCTGATCCATGTTCCCGATTCCCCATATTGTTTAAAGGCAAACTTTGATCCTACCATTGGAAATTTTTCCTGGTTCGCCGTCATGCCCGTCAATCGCTGCCCCATTCTTATCGATGCAGGAAGATCTTCGCCCATTCTCTCGATCAAAGTGGGTTTATAATCGAAGCTTTCTAATTGCGATGGCGCCCCGTTTTGAAAAAGGTAGATAATGCGTTTTGCTTTGGGAGCAAAATGCGGAAGACCAACCGGCGAAACCATTTCCCCGGCTGATCCGCTGAACAGATCTTTAACAAGTAAAGAACCAAGAGCAACACTTCCAATACCAAGACTCAGCTTGCCAAGAAAATGTTTTCTTGTAATATTCATCCTGTTATCAAAAAATTCGTTTGCCATGAATTTTTATTTTATGAAATCAGCATCATAATTACTATCAACTTCCCTTGCGTCCGTGCCGAAGGCACTCCTTTGGAGCACTCTTGTGCTACAGCAATTCTATTCATCAGGTTTTGGTGATAGCCTCTTCCATATTATAAATTGTATGAACAACCTGCATCAGCGCCGCAGCCTCTGTTTTATTTATCCTTTCTTCATGCCTGTATTCTCCTGCTTTTAAAAAACTTTCAGCTTTACCGGGTTGTTTTGAAAATGTTTCTTTTTCCTTTTTATAATATTCAAACAAAATTTGCTTTTCTTTTTCCGTTGCTTTGCGGCAAATGATCAGGCGAAATGCCTTTTCTATCTTTTGTTGATCCGATATTTTTTCTGTTGATAATCTTTCTGCCAACACTCTTGCAGCTTCCAATACCTGCGGGTCGTTTAATAATACCAATGCCTGCAACGGCGTATTTGTCCGAACTCTTTTTACTTCGCATTGATCCCTGTTTGATGCGTCAAACGTAAGCATGGATGGCGGCGGCACGGTTCTTTTAATAAACGTATACATACCGCGGCGATACAATTTTTCATCATGATCCTGTATATATCTTGCCAATTGTCCGCGGCCGGAAGTTGAGGATTCCCAAATTCCTTTTGGCTGGTATGTTTTTACACTGGGCCCCCCAATTTCATAATTCATGAGGCCGCTGCTTGATAATACGTGGTCTTTTATAAACTCAGCTGCATATCTTGCTCTTGGCGATCTTGATAAATAAACATTCTCCGGATCTTTTGAAAGTTTTGTTTTTGTAACTACAGACGATTGCTGGTAAGTTGCTGACATCACAATTTGTTTTACCAGTCTCTTTATGTTCCAGCCATTATTCATAAAATCCAGGGCCAGCCAATCAAGTAATTCCGGATGCGATGGTGGCTCACCCTGCATTCCAAAATCACCTGAAGTTTTTACCAGTCCTCTTCCAAAAAATTCCTGCCAGATACGATTGACAAACACTCTTGCTGTCAGGGGGTGTTTTTTATCGAATAACCATTTAGCCAGGCCCAGCCTGTTCTTATCAAGCTTTGTTGAGTCAAATGGAAATATTTTGGAAGGAGTATTAAAGCTAACCGTATCACCCGGTTGATCATACACTCCTCTTTTCAAAATATGAGTTGGCCTTGTCTTGCTGCTGTCTTTCATAATCATCACCTGTACAGCTGCAGTATCTTTTTTATTAATGAACCGTAAAATGTTTTTTACATCGTCGCTGCTGATCTTCATATTCGGCGGGTCGGCCAGCGATGCCAATGTGATGTCGCCTAACAATCCTTTTTCATTTATTTGATTAAAGAAGGCAAATGTGCTGTAATACGCCTTTTGCGGAATGGGATCAAACTTATGATCATGACATTTGGCGCATTCAAATGTCATTGCTAAAAAAGCTTTGCCAAATGTGTTGGTACGATCGGTTACATATTCTAAACGATACTCCTCGTCTATCACGCCTCCTTCCTGTGTTATTTTATGATTGCGGTTAAAACCCGTTGCCAGCAACATTTCTTTTGTTGGTTCGGGTAACAGATCACCCGCCAATTGCCAGGTAACAAATTTCTCATACGAATAATTTTCGTTGAAAGCATGTATCACCCAATCTCTCCATGGCCACATGGTTCTTAATCCATCGTCCTGGTAGCCGTGGCTATCTGCATATCTTGCTACATCGAGCCAATGCAGCGTCATCTTTTCCCCGTAATGTTTATTTGCCAGCAACGCATCAACTACTTTTTCATATGCGTTGGTAGAATTATCTTTTAAAAAACTTTCCTGCATTTCAATTGTTGCAGGCAAACCGGTAAGATCGAAACAAACTCTTTTTACCAATCTTTCTTTATCCGCCTGTTCATTTGGTGAAAGCCCGGCTGACTCCATTTTTGCAAGAATGAAATTATCTATTTCGTTCTTTGCCCAATCCTTATCATCTGTTTCGGGTATTTGTTGTGGCTGCGGTGCAATAAATGCCCAATGCGGTTTATATTCTGCTCCTTGTTTTATCCATTTCTCAATTAATTTCTTTTCATATTCTGATAATACAAGATTTGATGATGGCGGAGGCATCAGCTCTGCTGTATCTGCTGAAATAATACGATGATAAACCCGGGACTCCTGTGGTTTTCCGGGAACAATTGCAAACATTCCGGGGCTTTCTTTTAATACTGCAAATGCGCTGTCTGCAATATCAAGTCTAAGATCTGCCTTTCGTTGTTTGGCATCGGGACCATGACACTTGAAACAGCGGTCAGAAAGAATAGGCCTTATGTGAATATTAAAATCAACAAGAGCAGGAAGCTTGTCCTTTGGTTTATTTTTTCCATAAATAAAAAAAGATGCGGCGCCGGCACCAATAACGACAAGCAATAAAACCCACCAGGTTTTTTTCACAACAAAACTTTATCCCGTAAGGTAAAAATTTTTTGTGTTACCGATGTAGTATTACTTTTTTTTAAATACCGGAACAGTGCTGCAGGGTTCGCCATACATGATGCTTTTGGCAACAGGCAACAAGATCCTTGTGGCTTCAGCATATGCAAAATCATCGATCGGTGTTTCACCACAGCCTTTTAATACAATGCGGCTACCATTAAATTCAGCAGTGTTGATCGAAGCGATGTTTTTCAGGAAAATATTCTTATAAATTTCTTTTTCGGTTCCCACTATTGTTTCTTTTGCTACCGGCTGAAGATATGTGGTTACAAGCATATAAGCCCATACAGGAATTATTGCATCAGCAGAACAATTGATCGCAACATATTTATCCCTGTATTTTTCCCAATCATGTTGCTTCAATGCTTCACGAAAATCCTTTTCTTTTAATATCATTCCCATAAAAAGAAAATCTTTCAGATCGAATACAGCTATGTTTTCCTTTGATGGAAGATATTTTTCCAGGTCGATCGTTACCAACCCGCTTTCGGCTACCTTATTTATTATTTCATCACTCATTATTTGCAAAATTAACCCCGGTTCTGCTTATTCGTTTTCGAAAAGCGGCACAAAAAAGCCCGGCATTTTTCCGGGCTTTCCATAATATGGATACTATGATCAATAAAAATTACTTCTGTTATCCTTGATATCGGCTTTTTTTCTTAGCACAGCGAGGGGTGAACTATAGAATGTTTGCATTTGCTTAGACCTGCTTCTTAACTGTGCCTTTTGGTTTTCAATGTCTGCACCCACAACCTGCGTGGTAGTAAGATCATCAACACGAATAACATAAACGGCATTATTACCTGCAAGCGGCTCAGGGATCACCTTTCCTTTATTGGAATTATTAAATATTGCGCCTAAAATTTTTGGATCAACAAGACCCCTTGCCCCGGTGATGCGAACACTGTCAACGGTAACAATAGAATCTTTGAATATTGCAGCGGCTGCCTCAAGCGTTGTTACTTTACCCAGCATCTTTTTAATTTGCTCTGCTTTCTTTTTGTCTTTTAATATTCGTTCCACACTGGGTGCCTGCCCGGTGCCCACTCTTGCAATATGAGCCGGCATGGTGCCCTCTTCCAAAACCTCGGTGACCACAGCAACGATCTGCTTATAGCCGATACGGGGATCGCCGATCTTCTCCTGGTTCAATACATCGCCCTTATCAGCCTTGTAAATTTCTTTAATAAGTGTGCGGCAGGGAACCACTTTTCCATAGCCACCAAGTGCGGCAGCATATGTTCTGTCAATATCCTGTATCGAAATATCGGTGGGTTTTATATTCGTTGCCTGTAACTTTTGGTACCGGCCATTTGACCGGGCAATTACATCGTCGAATGATTTGAGATCTTTTGCTTCATTTGAGAATTTGCTCGCTTCTTCTAATGCTCTTCTTTCTGTTTCCCTGCTTGCAATAATATTCTTTGAAAAGAATGCAAACTTGTAATAAGGTTGAATATTCTTCTGATAAACTATTTCAATATAATGATAGCCGAATTTTGTTTTTACTTTTTTACGCTGGCCCTTTGTTCCATCAAATAAAATGTATTGTGCAAAATCCTGGTCAAAATCCTGTTCATTCGTAATGTCTTTTATCGAAAATCTCATGATACCAAGACTATCCTGTGTGCTGGCCACTGTATCCATGCTTGTCTGCTTCATTACTGTTACAAAGCTGGCCCCTTTGCTGATCACATTTATAACGCTGTCAATTTTTTTATTTGCAACACTATCCGTCATAGCGCCGGCACCTGATGTTCTGAATAAAATATGGCGGCAGTAAACGCTGTCTGCCAATCTTTTTTCTTCCACTTTTTTTGCCAACACATACGCATGCTGATCAAGATAAGGGCCATAAACCGCTCCTTCAGAAATATTGATTATGCTGTCTGCTGCCATTGTTTGTGATTGCAGCTCGGTCTTATTCTGGTATTGATCAGTATAGGAAGTAGCGCTGCCGCGGCCGGAAAGGAATCTTGCAGGTAGCGTATCAGATGCAAAGGCCGGCTTAAGATCTTCAAGTTGTTTTTTTATTGCGACTGAGTCAGCAGATGTTGGCGATGCATCAAACACAACATAGGCAATGCTCCTGCTTTCTTCCTGTTTATAGGTTTCTTTATTCTTGCTTACATAGTCTTCAATCTCTTTATCTGTAACCGTTATAGTGCTGTCGGCGATGTTTGCATAAGGGTAGCTTGTGTAAGAAACCTTTGCCATCAATGCCGATTCACTATTTTGTTTTTCAACATACCATTTGGGATAATAAACAGCATTGTTAAGAATAGAAGTATACTTCTCGTATTTTCTTCCATACTCAAGGTCGGCGAGATACATATTCAATTGATCTCTTTCAACAGGGTTTGAGCTTCTTCTTAATTGATTGATCATATTCTGAAGCTGGCCCGCATCAAAGTTTCCTTGTGCATCAGTAAACCGCTGCCTGAGATCTGCCGGTGGATTTTGATACAAATAATCGGTCAGCTCTTTTCCGCCCACATCAATACCGGCTTTAGCGAATTCAGCATTCAGGATCACCTTTTCAACATCACGATTCCAAAGAGCTTCATTGGTGTTGTGTCTTTCTGCATCGGTATATTCCTGGCCCATTTGCTCCGCATTAAGCCTTGCCTGGTTTTCTGCTGCCTCTAATCTTGTTTGGAAATCCCGGTAATCAATTTTTTTTCCATTGATAACACCAATGGTTGTTGGCCCACCGCCCATCCTGCTTTGTGCCTGGAAATAATCGGTAAGAATGAAGCCCAACAATGCTAATGCAATTGCAACTACTGCCCACTTTGCATACTTTTCACGAATATCCTGGATGACTGACATAATTATATAGTAGGGTTATAAAAAGTCCAAAGGGTTACTTTGGAGGATGGCAAAAATAGGGGAAAAACTGTGGAAAAACAGCCCATCCTCAACAACATTGACCATAATATATATACCCGGCCAAAGCTCCTTCCCGATGGAAGGAAAAGCGGGTAACCGTGCTTAGATTTTTGGGGTAATCGCCAAATTCATTTCTTTAATAAGGTGTTTGGCGCCGGCAAATTTGTCAATGATAAATAAGATATAGCGGATATCCACCATGATATTGCGGCAAATAGCAGGATCATAGTTTATATCACTCATTGTGCCTTCCCATACCCTGTCGAAGTTGAGCCCGATAAGATATCCGTTCGCATCCAGCGCCGGGCTGCCGCTGTTGCCACCTGTTGTATGATTTGCAGCAATAAAACAAACCGGTAATTTTCCATTAACGGCATAGGGGCCATACTCTTTGGTTTGATAAAGCGTTATCAGTTTTTCCGGAACATCAAACTCATAATCGCCGGGCTTGTACTTTTCCATCACACCGTCGAGATAAGTATAAAAATCATACTTCACCGCATCCCTGGCCTCATATCCTTTTACATTGCCATAAGTAACCCGTAGTGTGCTGTTGGCATCAGGATAAAATTTCTTTTCTTTAAACACTTCCATCTGCGCCTGCATATATGTCCGCTGCAGTTTATTTATCCTTGCCTGTAGCTCGTTCAGCCTTCCCTGTACCTGTGTTTGATAGGTTCTTAAAACATCATTATATAATTTGACCGCATTATCACTGCGGATAAAATTTATTGTTTCTGCGGTTGATAAAGCAAGCTTATCATTAACCGCCTTCGCATTCAGTAAAAAAGTTTCCTGGTAAACCTTACCAGCCAGTTTTTCAAAATCTTTTGACACCGCTCTTTCTTTTATCATTGGCGAAATGTATGTTGCTTCCTGGTTGGCCACATACATTTCCATTAAAGCAGCAAAAAGCTTTTTATCAACTTCTGTATTGTGCTCGGGAAAAAATCCTTCGATAAAAGCGGTTACTTCTTTTTTTCTTTTTTGATAGGCTGCTTCTCCGCCCTGGTCGAATGCATTGACCAATGAGCTCAGCTGGCCGGCTATTGTAAACAATTCTATTTTGCTTACGATCTCGGTGAAATAATCACGGGCATATCCAAAAGGTTTGAACTCTGCATAAACGTTATTTAATTCCTGTAAAACATTTCCATAACTTGTTTTCCATTTTGCATTTGCCGCTACTCTTTTTTGAAACTCTGCTTCGTATGCTTTCTTTTTCCCTACTGCGTTTGTTCTTGTAAGCCCCAGCACTTCGCCCTGCCATTTTTTATGGGCATTTTGAATGCCTGCATATTTTGAAGCATATTGAATTTTTATTTGCTCATCTTTTCTCATGAAAGCATCCATGATGTTTAATGCTCTTTCACGAATAGCAATTTTTGCCGGATCATTTACGGTCATGATTTGTTCAACCGCTGCTGCGGGAAGGTATTCCATGGTTCTGCCAGGAAAACCAAACACCATGGTGAAATCGCCTTCTTTTACGCCACTCAGTGATATGGTTAACGCTTTTTTTGGAACATAAGGAATGTTATCAGGAGAATAATCCGCCGGCTTATTATCCTTTCCGGCATAAATACGGAACAAAGAAAAATCTCCGGTGTGGCGGGGCCACATCCAGTTGTCGGTGTCTTTTCCAAAGTTACCGATAGAAGAAGGAGGTGCGCCAACCAGCCGCACATCGTTGTATGTTTCGGTAATGAACATGAAGTATTGATTATTCTCAAAAAAGCCGCGGATCAATACCTTTTGATAGCTTTCTTTTTTTACCGTGTTGCGCAGCCCTTCCATATTCTTATCCACCTGCGATTGTCTTTCGCTTTCGGTCATCTTTGCAGTAACTCCGTTCAACACTTCTTTTGTTACATCTTCAATTCTTATAATAAAGGTGACAAACAATCCCGGGTTGGGTAGTTCTTCTTTATTATTCATGGCCCAAAAACCATCTCTTATATAATTATGCTCAAGTGTAGAATGATTTTGCACAGCATCAAACCCGCAATGATGATTTGTAAGCACAAGCCCTTTGCCTGATATTATTTCCCCGGTACAAAAACCACCAAAGCTTACAATAGCATCTTTGAGGCTTCCACTGTTTATATTATAAATATCTTTTGCACTGATCTTCATTCCCAGGCTTTTCATTTCTTTTTCATTCAGCTTCTCAAGCAATAGGGGCAGCCACATGCCTTCATTGGCGAAGGATAGGATAGAGGACAAGGTGATGGCTAAGAAAAGAAGAAATGATCGGATCTGTTTTAGTGTATTCATATAAAGAATTTGAAAGTTTATAAAGTTAATTCATTAATCCTTATCAAGATTTTGTTACTGTTTGACCGGTGCGGTTAAACTTTTTCTCCCCGTTTTGATGTGAGGAATGAAAAATTGCTGTGTATAACATAAGGTGAAACGTGAACATGAAACAGCAGGAAATGAAAGATCAAAGTTGAAAACCTGGTACTACGACCCGTTAGTGTCAGTTATTCTTATTTAATTAATACTGTATTCACATTGCCTTTACAGTTCTTTTATGCCAAACTTAGCACAGTTTGTATATCCACAGGATTGTGAATATACCGTGAAACAAGCGGCAGATTGTAAATACTGATGTGGAAGAGATATGAATTGAATGTGAATAAACTGAACCATGTAATTTTGTGTAGAATCTTTTCCACGAATCCACATGTGTAATAATAATATACTTTTTTTTATAAATATTATATATTACTATTAATACAATAATAGCATGTGGATGAAAAAAAATTTTGTTTTCGGGATGGTTTTGACCGTAGTATTGCCATCCTTTGAAAAAGTAAAACATGAACACCGGTACACCTGATATTCCATCGCCCAAGCCCTACCAGCTCCTTGCGGAGAAGGAAAAAGAAGTAGAGCTGAAAGGTTTCCTCGATATCGACATAGATCCAACACTTGACCTGTTTGCAGAAATTGAAAAACTTAAAAAAGAAAAGAATGCAATATTGCTGGCGCACTATTACCAGGAACCGGATATACAGGATGTGGCCGATTACATAGGCGATAGTTTGGGACTTGCACAACAGGCAGAGAAAACAAAAGCTGATATGATCGTTTTTGCCGGTGTACACTTCATGGCGGAGACTGCAAAAATTTTGAACCCAACAAAAAAAGTTGTGATACCTGATCTGAAAGCCGGTTGTTCACTCAGCGATAGTTGTCCGCCGCCCTTGTTTAAAAAATTCAAAGAACTACATCCTGAACATGTGGTGGTGAGCTATATCAACTGCAGCGCCGGAATAAAAGCATTGAGCGATGTGATCTGCACCAGCAGTAATGCAAAAGTGATCGTTGAAAGTTTTCCCAAAGAGCAGCCGATAATTTTTGCGCCGGATAAAAATCTTGGCGCCTACATCAACAAAGTAACAGGAAGAAATATGTTGCTTTGGAATGGCGCCTGCATGGTACATGAAATTTTTAGTTTGGAAAAAATTACGAAGCTGAAAGTAAGACACCCAAACGCAAAGATCATTGCGCATCCTGAATGTGAAGACCCGATACTTCGTATTGCAGATTTTATTGGCAGTACAACCGGCCTGCTGAAGTTTACCCAAAAAGATAATGCCAAAGAATATATTGTAGCAACAGAAACAGGCATCCTGCACCAGATGCAAAAAGCATCGCCAACGAAAACGTTTATTCCTGCTCCGCCAAATAATGCCTGTGCCTGCAATGATTGTCCGCATATGAAACGGAATACGCTGGAGAAACTTTATCTCTGTATGGAATATGAGGTACCGGAAATAACGATGGATGAAGAATTAAGATTAGCGGCAAGGAAACCGATAGACAGAATGCTGGAGATAAGTAAGCAGGCGGGGCTTTAGAAAGGCATTATAAAATGAATCAAATGAATATACCAAAAGAACGATATAATGAAATTATTATAGCTCTTGATGGAATTAGATGTGATAATAGAGAAAATAGACAAGGAGCGAACGACGCAAAAGGATTAAGAAAAATGACTGATGATATAATGCAATACATAGAAAGAAAAGGGTATTGTAAATATATTTATGGCGCAAATTGTGAATTTGTTAGAACGCTGACAGAAAAAGGATATGACGTTTTACAATATTTAGATTATAGCAAATACAAAAAGGCTAAACGACTCACAAATTGGAAGTCTTGGCTTCCAATCGTATTGTCTGGCTTAGCGATAATTGTAAGTATTTTGTCTGCTGTGTATAAATCTGACACCTCTTTAAATAATGAAGAAAATCAAGGTTCCCAATTGATGGTGAAAACAGTCGATTATCAAGGCTTACCTATCTTGGGCTCATGGAAACTTCTTACCGGAACCATTATTGAAAAAGGAGATACAACCATCACCGATTATACAAAAGACAGATCGTTCATCAAGATCATCAATGAAACACATTTTTCTTTTTTAAATCACACATTAAGAAAAGACACCACTGATTTTTCTGCAGGCGGCGGACGATATGAACTGAACGGTGATAAATACACCGAACACCTTGAATACTGCAGCGCTAAAGAATGGGAGGGACACGATTTTCATTTTACTGTTACCATAAAAGGCGATACGCTTATTCAACAGGGCG
>FKKE01001920.1_pt2 | contig 22290 bp, 31 predicted proteins | sample 1106331 | NCBI WGS metagenome assembly FKKE01 (sample SAMEA3931202, study PRJEB13176) | freshwater metagenome | biome: Drinking water system; feature: drinking water; material: freshwater | place: China | collected 2013-02-06
GCGTCGGGTGCACGTCGCGGACTTCGAAACCCGCGCGCTCACGCGTCAGACCGCCCGGGCCCAGCGCCGAGAGCCGCCGCTTGTGGGTGATCTCGGAGAGCGGATTGGTCTGGTCCATGAACTGCGACAGCTGCGAGGAGCCGAAGAACTCGCGCACCGCCGCCGCCGCCGGCTTGGCGTTGATCAGGTCGTGCGGCATCACCGTGTCGATATCGACCGAGCTCATGCGCTCCTTGATCGCGCGCTCCATGCGCAACAGGCCGATGCGGTACTGATTTTCCATCAGCTCGCCGACCGAGCGCACGCGGCGGTTGCCGAGATTGTCGATGTCGTCGACTTCGCCGCGGCCGTCGCGCAGATCGGTCAGCGTGCGCAGCACTTCGAGGATGTCCTCGAGGCGCAGGATGCGGATCGAATCGTCGGTATCGAGCCCGAGGCGCATGTTCATCTTGACCCGGCCGACGGCCGACAGATCGTAGCGCTCGCCGTCGGAGAACAGGCCCTGGAACAGAGTCTCAGCCGTCTCCGGCGTCGGCGGCTCGCCGGGGCGCATGACGCGATAGATGTCGAACAGCGCCTGCTCGCGGTTCTCGTTCTTGTCGAGCTTGAGCGTGTTGCGGATGTACGGGCCAACGGTCGCCGGATCGATGTCGAGGATCGGCAAATCGTGAATGCCGGCCTCGATCAAGGTGGCGAGCACGTTCTCGGTCAGCGCATCGCCGGCTTCGATGTAAATCTCGCCGGTTTCCGGATTGACGATGTCTTCGGCGATGAAGCGATCGAACAGATCCTCCGACGGCACCTGAATGTCGACAACGCCGTCTTCGACCAGCTTGTTGGCGTTGCGCGCCGAAATCTTCTTGCCGGCTTCGGCCACGACCTTGCCGGTCTTGGCGTCGACCAGATCGTAGGTCGGCTTCACGCCGCGCCAACGCTCGGCCCGGTACTTGGTGGTCCAGCCGGCGCGCGCGCGCTTGTAGATCGAGGTCTGATAGAAGGTCGCCAGAATCTGTTCGCTCGACATGCCGAGCGCATAGAGCAGCGTCGTCGCCGGCAGCTTCCGCTTGCGGTCGATGCGGACGAACATGATGTCCTTGGCGTCGAACTCGAAATCGAGCCACGAGCCGCGATACGGGATGACGCGCGCCGCGAACAGCAATTTGCCGGAGGCGTGGGTCTTGCCCTTGTCGTGATCGAAGAAGACGCCCGGGCTGCGGTGCATCTGGGAGACGATGACGCGCTCGGTGCCGTTGACGACGAACGTGCCCTTGTCGGTCATCAGCGGAATGTCGCCCAGATAGACGTCCTGTTCCTTGATGTCCTTGACCGACTTGGCGCCGGTTTCCTCATCAGTTTCGAACACGATGAGGCGCAGCTTGACCTTCAGCGGCGCGGCATAGGTCATGTCGCGCTGCTGGCATTCTTCGACGTCGAACTTCGGCTCCTCGAATTCGTAGGAGACGTATTCAAGCACGGCGCGATCGGAAAAATCGCGGATCGGAAACACCGACTTGAACACAGCCTGCAGACCTTCCTCGATGCGCTCGTAGGAGCGTGCATCTTTCTGCAGGAATTGATCGTAGGAGCTCTTCTGCACCTCGATCAGGTTCGGCATCGACCCGGCTTCCGGGATCTTGCCGAACGATTTACGGATACGCTTCTTACCGGTGTAGGACAGAGCCATCTGTTCTTCCCAATGCGCGCTGCGCTCGTGTGCGGACCCCGGCCACTAGGCCCGCCAAGCGCGGCGCATGAGCCGCCTGTTCCGCCCTGGCTTCGGAAGAGCCCCCAAGAGCCCGCCGAATCCGACCCGATTTTCGGAACATCCCGGGCGGGAGATGATCCGGCGCGCTCCAAGTTGAGCACGCAAAGACGGAAGCGGGGTCCGTTGCCGGGCCCTGCTTCCGTCTGCTGTCTGCGAGTTACTTCAGATCGACCTTGGCGCCGGCCTTTTCAAGTTGGGCCTTGAACTTTTCGGCGTCCGCCTTGTTCACGCCTTCCTTCACCGGCTTCGGCGCGCCTTCGACCAGGTCCTTGGCTTCCTTCAAGCCGAGGCCAGTAATGGCGCGCACTTCCTTGATAACTTCGATCTTCTTGTCGCCTGCGGCGGCGAGCATGACCGTGAATTCGGTCTTCTCTTCCGCGGCGGCGGCGGGCGCCGCACCGGCGGCGACAGCAGCGACGGCGACCGGCGCAGCAGCCGAGACGCCCCACTTTTCTTCCAGCTTCTTCGAAAGCTCAGCGGCTTCGAGAACGGTGAGCGACGAGAGCTCGTCAACGAGTTTGTCGAGATTTGCCATGATCTTGGTTCCTGACGTTTGGGTTCAATACGAAATGCGGAATGACGGTTAGGCGGCGTCTTTGGTGGCGTAGGCGTTGAAGACGCGCGCAAGCTGGCCAGCCGGCGCCGCCAACACTCCGGCGACCTTGGTCGCGGGCGCCTGGACAAGGCCGATGATCTTGCCGCGCAGCTCGTCCAGCGAAGGCAACGTGGCGAGCGCCGCGATCCCCTCTTTGTCGAGCAGCTGGTCGCCGAACAGGCCGCCGAGAATGGCGAACCGCTCCTTTTCCTTGGCGTACGCGACGGCGACCTTGGCGGCCGAAATCGGGTCAGCGGAATAGGCGATGGCCGTTGGGCCGGTGAACAGGTCGGCCGCCGACGCCTTGGGCGTGTCGGCGATCGCCAGTTTCACCAGCCGGTTCTTCACCACTTTAAGTGCGCCGCCTTCTGTCCGAAGGCGGTTACGCAGCACCGTCAAATCCGCAACGCTAAGTCCGGCATAGTGGCCAACGACCACCACGCCGGCGCCGGCGAACACGCCTTTCAGCGATTCCACCGTTTCGGCTTTCTGAGCACGATCCATTGCGGTCTCCTCAGTCAGCGTCCGGCCAATCCGGGCGCTGTCGTAAGCGCGCGCGGACCAGCCGGCCGGTGGTTGAAGCCCCCGGATCGGCGCGCGGTCCACGCGCTGCCTGTCCCAGGAGCCGGCCTGCGAGAGATGGCTTGACAGCCAGCCCCGAAAAACGTCAGCTTCTGTCTATTGCGGGCCCTCCGAAAGCGTAACTTAAGCGTTCGCTTTCAACGATTTAAGCCACGCACGCGACGCCCTTACGGGCCGCCACATGTGTAGCGCCTGCAGTCTCGGACAGGTCGGCTAAGGGTGTTAACCCCGCCGGATCGGCGCATATGCCCGCTTTATTGCACTGCCGCAAGAGGGCAGCGGCACATTTCTCTGCGCTTGGCAAGAGGGCCCCGCACCGGGTGGTCCGGGGGACACGGTTGCCATGGTCCGTCGGCATCTCGCCGTCTGACGCAACCAGAGCTAGCATGCCGCGCGTGACCCGTTTTGAAGACACCCTGAGCGCACTCCGCGCCCTCCCCATAGAGCGGCAAGACGAAGTCGCGGACATCATCCTGACGATCATCGAAAACGTAACCGCCACCCGCTCGGTGCTGACCGACGCGCAACTAGACGAGATGCGGCGTCGCCAAGAGCTCGGTTTTCATCGCGCTGATCCGAATCACTTCGACAAGTTGATCGCGCGTCTCTCGGTCGATGGCGACGATGAAGCTCGGGACTGATCGCCATCGCCCGCCGGGCGATTGGGTTCAAGCCACGAGCGTCTTCAATGTGGCGGGGATCGCGCACCGCAAGGGCGCGACACTTCAGTGGATTCGGGACATAGCCAGATCGCTGCGAGCGCGCCTGCCTTATGGCGTCATCGTTGAAAAGGAACCCGACAACCCAAAGATCGCAATGCGCTCAAAGTATATGGGTTCGCGGAAGTTCGCGGCCTTTTCGGCGGCGTACAAAAGAAAACCCGGCACATCGGATACGTGCCCGCGGACATTGCGGAGGACGTTTCAACCGATCTAACGTCGGCGGGAGCGCCGATCGCGGCAGAACTCTATTACGTGTGGTGGGGCAAGGGTGACTTCATCGACGTCAATATGATCATCCTCGCACCTCCAGGACACAGCGCGTCAACACGCGCAAGGCGCAACGCGGGCTAACCCCCTCCCACGAGTTTCCCGATCGCCTCCAGATACGCCGCGAACGCCGCGCGGCCGGCATCCGTCATGCGCACCCGCGTCAGCGGCTTGCGGTCGAGGAAGCTCTTGTCGATCGAGACATAGCCCGCATCCTCCAGCTTGCGCAGGTGCACCGAGAGATTGCCTTGGGTGACGTCGAGCAGCGTTTTCAGTTCAGTGAAATCGGCGACTTCGGCTTCGGCCAAATAGGCCATCACCCCCAGACGCACCCGCCCGTGGATGACGTCATCCAATTTGCCGATGTCGAAGGCGGCCATGAACGCTTACGCCGCCTTCGTCGCGCCGCGCCAGATCACCCAACCAGGCAGCGCCATGCACAAGATGAGCGCGATACCGAGGATGAGCAGGTAGACGCCGATGTCGCCAAACACCGCGACGCCAAGCGCCACGGTGGCTGCGAACCAACCGAGCGCCACAAGCCCAACCCAAGCGCGCCGCAGAATGACCCAGGCGACAAACCACGCCACGCCTTGGAACATGCAGACGACAATCGGGTGATAGAGCCAGAGCCCGAAGCTCTCGGCTTTCTGCGCGCCATAGGCGAAGACGAACGCCATCACCAGATTGGCGAGGCCCGCGCCCTGGAAAACAGCGCCAAGCGCCCGGGCGGTGGGGCCGCCGGGCGGCTTTTTCCGATCCTTCCAGAGGATGAAGCCAAGCACGATGCAGAACAGCAGCGTCGGTCCCATCGCGATCGCGAGCGCAATCAACCCCTCGCCCGGCACAAGTCCCAACGTCTGCAGCCAGTGCAACAGACACTGGGCGCCATAGAGGCCGCCGCCCCACACGAACGCTTCGCCCATCGTGGCCTGCAGCGGGCCTGAGCCGGTGACGAGCGCGCGCATGTAAGCGAGATCGTCGCGCGCGCTCTCAAGATCGGATGCCATCGCCTTCTCCTATTCCGCCGCCGCGAGTTGCGGCGCCGCCGCTTTGACCTTGGCTGGCTTCTCGCGTTTGCCGTTGAGAATCGCGCCGATGAAAGAATAGCGCACCAGGACCTGATAGCTCACCAGCATGATCGCGAACGACACGGCGAGCACCAGCGGATACTTCACGAACCACGGCCACGCATACGGCGCGAACAAGGCGTGCAGCGCCATGACGATCGGGATGTGGACGATGTAGATCCAATACGATGCGTCGGCGAGATAACGCCGCGCCGGGCTGTGGCCCGCCAGGTGGCGCACGGCGAAGCCTATGATGACGATGGTCCAGGCCCAGCATGCGAAGCTATAGAGCGCCGCGTATCCCGCCATGCGCCAATCCTGCGCCGCAGGGCCATCGAGGTTCGGCGTCAAGCCCAACATCATCAGCGCGCTGATCGTCGCGCCGATCGCCGGGCCCACGTACGCAAGCCACCACTTGCCCCAGCCCTCGAAGATCGTGGGTTGACGATGGATGAGCCAACCCAAACCAAAGGCGAAACCGTAGCAGAGCAATGCGGCCGTGTTCGGAATGAGGCCCGTGTCCGGCGTCGGAATGCCGAACCAGGCGTACCAATTCGGGGTCAAGAAGAGCGTCGCCGCCATCGGGATCGCAAGCAGCAACGGCGCGCCGGGGCCCGTGATCAGACGCACGATCGGATCCACCACGCGCAGACGCAGCGTTTCGTTGCGATCGATCAGCCGCACCAAACCGCGCAGAACCAAAGCCGCCGCATAGAAGAAGAGCAGCACATACAAGAACCACAAATGCGTCAGCGGAAACGTCTCGACCGTTGGCGGCGGCGGCGGCTCGCCTTCGGGCGCAACGCCGCCATTGGCTTGCACCGCCGCCCAGATCGCCACCGCGACGATGCCGGTGATCACGATCGGCCAGAACATGACGAGCGGCATGGCGATGCGCGCAGCGCGGTTCTTGATGAAGCCCCACGTCCCCCGCCGTTCCAACAGCAGGCGCGCGAAGAAACCGGCGATGACGAAGAAGAGCGTCATGCGGAAAATGTGCAGCACGAAGAACGCGACCGAGAGCTCGACGCTCCGCGACGTGTCCACCGCCACCCAAAGCTGCGGCCCCGGCAGGTAGGCCAACGTGGCGTGAAAGAACACGCCCAGCACCAGCGCAAACCCGCGCACCGCATCGAGCGCGTGATAGCGCTCCCCCACCATTCCACGCATCGCAACTGCCTCCACCGGCCAAAGGCCCCGCGAGGGGCGGGGGTCCGGGCCGGGCGGCTGCCTACACCAACTAGTCTATATTGTAAACTTGTCTGTTAATATCATGACTTAACCCACTGTTTTTAAGCCATTTTTGTTATTGCATCTGGCCGGAACCTGCGACGTTCCTCGGCGCACTCACGTCAGCGGCGGCTTGTCCTCGATCGCCATGCCGACGGCGCGCAGATCGAACTTTGACGCCGGAAACGCCGCTTCCAGATAGAGCCGCACGATGTCGGCGCGCTTCATCGGAACGTCGGCCTGCACGTCCTTGATCTCGCCCGCCGCAAACGCGGCAAAGCTCTGCGCGACCGAGCCCCACACCCGCATCAGATTAGCGGGCTCAAGATCGAGCTCCAGGAACCGCACCAAGAGCCACGGCCCGTGCTTTTGCACCGCCTGGAGCGGCAACTCAGTCAGACCGTAACGCTTGTCGATCCGCGGCTTGCCGAAATCGGGCGTTCCAACGGACTTGGTCGTGTGGCGCGCGATTGCCAGCACATCGATCTTGTCGGCGATTTTCGGATCGCGCGCGGCGCCGGCCGCGATGTTCCAGAACGCCGGCCGCTCGCGGCTGCCCTCCATCAGGCACGCATTGATCGCATCGCCGAAATAATAGCGCTCGCCGGTCTTGGTCGTAACCTCCACGAGCGTCGATTGCGTCTGCGCGATGGCGCCCGATTGCAGCATCGAGCGCGCTTGCACTTGCGCGAAAATGCCCGCCAACGCGCCGAGCGCGCTGACGCCGTTGGCGGCATGCAGCACGCCCGAGCGCTTGTCGCGATAGCTGGCGAGGACGTAGCCGCCGGCTTCGGCGGTGGCGGCTTTGATGGCTGCGGTGGTTGTCATGCGCCTTCGCCTAGCATGTGCGCAGCCAAAACGCCGCTGCTATCGCGCGTCATAGGTTTGAAGACCCGCCTTGTCCGCCGCCGCGATCAGCGCCGCGTCCCGGCTGGCCAACGCGCCATCGAGCCGTTGCGCGAGCTCCAGATAGCAAGCGTCATAGTACGATAAGCCGTGTGTGCGCGCGGCGCTGAGCACCGCCTCCAACCCCTCGGCGCCCGGCGGGTCGTCGAGACGCACCACAGCGCCAAGCAAATCCGCGATGGCGAGATCGGCGGCGGCGCCGGACAGCCGGTTTTGCCGCTCCGCCCGCAGCAGGCCGCTTCGAAGCTCGAAGCCGAATATGTACGGCGCGACGAAGTCGGCATTGGCAAGCGCGCGCAACGCATCCGCTGCTTGCGTCGTTTGCGTCGCCAGGATCCAGGAGAACGCGACCGACGCGTCGATGACGACGCGGTTCACTCGCGGCCTTCTTCGACCGCCGCCTTCCAATCGAACGGCGCCATGCCGGCGTCGGTCTGCGTCTCGCGCCGTTCGGCCAAGCGCCGGAACGCCGCCTCGCGCTCGGCCACCGAGAATAGATGCACGGGCGAGAGCCGCGCCGCAGGCTTGCCGTGGCGGGTGATGATGACCTCGGCGCCGGTTTCCTCGACCTCCTGCACCAGGGCCGAAAGCCGGTTCTTGGCCTCGTAGAGCGCGACTTCCTTCACAAGCGGCAGTCTAGACAGAATTTGGCTATAATACAAGCCAGTTTGGCTATATTGGACGGCGCATCGAAAACAAAAACGCCCCGGCTTTCACCGGGGCGTTTCCGTTTCAGCTGAACTGAAAAAGCCTACGATGCAGAAGCCGCGATCGCCGCCGCCGGATCAAGGCGCACGCCCGGACCCATGGTCGTCGACAGCGCCACCTTCTTCACGAAGGTCCCCTTGGCGCCGGCGGGCTTCGCCTTAGCGACAGCGTCCACGAACGCTTTGGCGTTCTGCAGGATCTGCTCTTCGCTGAAGCTCGCCTTGCCGATGCCGGCGTGAATGATGCCGGCCTTCTCGACCCGGAACTCGACCGCGCCGCCCTTGGCGTCGGAGACGGCCTTTTTCACATCCATGGTGACGGTGCCGACCTTCGGGTTCGGCATCAGGCCGCGGGGGCCCAGCACCTTACCGAGACGGCCGACGAGCGCCATCATGTCCGGCGTCGCGATAAGGCGGTCGAAATCGATCTTGCCGCCATTGACGACCTCGAACAGGTCCTCGGCGCCGACAATATCGGCGCCCGCCGCCTTGGCCTCTTCAGCCTTCGGCCCGCGCGCGAACACCGCCACGCGCGCCGAGCGGCCGGTGCCGTTCGGCAGCGAGCAGACGCCGCGCACTTGCTGGTCGGGATATTTCGGATCGACGCCCAGATTCATCGCGATCTCGACGGTTTCGTCGAACTTCGCATTGGCGCGGGCTTTGATCAGCTTCACCGCTTCGTCGAGCGTGTGCAGCTTGCGCGGGTCGATGCCGGCGTGGCTCTTGGCCATGCGCTTGGTGAAGCCCGGCGTTTTCTTTTTGGGAGCTTGAGCCATCTGATTAACCCACCACTTCCACGCCCATCGAGCGGGCGGTGCCGGCGATCATTTTCGCGGCCTGGTCCAAATCAGCGGCGTTCAGATCCTTCTGCTTCGCCTTCGCGATTTCCTTGCATTGCGCCATGGTGATCTTGCCGACCACATCGACGCCCGGCTTCTTCGAGCCCGAGCCCGGCTTCTTCGCCGTCGCCAGCTTCGCCGCCTTCTTGATCAGGAACGACGCCGGCGGCGTCTTGATCTCGAAAGTGAAGCTCTTGTCCTGATAATAGGTGATGATCACCGGGCACGGATCGCCCTTGTTCATGTCCTGCGTGCGGGCGTTGAAGCCCTTGCAGAATTCCATGATGTTCAGACCGCGCTGACCGAGCGCGGGACCGATGGGAGGTGACGGGTTGGCAGCGCCAGCCGGCACCTGGAGCTTGATCTGCCCCAGTACCTTCTTAGCCATGTTGGCCTCTCGCTTAACGCCGGACGATCGCTAAACCGCCCGACCTGAGTGGGTGCGTGGTCCGGGTGCTAAGCCCCCTCCCACGCGGGAAGCGGGGCTTATAAGGGCGGGTTTCCTACTTGGCTAGTGGCCAAACAGGGCGCCGAGGAGCCCCGCGATGGCCGCCATCACCGTCACCCAGAGCCCGCCGACGAAGCGCCCGAGTCCACCCGCGAACAGCAGCGGGGCCAGCAGGACTACGAGCAGCGCCGTCGCGCCAAGCGCCCACATCCGGCGACGATGAGGTGGCGCGGCCATGGATCCAACCTAACACACCGGGTGACACACACGCACCGAAGAAGCCGCGCCAGGTCCGCGCGAGCTACAGGGGTGCGTGTGTGTCACCCCTCAGACCGCCGGCGCCCTCGCCGGCACGGCGTCGGTGATCGACGTCTGGAGCGCGCGGCCCCTGCCGCGCCTTCCTTATGGATCGCCGGCATGATAGCGCGCCCCAATGTGCGCCCGCTCTGGTTTGCCTGCGGAGCGACCCCGGCGAGCGCTGCGATCTGGTGGCGATTGAGCGCGCCCAGTTCGGGCAATTCGGCGATCAATTCGGCGGCGATGATGGGGCCAACGCCAGGAATTGAAGTGAGGATCGCCGCGCGTTCCGCGGCGGCTGGCTCTGCGGCGATGGCGCCAAGCAAGCGGCTCTCGATGCGCTTTTGTTGGGCTTTGAGCAGCGCAATGGTCTCCTTGATGCTGGCGAGCGCGGCAGGTTCGAAAGCCTGTTGCTGACGGCGCTTTTCGTCGGCGATGAGTTCCCCGAGTTGGCGCCGGCGCGCGCTCAGGCCCTTGATTTCCAGTTGCTTTGCGCTTGGCGCGGGCCGGGCCTCTTCGCTCATGACCAGAGCGAAGCGCGCAATCAGGCTGGCGTCCAGCCGGTCGGTCTTGGCGTGCTTGCCTTCGGCGGCGCGGAACGCTTTGACCCTGGCTGGATTGACCACGCGCGGTGCGTGCCCGGCCGCGATCAGGGCCGCGACTGCGCCCCATGTCATCGTACCTGTGGCTTCGAGCACGATCTTGAGCGGGTCCTTCGTCAGCCTGGCGAGCCAGGCGATCAGGCGCTTGAAACCGCCTTCATTGTTGTCGAACCGCCGATGCACGCCGCTCGGGAGCGCACACACGTCAAGCGCCGCTTTTGACACGTCGATGCCCACGGCCAATCCTGTCGTCATCATTTCCGCCCCTGTCATCGGGCGCACGCTTCGTCCCGCGCGGCCCATGCGTTTGTCCGGACGAGGATTAGAGACGGGCGCTTGCAAGCCGGCATACGGCCGCGTCAGAAGACGGACCCGCGGTCCAGAGCAATGCGCCCGCCATCATCTTGGCGCAGATGATGCGAACCTTAAACCACTGACAGGCGGTCCATATTTTTCCCAATACGTGGATAGGCGCCCCCGCTATCCCCCTTGTTTCTCTGATTTCTGGCATTGAAGGGTCGGCGGACGAGGGCCCGGATCCCCCTTGGTGGAGAACCGTCGATTAGCGTGGGTCTCGTCCGCCTTCCTCGCGTTCAACCTGAACAGTTGCCAGGGGAGTCGCTCACAACGACCGCCCCGTATGACAAGGACAGGCCTCCATGACCTTGCAGCAAAACGTCTTCGGCGTCGCTGTCGCCAAGGACTGGATCGACGTGTGCGATCCTTCCGGCCGTCTCCGGCGCATTGAAAGCACCCAGCGCGCGCTCAAGGCCTTTGCCAAGAGCGCCAAGCCTGCGCTCATCGTATTCGAAGCCTCCGGCGGCTACGACCGGATGCTCATCACAGCGCTTGAAGACGCAGGCGTCGCCTACGCCCGCGTCAATCCGCGCCATGCACGCGAGTTCGCGCGCGCCACCGGCCGCCTAGCCAAGACCGATCGTGTCGACGCCCGCGTGCTGGCGCAAATGGGCGCGGCGGCATTGAAACTCGAACCGACCCCGCCCATCGAACCCGAGCGGCGCCGGCTCGCCGAACTCGTGGGGCGTCGCGACGATCTTGTCGCTATGCGCGTCGCCGAGCGCCTCGCGCAGACACATGACAGCCTCCTGCGCCGTGAGATCAGCGCCGCTATCGCGGCGATCATCCGACGCCTCACCCGAATTGAAGACGAAATCGTCAATCATCTGCGCGCCCATGATCGGCTGCGCCGTCTCGATCGACGCTTGCAGTCGGCGCCTGGAATAGGTCCCGCCAGCGCCCTCGTCGCTCGTTGCCCGAACTCGGACGCCTTGATCGCCGCGCTATCGCGGCCCTCGTCGGCTTGGCGCCGCATACCTGCGATTCAGGACGCTTCCAAGGCCCGCGCCGCATCTGGGGAGGACGCGCCGACGTACGACGCGTCCGCTACCTCGCCGCCTTCGTCGCCAGCCGGTGCGATCCAGACCTGAAGGCTAGTCCGCTAACGCCTCACCACCAGCATCGCCCGACGCCTGCTTGTGTCTCTCAACGCGGCCGTCCGCGAAGACCGCGACTATCAACGCAGGACAGCTTGCTGAGACAGTTGCTATCTTGGGTTTCGAGCAAGCACGGCCGCCCCGTCAGTCCAGCAGCGCGCAACCTTCGCCCACCAGCGGCCGGGCCAAGCGCTCCGGCAAACGGCGGCTAGCCGGCGCCTGCGCCACCCAAGCGCGCGCCTCTTCGAGCTCGGCGGCGAGTTCAGCTTTCAACTTCGCGCGCCGCGCCACACGCTGGGCGTTGTCGAACTGATGGCGTGGATCTTTCGAATAGCGCTGGAACAGGTCGCTCGCTGCGATCGCCGCAACGGTCTCGGCGCTTTGCGACTGGCCGAACAGGTCGAACGCCGCCGCGATCGCGGCTTGCGGATCTTCAAACAAGGCTTCGGCGCTGAGGCTTCTCGCGCCGGAATAGTCGCCAAGCGCCTTGTCGTAGAGCAGCACTTGCGCCAGCCAGAGGCGCGCGGCGGCCACAGCGACGCTTTCCTCGCCGGCGCGCACGCCAGTGACCGCCTCGATCCCCGGCGCCAACTCGTTCGACACGTGTTGAACCCACGTGCGGTGCATGGGCGAACGCAGGATGGCGAGCAGATAATCTTCGAGCCCGTAGTGCAGGAAGATCGCCGGCTGATCAGACTGCGGCGCCATCAACGCCGGGATCATGAAATTCACCGGTACGTTGGCCTTCACGATCACCGGCCCGGCTGGATTGTAGCGGCGCGCGAGCAGCGTGCGGATCAGACGGACGTTGCGTTCATAGTCGGGACCCGGGCGGTTCGCCGCTTCAACGCCGAGCTGACGCAACGCATAGGGCTCGCGCAGGACGAGATTCTCTTGCTTCAGTTCGAGCGCCCTCGCCAACAGGGTTGAGCCACAATGGGCGATGTGGAAGATATAAGAGATGCGGCCAGGCTCAGGCGCGGCCGGCAATCCGTCCAGGAGCGCGGCGCGCGGCGTTCTCTTGTGGTCCATGCTCTTGGCCGCGATGCGGCGATCGAGGAATATCGACCGCGCGTATGCGTCGCGATCCATTTCAAACATCACCGCGTCAGCCTGGTCGAACGACTGCAGGTATTGGTCGGGGCTCTTGAGAATAGACTGCAGATTCATGTGCTACCTTAAGTCACCGCCCAGTCTGGCGCCATCGTGCTAGCATCGATTGACCGGCCAATGGCTACTTTACTTCCCCCTAAACAGGCGACTCCTTACGCCACCTTCGCCGCACAGGGCGAGGCCCTGAATACCATTTCCTGCGGCGAACTTATCGATGCCTATAAGCGCCACGGCGCCATCCTGCTTCGCGGTTTCAGTGTCGATCTCGACGCCTTCCGCAACCTCACGCAGCGCCTGTGCGCCGGCGCGGTCTTCAACGAAAGCCCAGGTCGCGAGGTGATTGACGCCGAGCGCAACATCCAGACGGTCAATCTCGGCCATCAGGCGTTCCCGCTGCATCCGGAACTCTCGCGCGAGCCATGGAAGCCGGACATCTGCTTCTTCTGGTGCATGCGGCCGCCGAGCGCGGGCGGAGAAACCACTGTGTGCGACGGCGTCGAGATCGTGCGCAGGATGCCGCCTCAGCTCCGCGATGCGTTTGCCTCGCGCAACCTGCGCTACCGGCAATTGGCGACGGCGGCTGAATGCGCGTTTTGGCTGGGCGCAGCCGAGCCTGACGATGCGGCGTTGGCCAATCCGCCGCCACACTGCCCTTATGGATTTGAGCGCGCCAACGGCAAAGTGCATCGTTTCTTCTTCGCCCCCGCCCTACACAAACCGATGTTCAGCGACGAACCGGCCTTCGGTAACTTCTTGCTATTCGCCCGCTACATGAACGGAATTCGCGTGTTCCCGACCTTCGAAGACGGCGAACTCGTTTCCGATACGCTACTCGATCAGGTGAAGACGGTGAGCGACGCCATCGAAACGCCGGTCGCGTGGCAGACCGGCGATATCGTGATCCTCGACAACACCCGCTTCATGCACGGCCGCCGGGCCATCGCCAATGTCGAGGAACGCCGCATCGCCACCTATTTCGGCTACGTGCGCTTCGCTGAAGTGAGCGCCCGCGAGCGCCAGTTCCCCTGGCGCAACGCCTCCTTCCGCCCGCCTATCCTCAGCAGCTAGTCTAGGAGTACCCCAGACGCTCCGCCCACTGGTCCAAGAGCGGCAGCACCGGCGCGAGTTGCGCTTCGTAGCGCTTCCAGCGGCCGACAGAGCGATCGTAGATCGGTTCGACCACTTGCCGGGCCGATGGCGTGTTGATGTTGCGCTTCAGCGCGGCTTCGCGCGGCGACAGCATCGCGGGCTCGAATTCGAGCTATTTCGGCGCCTCAGGCCTGCCGCCTGGCAGAACGACAGACCTGACGGACCCAAAAATCGATAGGCGATGGCGATGCTAACCACCCACGGACTGATTTCGACGGAGTTCGGTCGCGTTGATGCCCCTCTGATGGAGACGGCGGTCCCGATCCAAATCCGGCGCAGAATCGGAATTAACGCCCCAGTGCTCGTCCAGCCACAGTCGAACCCCCTGCCTGTAGCGCACATCAGTGGGCGCAACGCGCGCCACGCCGGCTAAAGTCGCAGCAATGTTCGATCTCAGCGCTTGACGCTCGACGCTCCGCTTCGGTTCAACAGAGCCGAGGTGGACGAATGACGGAGGTGTTCATTGCGGCGGCGCCCGATGCGGATACGCAGGCGGGCGGGCTCGCGCAGGCGCTGAAGTCGCTGGGCTTCGATGCAGGCGCGGGCGCGCCGGCCGAAGCGGAGATCGCCAAAATCGTCGAAGACGCGAAATGCGTCATTGGCCTGTGGTCGCACGGCGCGCCGACGCCGGAACTGGCCATGCTGGCGGCGCTGGCGCATGAGCGCAAGAAGCTGGTCAGCGCCGAATTGTTGACCGATGCGACCCCGGCCCCGTTCCGCAGCGCCCCGCGCGTCGATCTGGCGCTGCGCGACCGTACCGCCTTCAAGACCCGCTTTCAGTCGCTCGTTGTCGAGATCGACAAGCTCTCGCCGACCAAAGCCAATGTCGCGGCGCTGCCGAGCGTGCTCGCCGCCGCGCGCGCCACCCTGATCAAGCGCCGTGAAACCTCTGGCGAGCGGCAGCTGAAGACGCTGGGCGTGTTCGCCGCAGCGGTAGCGGTGCTGTTCGCCGTCGGCTTTGGCGCCGGGCGGGTGATCAACATGGCGCGCTCGGGCGAGTTGCGGTTTTCAACGCCGCCGGCTCAGGCGGCGGCCACAAGCGCCACCGCGCCGGCGGCGCCCGAACTGACAGCCGCCGCCCTCGAACGAACGCCGTGGCGCGAACTGGCGGCGCGGATCGATGAGGCAGCCGCCGAGCGGATCAAATCAGCCGCCGCCGCCGGCGCCGCCGATTCCCAGGCTTTGGCGTGTCTTGGCCACATGGCCGGCGCGCCCGGCTTCCTGCCGAGCCCGACGGCGGCGCGCGAAGAGTGCGACGCGGCATCGGCCCAAGCCAACGCCGCCGGACTCTACCTCTCCTGGCAGCTGCGCCGCACCGCGCCCCATGCCGGGCTCGACGAAGCCACCGCTTTGGCGCGGCTGCGCCAGGCCGCCGATGCCGGGTTCTCCGCGGCCCAGATCGACTACGCGGCGACGCTCCCCGGCGACCGCGCCTCACAGGCCGAAGCAGGCCGGCTGTGGCTGGCGGCGGCGGAGCGCGGCGACCCGCGGGCGCAATTCTTCTATGCCCGCTGGCTGCGCGACAGCGTCGCCGGCCCGCGCGATCCCACCGCGGCTATCCCCTTCCTGGAGCGCGCGGCGGAGGCAAACCAGGCCGACGCGCTGCACATGCTAGCAACCCTCTATCGCGACGGCATCGGCGCGCCGCGTAATGAGGCGCTGGCGAAGTCATTGTATGACCGCGCCGCCCGGCAGAACCACGCCGCGTCGATGTTCAATTTGGCCGACATGCTGCGCGCCGGTTCGCCGCAGGAGCGCGCACGCGCCACCGAACTCTACCGCCAGCTTGCCTGCATGACCGACGAACATCAGATCCAGCCGCGCGCGGTTCAGAGGTTGCGCGCATTGCAGGAGACATTCGCCTGCCGCTAACAAGCGGGGCAATGTCGTGGCGCAGAACCTATGAGGGCGCGGAGCCGCAGCGGGTCAACAAATGGCTCGCCAGCGAAGGCGTGTGTTCCCGCCGCGAGGCCGAGGACCTGATCGGTCAAGGCCGCGTGCGCATCGACGGCGAACGCGTCGACGATCCAGGCCGCAAGATTCTGCCGGGGCAGATCATCGATGTCGCCGGCGCCAGCGTGCAGGCGAAGATCAGCGCAGTGCTGAACAAGCCGGTAGGCTTCGTTTCGGCCCAACCCGTGGGCGACCAGATTCCGGCGGCGCGGCTGCTGACGCGCGCCAATCTGGTCGGAACCGCGGACCCGATGCCAAACAAGCACACGAGTCTGGCGCCGCTGGGGCGGCTCGATCAGGATTCGCGAGGGCTGTTGCTGTTGAGCGAAGATGGCGTGCTGGCCAAGGCCGTCATCGGCGAAACCTCGAAACTGGACAAGGAATACCTCGTCGCGGTCCGCGGCCAGATCACCGAGAGGAAACTCGCCCTGTTGCGGCACGGCCTGCAACTGGACGGACGCCAGCTCAAACCGGCGCAGATCAGCCTCATCGAACCTCAGCGCTTGCGTTTCGTGCTGCTGGAGGGACGCAACCGCCAGATCCGGCGCATGTGCGAACTGGTGGATCTGGAGGTGACCGATCTGCTGCGGGTGCGCATCGGCCCGCTTGCGCTCGGCGACTTGCCGGAAGGCAAGTGGCGCGCGCTTGCCGCCGCCGAGCGCGACCAATTGGTGCGGGCGAGCAAGGGTTGATCCAGGTCAAAGCGGCGCCGCGACGGCGCAGCAGATTCTCCCGCGAGAGAGGATCGCCATGGAATTGCATTGGTTCGTCTGGTTCGTGGTCGGCGCGATGAGCACGTTCGCCGTGGTGTTGGGGTTGGCTGCCCTGATCACCCGCGGCCCGTAACCCTTACGGCGTATTCCTGCGCCGGAGCTCCGCCAGCAACGCCGCATCGAACTCCTGCGCCGGGATTTGATTGAGCCCTTGCACGAATGCGGTCATGTCCGAGCGCTCATGCGCTTGTGCGAAGTTCTCGCCCGGTATGATGCCGCGCCGGAACAGGTATTCGTCCGAGCGGCCGGTGAAAATGTAGGCCGGCGCCCAGTGGAATCCGGCGGCTTTGGCCAATTCGTTGGTGCAGTTTGAAAAGAGCGTGTTGTAATAGCGCGGCTGCGTCTCCAGCGCATCGGTGCGTTCCAGCAGCCGGCGCAGCAAGGCGCGCTTCTGCTCGTCGGCGATCGAAACCGGATAGATGAAGGTCTCGTGGTCAAGCATCACCGCGCGTCGCGTCAGCAAATCGCGCGCGCTTGCCCAGATGTAGGCCAGTTCGAACGTATTGAAGATGCCGCGCAGCGCCGAATAGTCTTCGTCGCGCTCGCGCCGGGCCTCGATGGTGAGCCCGAGAATGCGGTCGCCCTCGAACTCGAACAGAAGCAGCGTGTGGGCGGCGAGCTGCGAACCCGGTTGCGGCTCCAGCATGAACCAGACGTTGCGCAAGTCTTCAATGCGATAGCCGGCGCTGACATAGGTTTCCGCGGTGGGGCCTTGCGCTGTGTAGCTCCAGTCGCTGACCGGCGCGACGTCGAAGCGCTCGTCTGTCAGCGTGACTTCGGGCGCGCGCGCCAAGTACGGATACCAGTCGCGGTCCTGCTGCGGCGGCCCGGTCACGCAGGCGGCGGCGCCGAGCGCGAGAATGAGAGCGATACAGGCGAAGGCTGGACGCAAAGGGTGTTCACCGAACCAGTTGACGATAGACTTCATGATCGCCCCTTTGCGCGGCTGACGCCAGCCTTTAGCGAAGAAGGGTTGTTACGGCCCGCAGCGCCCCTATCTCAGTCGAACGGCGCATTCAATTCAGGAGACCTCATATGGCCCTGCGCATCAACGACAAAGCTCCCGACTTCGAAGCCGACACCACCCAGGGACGGATCAAGTTCCACGAGTGGATCGGCGATTCCTACGCCATTCTGTTCTCCCACCCGAAGGACTTCACGCCGGTCTGCACCACCGAGCTCGGCTATCTGGCCAAACTCGAGCCGGAGTTCAGGAAGCGCAACGTCAAGATCATGGGACTCTCGGTCGACCCGGTCGGCGATCACGAACGCTGGCGCGGCGACATTCGCGAGGTCACCGGCGGCGATGTGCAATATCCGATGATCGGCGACCACGACCTCAAGGTAGCCAAGCTCTACGACATGCTGCCGGCGGACGCCGGCGACAGCGCTCAGGGCCGCACCGCCGCGACCAACGCAACCGTGCGCACCGTGTTCATCATCGGCCCGGACAAATTGATCAAGGCGATGCTGCAATATCCGATGTCGTCGGGGCGCAATTTTGATGAAGTCCTGCGCCTGGTGGATTCAATCCAGCTCACCGCCAATTACAAAGTGGCGACGCCGGTGAACTGGAAGAACGGCGAGGATTGCATCATCGTGCCGTCGGTCGGCGATGACGACGCGAAGAAGCTTTTCCCCAACGGCTGGAAAACGGTGAAGCCCTATCTGCGCGTGGTGCCGCAACCGAAGGGATAAATTGCTTCGGCCTCAGCGGCTCGAAGAGTACCCTTCTGGCAATCGATCGTCGGGATCGGGCGCCGGTCCGTCTTGCCGGCTCGCCAGCTCACGGAGCCAAGCAAGCGCCGCCGCGCGGTCGAGACCCTTCGCGCGGCGCGCGAAAAACACGTTCGACTCGAACGACTCGACGCTCGCGGCAACCGCCTTGGCGGCGAACGCTTCCGGCGTTTCGCCCAGGTCATTGGCGATTCGCGCCAATTTCTCCGCCGCAGCGGCGTCAATCTGGATGGTCAGCGATTTGGTCATGGCCGATTTCTCAACTGGGCGAGAATAGCATCTGGACGCTGGAGAACCAATCCAAACTGCTCTGCGGCAGCAGCGAAACCTTGCTGGTCGAATGTCGCAAGCGCGTCGGCGCGCCCATTGAGCGCCGCCTCCACCACCATGTCGTCGTCGGGATCGGCGAGAAATCCGCGCCACTTGAACGCTATATCTACCGGCTCACACAGCGGCGCCAACAGGCTGAGAAAGCGCTCTGCGTCCTCAGCGCCAAACCCGGGCCACACCCAATGCTCAGGGCGCGTGACGACAGCCTCGTACTCCAACCAGAGCGGCGTAGAGACAAGCAGCGTTACCCGGCCTTCCAGCGCTTCCGCGATCAGCGCAGCGGAAGCGCCGCGGAAATTCCGGACCGCTTTCACGACAACGGATGTATCCAGCACCAGACGCATACTTCGGTACGCCACCCCCGATTCCTCATGTCACCTTCGTGACTAGGCCAACACATCGCCCGCGTCAGCGTGACGGCGGAAGTACGCCACGGCGAACGAGCAGCTCGGGCGCAGCGTGCGGCCGTTCGCGCGTGCGTCTTCCACGATCGCGGCCATCAGCTTGGACGCATAGCCGCGCCCGCGCGCTGTGTCTGGCGTTTCCACGTGCAGGATGGCGCGCACGCCGGCGACATCGCGATATTCGGCGATGGATTGGCCTTCCGGCGCATCCAGTTCGTAGCGTTGCAAAGCGGCGTTATCGCGGAACAGGCTCACGTCTCAAGACATGGGCTTCGGCTGCCACAATTCAATCTTGCGGCCTTCGAGATCGATGATGTGGGCGAAGCGGCCATTGGCTTCGTCCGGGAACATTTTCACCGGCTCGACGCCCTCGGCCCTGGCGCGCGCCAGGATGGCGTCGAGATCGTCGACCATCAGATTGAACATGAATTCCTTTTCGGATGGCGCGAAATAATCCGTGTCATGCTTGAACGGGCTGAACACGGTGGCCGCGCCCGGATGCGCGGCGGCGGTCTCCGGCAAGAACAAGGCCCCGCCCCAATCGGTGAACTCGATCCCAAGCACGCGGCGGTACCAGTCGCGCATGGCGTCGCCATCGCGCGACTTGAAGAAGAGGCCGCCAATCCCGAGCACCTTTGCCATTCGTCCCTCTCCCGCTTAAGCCGCTGTCGTGAACTATCGCCACGCCTTCCACGCCGGCAATCACGCGGACGTCCTGAAGCACGCCGTCCTGCTCTATTGCCTCGATGCGCTCAAGCGCAAAGAGACGCCGTTCGCGGTGTTGGACACTCATGCCGGGCGCGGGCTCTACGATCTCGGCGGCCCCGAAGCCGAGCGCAGCCCAGAATGGCGCGACGGCGTCGGGCGTTTGTGGAATTGGCCCGACCCGCCGCCGCTCGCGGCGCGCTATCTGGAGGCTATTCGAGGCTTCAACGCCGATGGCGAGCTGCGCACCTATCCCGGTTCCCCCGCACTGGCGACCACCGCGTTGCGGGACAATGACGTGCTGATGGCGTGCGAGCTGCATCCCGAAGATCGCGCGGCGCTGCGCCGCGCGCTGCCGCGCAAGTCGAACGTTCAGGTGCACGAGCGCGACGGCTGGGAGGCGCTGGGCGCGCTGCTGCCGCCGGCGCAGCGCCGCGGCTTGGTGCTGATCGACCCGCCTTACGAAGAGCCGGATGAACTCGCCCGCGCGGCCGGCGCGCTCGGTGCGGCGCTGAAGCGCTTCGGCCACGGCATGTACCTGTGGTGGCGGCCGCTGAAGAGCGAAGCCGCGCTTGACACCGCCGATGCAGAGATCCTGAAGCATGGGCCGCGCGAAACCTTGCGCGCCGATCTCTGGATCGCCGCGCCGCAGCGCGATGGAAGACTGGTCGGATCGAGTGTCTATCTCGTCAATCCGCCGTTCGGCCTGCGCGAAGCGCTCAGTGAGGCGCTGCCGTTCCTCGCCGACGCGCTAACCAAAGGCCAAAGCGGCTGGCGGCTGACTTGACAAAGTTAAAGGGCGCGGATTGCTCCGCGCCCTTCCCCCTTGCCACGAGCGTCGCCATCTCAGGCGACGATCATCGCGGCTTGGTTCAATGTCGCCATGGCGCCCGGGAACAACAGGGCGGCGGCTGCGATCAGGCAAGTGAACTTGGTCATGTCGTGCTCCCTGGCTGGATCGGTTGTCAATCGCGTCTTGGCGACGATCCCAAGCTAAGCACGATGGCGGCGGGCCGCCGTTACCGCAGTCACGGTGGGTGAGCTTGAGGGCGGCGAACGCGACCTAGGGTCCGGAACTCGCCGAACTCGGGCATTGCGAACTGGCGCGGATTGCGGTTCTCATAAGCCCAACGGAGCGCCCAATTGAGTGTTCTTGAACGTGATTGGCATGCCCGTCCTGGCGCGTCCGATGATGCCGTCCAGCATCTCGTTGACGCCATTTCTATCGAGCTGCCCGCCGCGTACCTGGCACTGCTAAAGCTGACCAATGGTGGCGAAGGCCCACTTTCCCGGCAGCCTTATCATCTTCAGTTGGATGCGGCCGAAACAGTCGTGGAAACAGCGATTAGCGGACGTCTGGAAGAATTTTTCCCTGGCTTCCTAATCATTGGGTCTAACGGTGGCGGCGAGTACATTGCGCTGGACGCGCGAGCACCCGACGGGCTCCCGGTTGTCGCGCTGGATATGACCAACGCCGACCTGAGGGACACGGTGTTGCCCATCGCAAAAGACTTCGACGCTTTTGTCGAGCTCATCGGTATTGAAGCAGCAGACTGACCGGTCCGCTTCGACCCCGCCACCACACACCTAGACTCGTTCGCCCCGCCATGGGCAAGAAGCGCCCATGACCTTCGCGCAAGCCTTCGCCGTCCTGCAGCAGCCGCAGATCGCCGTGCCGATCGTGCTGGCGACGATGGCGGCGTTCTTCTTCGCCGGCCGGCGCTGGAGCGCGCTCTATGTCGGGCTGATGCCCTTCATCAATTGGTCGTTCGCGGCGGTGCCGACGGCGGCCATTCCCGACTGGCTGGGCGGCGGCGCCTTCCAGCCGCTGGCGATCGTCACTGGCCTCGTCCTGGTGGTGCGCGACTTCGCCCAACGCGAACTGAAACACTGGATTTGGGGCGCGATGATCGTGGGCCTGGCCCTCTCGAGCCTCACCTCATGGATCACGGTGGTGGTGGCGAGCGGGCTGGCGTTCCTGATCAGCGAGACGGTCGATTGGGCCGTTTACACCTTCTCGCGGCGGCCGCTTTCGCAGCGCATCATGATGTCGAGCCTGGCCTCGGCGCCGCTCGACCAGGTCGTGTTCATCGGCCTTGCCTCGCTGGTGGTTCCGGGAATTTTCGCCTGGGGCACGATTTTGACCGGCATCGCCTCGAAATTGCTGGGCGCCTGGGTCGTCTCCCGCATCGTCGCGGCGCAGGAAAGCCGCCGCCAAAGCGACATGAAACCCGCGTAAACGCCGGACTTGCCGCTTGCGTGAGGGTTTGCCCTCGCGCATAAGCTGGCCCGTGTAGAGCCGGTCGTGTTGACCGGCGGTGGTGCGAAGTTCCGCAGAGTGCGGCAGAAGTTTCTTTCCCCAGCAAAGCAGAAATTCGCGGTGACATGCGTACGCCTTCGCGTGCGCGTGGCCGATGGCGCGCGCCTCGGCCTTTAGAGGAAAAGTGGAAGATGAGTTTCGAGGACGATTTCGGCGACGACGACGACAGCGGCAAGAAGAAGGAAAAGCGCGGCGGTCGCGGCCGCGAACGTGACAACCCAGAATTTGGCGGCGGCGATACCGGTGGCGGCGGCTTCGGCGGCGGCGGTGGCGGCTATGGCGGCGGCGGCGGTGGCTACCGTGGCGGCGGCGGTGGCGGCGG
>FKKE01007811.1_pt1 | contig 22222 bp, 15 predicted proteins | sample 1106331 | NCBI WGS metagenome assembly FKKE01 (sample SAMEA3931202, study PRJEB13176) | freshwater metagenome | biome: Drinking water system; feature: drinking water; material: freshwater | place: China | collected 2013-02-06
TGGTTAGAGCGCCGGATTGTGGATCCGGAGGTCGCGGGTTCGACACCCGTCATCCACCCCATTTCTTTCCTGTGCTCCCCATCGATTCATCGGTTCGACGGACGGGCTTGTGCCACGATTTGCACCAAGATGGCGCAACGGGACAATTGCTGCGAGTGGTGCGGGAGTCCACGGGCGGTCAGCCGATAGGCATGGCCGTGGGTTCGAAGGTAGGTATGGACATGAACCTCTCGGAGGCTGCCCTGTTGGCTGAACTCGGGCCAACGGTCCCGCACACGCGCGGCCACATGGACGACGTGGAGGGACAGCCGCGCGGCCGTTGCCGTCTGGTGCGCCGGAGGGTCAAGGCCGGTGAGGAGCCGGCGAGCCTGCTCATTCACATACGCGAGTCGCAGGTTCCCATCGAACATCACGAGTCCGATACGGGGCTTCGGCCGGGTATGCATCTGCAGCCTCTGCGCCCCGCGGCATGGGAGCCGTGCGGCTAGGGGATGGGTGGCCCCACCTGGATCATGCCTTGTTCGATGAGTTTGCCACCAGGCACCGCCGCGTCCATGCGGACGTTGTACGTGTAGACCCCGTGCCCCGCAAAGCACAGACTGACGCTCTGATTCGGCTGTACCGTGGCGGATTCCTGCCGCAGGCCGATCCAATTCCGAAACCCCCGCTCGCAGGCGAGCGTTTCGACCACGCCAGGAAAATCCACTCGCGCGGGGAGGCTGCGGTGATTCACCCACCGCACTTCATCACCGATTCGCACAGCCAGATCCGTCGGGGTGAGATGTTCCTCGAACGTAACCTCATGGATCGTTCCGGTACGCGTCGTGTGCGGAGTCCCCGCACAGCCGGCACCGAGCACGCTCACACAGAGCCCTGTAGCAACGAGTCGAGTCATGGATGTTCCTTTCTGGTTGAGACGATGGACCGGTGCTTACCGTCAGTGCATCGAGGGGGGAGCCTTTCCCCCTCCGGCCCCCGCCGCAGGCGGCTGCGGAAGCGACACATCGGTCTGGGCGAAGGGAGCGGTCCGTTCCGCCGACTGGGCTCGAAACGCCTGTAAGAGGGTGAGTGTACAGCGCGGGCAGTAGCCATGGGACAGCTCGTAGTCCTGTGGGGCGAGGTGTTGGCGCTCGACCAGTGTATCGAGGGCCTCCCATGGATCGGTCTCTGGAGCCAGGGTCGGATCCCCGTTCCAGGCTTTCCAGCAGACACAGCACACGGAAAGGACGAGTTTTGAACGCCCCATGGCGGCCCTCCTTTTGTGAAATGGTCCGGCGCGCAGCGTCTCTGTTCGCGAGAGTCGCCAGATTCCTGTTCAGGCCTCACCCACAGTATTCATGCCCGCTTCGACTGCAACCGCCGATACGCCGCCACGACAAGGCTCGCCCGTCTCGCTTCGCGTCTGGGCGGTTTCGTCACAAATCGCCATGAATACTGTCGGCTACGGATGCTTTCACCGAGCCAAATTCTAGCCCGATGTGACGCGGCGATCCCCCGGGGATCTCTCTAGGTGCACGCCCAGTCATTCTGGAATTCGTGCCGATCTTCCCCAGGAACGACGGTCAGGGCGTTGTCTGCGACGGGGCCGGTGTTACCGTGGATACGAGGAGGTCCTCCCTTGCGCAAGGAGTGGCTGGTTCAACGAGACGTATGGGATGACGTCAGGGAGAAAGGAGGCAGCCATGTCATGGATTCGGACGAGTCTGATGGTCGTGGGTCTGCTGGTGTGGTCGACATCGCTGGTGCGGGCTAATCCGGCGCTGCTCCCGAAACACCCGGGCTATCCTATGGGGAAGGCGGTGGATCCGGTCACGGGGATGGCGTTGGCCAACGATCCCGGACAAACCAATGCCACCGGCGCGCGGGCGTTGGTGGAGGCGTCCGCCGCAGACGACGCGCGTACGATCCAGCAACTGCCCATCAACGAGCATGATGGGCGGCTGCTCACGAAACCGGGGGCCGGTCGGTTGCCGACCGTGCAGGGGCCTCAGATCACGATCGATCCCCCGGTGAACGAAGCGACCAGGGTTCAGGCCGATCCGCAGTGAGCGGTTCCGGCAGGGGCGGGGAATCGGGCGATCATGACCAGGAGCGCGACCATGGACAGGAGCCGTGCGGCGCAGGTGGCGGACCTCCTTCGCAACCTGATGGCGTTCTGCCTGGTGGCGACTCTGGTCATGTGCGGGGCTCGATTCCCCGTGCCTCACGGAGTCGGAGAGGGCGGGGGCCATTGGATTCATGCCGTCGAGCAGCTGCTCACGCGCGCGGCCTGGGAAGGGAGAGCCTGGCATGCGGAACGGCACCGGGTCGAGCGGTCCGTGCACGATATCGTCGTTTTGCTGGAGTTTGCCTGGAAGGCCGCTCGACGCGCGGAGTTTCTCCACGCGAGCGATCACCGTGCGCGTGCCGTCGGGTTGCTCGAACGAGCGGTCGGCAAGGGATACTTTCGGGCGACGGATCTCGCCCCCGTGTACGAGCTGATCGAGCGGCACCTGCCGACCCAGGGGGGGCCAGCGAGCGTTGAGCGCCCGGACGTCGGGGGCGCGTTCTTGCTTCAGGCCGGAGACGTCAGCCCGTGAGTGAGCGCGTATTTCGTCAGCTCAGCGGTGGTCCGCAGGTCCAACTGATCCATGATCTGAGATTTGTGAAATTCGACCGTCTTCGGGGAGATATTGAGGAGGTGCGCGATCTCCTTCACCGTTTTGCCTTCCGCCACGAGCTGGAGCACCTCGCGCTGGCGGGGAGTCAGCTCCGGATCGCGGGCGATCGGAGTGGATGCCGAGCCCATCGCCGACTGGATGAGATCTTTTGTGAGGAGTGGGGTCACGTAATAGTGTCCCGCGAGGACGGTGTCGATGGCCTGCGACAATTCCGACCCCGCCGACCGCTTCAGCAGATAGCCCGAGGCGCCGGCTTTGAACGCTTCGTTGAGATAGGCCGGGTCGGCATGCATGGTCACGATGATGATTTTCGTGTCGGGGAGCAGCGTCTTCAGTTGCCGCGTCGCGTCGATCCCGTTGAGCAGCGGCATGGAAATATCGACAAGGATCACGGTCGGCTTGAGTCGGGACGCCGCCTCGAGCAAGGCGCGGCCGTCCTCCACCGTTCCCACCACCTCGCAGCGCTGTTCGATCAACCGCTTGAAGCCTTCGAGCACCAGGGTATGGTCATCGGCCAACAGAGTGCGGGGTTTCGTCGTCATGTCGCTCCCATCAGGGGCACGGAGGCGCGCAGCGTCGTTCCGTGTCCGAGGTCGGAGGTTACACGGAGCTCCCCGTGCACATGATGGACGCGCTCCGTCATGCTGACGAGTCCCAGGCTGCCTCCGTCCTGTTTGTGGACCGTCTGGTTGAATCCGACCCCATTGTCCTCAACGAGCAGTGTCAGGCGTCCGGACTCAAGGCGGAGCGCAACCTCCACTCGCGTGGCCTTGGCATGGCGGGCCACATTGTTCAGCGCTTCCTGCGCGATACGGTACAAGCAGGTGGCCACCGGCTGCGTCATGAGGGTGTGCAGTGGCTCTTCCTGAAAGGTCGAGGCGATCTTTGTCCGCGCGGCGAACTCGTCCACGAGGCGACGGAGGGCCACGGCCAGTCCCAGGTCATCGAGGATCGAGGGGTGGAACCGGTAGGCCAGGTGGCGGATATCTTCGGACAACTCCGTCAGGTTGTCCTTGAGCGAGCGGAGGCGGGAGGCTAACTCCGGGGCGGCCTCGGGATGCCCGCGCTCCAGGAATTCCAGTTCCACCACCATCATTGCCAGCCGTTGATTGACATCGTCATGCAGCTCCCGCGAAATGCGGCGGCGCTCCTCCTCGTGTACGGTGAGCAGGCGCGCGGTCAGCGCGCGCAATTCCGTCTGGCTGCGCTGCAGCGCCCGCTGACTGTCGCCGAGGGCGCGCTCGCTGACCCGAAGGGTGGCTTCCGCCTCTCGGCGTTCGGCGATCTCGTTGCGGAGGCTCTCATTGGCCGCGGCCCATGCCTGGGTGCGTTCCTGCACACGGGCATCCAATTCGTTTCGAGCCGATTGGAGGGCATCCTGCTCGCGCCGGCGGTCCAGGGCGAACGCAAGTGAGATCCACACCAGGGCCACACTGAGGGCGCGATTCACTCCTCCGACCCACAGGGGCATCCCGGGCAAAATCGGCCCCGCGACCGCTCCCAGGACGATCAGGATCGTGGCCAACACGGCCATCGTGATGGGGTGCCAGCGATCGGGGGAGGGTGCCGCGAGAAAGATCAAGGCGGCATACAGCATTCCCACCCCGACGCCGAGTGGAACCGTCCAATCCAAGACGAACAGGAGGAGTGAGGTCAGGAGTAGCCATCCGAACCGAGCCGGGTCGGCCATGCGTGTAGGCCTCCACAAAGGCGTGACGGGTCCAAAATTATCGACCCATTGGCGCTTGCACGCAAGTATCGGTGGAGGGATCTCGGGATGCGACCAACGTCGGGACCGTGGAGCGGGGGATGTCATCGTGCGATTCGTGCGGATCACCTAACCGGTGCCGACCCTCTGCTTCAAGGAGGGAGCCCCGTAGTGCAACGGTACCTAGAATTCGGATGCCTGGCGACTGGATATGACCCTAGGTGGCCCAGGAGAGTTCCCTAGGCGGTCCATCGCGGACTTCCGAGAGCTGCTCACCCAGTTGGGTTTGACCATGGCGGGGACGCCTGTTCCGCCAGCCGCAGCCAGCATCGTGTTCCTGCGTCTCGACGATCCGTTTGGCGCAGAATCCACCACGTGCAGGAGGACAGCTCTGAACGCGCCTTTCGTCTGAGCGGAACCCTCATCCCTCTCGGGCCCACCTTGCGAGGCCATGCGCAAGGCGTGCGGATGGTGGGCTTTAACCGGCGTCAGGCCTCGGCTGACTGACTTGACCGGGAAGGTATCCCGCTCCGGTCGGTTCCCGCTCGACCACGTGTCGGAGCGAACCAGGTATAGGCCGCGGGCAGGACGAGTAGCGTCAGCACCGTCGAACTCACGAGTCCGCCGATCACCACCACGGCCAACGGGCGCTGCACCTCCGATCCCACCCCGTGGGACAGGGCCAGCGGCACGAGACCGAGCAGCGCAACCAGGGCGGTGGTCAACACCGGCCGGAGCCGCAGCAGACAGCCGGTCGTGACGGCCTGCGGCGTGTCCAAGCCCTCCTCACACAAGGTGTTGATGTACGACACCAGGACGATGCCGTTCAGCACAGCCACGCCGAACAAGTTGATGAAGCCGATTGACGCCGGCACACTGAGGTATTCGCCGGTTAACCATAGCGCGATCACGCCGCCGATCAGCGCGAACGGCAGGTTGAGGATGATCAGCGCCGCGTACCGCACGGAGTTGAACGAGGAGAACAGCAACAGGAAGATCAATCCGATGGTCATCGGGACGATCAATTTCAACCGGGCCATGGCCCGCTGCATGTTTTCAAACGCGCCACCCCATTTGATCTGATACCCGGCCGGCAGCGAGAGGCGTTGGGCGATCTTCTGTTGCGCTTCCTGCACGATGCTTTGAATGTCCCGTCCCGCGGTGTTGAATCCGACGTAGATGCGGCGCTGCAAGCCCTCGCGGCTGATCAAGGAGGGCCCTTCACGAATTTCTACCGTGGCCAGGTCGGCCAGCGGGACGGTGGCGCCGGAGGCGGTTGAGACGAGGATATTGCTGATGTCCTCGACGCTGTCACGATACTGCTCCGGGTACCGCAAAATGAGATCGAAGCGGCGCTGACCTTCGTAGACGCGGGTGGCGGGTTCGGCGCCAATCGCGGTTGTGATGATGTCGCGGATGTGGGCGACGTTGATGCCGTGGCGAGCGATCTTGCGGCGGTCGATGTCGATCGTCAGGTAGGCTTGTCCAAAGAGTTGCTCCACGCGAACATCTTTTACCCCCGCGACGGACGTCAGAATGTCCTGGATCGTCTCGGCGGCCGTCCGCAGGAGAGTCAGGTCCTCGCCCAGAATTTTCACAGTCGCCTCGGACCGCACGCCCGACACGAGTTCGTCGACGCGTTGCTGAATGGGCTGGCTCAAGAGGAACGAGGCGCCCGGCACGCTCTGCAGTCGGCGGCGGACGGCCTCGTCGAGGTCGGCTTTGGTCTTGGCGGTCGTCCATTCCTCCATCGGGGCCAGGGAGACAATGGGATCGCTGGCATTGGGTTCCTGAGGGTCGTTGCCCAACTCTGAACGCCCGATCTTGGAGACGACCCTGCGAGCCTCGGGGAATTCCAGAATGGCGCGCTGCATGTCCTTCTCGATTTCAATCGATTGCGACAACGAAATGCTCGGCAACCGGATGGTCTGCGGCGTGATGGCCACTTCATTCAGGATCGGGATGAATTCGCCGCCGAGAAAGGGAAACAGGGCCAGGCTGACGGCCAGCAGCGCCAAGGCGAGCCCCATCACGACCGGGCGGTTGGCGAGCGACCACCGGAGCGCCGGCAGGTAAATCTGCTTGGCGCCGCGCACCACCCAGGTGTCTTCTTCAGGGCCCTGGCGCAACCCGGCGTAGCAGAGGACCGGCGAGAGCGTCAACGAGACGACCAGCGAGACGAGCAGGGCGATCATGATCGTGTAGGCCAAGGGATGGAACATTTTCCCCTCCATCCCTTGCAGCGAGAGGATCGGCAGGAAGACCAGGATGATGATGAGAATACCGAAAATCACCGGCTGCCCGACTTCTTTGACCGCCTGGATGACCAGATCCACCCGGTTCACCGGATGGCCGTGGGTTTCCGACAGCAGGCGATACACGTTCTCGACGACGACGACGGAGCCGTCCACCATTATGCCGATGGCGATCACCAAACCGCCCAGCGACATCAGATTGGCGGTGAGGCCCACCTGGTTCATGGCAATGAAGGTGGCCAACGGCGTGACGACCAGCGTCGCCGTGACGACGAGGGCGCTCCGCACATTGCCCAGGAAGACGAACAGCACGAGGACCACCAGCACAATGCCTTCCAGCAGGGCGTTGTAGACGGTCTGGAGAGCGGCCGCGATCAATTCCAGCCGGTCGTAAAACGGCACGATCCGCAGGCCGTTGGGCAGCAGGGCGTGCCGGTGAATTTCGTCGATCTTTTCTTTGACGGTCTCGACGACGTTGCGGGCGTTGCCGCCGCGCAGCATCAACACGATTCCCGCCACGGCCTCATGCCGTCCACCCACGACCACGGCGCCGTGCCGGACGGCATGCCCAATGCGCACGTCGGCGACGTCGCGCACGTAGATGGGCGTGCCGGCCACCTGTTTGACGACGATGGATTCGATGTCTTCCACCGTTTTGATGAGGCCGACGCCACGGACGATATATTTTTCGGCGTCCTTTTCCAGGATGTTGCCGCCGGCATTGGCGTTATTTTGGGCGACCGCGTCGAACACCTCGTGGAGGGGCAGGTTGTACTTGCGCAGCAGGCCCGGTTCCACGATCACCTGATACTGTTTGACGAACCCGCCGATGGCATTGACGTCGACCACGTCCGGGAGTCCTTTCAGCAGCGGGCGGATAATCCAGTCCTGGATGGTCCGGCGCTCCAACAGTTCCCCCTCCGCGATCGTCTGGTCGGGGTGTCGATCGGACGGGCCCTCGAGGTAGTACTGAAACACTTCGCTCAAGCCGCTCGTGTTCGGCACCAGTTCCGGATGCGCGTCGGGCGGCAGCAACGCCTGCACCTCCAGCAGCCGTTGAAAGACGATTTGGCGCGCCAAGTTGATGTCGACGTCGTCCCGAAAGAGCACATCGATCATCGAGAGACCGACTTTGGACATGGACCGCACCTCGACCAAGCCCGGAGCCCCGGTCAATTGGAGCTCCATGGGAAAGGTGACGAACCGCTCCACTTCGGCGGGGGAAAGGCCGGGGGCCTTGGTCACGACCTGCACTAACACGGTCGTGACGTCCGGAAACGCGTCGATGGGAATCGTGAGAAAGGAGTAGATCCCCCCCGCGATGAGGAGGCAAGCACAGACGACGACCAACACGCCCTGGCGCAAGGCCAGCGAAACCAACGACGACACCATGGCTTATCCCTGCCCTCCGAAGACTTCGGACTTGAGCACGAAGGCGCCTTTGGTGACAACCCGCTCCCCCTCTTGCAGCCCTCCGAGGATCGTCACCCGTTGTCCGTTGGATTCACCGAGTTGAACGTCACGGATCTCAAATGCGTGCGGGTCCCGCTGAATGAAGACGAACTGCCGTTCCCGGTCGCGTTGTACGGCGGCATCCGGCACCGTCAAGGTGTCGCCGTCGGCCTCGCCATAGACCCGCACGGTGGCGAACATCTGCGGTTTCAGTTTGCCGTCCGGGTTGTCCAGTTCGATCCGCAGGCGCATCGTGCGTGTGGCTGGGTCGAGCACGTCGCCCACGTAGGTGATGGTGCCGGGGAAGACGTGTTCCGGATAGGCTTTGACCCGCACTTCCACCGCCTGGGAATGCCGCCCTTGGTCGGAATGAATGAACGGGATGTCGCGTTCAGGGATGTTGGCCGTGACCCAGACCTGCGAGAGGTCCGCCACCTGGAACAGCCGCGTGGCCGTTTCCACGACTTCACCCTTGGTCAGGTCGCGGGCGATGATGCGGCCGGCAAAGGGAGCCACGATCGGGACGTACGACTTGATGGTCTGCTCCTGTCCAAGGGTCTTGATCAACTCCTCGGTCATGCCCAGCAGTTTGAGGCGGTCCCGGGCCTCCCGTTCCTCGGCACGGGCGCTGATCATGTCGCCTTCACGGCGTTGGGCTTCCGCCACGCCGATGACTTTTTCCTGCAGCAACGCCTCGGCTCGCTGATAGGCCCGCTCGGCGACAAAGAGGCGGGCTTTGGCCTTCAGGTAGGCCGACTGGGCCATCCCCAGGTCGCTGCTGTAGAGAACCGCCAAGATTTCGCCGGCCGCCACCTGTTTGCCGAGATCGCCGTAGACATCCATGACGCGGCCGCGGACCAGGGTTGTGATGTCGGCGAGCGCGTGCAGATTCGGTTCGACGGTACCGGGGAAGTCGCGGGTGTGACGGAACTCCGATCGGGAGACCGGTTCCGTGGCGATGCCGGCGCGCTGCATTTTTTCGGCCGACAATCGGATGAGCGGGGCCGCCGCCGAAGCGGGGGGGCCCGGCTCGGCGGCCGAGGTCCCGCCGGCGGAGTCTGGGTTTCGGCTGCATCCCCCTGTCACGTTCAGCGTCAGGAGGGCGACGACCGCCCACGAGACGAATCGGGAAGGGCCAGCAGCGGATCGGTACGCGTTGAGGCGGAGCGTCCTCACGTTACAGCGTGCCTCCCACGGCTCGTTCCAATCGTGTCAACGACACCGCCAGTTCGTACCGCGCTTGCGCATAGTCCACCAGCACCTGTCGCTGGACGCGTTGCGCATCGAGCACCTCCAGCAGGCTGGACGCGCCTTGACGGAAGCTGAACTGGGCGATGCGCAGCGCCTCCTCGGTTTGTTTGATCAACCCTTTCTCGAACACCATGATCATGTGGGCGGTGGCTTGCGCGTCTTGGAAATGGAGGTTCACGGCGCGCAGCAATTCATTGCGCATCCGGAACAGGTCGGCTTCTTCCTTCCGGCGCTGGCCCAAGGCGGCGGCAATTTCACCTTGCCGTTGGTACCAGAGAGGAATCGGCAAGCTGAGATTGGCGGTTACGGCCTCGCGTCCAACCTCCCGCCAGTAGGCGCCCTGGACGGTAATGTCCGGCATCCGCGCCTGCCGGTGGAATTCGGCCGTCGAGTCTGCCTGCTCCACCTGCTTCACGAGCCGGCTGAGACTGGGGTGTTGGTCCAATGCACGGGAGGCCAGCATGTCCGCGTCGAGCGCCTGGGGCATGGACTGGAAGTCGCCTTTGACGACGTATTCCCGGCCCAAGGCCCCGGCGGTCAACGTATCCAGTGCCACGCGCATGGCTCGGACGCTGTTTTCCGCGCGCGTGACGACTTGCTTGGCCTTGAGCACCTCAACTTCCGCCTTGACCGCTTCGAATTGAGGCGCTTCGCCCAGGCGTACGCGGGTGGCCACGATGTGGCGCACCTCCTCGACCGTGCCGAGATTTTGTTGCGCCAACTGCAGGTGTTGTTGCGCGAGCAACAAGTCGTAGAAGGCCGTCTTCACGTCGGCGATCAGGTTCAGTCGCGTTTCTGAGAAACCGGCGCCCGCCCCGGCATAGCCGGCGTCGGCTGCCCGCTGGCGGGCACTGCGCTTCCCGGGCCATTCCAAAGGCTGTCCAAGGCTGACCGAGTACTCCGTGACGCTGAGTCCGTTCGAGGGTTCCCGAACCGAGCCCCGCCCTCCCTGACCGCCCACGATCGGATTGGGATAGGCTCCGGCACCGATTTGAAACCCCTTCTGTTGATCGAGTGTTCCCTGCGCTCCGGCGATGGCGGGGTTGCGTTCGAGCGCCAGGTCGATGATCGGCCCCATCTCGTAGGTAGGCGGCGGGGCCGCCTCAGCCGACCAGAGACCTCCTACACCCATAAGCCAGAGCAACCAGAGTGCGCAGATGCAGCGTTGAGCGCAAAATGTACGGCCAGACATGAGAACCCTCCCTAGAAACGCGTGGAGATCGTGACGGTGGTCACGGGAACTCCCGCAAGTCTGCTGCCAGAACTGAACAGTGAATTAGCGGAGCGCGGCCGGGGGCCGGAACAGGTCGGATGGGAGACTCGACGGGGACGCAGTGTGAAAGCGGCTCTTGGCTCTGGTGGTCAGGGTGCCGCTCGGCCATCCATGATGAGTGGTGTCGCCCGGGTCATCGTCGTCCTCAAGGAGAGAGCAGGGCGTGCCCTTGAGGAGGCTGCTGGCATCATCGGCGGTGCCAACGGCTTCACAGGCGGCCGGCATGGCGATGGATTCGACGATCCACGTTTCGGCCACCAGTTGCACGGCAAAGAGGCACAGGAGGCACAGCAAAAGAAGACGGGAATACCTGCCGGACTGAGTGGGAGCGAAGGTCATGGGACGAGACATGGAGGTTGCATTGACACACTCTAGTATAGCGTTTGCGAGCGGTCGGGGCAAATCCTTGCCGCTCGTCTGGCATGTAAGTCGGGAGACCCGGACCATGGAAAACACGTAGAACATCTGGCGGTGGCGATGGTTGCGCCACACCATGCACTCTCACGCTCGGCTGTACACGGGGCGGAGTCACCATCTTAGGCACATGGATTGCGGAATCATGCCACGATCCTTCCATGGCCTTGGGAAGTGGCAGCGTAAGAGGTTGATATTACTGGCAAGCCGTCCAGTGATCACAAGCTGACCGCTGGCTATTCGTAAGAGTGGGGTGTTTCGCGGCAGAGTTATAGCCCGGGCTGTTGCAATATGGGACATCTGTAGCACCTTGACCCTGTCAGGGAGGGGTCGGTAGGCTCTTCAGCATTACCGGGCCCGAGCAAGGGAGGTTGTCGATGCAAGAAACCGTCAGTCCGCCAGTCACCGACGCACCTGATATGGAGGCGGTGCCCCGATCACAGGGTTGTGTCCTTGTCGTGGACGATGATACGGACATGCGCGAGTTGGTCCGCGATATCTTGGGTGACCGGGGCCATCGTGTGTTTACGGCTGGAAACGGCCCGGATGCGCTCAAGGCGTTCGGCCAAACGGAATTCGATGTCGTGCTGACCGACCTTCGGATGAAAGGCATGCAAGGGTTAGAATTGTTGACGGAAATCAAGCGGACACACCCTGGCTCGAACGTGATTTTGATGACCGCCTTTGGGACCGTGGAGACCGCGGTTGAAGCCATGAAGCATGGGGCCTACGACTACCTGACCAAGCCGGTGAAGAGCGAAGAGCTCGTGCCCACCATTGAGCGGGCCATTCGCGAGGCCAGCTTGCGCCGTGAAGTCTCCCAACTCCGACGCGCAGTCGGGAAAGAATACAATTTTCACCAGATCATCGGGAAGAGCAAGGCGATGCGCGAGGTGTTCGACCTCATTCAGCGCGTGGCCGACAGCCCGACGAACATTCTGATAAGCGGCGAAAGCGGGACGGGCAAGGAATTGGTGGCGAAGGCCATTCATTTCAACAGCGATCGCAAACAGGCCCCGTTCGTCGCCGTGAACTGTGCCGCCATTCCGGAAACGTTGCTGGAGAGTGAGTTGTTCGGGCATGTGCGCGGAGCCTTTACGGATGCCAAGATGGACAAACGGGGCTTGTTTGAAGAGGCGGACAAGGGCACCCTCTTTCTCGATGAGATCAGCGAATTGCCGATCATGCTGCAGGCCAAGTTGCTCCGAGCCATCCAGGAAAAGGAAATCCGCCGGGTGGGGTCGGCCCGGTCGACCTCGGTTGACGTGCGGATTATCGCCGCGACCAACGTCAACTTGGCGGAAGAGGCTAAGGCGAAACGGTTTCGGGAGGATCTCTTCTACCGGCTGAACGTGATCGAAATTCGATTGCCTCCGTTGCGCGAACGCCGGGAGGACATTCCGCTGCTGGTGGAGTCGTTTCTGCAGAAATGCGCGCGAACGGCCCACAAACCGCAGCGGGGGATTACGGAATCGGCGCTGTCTTTGCTGCTGGACTATACCTGGCCGGGCAACGTGCGAGAACTGGAAAACGTCATTGAGCGGGCGATGACACTGTCCCGGACAGAAAAAATTACCGCCGACGATCTGCCGCCGATGATCCAGGGCTCACGCGGCGAGCGGCGCGTGATCGATCAGGCGGCTGAACGTACGCTCGCATTGCACGAGGTCGAAAAGGAATACATCCTGCGGATCTTGGAGAAAACCGGCGGGAACAAATACCAGGCGGCGCATATCCTCGGGATCGATCGCAAGACCCTCTACCGGAAGCTGGGCGAAATCGAGGACAGCAAAGGGCACGCATAGCCCGAGGCCGTATGACGCAGCCGCTGAGGTCTGGTCGCTAACCGTGCCCCATTTTCGACAGGTCTTATTCGGCCCGGGGGGGATTGCCGCCTTTACGCTGGCGGTGTTTCTCCTCGATGTGCTCACCCCCACCGGGCGAGCAGACCCCATCCTGTATCTGATTCCGCTTTTCCTGGCGTACGATCTGCCACGCCGCCGGCTGCCGTTCGAACTGGCCGGCGTCTTTACCGTGCTCATCGTGCTCGGCTCGTTTCTGTCTCCTCCCGGCATCGATCCCCTCGGGACGGTTTTTAATCGCACCCTGATCATCGGCGTCATGTGGGTCTGTGCGTTCGGCCTCGGCCATCGCAAGAAATTGCGCGAACAGGCTCTCGGGGCCGTTCGGGAACGTGAACGGCTCAAGGTCAATGCGGAGGAGCAAGCCACGCTCCTTCGGACCATCATCGACACCGAGCCGGAGTGCGTGAAGGTGTTGAATCTGGACGGGACGTTTCGGGACATGAATTCGGCCGGCAGGGCGATGGTGGAGGCGGCAACCCTCGAAGAGCTGGTAGGCAAGTCGATGTGTCAGCTGGTTGTGCCGGAGTACCAAGCAGCGTTTGAAGCCGTGGTGCGTCGGGCCGCCGAGGGGACGGCTGGGACGCTCGAATTCGAAATCGTCGGATTGAAAGGCTCCCGGCGCTGGTTGGAAACCCATGTGGCTCCCTTGCGGAACGCCCGTGATGAGATCTCGGGGGTTGTGGGGGTCACCCGCGATATGACCCACCGCCGGCTCGCGGAGCAGGCGTTACGGGCCAGCGAGGCGCGCCTTCGCGGCACCTTGGATGCGCTGCTGGAGGGGTGCCATGTGATCGATCGGGAATGGCGGTATCGCTATGTGAACGAGGCAGCCTCCCGACATGCCCGGCGCCAACGCGAGGAGTTGCTGGGCCGGACGCTCATGGAGCTGTTTCCTGGGATCGAGCGTCTCCCACTCTACCAGGATTTGCGGGCCGCAATGGACGATCGTGTGGCGGCGGAGCGGGAGGTCGATTTTGCCTTTCCGGACGGCTCGAGGGGCTTGTTCGAGGTGCGCATCCGGCCCGTTCCGGAAGGCGTGTTCGTGTTGACCAACGAAGTGACGGAACGGCGCCGGGCCGAGCAGGATTTGCGTGAAAGTCAGCAGCGACTGGAACTGGCGCTCCTGGGAGCGGGGCAAGGTCTCTGGGATTGGAATATTCAGACGGGGGCGGTGTATTTCGACGAACGGTGGGCGGAGATGCTGGGGTATCGGCGGGAGGACATCGAGCCCCATGTCCGGAGTTGGGAGGCGCTGGTGCATCCCGAGGACCTGCCGGGCGTGATGGCCGAGCTGCACGCGCACTTGAATGGGACGACGCCGTTCTATCGGACGGAACATCGGCTCCGGACCAAACGAGGAGACTGGAAGTGGATTCTCGATAGCGGACGGGTCGTGGAACGGGATGCCGAAGGACGTCCGAGCCGAGCGGTCGGCACCCACAAGGACATCACGGATCGGAAACAGGCCGAAATGGCGCTGGCGCAGTTGAACGCGGAATTGGAGGACCGTGTCCGCGCGCGAACGGAAGAATTGGCCAACGCCAATCAGGAATTGCGGGAAAGCTCCCGCCGCTTCCGCGCGATCTTCAACTCCACCTATCAATTCACGGGGTTGTTGAGCACCGAGGGGCGGCTGCTGGAAGCCAATCAATCTGCGCTGGAGTTCGCGGGCACGCCGGTCAGCGACGTCCTGGGGCGCCTGTTTTGGGAGACTCCGTGGTGGAGCCACTCGACGGACGTGCGCCGACAGCTGCGGAATGCCGTGGAAGGGGCGGCTCGTGGGGAATTCGTTCGGTTTGAGACCACCAACCGTGCCCATGATGGATCGCTCGCCGTGCTCGATTTTTCAGTGAAGCCCATTGTCGACGAGCATCGGCACGTGATCATGCTCGTGGCGGAAGGCCGCGATATCACTGAGCGAAAGCGGGCTGAGGATGCGGTGGAGCATGCCAAGACCGAATTGGATCTCAAAGTCCAAACGCGAACGGCGGAACTCTCCCATGTCAATGCCCGATTGGAGCGGGAAGTATCGGAGCGTCGGGCGGCCGAGCACCAGGTCGCCCAGGTCGTGGAGTTGGCTCCGAGCGGCATGGTGTTGGTCGATCAGGCGGGCACGATTCGTTTGGTCAATCGGCGGATCGAAGAGCAATTCGGCTACGGGCGCGCGGAGTTGATCGGGGAATCGATCGATCGGCTGATTCCCCTGGCCTTCCGTGGGGACCACGACGCGCATCGAAGCCAATTTCTCTTGAAGCCGGAGGCGCGGCCCATGGGGAAGGGGCGGGACCTGAACGGGCTGCGCAAAGACGGAACGGAATTCCCGGTCGAGATCGGCCTCAGTCCGATTACGACTCCGGAAGGGATCGGTGTGCTGGCCTCGGTCGTGGATATCACCGAACGCAAGCGATTGGAGGCGCAGCTCCGTCGGACCGAACGCATCGCGGAGCTGGGCACCTTGGCGTCCGGGATGGCTCACGAGATTGGGACTCCGATGAACGTGATTCTCGGGCGGGCGGAGTACCTGCTCCAGCGATCGACCGATGACACCATGAAAAAGGGGTTGGCGACCATCGTCACGCAGGTCGAACGGATTACCCGAGTCATGAACCAGCTGTTGGCCTTCGCGCGTCGTCGGTCCCCGGAGCGGCGGGCGGTCGATGTGCGGCAGGTGATCGAGGAGAGCCTGGAGATGTTCCGGGAGCGGTTGAAACGAAAGCGGATTGTCGTGGAGTGCCAAATGGACGAGACGGCGCCGGCGGTTCGGGCTGACCCCGATCAAATGGCGCAGGTCATGATCAATCTCATCATGAACAGTGTCCATGCCATGCCGGAGGGAGGAACCATCCGGCTGACCGTTCGGAGCACGGCTCGGCATGTGACGATTCAGGTTGCTGATAGTGGGCATGGCATTCCCCCCGATGTCCTTGGGAAGATTTTCGATCCTTTCTTTACGACGAAGGATACCGGCGAGGGAACGGGGCTGGGGCTGACGGTGGTCAAGGGCATCATCGAAGAACACGAGGGAACCATTGACGTCGCCAGCGAGGTCGACAAGGGCACTACGGTCACGGTGGTCCTCCCTGTCTTCGCCGCGCCTCCCCAGGGCTGAGAGAGGGGGGCGAATTGTTGCGAGCTGCTACAGAGGGTGGGGCTCGGGCTGATGCATTTCAGGCCAGCCTCTCCTGGCACTTGCGCGAAAACCGTCTGGCTGTGGTCCTGGGCTCGTCCAAAAATCACGATCATCCGCGCGGGCGCGCAACGACTCCATCGGGGAACTAACTTTGCATGGGTTCGTGGCCATACGAGGACTTTAGGATGGGGGTGAGTCATGGGAAGTGACCGGACCGGGCTACTGCAACAACCACGAGGCGGGTTGAGCCGGGAGGGGGGGGCGGTCATGCTGCTGATCGCCGAAGATGACCGTGATATGCGCAGTCTCTTGTCGGACTACTTGTCCGGTCCCGGCGTGACCATCCGAGAGGCGGAGGATGGGGATGTTGCCCTCCAGATGGTGTTCGATTCATGTCCGGATTTGATCGTGACGGATCTCCGTATGCCCGCGGGGGGATTGGACTATGTCGCCCGGCTTCGGGCCTTCGCTCCGCACACCCCAATCATCCTAATGACCTCTTTTGGGGACCCGAAAACACGGGGAGAGGCCTTGGGAATGGGGGTCGCCGCCTATTTTGACAAACCGGTTCGCCTTACGGAACTTCGGAACACCATTGCCAGGCTCCTCTCCCCTCGTTTGGATGGAGGGGGGAATCGGTAGGTGATTTCCCGCGCTCGGATGCGGTTAAATAGGCGGCTATGGCCGAATTGACTCCAGAAGATTTGGTTGCGCTGTCGGATCCCACGACGCCGACCGATTCGGTGTTGGCGGCGCGGCTGCAGGCTATTCGCGTCTTGGCCGATCGGGTCAGCGACCGTGTCATGGTGGTTGGGCCCGATCTGACGGTGATCTATGCCAACGAAGCGGCGTGGCCGAAACAATCCTCGCCCGGCGGTTCCTCCCAGCCGGCGAAATGCTACGAGGCTGTGCTGCATCGCAATGACCCCTGCGGGAGCTGCCCCGCCGTCGACGTGTTTGTCTCCGGGGACGTGAAAAGTGTCGCCTGCTCCGGAAAGGGCACTGAACATCCCTGCGGAATTTCGCAGGTGTATCCGCTCAAGTCGGAGCAGGGGCGGACGGATTCTCTCTTGGTCCTGTTTCGCGGGAGTGGGGCCGCCGCGCGTGCGCTGGAACGTCCAGGGGTATCGTCTGGGGAAACGCCAGGATTGGGCGACTTGATCGGGGTCAGCCCGGCCATGAAGGGGTTGTTTGAAACCATCCGGCTCGTGGCCGATAGTCAGGCCACGGTGCTGGTTCAAGGCGAAAGCGGGACCGGCAAGGAGATGGTCGCGCGGACGATTCACCAATTGAGCCCGCGCCGGGACAAGCCACTCGTGGTGGTGGAGTGCAGTTCGTTACCGGAAACGCTGCTGGAAAGCGAGTTGTTCGGGCATGTGAAGGGGGCGTTCACCGGGGCCGCGAGCAATCGGCACGGTTTGTTCGAGGAGGCAGATGGTGGCACCATCTTCCTGGACGAAATCGCCGATACCTCGCCGACCTTCCAGGCGAAACTGCTGCGCGTGTTGCAGGAGGGTGAGTTCAAGCCGGTGGGCAGCAATCGATCGGTAAAGGTCGATGTCCGGGTGATTTCGGCGTCGAACAAGGACTTGTTCGACCTGGTGCGCGCGAAACAATTTCGGGAGGATCTGTATTACCGTCTTGCCGTCCTTCCGTTGTTTCTGCCCCCGTTGCGCGAGCGGCGCGAGGATATTCCGATCCTGGTGACTCACTTCGCCAAGGGCGCGAGTCGGCGGCATCGGAGACCGATGCGTCCTGTGGCGCCCGAGGCCATGCATCAACTCATGGCTTCTCTCTGGCCTGGCAATGTTCGAGAGCTGTACAACCTGGTCGAGCGGGTCGTGGTCACCGCGACCGGTGACGTGCTCACGGTGGGGGATTTCTTCAGTACGCCTCCCTCGATGCCCTCCCCGTCTGACCTGAAGGCGGTGGTTCGCGGTGTGACAAGTCAGGCCGAACGGACCAAGATTTTGGAAGCCCTACAGCAAGCGGGCGGCAATCGTTTACGAGCCGCTCGACTCCTGGGTATCAGTCGGGCCAGCCTCTACAACAAGCTTCGGGCCTATCAACTCGGGCGACCATAGTCCTTTTTTTCCCCAAAATACCACACTGAAATGTCTAAACGATTAGACATCGTAACTTATTGATTTTTATTAGTACATCCCTCTGTATATGTTCGGTCTGTCGCCCGCTCAGGGAATCTCGCTCTTCCACAACCTGCGGACATCATGGGCCTCTTCCCCAGCATCCCTGCTCCAGGCGCATGGTTTCGCCGATTTGGCCAATTTTTGTCAGGTGAGGCACAAGAGTTGCGCTCTGGGGGGCCGCTGGTGGGGGTCTGGGTAATTAGGACCGGCCTCCGAATGACCCACCCATCGTGAGATGGGACCCCGCCAGCTCTATACCAGAACGATGGGCCGATGGTGAATGATATCAAAGGCTTGCAGCGGGCCCTGGGGCTGTACCGTACAACATCGGGGCATGAAGGGTCGTTGCAGTAGTGGGTGTGCAGTGGGTGTTCACCGTCCCGCCGATGGAGGCGGGGATTTCACAGAGGAGGCCGTCATATGACGAGCGGGTATCTTAACCACAAACGCAGGCATCGCCGGCGAGGGCTTAAGCCCGTGCAGGCGGTGTTGCTGGCGGGAAGCCTGGTGGCAGCACCGGGATTGTTCGCCGCCCAAGATGGAGGTCCGCCGGGACAGGGGCATGCGGGACATGCCACTCCGGTGAACGCGACCGGCCAGCTCCCTGGCTGGACTCAGACCCTCAAGGGGCAGACCTTGAGAGAAGATGCCATCGAGGGTCGTGCGGGTCGATCGGAAACGATCGAAATGCAGCACCATCGGCTCATGCAGAAATTGGATGAGCAGATGAAGGCCGATGCGCAAGTCACTCCGACATCGGGTGGCGCGTTCAATGGCATGTCGATGATGCACCAGTACATGGGGCAGGACGGATCAAGCTTCTTGCTGATGAGTGATCCGAGCAAGGGCGAGCCGGTCTCCATGAACGGGGGCAAGTGTCCGGCTGGGGCGCCGACCAAGCAGTACGATGTGTCCATGATCAACGTCGAAGTGACGTTGAATCGGTGGTTGGACTTCTATCCAGGCTATATGTACGCGCTGACCAAGGACCTCGACAAGGTTCGTGCGGAAGAGGCCCGGAACAAGGAAGCGCGCGAGAAAGATTCGTTCGATCCAGGGTCGGTCACCACGGGCTTGCAGGGTGACTTTATCCAGCCCTTGGTGCTTCGGGCGAACCAGGGTGATTGCGTCAAGTTGACGCTCCGCAACCAGATGGAAGGCGAGGATGGCAGCTTGCACATCCAGGCGTCCAGCATGGTGATGAGCGCCTCGGGCAAGGCCGCGACGACCACCAATCCGGAGTCGGTCGTGGAGCCTGGCAAGACGGCTGAAATGGAATGGTACATCCACCCGGGCACCCAGGAAGGCGTCCGGCAGTTCCACTCGTTCAGCCACGATCGTGAGTTGACGGTGTTGGGGCTCTTCGGCGCGTTCATCGTGGAGCCGAAGGGCTCGAAGTACCTCGATCCGCTGGGCACCGGCGCGGCGCCGGAAACCCAGAGCGGGTGGCAGGTCATGGTCGACAACGGCACGGGCCCGGACTTCCGGGAATTCGTGCTGTTCTATCATGAAATCGGCGACGAAGCGTTCCGCCCCGTCAACAAGAAGGGCGACTTCTTGCCGCAGCGCGATCCGTTGACGGATGCCTATCGTCCGGGTGGCCGTGCGATCAACTATCGCAGCGAGCCCTTCGGGATCGATCAAATGCACCTCCAGCACGAATACTTCGGCTTCGAGGACGAGTCGTTGGCCTACAGCGCCTACACCTTCGGCGATGTGCCGACGACGATCGCCCGCGGCTACCTCGGCGACCCGGTGAAGTGGCGCCTGGTGCACGGCGGATCCGAAGTGTTCCACTCGCACCATCCGCACAGCGGAACGATCCGCTGGCAGCGGAGCCCGGGCACCGAGCCCAACGCCCTTTGGGCGGCCGGTTCGGACGGGCCCGTGAAGTACCCGGTGGTCCGGACCAAGTCCGACCGTGTCGACGTGGAAGTCATTGGTCCGTCTGAATCGTTGGACCTGGAACCGGAATGCGGCGGCGGTGGTTGCCAGCACCTGGCCGGTGAGTTCCTCTATCACTGCCACGTCGCGCACCACTATGTCGCGGGCATGTGGGGCTATGGGCGGTTCTACAACACCCTGCAGATGGGTGCCGCGCATACCGACACCATGCCGGACATGCGGGAACTGCCGGATCGGATCGGTCGGATGAAGCCGGGCGTGAACTCGGCCAAGCTGATCGGCTCGACGGTCGATTGGTTTGGGAAGACCTTCCAGATCGTGGACAAGAACCAGAAGACGAACTGGAAATCCAACCCGGTGGTTGTGAATATCAAGGATTGGGTAGACATGTTCGTGCCGGCCCAAGGGAAGCCGGGTCATACGGATGACGAGAAGGGCCAGATCCTGGCCTATGACGCCACCGTGTGGGACTGGGTTTGGGATGGCAACGTCGCCAAGGGTGAGCGGGAAAGCACCGCGGTGAACCCGAAGTACCCGGCGGCCGCGAAGTGGTCTGACAGCACTCGGCCGGAAATCCTCTTTGACCCGACCACGGGCAAGATGGCCTGGCCGTTGTTCAAGCCGCACTTCGGCAAGCGCGTGCCCTTCTCCGCTAACCACAGCGGAGCGCCCTGGCTGGAGCCGATCCACCAGGATGAGAACGGCGAACGGACCTCCGAACCGGCCAAGCCGGGCGAGCAGGGTCGTTGGTCGCTCTGTCCGGACAACGCGAACCGCAAGTTCTACAACGTCCATTTCATCCGGTTGCCCATCACCCTGAGCAAGAAGCAGGGGAAGGAAGCGCCGATCGTGGACAAGGACGGGTTGATCTACGTGCTCCATGAAGAGGAGCGTGTCACCCGGGCCAACGACGACATGAAGTACCCGTTGGTCATTCGTGCCAACGTGTATGATTGCGTCGACCTGATTCTGACCAGCGAATGGGACGACGACGATTTCACCAACTTCCAGTCGTCGAAGATCAACATCCATCCCCATTTCTTCCAGTTTGACACAGGGAATTCGGATGGTGTGATCTCGGGCTTCGAGTATGAAATGTCGACCCGTCCGTTCACGCAGTTCTCAAAGCCGAAGAAGGCGGGCTTGCCGGTTCCGATGAACAGCAAGGTCACGGAAGCGGTCAAGGCCGGTGCCAAGTCCATCAACATCAAGATGGCTGCTGGCGCGTCGAAGTATCACGTCAACACCGAAGTGTTGGTGGGGGCCGATTGCCTCCGTCCGCACAAGGATGCGTCCGTCTCCGTGGACCGCGATTTCAGCTGCGCTGAAGTGGCGCGGATCAAGGAGATCAAGGGCGATACGTTGACCTTCTTCAAAGCGTTGAAGCACGATCACCCGGCCGGCGACATTGTGACGCCGGAGTTCGTGCGGTATCGCTGGTGGGTGGACGTGGATATGGGGACCGTGTTCTGGCATGACCACGCGTTCGGCGCCACGACCTGGCCGCATGGCGGGTTCGGCGTGACCTTGGTCGAGCCGTACGGGTCCACTTATCATGATCCGAAGAACGGCAAGACGTTGTGGAGCGGTCCGATCGCGGACATTCACAGCAACGAGCCGATCGGGTACGGCGTGAACGGCAGCTTCCGTGAGCTCATGGTCTCGATCCATGACACGGTGCCGCACACCGTCAACGTGATCCAAGCGGGCAATCCTCCGGGGCAGCCCGTCGAAGTGGCGCTGGAAGCCGGGAAGACCGTGTCCTTCCAGATGCCGGATAAGATCCTCAATGCACCGAATCCGTTCATCAACGGCGGAACGCATACGACGGGCAGCGGATTTAACTTCCGCGCCGAGCCGTTTGCGCAGCGCTTAGTGAACAACCCGGATCCGTCCAAGTTGTTCAGCAGCGCGGTCCACGGCGATCCGGATACGCCGCTCCTGCGCGCGTATGTCGGGGACACCATGGTGTTCCGTCTGTTGCATCAATTGATGAACGAGTCCCACGTGTGGACCATCTCGGGCCATACGTTCCTCACGGAGCGGTTTGCGGGCGATGCCAATCGGAAGTACTCGATTCATGTCGGGATTGCCGAGCGGTATGACCTCGTGACCAAAGCCGGAGGCTTCCAGGGTATGCCGGGCGACTACATCCACTTCAA
>FKKE01000133.1_pt2 | contig 22221 bp, 22 predicted proteins | sample 1106331 | NCBI WGS metagenome assembly FKKE01 (sample SAMEA3931202, study PRJEB13176) | freshwater metagenome | biome: Drinking water system; feature: drinking water; material: freshwater | place: China | collected 2013-02-06
GGACCATATTCCCTCGGGGCGTTAACTCCTCCCACAGTGTCACCATAGGCTGTCACGGTAAGATTCGTCAAGAAATCTCAGTCGACGCATCGGCACGGCCAGTCCCGGCATTCGCTGTCCGATAGCCGAATAGTATGGCGCCTCTTCCTCGATATCTTCGATCGATTGCTTCAGCGCGGCGACGAAGGTCTCCGGCTGAGCCAGCGCGCGCTCCGTCAACTGAAACTCCGAGACCAAGACGCCGGCCTTGTCAACAATGATCAGACGGTAGCCATCCTTCACGGTGACGCCTCCTCCTTGAGCAACAGTGTGGCGGATGGAAGGTGAGAGAGCCCTACCGCGCGTTCCCGGAACTGCCACGAGCGCCCGCTGTGACGGCATCTCGAATGGATTTCGCGCGGGTCTCCGATTGCGCGGCCCCTTCGGCGCGGCCTGTGTTCCGCAGGAGCTGAGCGTAGTTGTCCAAGGTGGTCGCGACGCTCGGATGCGTGGGCCCCGCCTGTGTCTCCTGAATCGCCAATGTCCGTCGGAAGAGCGGCTCGGCCCTGGCATGGTCTCCTGCCGTTTCATACAGGACGGCCAGGTTCCCGAGAATCATGGCAACGGTCACATGCTCGGATCCCAGAGCCATTTCGGAGATCGTCAGCGCCCGCTGAAGCAAGGACTCCGCTTTCGCCGGCTGCTGGCTCGTGGCATACAGCTTGGCCAGGTGGGTGAGCGTCGTGGCCACCGCCGGATGATCCGGCCCCAAGACCTCGATCTGGAGGTCGAGGGCTCGGAGGAACAAAGGCTCGGCCTCCGCCACCTCGCCTAAGAGGTGATGCACCACCGCCAGATGATTCACGTAGATCGCCACCGTGGGATGCTGTGGGCCCAGGGCCTCCTCAGCGACAACCAACGCTCGTTGGGCCCAGGGCAGCGCGGCGGCATAGCTCCCCGCTTGTTCAAGACGCACCATGCGCTCGCTAATCGCGAGAATATCGGTTGTGTCCTGCTGCGCCAAGGCCGGACTGCTCAGGCAGACGCTGAACGTCACGACTCCTAATGCCGGCCAACCGCGGGGAAATTCCAGTCGCATGGTCAGTCTTTCTTTTTCCTAGGTTCCAGCATGATCGCCCATCCTGAGAACGTCAATGTATTCTTGGCTTCTCAATGCTTGGATCAGGTGGGCCCCGCAGGTAAACGTCGCTGGGCGAGCCTTTAGCGGAGCGAGGAATCAGCGGGACTGATGAACTGTTTGCGGAAGCCGACGACTTTGGCGAGGTAGTCGCGGGTTTCCTGATAGGGCAGGCTGGTCCGCAGGCGGTCATAGAGCGTGGACGGTTGCAGGCTGTTGATCTGCTCGATGGCCGCCCGCTGTTCCTTGGCAAAGGTCCGGTACACGTTGCCGGGCCCGGTGTTGTAGGCGGAGATGACGCAGTACTCGCGCGAGACCGTATTGGCCACGTCGTCGAGCTGGCTGTACATGAGGACGTTCAGATAGGCCGTGCCCAATTCGATGTTGTTCTGCGGGTCAAACAGGTAGTCGCGCGACGGGATGCCATCTTGTCCCTTGACCTTCCGGTAGGCGTCCCGTCCCCCGCTGGTCGGAACCAATTGCATCAGGCCGTAGGCCGGCGCCGAACTGACGGCGAACGGATTGAAGTTGCTCTCGGTGCGGATGATCGCAAGGACCAGGCTGGGGCTGATCTGATACTGGGTCGCCATACGTGTGACGATCGGCCGATACTTCTCGGCTTGCTTGTTGGAAAAGTTGGTCACCATGGGAATCTTGACGAATTGAGCCGTCTTGCTCGCACCGTCCAACTCCACGGTCCGCGCGGCGGCCTGATTGGCAACGAGCCACTCAGCGAAGGGTTCGGCCTCGGTCGGCGTGCGAATCGGACGTTTGCCCTGGTCGACCACCAGGCCGAGCAGGTAGGGCTCCCGGTCGCTCGTCAGCGTGATTTCTTTATCGGTGAACAGGTCGACGCTGCGGGGATCGTTCGGGGTCAGCAGGGTCGTGACAATCGCATTGCGAAGGCTGGCCTTCGGGTCCTGGTCATCGAGGGTCTCGACCATGATCTCCCCGGCGTCGAAATCCACGATCGCCCGGCTGCGGTAGTTCTGCGTGTACTTCACGTACTTTTTTCGCTCTGGCAGCTTGACCTCTTTCTTCCCCCACCTTTTCCCGACTTCGCCGCGCAGCGCCGCCAAGATCGTTTCGAAGTCACGCTGCACGGCCTTGATGTCCCGAATGAGCGCTGCCGGATCCCGGGCATAGGCGTCGGCCCGTTCTTTCAAAATCCGCTTGGGGTCCTTCCCCTGAGCCAAGTCAATAACCGTCTTCCCGGTTCTCGACTGGAGCGTCTTGCCGGTGGCGTCGAGCAGCCGGTCGGTGGTCTCGCAGCCCAGCCAGAGGGGCGGGCACAGCGCGGCGAGCAAGAACACCAGTCGTCGGCTCTGCGCGGGCTTGTTCCCTTTCCGTACGATCAATTTGATTTCCCAGTAGAGACTCGTATTGTACTCGAATTGCGAAGAATGCCAAGGTCCGAAAGTGAGAAGGGTTTGGCGAGAGGGCGTCCCCGCGGTATGCTGGCCTGTAAGGGCGGACCATGCGTCTGATCGCGCACGTGGACATGGATGCGTTCTTTGCCGCCATCGAGGAGCGGGACAACCCACGGCTTCGCGGCCTGCCCATCGTCGTGGGGGCCGACCCGCAGCAGGGGGAAGGCCGCGGCGTGGTGGCCACCTCCAACTATGCGGCGCGCGCCTACGGCATTCAATCGGCCATGCCGATCTCGCGGGCCTGGCACGCGTCTGAGGCGGCGCGGCAGCGAGGGAAGCCGCCCGTGACGTTTCTCTCCGTGGACATGCGGAAATATCGCGCGGTGTCCAATCGAGTGCTGGCGCTGCTCCGCCGACTGGTCTCGGTGGTGGAGCAGGCGAGCATCGACGAAGCCTATCTGGATCTGTCACATCTGGAAAGCTTCGAGCGGGCGGAGGAACTGTGTCGAGCGATCAAGCAGGCGATTCGGGAGCAGGAACAATTGACGGCTTCCATTGGGCTGGGGCCCAACAAGCTGATCGCAAAGATTGCCTCAGGGAGGCAAAAGCCCGACGGCCTCACGGTGGTGCGCAAGGACCAGGTCGAAGCCTTCTTGGATCCCTTGCCGATTCGGACGATTCCGGGGATCGGCCCCAAGACGGAAGTGGAACTCGGCCGGTTGGGAATGCGTGTGGTCGGGGATCTGAAGCGATGCTCGCTGGGGCAGTTGCACGACCGTTTCGGGAAACGGGGCGATGATTTCTACGATAAGATTCATGGGGTGGACGATTCCCCGGTGTCGGAGGAGTGGGAGGCCAAGTCGGTTGGGGAGCAGGAAACCTTCGACCGTGACACCCTGGATTCGCAAGTGCTGGCCGACCGGCTCAGTGAGATGTGCGCCGATGTCGCGGGACGGTTGGTGACGGAGGGGTTTGCCACGTTCCGCACGGTGATCCTCATCGTTCGGTTCGAAGATTTTGACACCAAGACCCGCTCGCACAGGCTCAACAGCCCTGCCAGTGATCCCCGTCGGCTGCAGCGCGAGGCCCTGAAGCTGCTCCTGCCCTTCTTGGACAAGCGGGAGAATCCGCGCGGCAAGCTGATCCGCTTGTTGGGCGTGCGCGTGGCGGGGATTGAAAAGGCGGTCAGTCGGGCGAGCAGCCCCGAATTGTTTCCTCGTTGATCACCGCGACCTGCGATCCTCCATCCTGGACGATTGCGACCTACTTCTTGGTGATGTCCAAGAGTTCGACCTCAAAGACCAAGGTGGCCCCCGGTTTGATTTGCGGAGGGGCTCCACGGTCCCCATAGGCGAGGGCGGGCGGGCACACAAGGCGGCTCTTGCCGCCGACTTTGATGTGCTGCACTCCCTCGGTCCAACACTTGATGACCTGATCCAGCCCGAATGTCGCCGGCTCGCCGCGGGCGACCGAACTGTCGAACACGGTTCCGTCGATGAGGGTGCCGTGGTAGTGGACCTTCACCGTATCGGTGGCCTTCGGCGACTCGCCCTTGCCGTCCTTCATCGGGATCACGATCGCGCCTGACTCGGTCTTCTTCGCGCCGGACTCTTTCCCGGCCTTTTCGACGAATGAGGCCCCCGCTTTCTTCTCCGTTTCCGCCTGGGCCGAGACACGAGCGGCCTGCAACTGATTGACTTTGGGGCCGAAGGTCTGCAGTTCCACCCTCGGGGTCTTCTTGAGCACGCCGTCCGTCAGCCCGGATTTCACCATGTCGAGCTCGGATTCTTTCAACGCGAAGCTTGCAAGGTTCTGGCTGATGATCAGCCCGAGCGCGTAGAAGGTCTTTTGCTCATCGGTGCTCGGATCAGCGGCGCGAACATTGAAGGCCAAGGGTCCGAGCAGGAGCGTAGTGGTGAGAGCGGACACGAGCAAGTGCATGGGTCATCCTTTCGTCGTAAGTGGTCGAGACGGTTTCCCCACCATATGCTACCCGGCGCGCAAGCTCAAGAATTTTCTGGCCGCTAAACCGAGATAGGGAGTTGTGTGCCTGCCTGATCCGGTTGCACGTTCGCGGTCTCCACGGTACACTGAGCCTCCAACCGACCGCTCAACCAATCCTGAATGATTCTGACCTTCGTTATTCTCTATCTCCTCGCGTCCGTCTGTATCGGGCTGTACGCGGCGCGGCGGGTGCACAACACCAAAGACTTCGCCGTAGCCGGCCGCTCTTTGCCGCTGCCGATCGTCGCAGCCACCGTCTTTGCAACCTGGTTCGGCGCTGAGGCGCTTATGGGGATGTCCGCCACCTTCGTCAAGGAAGGGCTGCGCGGCGTTGTGGCCGATCCGTTCGGATCGACACTATGCCTGATCATCGCCGGCCTGTTTTTCGCGCCGCGCTTCTATCGCCTGAATCTGCTGACGGTGGGGGACTACTACCGGCTCCGGTTCGATCGCCGTGTCGAAGTCTTGTGTACGCTCGCCATCGTGGCATCCTATATCGGGTGGGTGGCTGCACAGTTCAAGGTGCTTGGATTGGTGTTGAACGTCGTGACCGCCGGCGCAGTCAGTCAAAAAATAGGCATGGTGATCGGCGCAGTGATCGTGCTGACCTATACGACATTCGGCGGCATGTTTTCCGTGGCGATTCTGGATTTCGTGCAATTGTCGGTCATCATCGGCGGACTGCTCTATATCGTCTCGGTCGTCAGCGGGCTCGCCGGCGGTTTCGGCGCCGTGGTGACCCATGCAGTCCAGGCTGGGAAACTGGATTTCTTTCCGCCGCTTGAATTCAACGCCTGGGTACCCTTCATCGGCGCCGGGCTCACCATGATGTTGGGCTCCATTCCGCAGCAGGACGTGTTTCAGCGCATCACGTCCGCAAAGGACGAACGGACGGCAGTACGCGGGTCGCTGGCCGGTGCCTGCCTATACTTCGGCTTTTGCTTCGTCCCGATGTTTCTGGCCTATGCCGCCTTGCTGGTGGATCCGTCGAAATTCGGAGTTCTCCTGGAACAGGACTCACAGTTGGTGCTCCCGACGTTGATCGTCCAGCACACTCCGGCGCTTGCCCAGATCGTTTTCTTCGGTGCCGTGCTCTCGGCAGTCATGAGTTGCTCGAGCGCCACCTTGCTGGCCCCTTCGGTGATTCTGAGCGAAAACGTCATCAAGGGGCTATTCCCGGGAATGGATGAATGGGCGTTACTCCGGACCATGCGTATTGTGTTGGTCGGGTTTGCCGCCGTCGTGCTTTCCATAGCCTTGAGTTCCGATGCCAGCATCTACAAGCTGGTGGTCAACACGTACAAGGTGACGCTGGTGGCGGCTTTCGTGCCGCTTTGTGCGGGCTTGTATTGGAAAGGAGCCACGACTCAGGGGGCGCTCTGGGCGATCGTCGCCGGGTGCCTCGTCTGGATCGGGGCCGAACTGTTCGGTCCGGCTGACGCCGTGTGGCCGCCGCAGTTGCTGGGTTTGTTGATGGCAGCAGTCGGCATGGCGGCCGGCTCTCAACTGACCGTGACCAAGGCGGCATAGAGGCTGCACTGCTCCACTCCCGTCCCTGGTCTCCGTCGGACGACGTTCCACACAGAGCTCCAGGGTTCAGTATGATGACGAGGATGAACGAGATCCTTCGGGCGCTGTTGGGGTCGCGATGGCTTGTGCGCGGCTTCCTGCTCGTGAGCGGGTTGTGCGGAGTCCTGCTCCTTAGCATCGCGCTCTACGGGGCCTATCTGGCTACTTTCCTGGAACTGCCGAAAGGGGAAGACCACCCTCCGCTGCGACTCTACACTGCGCCCTTTCAACTGAGGAGTGATCTGTCCCTTCAGGAAACGCGGCTGGCGGAACGGCTGCAGCGGCTGGGGTACCGCGCCGTAGACGGGGAGGTCGTGGCTCCTGGTGACTATCACCTCGCATCGGACGCCCTCACGATCTATCTCCATGCGCAGCCGGAGAGCCTCGTCAAGGCCCAGGCCGTGACCCTGACCCTCGATCAGGGCGTCATCACGCAGGTGCTCTCCAAGGCGGAGGGCAGCCCGATCCATCCCGTGTATCTTGAGCCGGAACTCATCAGCGGATTACGGGGAGCTTCACGGCAAGTCCGTGAGTGGATTCCGCTTCTCCAGATCCCCCCGAACGTCGTCAGCGCGGTGCTGGCAGTCGAGGATCGACGGTTCTACTCTCATTTCGGCATCGACCCTTTCGCGGTCGGGCGTGCCATCTGGAGGAATCTCGCCCGGGGAGGCGTGGTGCAGGGCGGGAGCACGATTACGCAACAACTGGCGAAGAATCTCTTTTATTCTCCGCAGCGAACCTTCGGCCGGAAGCTCAAGGAGGCACTTGCTGCGGTAGTCTTGGAGGTCAAGTATCGCAAACAGGACATCCTTGAAAGCTACCTGAATGAGATCTACTTGGGGCAGGCCGGTTTCGTCTCCATCTACGGAGTGGGGGAAGCCGCGCATCGCTATTTCGGGAAATCGATCCGCGACTTGTCGATCGGCGAGGTCGCCCTCATCGCCGGACTGATCAAGGGGCCGAACACCTTCGCCCCCACGAAACATCTGGCACTTTCCACACAGCGCCGCGACGTGGTGTTGCGGCTGCTCCGTGATCAGGGACTGCTCGGAGAACAGGAATGGAAGGACGCCGTCAATCAGCCGGTTCGGGTCGTCCCGTCGGACGACGCCATGGCAGACGCTCCGTACTTCGTGGACACCGTCTTGAAACAGGTCGAAGACGTCAACGACTCTCCCTTGCCGGAGGGTCTGCGTATCGACAGTACGCTCGATCCCATGGTCCAGCAGGCCGCGACAGAAGCGCTGCAGAGCGGCTTGGAACGCTTGGAACGGACGTATCCTGCGCTCAAGACCACCGAGCAGGGGCTTCAAGGCGCGGTGCTCGTGCTCGAGCCGGCCACCGGAGCCATCCTCGCCATGGTCGGTGGCCGCGATTATCGGCTCAGCCAGTTCAACCGGGCCGTCCAAGCCCATCGCCAGGCCGGGTCGCTTTTCAAACCGTTCGTTTACGTCGCGGCGTTTGAAGCTGGTCGGGAAGGCACGGGATTGCGCCACACTCCGTCGACTCTGCTGGTCGACGAGCCGGTTACGTTTGAGTCAGACAGGGGCGCCTGGTCTCCCAAGAACTATGACCGCCAATATCGGGGCAATGTCACGCTGCGGAGCGCCTTGGAACAGTCGCTGAACGTACCGGCGGTCCGCGTCGCCAAAGCCGTGGGACCGCAGGCCATCATCGACCTGGCCCGCCAGTTGGGAATCACCAGCGCCATGACCGAGGACCTCTCGATCGCGCTGGGCAGTCCCGTCGTCTCGCTGCTGGAGATCACTGGCGCCTATGGCGCCATCGCCAACGGGGGAGTTTGGGTAAGACCGACGACGGTACGAGCGACGATCGATCGGGAAGGCACTACCCTCTGGAGCCATGTGCCGGATCGCCGGCAGGCCGTGTCGCCGCAGGCGGCTTACCTGGCCACGTCGTTGATGGAAGGTGTCATTCAACGGGGAACGGCGACGAAGGCGAAGGTGCTCGGCCTGACCGGCGCGCTTGCGGGGAAGACCGGAACCACCGACGGCTATCGGGATGCCTGGTTTATCGGGTATACCTCCGAACTGGTGGTCGGCGTCTGGGTGGGGTTCGACGACGAACAACCGGTTCGACTGACAGGCTCTCAGGCCGCCTTGCCGATCTGGATGGAAGTCGCGCGCAAGGTCTTTCCGGAACGGTCACCCGCGTTCCGCCAGCCGGCGGGCATCGTCACTAGGAGCATCGATCCCAAGACCGGGCAACTGGCCACCTCGCAATGTCCAGAGCAGGTGCCGGAAGTGTTTATCGAAGGGACGGAGCCGAACATCTACTGTGAAATTCATGGAGGAGGGATGTGGGAGCGGCTCCGCCGCACCTTCGGCCTGTCGTAGGCCGGCAAGGCGGCTCTAATTTTCAATAATCTGCTAGGTCATCGGCCTGGAATTGGTGTAAGCTGGCTCCGGGAGTGCTCAGCCAGAGGAGTCTCGCATGAAGAAGAATGGGTTTTCCGGCGACGACAACATTACGCTCCTTGCCAAGGGCGTCCAGTTGAAGGGCGAAATCCGGGTCGAAGGCACGGTGCGGATCGACGGGCGGCTTGAAGGCGACGTCCAGACGAAGGGACAAGTCATCATCGGGGAAGACGGCGTGGTGCAGGGGACGATCTCGGCCGGGACGGTAATCAGCAGCGGCCGTATCAAGGCGAAAGTGACCGCGGTCGAGCGCGTCCACTTGCTGAAGACCGCGACGCTGATCGGTGAGATCCACTCGCCGGTTCTGATGATGGAAGAAGGCGCCAAGCTGCAAGGCTTGACGGACATGGGTGCGACGTCCTGGTCCGACGAAACGCCGAAGCTCCCGGGCGCCGTACGCGAGCTCTCTGCACATCGGGCCAAGCAGGTCGTGGTACTCGACAAAGATTCGAATGCCTGAGACGCTCCTGCCGCGTTCGTGCTAAGATCCGCTTCCGGCGTTCGCAGTCCGCTTCTCTCCTGATTCATGACAAGGCCCCAACTCTTCACCGTCGTTTTCTTTGCGCTCCTCCTGTTCTTGCTCTATCAGATCGCCTTGATCTTCGAGCCGTTTCTCCTTCCCGTACTCTGGGCAGCGCTGCTCGCCCACGCCAGTTTCCCGCTCCATGACCGGTTAAAAGCCTGGTTCGGCGGGCGGGACACGATCGCCGCGGCGGTGTTGACAGCCGGGGCCCTGGCCGTCGTCGTCGTGCCTCTGGTGGTGACAGGGGTGATGCTCGTGCGCGAGGCGGCGGATGCGGAACAAGCGGTGCGTGCCTGGCTAGCCGCCGGCGGGCTTGAACGCCTTCCCGATCAGATTGCATCGATCCCGGTGATCGGCGAACAGCTGCGCGGGCTGATGACCAGCGATGGCAGGCGTGCCCTCTCGATGGAGGAGTCGGTGATGGCAGGCGCCAAGTTTCTCAGCAAGTTCTTCGTGGACCAAATGGGCGGGCTGTTGAAGAACACGCTTCTCCTTGTGACCGACTTTTTCATTATGCTGCTGGTGTTGTTCTTTCTCTACCAGGACGGGCGACGTTGGATCGGCGGGCTCTACGACCTGGTTCCGATGGAGGATTCCCACAAACAGCGGATCGTGACCAGGCTGGATCAAACCATCCGCGCGGTCGTCAAGGGCATGCTCGTGACGGCGATCGTTCAGGGATTGCTGGCGGGGCTGGCGTACGTGGCGCTCGGCGTGCCGTTCCCGATCGTCCTTACCGCGCTGACGATCATTCTTGCGCCGATCCCCTTCGGCGGGACCGCCCTGGTGTGGGGCCCTGTCGCATTGTATCTGTTGTGGGCCGCGCCGTTCTGGAAAGCCATGGTGATGCTGGGGTGGGGCGTCGGCGTCGTGTCGATGGTGGACCAGTTTCTGAGGCCGTGGTTGATTGGACAGGAAGTGCAGATTCCGGTCCTCTTTCTCGTCTTCAGCGTGCTCGGCGGGCTCGCACTCTACGGCCTCATCGGCCTCTTCATCGGGCCGGTCCTTGTCAGTCTGCTGATCACGGCCTTACATATCTACCGTGAGGAGTATCATTCCGACTCCACCCAGAGTAGAGCGGCGGTGTCGCCTTGACCCTACTCCAGGGGAATCGTGATGGCGATCCCGCCCATGACGTCGTTCGGCTTGAAATCCCGTTTTGGGCTCAGCGGATGGCTATTGTGACAACTGACGCAGGCCATTGAGACGGCCCGATCCGGGTAGATGGCTTGAAAGTACTGCTTCCGTCCGCTGCTCACGATCCCCGTAATCGGCTGGCTCGGCTGTCGGTTCAACAGCTCGAGCGCTTTGCGCTCGAAATCCGTAGCCGGCGCGTTGCGTTGATAAATGGGAGATAGCCCGATCAGGCGATAACGGATGCCGTGACCGCCTTCAGCGACCAGCCGCCCGGACCCCTGGAGAAACTGGGCCGGAAGCGGTAGCGCGTTGTCCTGTTCCCAATGTTCCGCCGCCGACACGATCCCCTTCTCCTGCATCCGGTTCACGACGTGGGTGGTATAGATGGTTCGGTCCGCCTGCAGCACGGCGTGGACGTAGCCGGCGACTTTTTCCGGGGGAATTCCGTTAGGAGGAAGCGGCTCCTTTGCAGAGAGTGCGGACGACGCCCACCAGAGCCCGGCCGCTACGCACGCGAGGGCTGAGATTCGGCGCGGGATTCTGAGACGGTGCATGGGACCTCCTGCGACGAGGGAGCCGGGGGAGCGGCCGGGAGCGTGACGATGCAGGACGTCCCCTGTCCCTCCAAGCTCTCGAGACGAATGTCGCCACCGAATTTCCTAATGATGCGCCGGGCCACCGTCAATCCCAGACCGGACCCTTCGCCCTGCCCCTTCGTAGTAAAGAACGGATCGAAAATCTTCGAGAGGTGCTGCTTGGGAATGCCCGGGCCTGTATCCGTAACCGTGGTGACGACCGATCGGTCCACCAGTGCGGTCGACAAACGGAGGGTCCCTCGCCATTTCATCGCCTGAGCGGCATTCAAGATGATGTTGTTGAGGGCCTGCCGGAGCTGGTCGGGAAGGGCGTTGACGCCGGCCGCTGCCGCGTAATGCCGCTCGATCGTCAACGCAGTCACGTCGTGGATGACGGCGAGGTTTGCCAAGGCCTGGTCGAGTTCCCGCTCGAGAAACACGGTTTGCCGCTGGTCGGAGGTTTCACGGGATGTTACGCCGGTGAAATCCCTGATAATCGCCGCCATGCGTTTTCCGTGCTGGACGATGTCCTGCGCGTAGGACTTTGCGCGGGTCAGATCGCGTTCTTCCTGAATGGCTTCACTCAACCCCAAGATTCCGAACAGCGGGTTGTTGAGTTCGTGTCCGATGCCAGCGGTCAGGACCCCCAAACTTCCGGTCTTTTCAGCCTGAATCAGATTGTCCTGCATGCGGCTTTCGTCTGTGGTATCGCGCAGTACCAGGCCGATCCGATCGGATTCGCCGGGTCGGCCGCTGACACGGAACCATTGATATTGGTACAGCCGTGACCCGAGCTGTATTTCAGTCCGTCGCCCCTCCGGTCCGGTCTCCGACTGAGGAGCCAAGGGGTCCCGTAAGGTCGCGGCCGAGGCGGGAAAAGCTTCAACGGTTCCCGGGGAGGTCGGAACGAGCGCCGTGTGTTCTCGCAGTTCCTGCCTGAGTCGAGGCCGCTGCGAGGGGTCGATGGGCAAGAAATCAAAGAGCTGTCCGGCGGCGGTGCCGCCGTCCGGCAGATTGAACGCTTCACGGCCCGTGCGATTGACGTAACGGACCGACTCCTGCTCGTCGATCAGGAGAATCGGAGTCGGCACGGCATCAAGGATCTGGTCGGTCGACTGCTGGAGATACTGGACTTCCTGTGTCTTGAGGGTCACCTGATCGGTCAGGCCGGCGAACGCCGCTTCCAGCTGTTTGTTCATTCGGTTGAACTCTTCGGCGAGCGCTTCCAGTTCGTCGCCGGTTTTGATCTGGATGGATTGTCGCAACTCCCCCCGCCCAATGGATTGCGCCGCCTGCTGGAGCTGACGGACCGGCGTGACGATGCGGGTCGCTGCAAGATATCCCAATGTGGCGAGCAGGCCGACGGCGATGGAGCCGAACACGGTCATCCACGTGAACAGGTGCTTGATGGGAGCGAACAGTTCATCCGAAGACTGCCACACGAACGTGTGCCAGGTGCCTCCATCGAGCGAACCGTTGGTGTTTCGGCTTGTTTCAGGCAGCGGGGCGAAGCCGATGATCGAGGACGACTGTCCGCCGTGCCCGTCACTCGGGGCGTTGGTCCAACCGGGGTGCTTGGGGGTGACGAGGGGAATCAGGCTGGTGTCGGACAGGCGCACACCGGTCGGAAGAATGGGGCAACTCATCACCACGCCGCGATGATCGATCAGCATCACGTGCCCCGTCTTGCCGAATCGGATCGGGTGAATCGACGGGGAGAAGAACTCCTTGGCGTCGATGACTCGATGGAGGACGCCGACGGCTCCGTACCGGAGGCTGTCCATGATCGGGAGAGAGATGGAGAACACGTAGGTGCCGGCACGGTCGTCGAAATGCACGTCTTCAATGTAGAGCTGGCCGATCCCCTTGTGAAAGGCGCCGATCCACCAGGCGGAGTCCCCGTTGGCAAAGGGCGGTTTCGTCGTGAGGGCGGCGACCAGGTCTCCGCGCACGTCGGTAATGTAGAGCATCTTGGTCGCGCCGCGGACGACCTGGGGGATCAATTGGTCCGGCTCGCTTCTCGCCCCGGAATAATATTCACGCAAGAGATTCGCAACAGAGTTTTCAGTGATGGCTTTGACCGTCGCCGGGTCGTGGGCCTCCCATGGGGCCCGCTGATTTACCGGCGATGCAGACGGATTCTCGGGTTGAGCGAGCACGGCGTCGCGACGTTGTTCGAGTTCCTTCACGATGGTCTGGTCATTGGCGATCCGGGCCGTGCGAGCGATCTCCTCAGCCATCAGGATGTCGAGTTTTCTCGCGGCTTCGGTCGCCAGGGCCTTGAAGCTTTCGCCGCTGACCTCGTGGATCTCCCGAGATCCCTGCCAAAACGCCATCCCCAACCCGACGAGAAGAGGGACGACCCCGACGAGAAGCATGGAGACGATCAGTTTGGTGTGAAGTCTCCAGCCTCTGGTGGACCATGCCGGCAGGGGGGACGTCACGGAGCGCACTCCTCAGCGGGAGGAAAGGTAATGGTGAACGTGGTGCCTTGGTCGACTTGGCTTTCGACCGTAATGGTGCCGTGCATCTTGGCGACGATGGTCTTTACGTTGTACAGGCCAAGCCCTGTTCCTTTCCCCGGTTCCTTCGTCGTAAAGAACGGCTCGAAGATCTGGCCTTGTAGATCCTCCGGAATTCCGCAGCCGGTGTCGGTGATCCGAACGACCGTTCCGGTTGTTGAAACCTCCGTTGCCAGTTTCAACGTACCGCCACCTTGATCCATCGCGTGGACGGCGTTGGTGATCAGATTGACGAATACATGGAGCACCTCGTCCGGATTGCCTCTAGTTCCGGCTCCTTGCAGATACGCCTTTTCGACGGCGATATCGTGGAAACTCGCGGCGTAGCGGGCGATTTTCAAGGCTTCGTCGAGACGCCCGTTCACGCAGACCGTCGTATCATCGCGACCGGAGGTTTTCCGCGCATATTGCGTGAGATCTCTGCAGATGGCACTGGTCCGCCGGACCGCCTCGATGATGTCCCGCGCCTGTTCGCGAATTGCGCCGATGTCACGCTCGTCGGCGAGGTTCTCGGCCAGTCCAAGAATCAGTTGCAAGGGGTTGTTGATGTCGTGAGCAATTCCCGCAGCGAACGACCCGATGCCCGCCAGCTTCTCCGCGTGGAACAGTTCGGCTTGAAGGTTCGCTTCGTGACGGACCAGTTCCCACAACACCCGCGAGGCGGACCCGCCCATGACTTCGGCTGACGGATGTTTGTAGGCCTGGATCACCTGTTCCATATGGGGGTCACCGGTGACGTCCATGATCAGATTGACGCCGTCGTTGCCGATCAGATCTTCCACCCGCGCCGCCACGGACACCCGAAGGTCCCGCGCCCGCTGCAGGCCAGGAGCATGGGCGTCACGGTCCACAATCCCCATGATTTCGATCGAGGGGATTTGGTGAAGGAGTTCGAGGAAGGCAGTTCCGCCCCGGCCTGCTCCAAGAATGGCGACCTTGATCGGCGAAGTGGACGAGACCACCGTCCTATCCATGAGATGCGGCACGTTGGGCCTCTTGAATGGTAGGGGGGAGGACTGTGCGACTGTCCTCCCTCCCTGACATCATGGGTGGTGCATCCTTACAGGTGCGCGAGTTCACGCTGTTCCATCGCCCGGGCCACGGCATCGCGGAGCTTTTCTCCTTCCACCGGCTTCACGAGATAATCCACGACTCCCTGACGGAGCATCGACGTGGCCATGTCGGTGTCGGGGAAACCGGTCAGGACGATCAGCGGCACACGGGGATAGTTGGCGCGGAAATAGGCGACGGCTTCCACCCCGTTAATCTTTGGCATACGGATATCGCAAATCACCACGTCCAGAAGCAGCCGGTTTTCTCCGGCGTTGATCGTCTCGATGGCCTTCTCGCCGTTCTCCGCTTCCAATACGTCGTAGCCGGCTTTCTGCAAGGTCATTCGGACAACCTTGCGGATATCCGCTTCATCGTCGACGACAAGAATGCGGCCGTTCGTGGTGGCGTCTCCCATGAAAAACCCCGACGTGAATTCTCCCATGATGCCCTCCTTGTGGCTGGTGAGTGTACGTTGCGCGTCTCCTTGTCGTTGGTTTCGGCATCTTTCCCGGCGATGAACTGCCGGATAAGAGAGCAACTGATGTGCCACCGCCGAAATCCATAGGAATGAGCCTGTTCCTCCGCATGTCTGCCGGACTGATCAGCATCGAATCTGTTGTCCGGCTTATATGCACCACCACTGGTTGACCTGCACCACCATCGTCTGTTCGGTGAGCTGCATGTTCGAGGCGTCACCAGATTCGACGAAGAAGAAAGATGGAACTCATCAACACGAGTGTGGCGGTGATACTGATGAGGACTGACATGCCCAACCTCCTTGAGAGAAGCGATGCCATGTCGTATCCCAAGATTCGTACCAGGATGATGGTTCGTGGGTGAACGTCGACTTCCTGCTTGTTTTTCAAACGATTGTCCGGTCGAGGCGGAAGAGATCGGCGGGATGAAGGCCAAGGTGCATGGAATCAATTCTGATCCAAGATTGGATCAGAATCAGATCTGTTTTTCTAAGGATAATCCCTGTCGAATCGAAATTGCCTTTCGCGAACTTGCTACGGTATCCTCCTGCTAACGGAGGCCATCTTGATCACTGCCGAAACGCTGACTGAATACATCAGGCGTGCCATGCCGGATGCCGCTGTGACCATGATCGACAAGACCGGAACCCTGGACCATCTCAAGGTTGTTGTGGTCTCCGATGCCTTTCGAGACCGGAATTTGCTGGATCGACATCGACTGATTTATCAGGCGCTTGATGAACCGATGAAGGATGGACGTATCCACGCTTTGGAATTAACCGCGCGCACGAAGGATGAATCATAGGAGGGGCTATGGCCGACCCGATCCAAGAGGAAATCCAAAAGGAAATTTCCGCCCATAAGATCCTGATCTACGGCAAGGGAACGAAAACCATGCCGATGTGCGGGTTCACGAGAGAAACCATGCAGTTCTTCGACAAGTACGGCTATCCTTATGAGCTGATAGATGTCCTGTCGCAACCGGCCAAGCGAGAGGCGCTTACCAGGATGACCAACTGGCCGACGCTTCCCAAAGTGTTCATCGACGGCCAGTTCTACGGTGATACGGACATTCTCGACCCGATGGCGGCCAAAGGGGAGATAGAGCCGTTGCTGAAGAAAGCCTTTGGGAAGTAGGCGCCTGGCGGAACCTCCGCTGCCGTTACCACCTCCAAGGCCACCCAACTAGGCCTTGCTCGCTGAAATCCTGCAAACTCGCCAGCAACTGGCTCAAACAGCGCAGTCTTCGCGCTTGCCACAAGGAGCAAGCGCCGCTCGCTTCGTCGAGTTGTGTACCGCCCTTTCCGGTGATGGCGGCCTCGGTTCCACCTGACTCCTCATGGAAAAGCACTCAGCAGCGGGGGAGAGGATGAAATGAGAAAGAAAAGTGACCAACGGCTATGGACGGCGGCCAGCTGTGTCTCGCCCGCTTCGGCAAGTTGAGTCTCAGCCTCTCCAGTAAGGTCGGCGATTGTTCGTACCCATCGGTCTCTTCAAGGAACTTCAGCAACAGCAGGGGGAGAGAGGAGCAAGAACAGAAGCGGCTAGCGAGAGGGACTCTTGGTCCCTGCGAGCCCTTGCGCGATTCCGAGCAGGGCGTAAGCTTTGTCAGAAACCGACTGTAAGGCACGAGCCCAGCCTAGCGCCTGATTCGCGCGTCCACTCTTGGCTTGCGTGACGCCGATTTCGCGGAAAAGCGACGCGCGATAGGAGGGCTGCGAAAAACCGTCAGCGGCCACGACGGCGCCGCGCAGGTCGCCTTTTCTCGCCTGCGCCTTTGCGATGGCATCCAAGGTCCAGTGCACCATCCCGTCCATTTCATGGAATGCTTGCAATCGATTTTGGTCATCCGTGCTCAGATGTTCGCGAGGGACTTGAGACAGTCGTAACAAGTCTTTCCTCCTCGCCGTACGTTGCTGCTCGGGATCTGCCAAGGTCAGTGTCGCCTTGGCTCCCGGTATGTCGCCGGCCTCCGCCTGGGCCCAAGCGATGCGGCCGAGGAGAATCCAGCGGCGGTGCCTCAGGTCTTCGAAGTTACCGACTGCCTCCTTGGCCTCTTTGGCCCGTCCGGATCTTGTGAGTTCGGCGAGCACCTCCGCCACGGCGGATTCGTATCCACTTTCGGCGACATCGTCCCCGCCTTCCTGCTTCAGCAGGAGGGCGTTGTTGAACGCTCCCTTGAAATCGCCTTGCCTGGCCTGGGCCTTGACGATGTCGAGCATGGCAAATCTTCGATGGCCGTCTTTCTCGATCCCTCTTGCCGTTTCCAGTGCCGTGAACGTTTCTCCTGCTTCGGCCATGGCCGCGGCGATCCGCCATAGAATGTCCGCCTTCGCCCATTCGTTCGTCGTCGATCTGGCGGCGGTGGCGGCTTCTTGAAGCAACCCGACCGCATTCGTTTTGTTCCCTGTCTTGAGATGATACTGCGCCAGCTCAAGAAGGGCGCTGGCCTTCGCATGACCAGGCTTGATGGCGGAGGCCGTGATCTGTGCGTCTGTCAATCGGCCCCGGTCCTTTTGAGCCTGGACGATCCCCCATTGCGCATACCGTTGCAGCCCTTCGTCGAGCCCCGATATGATCTGTTGGGCGCCGGGGAGGTCTCCCGCCTGAACCTGACCCGCCACGATACCGATGAGAACTTGAGGATTAGCGCTCGCGATCCCTGTCGCCGTTCGAATGGCCCCCGCCACGTCACCGCGCCGGGCTTGTGCCGCAGCGATGTCGGCCAGGGCCGATTCGACGATAGCCGGAGGGTTATCTCTGAACTGCTCCCGGATCTGGCCAACGATGCGAAAGGCGTCGTCCATCTTTCCGGCGTTGGCGTAGGCGACGGCAAGGGCTCCGCGGGCGGCGGCCGAGGCAAGCTTGCCCTTTTGAGAGCCGCGATCTTCGAGTCGGATCTCTGCGTACATCCGTTCGGCTTCATCGACATCGCCGCCCTTGGCATAGACGGACGCAAGTGCGGCAAACTGATTGAGTCGGTTGGGCAGTTGCGGAAACCGCTTGAGCGTGTCACGGGCATCAGAGGGCGCCAGTGAAATCTGAGCGATCAGGATCTGCTCAAGTGCCTCAGCCCGCTGGATGGGATCTTGGATTTCCGATGCGATGGTTCTGGCTTCGATCAGAACCTTTTCCGGCCGGGGGTTCTCGTTCGCGGCCCGTAAGGCTGAAGCATCACTTGGGCAGGCCAGGGAAGCGAGAAACAACACAAGGGCGGTGAAGAGTCGGGAAACCAAACCCGGAGTCGTCATCGTTTGGCTTCTGGAGGAGGCCAATTCATCTCCGCATGTCTCCCGCAGTAGTAGCACTGAAGTCTGTAGCGGGCTTTCCGTCTCGGGTTGGGGAGCGAGATGAAAGTGATCGGTGTGTCGTCGAAGGGGCAAGTCGGTTGCTCATGGAGCAAGTGCACTTCCGCCATCATTGTGATGGAGGCGACGTCCCAGGCTGGTTGGTGCTCTTCTTTGCCGGCAATTGTCTCGACCGTGTGGCATCGGTCGCAGGTGGCTTCATAGATTTTCACGCGCGCGCTGTGCGGCGTGTGATCGACGACGTCCATCGCGCCGCCGCAGCCGGGCTGGCTGCACGTCACATGTTCATGCTGTAAGGCTTGAACGAACCGGCGATGCACGAGCTTCTCCTGCTCAAGCTTCATCCTCCGTTACCTCCATCTTTGTCCGTTCTGGTCGCCCAAATCTTTGCCGGCAATGCGCCGTGCCGTGCTAGATCCCCCAACCTCCTGAGACTTGAATGTTAGCTCCATTCACATAGCGGGCCTCGTCGCTGATTAGGTACCGGACGGCGGCGACGGTGTCGTCGACGGTGCCGATGGAGCCGGCCGGAATCCGTTTCGTCATGCCGGCCAGTTCTTCGGGCGGCGCGCTGCCGGAGTCGATAAAACCCGGCGAGACGGCGTTGACCGTGATCCCATGGGGAGCCAGCAGCTTCGCCAGCGTTCTGGTCAGAATGAGCACCCCCGCCTTAGCGATGTAATGGGCCGTGACATCCGGCTGAGCAACCATCTGGTCGGCGTTTGCCATGCTGAAATTGATGATCCGGCCAGACTTTCGCGCTTTCATCCCCGGTGCGACCGCTTGCGCCAGATAGAAAATCGGATGGAGATTTCCGTTGAACATCTCATTCCAGCCGGTGACGGATTCCTCCAGGAGATTCACTCGGTGGTAGGGACCGGCCCCATTGACGAGGACGTCGATCCGTCCCCACTGCGTTTCCACTTGCGCCGCGAGACTCTTCGCCGCGAGCGGGTCGGATACGTCGCAGCGGACGGCCAACGCTTCGCCTCCTCGTTCCGAGATGGCGTCAGCCGTCTTCTTGGCTTCTGCCTCGCTCGTCCGGTAACAGAATGCTATTCGCCACCGTCTGGAGGCAAGATCGAGCGCGATGCCGCGGCCGATGCCCTTGGCTCCTCCGGTGATCAATGCGACGGGTGTGTGCATGGTCGACGTATTATGCCCTTGTCCGCAGTCTTTTGGCGAGCAGTTGCAGCGTCCCTGCCGTTCGAGATGAGAACTGCTGCTCGGACTTCGGCTTTTTGGCGTCGAGCGCGGCCGACTCGATCAAGGCCAGGAGATCCTGAATCGTATCGACGTCACTCCAATTGGGCAGCAGGGCGGTGCGTAGACCGAGGCAATCGGCCCTTTCCCGAGTCAAGCGGAGGACTTCGTTGGTCGACCAGGGGATCTGTTCAAAGAGCCCCGGAACGGGTTTCTTCAGGCCGATCAGATAGTAGCCGCCGTCGTCCGCGGGCCCCAGTACCAGGTCGTTGGTCTGCAAGAGCGCGAGCGCCTGCTTGTAATAGTCGAGCGGCAACGAGGGGACGTCGGTTCCGACGATCATGACCGACGGATGGCTGCGCGCGAAGAGTCTGTCGAAGGTTTCCTGCATGCGGGCGCCAAGATCGTCGCCGACTTGATCGAGCAACTGTACGGCCTGCCGTTCTTCCATGATCTTGAAGAAGACCAGCGTTGAGGATGGAGCGCAGGCGAGATAGCGGTCGATCGGCAGTTTTAACTTGGCCGCCGCAGTTCTGGTCCGTTCGAGCATGTCGAGCACGAAACTCCCATGCAGCGTCGCGGCCTCATCCGGCGTGAGCGGGGGGCAGAGACGGGTCTTGACCTGGCCGGGCACCGGGGCCTTGGCGAAGATGACCAATGCCGAGTGAGGCGTGAGGCGTGAGGCGCCAGCCGATGTTGGAGAAGGCATGTTCCCGGTCTGTGTATGTCGGCCCGTGGCGTTCTTCAACTCCTTGACCCCTTGCGGTTCGCCAGGCTCACCATCCCGAGCCCGGTCGAGTGACGCCTTTCCCTTCTTGAGTCACCGTACTGCTGCGTAGAAACGTTGGAGGCGATGCGGACTGACGCCGAGCCAGTAGAGAAAACGGAGCGCCCACATCAGGAGAATCGTCCGCAAGGGGCCCCACCGTTCCCAGCGCCGGAACGACGTGATGACCTTCTCCCGCAAAGCCGCGATCATCCAACCGCGTTTGAGCCGACGGCTGAACTCGATGTCTTCCATCAACGGCACGTCCGGGAAGCCTCCCAACTGTTCGAAGACGGTCCGGCGGACGAACAGACCCTGGTCGCCTGTAGCAATGCGGGTGAGGCGGGAGCGTGCGTTCATGAAGAAGCTGATCACGCTGCCCCAGCGCGATGCGCTGTCGAACTCGACGTCGAACCGGCCGCCTCCGACGGCGGGATCGGTCAGCGCCGACTCGATAGCGCGTTTTGCCGTCGCCGGCAGGCTGGTGTCCGCATGCAAGAACAGGAGCGCGTCGCTGCGGCAGGCCTTCGCGCCTTCATTCAATTGCCTGGCGCGGCCTGGCGGGGCTACGAGCAAATGGATCTTGGCGCCAATAGATCGCTGACACTCTGACGTGACGGCCGCCACGATCGCTCGCGTCTGGTCCTGACTGCCTCCGTCCACGACCACGATCTCGTCGAACCCGAGACCAGCGGTCCGGCGTACCGTGTGTCCGATGGCGGCTTCTTCGTTGAGCGTGGGAATGACGACAGCGATCGTCATCAGTTCGGCGAGCTAGTCGGGCTTTTTCGGCTCATTGAACATGAAGTACATGACGATGACGACGGTGCTCCAGAAGACCACCTGCTTGTGCCAGAACAGGATCTCTCCGAAATGGAGAAACCCAAGCGAGAGCATGAGCGCGGCGATCGTGATGCCCCACCGGAGCATCGGGTTATCGATCGCGGCGTTGGCCCAGATGGCGAGCCCGCCGAAGTAGAGCAGCAGCGCAACGACGCCGCTCAGTTCGAACCCTCCGCTGATCGACAGAAAGATTTGCAGGAAGCCCAGGAACATGAAGGCGGTGCCCACCATCTTCGCGATCACCCACATTTGGGCGTCGCTGCCGCTGTCCTGTTCGTCCGAGCGAGGTGGAATAGCAGGGGGACGCTGCGTCGGATCCGTCATGGGGGGAAGGTCAGTGGGAGGCATGGAGTCTCACTCGTCCGACGATCGACGCACTCATGTCTTGAAGTGCTTGCTCAGGGTCAACCCCTGGCGCTGATACGAAGACCCGAGGCCGACGCCGTACAGTTGCTGAGGAATGTCGAGCATCCTGTCGTATACAACCTTGAAGAAGGTTTGTCCATCGTGAATGAGGAACGGCACGTCATGAGGCCTGACCTCCAGAACTACCTGGGTGCCGGGAATCTCGCCTTCCGCGCCATACCCGAACCCGGGATCGAAGAATCCGGCATAGTGCGTCCGCAGTTCGCCGCAGGCGGCTTCATACGCGACCATTTCAGCCGCGAATCCCGGTGGGACGCGGATCCGTTCCTTGGAGGCGAGGATGTAGAACTCTTCGGGCTCCAACAGAAGACTGTCCTGGTGATGCCGGTAGAGAGGCTCCCAGAAGTCCGCAGCCGCGTAATAGCCGATTTTCGAGAGATCGATCACGTGGCTGTTCTTTTTCGCCCGGTAGCCGATCACGTTCGAGTCGGCCCGCTCTTCGCCCTTCAGGTCGATCCGCAGAAAGAGCCCCCGGTCGGTCCGGAAATCCTTCGCCTTGACCGCCTTCGGCTTCGGCATATTGTGGTACAGCAGCGGCTGTCGGCGGTGGAGGTTCTGCAAGGTCGCGTCACTGGCCGTCGCTTCCCCGCGGACGAACCGGATCTGATTGAGCGACTGGCCCGTTCTGACCTTGATCGCAAAGGAGCGCGGTACCACTTCCAGGAACAACGGACCGCGGTAACCGGCTCGAATTTCGTCGAATCCGGTATTCAGGTCCGTGACGATGCGGGTGAAAACATCCAGTCGGCCGGTGGTGCTCTTCGGGTTGGCGCGGGCCCGGATCGTTTTCGGGAGGTTCAAGGATTCCAGCAGCGGCACCAGATAGACATGGCCCTTTTCGAGGATCGCACCCCCGGTCAGGTCCATCTCGTACATGACCAGGTCGGATTG
>FKKE01003541.1_pt1 | contig 22218 bp, 23 predicted proteins | sample 1106331 | NCBI WGS metagenome assembly FKKE01 (sample SAMEA3931202, study PRJEB13176) | freshwater metagenome | biome: Drinking water system; feature: drinking water; material: freshwater | place: China | collected 2013-02-06
TTCAATTGAAGAATCTGCTAAAGCCCCTTCCCGTTGGGAAGGGGAGCAACAGCCTTTTTATATGTGGGCTGATCCCATCACATACCCGTTATTAAAAGAGTTTGCTTTACAACATCGTTGTAATCCTACACAAGCTGAAGATGTCCTTTGGAATCTTGTAAAAACAAAACAATTAGAAGGATTCAAATTTCGGAGGCAGCATATTATCGGAAATTATATTGCTGATTTGGTTTGTCTCAAACGAAGATTAATAGTAGAAATTGATGGACTGCCTCATCAATTACCGCAAAATGAAGTATCAGATGAAGCTCGTACACTTTGGTTAGGTATGAAAGGTTTTAAAGTCATCAGGTTTAAAAATGAAGAAGTACTGAACAAACAGGAAGAAGTTCTAAATAAGATTCTGACAACTTTAAACAATCAACCAGATATAAAGGAAAATAACGATCTAAGTTCCCCCAACGGGGAACAGGGGGCCGGAACCGACTACATGGGAGCCTTTGCAGTTACAATTCATGGAGCCAGCAAATGGATAAAAAAATTCGCTGATGATCACGATGAGTTTAATAAAATAATGGTGCAGATATTAGCCGACCGTTTTGTAGAAGCCTTTGCAGAATGCTTGCATCAAAAAACAAGAAAAGAATATTGGGGCTATGCGAAAAATGAAAATTTATCAAATGAAGAGCTAATTAAAGAAGAGTATAAAGGTATTCGCCCCGCCCCTGGTTATCCTGCTTGCCCCGATCATACAGAAAAATTAAAGCTGTTTGATCTGTTAAATGTAACTGAGAACATCGGCATTGAATTAACCGAAAGTCTTGCTATGAATCCACCGGCTTCTGTTTGCGGCTGGTATATTGCACATCCGCAAAGCCATTATTTTGGTGTAGGGAAAATTATGAAGGATCAACTGGAAGATTATGCAAAACGAAAAGGCATGAGTATTGAAGAAGCTACAAAATGGCTGAGGCCAGTTTTAGAATAATCATGTTTCAGTCTCATTTCTTATTAAATTTTTTTTCTTGCAATTTAACTTGATCTTTAATAATATCCTGATATACACGATTGGGTATTGGCGCTACAAAATTGACCTCTCCATTAATACGCTTCATTTTCATGTTAAAAGGAATGACCCCAGTATTAATTTTATAGGTACCATAATATTTAATTACTCTCGGTAGCTTTTTTATTTCCAAAAGAACCACGTTTTTAATACTTATTATTCGTATCACAAGTTGTCATTTAAGGCTTATTTCAAAAATATTTTTTGTTGATATTCAGCTCTCCTCACTCGACCCGTATATCAATAATAGTCAGGTGCTTTCTTGATATCTCACAACAATAGAAAAATTGTTAGTATCTTTTGTTATACATTCACGTTCTTAAATCAGCAGTACAGTAAGGACATTTATTAGCAAGAAGCGATATTTTTTTGAAGCAAGAAGGACATCTACCAGTTACAGCAGTAAAAGCTATATTAGAGACGTTTTTATTAATTCTATCTTCTTCCTCAATTCTCCTCCGTTTTTCTTCATTTATTTCTTTTTGCTCATTTTCTCTTTCACTATTAATTATATCAAAAACATTTTCGCCAGTTAATTTAGCCCATTCTCTTTTTTCTTCGTAATCCCTTTTCTTATTTTCCTTTAATTCCGATAAAAATTGTTTTGCATCCTTTCTCGTTTTTTTAGCAAATAATAATTCCCAATCTTTTATGGCAGATTTTGCTATGTCCTCATCACTCCAATATTGGGCTGATTCATAAATTTCATGTAATCCTTCGGGTATATTTTGAGGCCAATATTTTCGATAAACGTCTTGACTCCAATGCTCATTATCTTTTTTTTTGAATCTAAAAAATTGACTAACGCTTAACTCAATAAATGCTTTTGTTAATGCATCTAGCCCTTTCCTTTTACTCGTTGTGTCAGATATACAGAAAGCCAAAATTCTTTGATTGTACTTTTTATTACTTTTTTGAACATTTGCTATGACTAAGCCAGTTATTACTAAAAAAAATACACCCACCTCAAGTAATCCCCAGAAAAAAATAAGAAGAGTAAGTAATAGTAATATTATAACCCAGAAATTTAAGTACCAAATTCTATAATAATTTTGTGGAATCATGATTAATTATTCTAATAGTAATAAATCTGTAATACCTCCTCGGCACTCAACACTCTGCAATAAATCCTTATTTCATCGAGTTTCCCTTTGTGAAACTCAGTTACATTATGTGTATCTGCACCTACATACAAATCAGTAGTATTATCATTTGCACTGTTGTCATTATGTAATGGCAGTGAACTTACCAAACTACCGTTCAAATAACATTTTGCAGTTGTGCCATCAGAGGTAATTACTATATGCTTCCAGGCATTAATAGGAGTTAATGTGTTAGTAAAGTCAACGGCTTTCCCATAATTGGCAAAATGAATTCCTCCTGCATCTGAGTATAATCTAAATTGCATTGCTGAGCTACCATTTCCTGCTTTACAAACAACAGTCACAAACTGGTTTTCAGTATAAACCCAGGCAGCAATGCTAAAATTATCACCAACTCCGGAAAGAGATGAAGAATTCGGAACTCTTATAAAATCTGAGCCGTTGAAGTAATAGGCTTTATTGACATTCCCATTTTTATCGGTTGCAAAAGATCCCCCTGTCGCTACACCATTATTATTATTCCCGCTTTCATCGTTGGTATTTCCATTAAAGGGATAGTAAGCAACCAGGCAATTCACCAATGGATTGGATAAAGTAGTAAAGCTTAGTTCCTGGCCATAAATTGTTCCCTTTGTATTTGTAGCATATGCTCTTACATAATAAACTTGATTTTCAAGCAAACCAGTAACAATATTGTTAAAGCCTTGTGTATTGCTCGTTGAGCCATTACCTACTTTATTATTATTTATCGTGGGATTAGGAGCTGGCGCCCAGCAAAATCCAAAATCGCTAACTGCAGTATCCCCAATTTTCAGTAGAGCCCCATGAAATTTAGCCGATCCATGGTTTATATCAGTAATGGCTATTGTGTTAACCTCCGGAAAGCTCACTGGAATACATCCTTCGCAGGAATACTCTTTTTTACATGATAAAAAGGATAAGGCTACAATGGTAAGGAGGATATGTTTTATAATCATTGAGTCTGGCTTGTACGTTTTCATATTCTTCACGAATCTAATTGCAGCAACATAAATTCTTTTTTTATAGGGGATTAAAAAGGTGTAGAAATCGGTGAAATCGGTTTGTATGATTTGCAAACGATTATATGCCTGTAAAACAACTATTTGCAAATAGGTAAAACACTTACTTCAAACTTTCTTTTTACTTTTAAAGTGGATAATAACCAAAACAGGAAGAAATGAAGAAGACCGCTTATACTTTTTTACTCATAATAACAGGTATTACCTGGTCATTTTCGCAATCTGGAAATAATCCTGTGCTGGAAAGTCTTTTCTTTTACGATCGATCCATTCCAACAATTAGCTGGGACGCCTTTAAATATATGCATCCCGTAAGTGAAAAAGAAAATCAGTTTGAAAACTTCCCTCAATACCTTATCCGGAATAAGAATGGATTATACATTTATATCAATGGCTCAGGCAGGCTGTACAAAGCAAAGTTGCGCAACGGCAAGATCGGTTTTACCCGGCTTGATTCTACCGTTTATTTCGGCAGTAACTTTCACTCTTTTGTATTTAGCTATAAGGATCATATCTATAACCTGGGTGGCTATGGATTTTGGAAAACCAATGGCCTGCTTCGTTATTATGTTGAAAAGAGAAAAGAATGGGAGATTATTAAGCTCAATAAAGAGATCCCTCTGCAGATTGAAAACAACTTTGACCTGATCTGGTATGACCAGCCGAACGGTAAAATTTATTTTGGCTTCACCCGTGAAGAAAATAATGTAACCACTAATGAAAAAAGTACTGTTACTTTTCGTTACGAAACAGTTGTGCTTGATATTGAAAAAAGAGAATGGCTAACACTTGGTTCATTATCAGCTTTTCTAAAAAACGACCTTGTTAATCTTACCAATATCACATCAAGTCCCTGGGGGCAAATGGTGAATTTTAAAGGAAAGACCCTTTTCCTCAATTATAAAGAGAACAACATATATGAATTAAGATTACCACCCGGAAAAAAGAGGATTATGGATAATTTTCCAACCAATACCGGTGATGTACATGTATATTATTTTAAGGATTCTTTATTTTTTCAGGTATCAGTTCCCGGAATTTATTGGATTCTATTGCTATAAATAAAAAGGACCTGGTATTACTTGATGAAAATATTTATCAGGTCGTAGTAACCAAAAACACAGGTGCTGAAAAGACTGGTAATATAGATATAAAATCTATCCTTATTTTTTTATTAGCATTTGTAATATTATTTGCTTTCATACTGTTCCGCAGGCAAAGGAAAAAAGTCACATCCATCAGTTTAAAAAATAAAAATGGTTTCGCTCCAGCTATTTTTACTGAGCTTGAAAGAGAAGTTTTGAAAGCCATTTCTGGCAATTCCCAAAAGGGTAAGCTGACTAGCATTGATGAGCTTAACAAAGTACTTGGGGTGAATAAGAAAAGTATAGAAGTGCAAAAAAAACAGCGAAGTGATATTATTTCTTCAATAAACAAAAAATATACTTTTATCAAAAAAAATGATAGTGATCTAATAGAAAGGAAACAAGCAGAATTTGATAAACGATCATTTGAATATTATATTGATTATAACAGATTAAATGATATTTTGCCCTTCTTTGAAAAAGTGTAATATTAAAATCTCTCATGGGGTAAGAGGCTTAAAATAATCTTATGTCAGCATCCGATAAATTAAAAGCTATGTTTGAAAATAAAGCAAATGAAAATTTGAAAGCCGGAGAAGACTTTCTCGCTGAAAACGCTAAAAGAGAAAACGTTGTAACATTACCAAGCGGCTTGCAATATGAGATCATTAAACAAGGTGATGGCCCAAAACCTTTAGCAAATAATACAGTTACCTGTCATTATCATGGCACAACTATAAAAGGAGAAGTGTTTGATAGTTCAGTTCGTCGCGGACAACCGGCAAGTTTTCCATTGAATGCAGTTATTAAAGGCTGGACAGAAGCATTGCAATTAATGCCCACAGGCAGCAAGTGGAAATTATTTATTCCTCCACAATTGGCTTATGGCAATAGAAATATAAGTCGTGAGATCGGCCCAAATAGTACTTTGATCTTTGAGGTGGAATTACTTTCTTTTCGTTGATCTATTTTACCAGACCTAATTGCTTCAATTCATTTTTCAGTTGAGCCGGCTCATGGAAATGAATTCCCTTTATCCCAAATACTTCAGCTCCTTTGATGTTTCTTAGATTATCATCAATAAATATTGCTTTTGAAGGATCAATAGAAAATTTATCGATCAGTTTTTGATAAAACTCGGGAAAGGGCTTTCTTGTTTTTTCTTCACCACTTACCAATCTTCCATCAAACCAATGCAGAAAATCATAACGGGCTAATGCAATATGAAATGTTTCTGCACTCCAGTTGGTAAGAGCATAGGTTTTTAATCCTGCTTTTTTCAATTGTTTAAATATTTCAACAGTTTCTTGTATTGGCCCACCCAGCATTTCTTCCCATCTTCCATAGTAAGCCTTTATCTGACTTTCCCATTCGGGATGTTGAGCAATCAACTCTTCCGTAGCCAATGCAATTGGATAACCCGCATCCTGGTTCTCATTCCAATCATGTGTTGCTACATTTTCAAAAAACCAATCTATTTCCTCTTCAGTTTTAAAAATTGTGCGGTAAACATATCTCGGGTTCCAGTCAATCAATACACCACCGAGATCAAAAATGACAGTATGTATTTCCATGCTTTTTTTAAATTATTCTCAAAAATAAGATTCATCTTTTTTCCATCAGCCACAAAGATCGCTTTCGTTGTTTTACAACATAATGCTTACTAATATAAGTTCGGATGTGACTCATTGCTTCATCCACATCATCGGTTAACAATACCAATGAAAGATCTTCTTTCGATACCGAGCCATTTGCTGCCATATGTTCAAGTACATCCCATAACTCCTTATAGTATTCTTTACCAAATAATACAATAGGAAACTGCGTGATGGTTTTAGTTTGAATTAAAGTGATGGTTTCAAAAAATTCGTCCATTGTGCCAAATCCTCCGGGCATGATGATAAATGCATAGGAATATTTTACCAATAAAACCTTGCGAACAAAAAAATGTTCAAACGTGATTGATTTGTTCATATAAGGATTTGGCCTTTGCTCAAATGGTAATTGAATATTGCATCCCACAGAAATGCCACCGTTCTCATAAGCTCCACGATTTGCTGCTTCCATAATGCCAGGGCCACCACCTGTCATTGTTACAAATCCAAGTTTTGCGATCCTTGTGCCAAATTCTCTTGCCGCCGTATAATATTTATGCCCTTCGGTAAATCTTGCAGAACCAAAAACGGTAATACATGGCCCTATAAAATGCAGCTTTCTGAATCCGCGGATAAATTGCCAGAAAACCCTGAAAGCAAATGCCAGTTCAAACCCCCTGCTCTTTGGGCCGTCAAGATACACATGTGATTTAGGCGGTATAAGATGTTCATCGGTCTTCATCCGGTCTTTCTTTGCGTTAAAAATAATTAATCTTCATTCATATTGATCCATTACTTTATTTTGTCTTTTTAAAAAATAATAATGCGTATAATTTCTTATAATGTAAATGGCATACGGGCGGCGATCAAAAAAGGATTTTTAGAATGGATGAAAACGGATCCTGCCGATGTTATTTGTATACAGGAAACTAAGGCCCTGAAAGAAAATGTGGATCATAAATTATTTAACGATATCGGTTATCATGATTTTTGGTTCAGTGCCCTGAAAAAAGGATATAGTGGAGTAGCCGTATTTTCCAGGATCATTCCCGATAAAATTGAAATGGGCAATGGGCATAAAGTAAGTGATGATGAAGGACGCATCATTCAACTTGATTTTAAAGATGTGAAACTGATCAACGCCTATTTTCCATCCGGCACAAGTGGCGATCAAAGACAAACATTCAAATACCAATGGCTGGATGAATTTTTTATTTGGTTAAATAATGTAAAGAAATCAAATCCAAAACTGATCCTATGTGGTGATTATAATATTGCGCATAAAGAAATTGATATTCATGACCCAAAAGGAAATAAAAATTCATCAGGTTTTTTGCCGGATGAAAGAAAATGGATGGATAAATTTTTTGAAAACGGATGGATAGATACTTTTCGTGAGTTTCATACTGAGCCTCACAGGTATAGCTGGTGGAGCCAGCGTTTTCCCACAGTAAGATTGCAAAATAAAGGTTGGCGTATTGATTATATAAATGTTACAGATCCGCTAAAAAATAACTTAATAAATGCTGAAATTTTTCCTGATGTAAAACATTCTGACCATTGTCCGGTATATTTAGATATCGAAGTTTAAGGCCTTTGTGCCCCGAACGGGGAACGTAGAATTTTTTTTAAAGCTGCTTTTGTTTTGGGCAGTTATTATTAACCAAACCAACTTAGATGACCGGATTAATTCTTCTGCTCATCATTATCTTACTAACTCCCCTTGTTTTACTGATCATACTTTTAGGCCGCACATCTGAGCAGCAAAAGCTTACTGAATCCTTGTATGATCGTATAAAAAGTTTAAGCGATGAAATTGCCGGATTAACTAAAGAAATTAAAAAATTAAAGCTGCCTGCAGAAACAAAGAAAATTATTGTTGAAGAAAAGCCAATTCAAAATGTTGCAACTCCACCGCCAATTATAAAACAGGAAGAAAAGAAGGAAGAGAAAAAACATATTGTTGAACCGGAAATAGAAAAACCTGAACCTGTCAGAACAGTTATTGAGATAAATGAAGAAGTAACTAGTGTTGAAATAAATGAGCAGTCCCAGGTATTTAAACCTGTTGTAAAAAAAGAAACTGATCTTGAAAAATTCATTGGAGAAAATTTAGCAAATAAGATCGGTATTGCAGTATTATTATTAGGTATTTCATTCTTTGTAAAATATGCGATTGATAAGGATTGGATCAAAGAAACCAGTCGTGTTATTGTGGGTTTGGTAGCCGGTGGTATTTTGATCGGTATTGCACATCGCATACGACATACTTATCGTTCCTTCAGCTCTGTACTAATGGGTGGTGGTATAACGGTTTTCTACTTTACAATTGCATTTGCCTTTCATCAATATGAACTTATCGGGCAGAGAACAGCTTTTGGAATAATGATCTTTATTACAGCGTTTGCTGTTTTGCTGGCTCTTTATTATGATCGCCTGGAATTAGCGGTGATAGCAACCATTGGTGGATTCATCACTCCATTTCTTGTAACAACCGGCCAGGAAAACTATACTGCACTCTTTACTTACTTATCCATTCTAAATGCAGGATTAATGGTGCTTGCCTGGTTCAAACGATGGCCAACGATCAATATCATTGCCTTGATCTCTACAATAATTATTTACGGTGGGTGGGTGACAAAACGATTGTGGTTTGATTACCCGGTCGTTCTTCCCTATAAAGATGCAATGCTGTTTTCAACAATTTTTTACCTGCAGTTCGTTGCCATGAACATTGTAAATAATATCAGGCAGAAAAATAATTTTAATGCGTTTGATTTCCTGGTTGTTCTTAGTGTAAACTTTCTTTTCTATCTGGCCGGGCTCATCATTCTTTCTTATTGGGATAATGGTGATCATAAAGGATTATTTACAGGATTACTTGGGGTATTTAATTTATCACTTGTATTTGGTTTCAAACAAAAGAGAACGATTGACAGGAACTTTATTGCATTACTCACCGGCTTAGCAATCACGTATATTTCATTGATCGCACCAGTTCAGTTCAAAGGAAATATCGTCACGTTATTTTGGGCGGCTGAAACAGTTATTCTTTTTTGGTTGTTTCAAAGAACAAGAATTTTACAACTTAAGATCGCTTCAGTAATAGTCAGTATCCTGATGTTGGTAAGTCTTCTCTTTACGTGGATACAGATCTATTTTTCAGGAACACGAGTGGTCCCGATTTTATTAAACAAAGGCTTCAGCACTACCATTGCGGTAGCCGTTTCATTATTTATTTACTATAAATTGTTGTATAAAGAAGCAGATACTTACTTTTCAAAAAATACCGAAACCAAAACAATAAGAGATCTTTTATTAACTACATTTATCTTTACACTGTATTTATCCGGAGCATTAGAGATCTATTATCAGTTTGAAACAAGAAGTGATGTTGAATCATTGTTCTCGATATATCTTCAATTGTATACGTTTGCCTTTGTCAGTGTGATGTTTCTTATCTTCCGCAGATCCACCCTTTTCCCTGTTTTTAAATTCTTATTTACGACCCTTTGTTTTGGACTTTACCTGGTCAATATCAAAATAAATTATCAAATTGCCGTGGCATTGATCGAAAAAAATGATAGTTTTCTTTTCTTTGCACATTGGTTAAGTGTAATATTATTAGGATGGTGGGTTGCCGATCTTGTTATTCATTATAGAAAAGCACAGTATGAAAAATGGCAGTCCTATCTTACTTCGTTTGCATGGCTTTCATCAATCGGGAGCATATTGATCTTAAGTGTGGAATTCTATCTTATAAATCTTTGGTTCAATTATAAAGATGCTGATTGGGAATGGTGGCAAAACTTATACTACAAAGCCGGGTTAAGTATCTTGTGGAGCATTTGTTCATTTATTTTAATGTGGCTGGGCATGAATTATAAGTTCCGTACACTGCGGATCATCTCGTTAACGCTTTTTACAGTTACTTTAATAAAATTATTCGTGTATGATATCACAAAAATACCGCCAGGCGGAAAGATTGCAGCGTTCATTTTGCTTGGAGTTTTATTATTAACCGTGTCATTCATGTACCAAAAGTTAAAAAAGATCATAATTGATGAGAATAAAAATTTGGAAGATTAAAATTTAAACATGATAGTTTATAATGTTACAGTAAAAGTAGACTGGAGCATACATGATGAATGGGTACAGTGGATGCGCAAAGAACATTTACCTGAAATGATAATTACAGGTTGTTTTACAAATGCAAAATTGCTTCGCCTGCTGGAAACAGATGATGAAGAAGGACCCACTTACGCAGCACAGTATTTTTCTGAAAATAAATCAGATTATGATCGTTATATAAAAGATCATGCAGCAAACGTCAGAAAAAAGTATACGGAAAAATGGGGAGATCGTGTCATTGCTTTTCGAAGCCTGATGCAGGAAGTTGAATAATGTTTCTTACTTAAAACACGGAAAATCTCTAAAAATTCAATCCGGGGAAACCCTTTCCCACATTAAATTCTGCGTTATTTTATTGTGATGAAAAAAAAAGGAAAAAAATTTTGCTGCAATACAAAAGCGGTTAAATTTGCCGACCTGATCAATTAGAAAACTAACTATTATGAATAAAGCTGACCTGATCGATATCATTGCAGAAGAAACAGGCATTACAAAAACACAGGCAAATGCAGCGCTGGATTCTTTTACAAATGCAGTAACAAAAACATTAAAGAACGGTGGTAAAGTCACTCTTGTAGGTTTTGGAACTTTTTTACTTTCTTATCGTGAGGGAAGAAGAGGCCATAACCCTCAAACAAAAACACAGATCAACATAAAAGAAAAGGTGGTGGCAAGGTTTAAAGGTGGAAAAGAATTATTGGCCACATTAAAAGCATCCATGAAAGATCTGAAACCAATATTGCAAAAGAAAAAAAGGAAAGCATAACTTCGGAAAAAAATAAATTTTATGGGAAGAGGTGATAAAAAAACAAAAAAAGGGAAAATATTTAAAGGAAGCTTTGGTAAAAGCAGACCAGCGAAAAAGAGGAAAAAGTAGATTACGTTAACAGCTGATACCTGGTAATGGTGTTAATTATCATCTCAAGGGGCTAGCCTTTCTATCTTCCATTCTCCATTTTCTTCCAGTGTATATTGAATACGATCATGCAGGCGGCTCGGCCTTCCCTGCCAGAATTCAATCACAACAGGCTTTACAATATATCCACCCCATTGGGGTGGTCTTTGTATTTCCGTGCCTTCCATTTTATTTACCAACTCATTGAATTTTTCATCAAGCCAGTGCCGGCTTTCAATTACTCTGCTTTGCGGTGAAGCCCAGGCCCCGATACGGCTTGATTCTGGTCTTGAATGGAAATAGTCATCACTTTCTTTTTCACTTATCTTTTGTATCAAGCCCGTGATCCTTACCTGTCTTTCCAATTCCTTCCAAAAGAAAACGAGACAGGCCTTTGGATTTTCTGCCAGTTGTTGTGCCTTATAACTTTCATAGTTGGTAAAAAACACAAATCCTTTTTCATTGAATTCTTTTAATAAAACGATCCTGGCTGAGGGCAACGCATCAATTGATGCTGTTGCAAGTGTCATCGCATTCACTTCATCAATTTGTGAACTCAGGGCTTCCATCCACCATTTTTCAAATTGTTTAATGGCATTTGGATCTGCATCCTTTTCTGACAAACTTTTATGTGAATAGTCCCTTCTTATATCAGCAATATTTTTGTTCATAAAAAAAACTTTCAAAGCCAAAGTTAAACCTGCCTGAAATAAAAAAAGCCCCTGCGGGAGCTTTTACTTTATGATTTTAATCAGCTTATAATCCAGTGCCTTGTTTCTCTTTTAACCTGTCTCTTTCTTCTGATACTATGTGCAGCCGGCTTTCTAATTCACCAAGCCGCCTTATCTGGTTTTCCAGTTTTTTATTTGCTTCAGTCATCAGGTGAAGGTCATTATTGAGTTCTTCCAGATATGCCACTTTCTTTTGCAATTGCTGACGCTGGTGATTGGATTCGCTAAGCTTGTCCTCTACCTTTGTGAGTTCAATTTGCAGTGATTGATTTTCCTGCAGGTAATGATTGGTCTTATTTTTCTGCTCATCCAGTTCTCTAACCACTTTATAATAGGCCTCTTTCAGATCCTCATATTCTATATTCACCATTTTGGAAGAGGACAGCTGCGATTCAAGCTTCTGAATTTTGATTTGCAATAAATTGAATTCACCATATGCATTGTCAAGCATGGCCGTCATTTCCTTTGTCAGGTGTTCTTTCTGCTTTATCTGGTTTATCTCATCTTCTTTTTCGCCAAGTAAATAACGAAGATCTTTTATCTGCATACTTAACTCTTCATTACTGCGTAGTATCTCCTGGCTTTTTTCTTCCGTTTCTTTTATTACATCAACCTGTTCAAGTAGCAAGCTGATCTTCATATTATGTTCCAGCAGGCTTTGCTGAGCCTGTCGGAGCTGATCATAATAATCCGTTCTTGGTTGCGCAACCGGTTTTTCTGTTTTTGATTGCTGCAGCTCAAGATTAAGTCTTTTTACCTGGCTTTTTAATTCTTCAATTTCTATTTCATGAATTCTTTTATCTTCTGATGCGTCATGCAAACGGTTTTTCAGGTCGGCGATCTCTTTATCCTTTATTTCTGCTTCGTTAATATATTTTAGCTTCCATTCATCAAGCCCGCTGCTTATTGATCTTTTGCTGTCAGAAATGTCTTGTTTCATTCCTTTGCGGCTGGAGAAAAATAAATTGATCACAAACCCGATCACTACAGCGCTGATGAAAAGAATAACTATTTCAATTATGGATAAATTGATACCTGACATAATGACGATGAAAACTAATAAAAATTCGGCAGTTTAACCGCTTAAGTTTTTCACAAATGAACAATATGTAATAGAAGCAAGATTATCCTGTAACCAAAGTACCTACCTTTTCACCGGTTACAACACGGCGGAGGTTGCCTGCCTTATTCATATCAAATACAACGATCGGTAAATTATTTTCCATGCAAAGAGTAAAAGCTGTCATATCCATTACCCGCAAATTCTTGCTGATACATTCGGCAAAAGTTATTTTATTGAACTTGGTAGCAGTGGGATCTTTCTCCGGATCAGCCGAATAAATTCCATCAACCCTTGTTCCTTTCAGTATTACACTTGCATTGATCTCAATAGCCCGAAGTGAACCTGCCGTATCTGTAGTAAAATAAGGGTTGCCTGTGCCGGCGCCAAAAATAACAACACGGCCTTTTTCCAAATGCCGGATGGCCCGCCGGCGTATATAAGGTTCGGCTATCTGCTCCATTTTTATTGCACTGAGTAATCTTGTAAACACACCTATCTTTTCCAACCCTGCCTGCAATGCCATTCCATTGATCACTGTGGCCAGCATACCCATATAATCGCCATGAGCTCTTTCAATTCCCGTTTCAGCTTCATTCATACCACGGTAAATATTGCCGCCACCAATTACGATCGCCACTTCCACACCGATCTCCGTCAGCTGCTTGATATCCGCAGCATACTGGGCTATCACATCATTATCAAATCCAAAATTTTTATCTCCCATTAAAGATTCACCGGAGAGTTTCAGGAGGATGCGTTTGTACTTTGGGACCATGCGCCGGGATATTTTTTTAGTTGCGTTGCGAAGATAGGGAAAGCCGTTTTTTCAGATAGTTTTTATTTGGCAGCCAGCAACAGTGCTGCTATTAAGCTTATGTTGCGTTGCACTCTTGTACTGCAATAAGTCTACCCAACTTTTCTTGCCTTTATAGAATATACCATTGGTATTTTTCCTTCCATTCCTTTGATGTGCCATTTCCCTTTTTCTCTTTCAACCACATTTCTGAAGCATGGATAGGGTGAGTACATATGTTCATTAAAAAACTCAATCTTTAATCCTGCATTTATCAATGCATTTAACACTTCGCTGATGCTGTGGTTCCAGGTGTATTCTTTGCCTTTTATATCCGCATTGCGATCAGTATAAGTTCCTTCATTTTCTGTAATGATCACTTCACGATTATCGTAATAATATTTTATATGAGTAAATTCTTCATCAAACATCCAAATCACAGGGTGAAATTCCGCCATATAAAAAGACCCGCCTGGTTTTAATTTCTCAGCGATCACATTTGCCCATTTATCAAGATCGGGCAACCAACCAATAACGCCATAAGAAGTAAAGACAATATCAAACTGCTCTTTTATATATTTTGAAGTGTCGTAAACATTGCAGCATACAAATTTTGCATCAAGCTTTAATTCCTCATTAATTTCTTTTGCCAGTTTAATTGCATCATCGCTCAGATCAATTCCCGTACATTTTGCACCCATGCGTGCAAAACTCAGCGTATCCATTCCAAAATGACATTGCAGGTGTAATAATGATTTGGCTTTTACATCACCCATTTCATTTAATTCAATTGGCGTAAGTGCATTTGCGCCGGCTTTAAAACCTTCGAGATCGTAAAAATCTGAATCTTTATGAACAGTGGTCCGTTGGTTCCAAAGATTCTTGTTCGCTTCGAAGTATTGCTCTATGTTTTTCATAATATAAAAATAAAAAAGGGAGCCGAATGACCCCCTTCAAATATTATCCTGGTATTTTTATCCTAATGCAACTCTTTTAAACTCCGTCACTTTCACATCACCTGCTTCTTTCAAATAATCACCAACAGATTTGCCGGCGTCTTTTACAAAAGCCTGTGCGGTCAAGGTTTGTTCTTTAAAGAATGCACCCATTTTACCATCAGCAATTTTTGCGAGCATTTCTTCCGGCTTGCCTGCCATCTTAGGATCCTGTTTCATCAATTCAACAATGATCCCTTTCTCACGGGCAATAACATCAGCAGGAACGGAAGCTGCATCAACAGCTACAGGATTCAATGCTGCAATTTGCATGGCTACATCTTTACCTGCTTCCGGAGCTACTTTATTTAAACCAACCAATACGCCAATACGGAATGCACCATGAATGTATGATGCAACATATTCTGCATCTACTCTTTCGAATTTTGTAACGCCGATCTTTTCACCGATCGCTGCTAGTTTATCATTCACTAATTCTGCTACTGTTGAATTACCAGCCTTAGAAGCCAATAATTCATCAAGGTTTTTTACATTGTTAGCAATGGCAGCATCAGCAATGCTTTGACCGAATGCAACGAAGTCGGCATTCTTAGAAACGAAATCAGTTTCACAACTTACACAAACAACAATACCTGTTTTGTTATCGGGAGTTGTTTTTGCAATTACCACGCCTTCTTTTGCTTCACGGTCGCTCCGCTTTGCAGCAACTTTTTGTCCTTGCTTTCTTAACCAATCAATGGCTGCTTCAAAATCGCCATTTGTTTCGGTTAAAGCTTTACGACAATCCATCATACCTGCGCCAGTCATCTGGCGAAGTTTATTTATATCCTGTGCACTTATAGTAACTGTACTCATTGTAATAAAATTTTTTTAAAAATGTTGAATAAAGAACCGAATGTACAAGAGTGCTCCAATGGTCAAAGGACTCCTTGGGAGAGTGCCTTCGGTACGACGCAACGAAAGTTGAATAGAATTGGTAAGCTTGGTTCATAATTCCTATTCACCGCTCACCATTGACCACTCACCTATCTATTGCTCGTTCTCTTTGGGCTGCTTGGTGTACGACGTCTTGGCTGACCACCACCTCTTGGTCTTCCACCCCCACCACCGGCTTCTGCCTGTGCTTCGGCTTCAAGTCTTGCAGCTTTCTTTTGATTCTCATCAGTAACTGATGCATCTTCTGCTTCCTCATCTTTTGCAGCCTGGCGTTCAGCCAAACCTTCTGCTATTGCAGCCGTGATGTACTGTGTAATAATAGCAATGGATTTGGTTGCATCATCATTGGCAGGAATTGCATAATCAACTTTATTGGGATCGCAGTTGGTATCAACTACACCGAAGGTTGCCACACCCAGGCGTTTTGCTTCTGCTAATGCAATATGCTCATGACCGATATCAACAATGAATAAAGCAGCAGGTATGCGGCTCAGTTGAGCTATACCACCCAATACTTTTTCCATTTTTTCTTTATCGCGGCTCAACGTCAAACGTTCTTTCTTTGTAATGCTATCGAAAGAACCATCGCCTAACATTTTTTCAATGCTCTGCATTTTCTTTACACTCTTACGAACTGTGTTGAAGTTGGTGAGCATACCTCCCAGCCAGCGTTCAGTTACATACGGCATATTTACTTTCTGTGCACACTCAGTCACAATATCTTTTGCCTGCTTCTTTGTGCCTACAAAAAGAATTTTCTTTCCGCTGCGGGCAATTTGCTTTAAAACAGCTGCAGTTTCCTGCAGGCATTCTGTTGTTTTATTAAGGTCAATGATGTGAATACCTTTCTTTTCAGCAAAAATGTAAGGAAGCATCTTAGGATTCCACTTCTTACGCAAGTGACCAAAATGTACACCTGCTTCGAGGAGTTGCTGCTGAAGTGAAGTGTTATTTTCCATTTGTTTATTATTAAAATTTTTTTTGAATTTGTTTAGCTGAAAGCTTTGGGTTACGGGCCATGAGAAATAAACCCGAAGCGAAAAGCTAATAGCCCGTAGCTTTCTTTAACGTTTGCTGAACTGGAAGCTTCTTCTTGCTTTTTTATGACCGAATTTCTTACGTTCAACAGATCTTGGGTCACGTTTGAGCAAGCCGGCTGCTTTTAATGCAGGACGAAACTCAGGATTGATATCAACTAATACACGGGCAATACCCAACATTGCTGATTCAGCTTGTCCTTTTACGCCACCACCAGCTGCATTGATCTTTATATCAAACTTATCAGCTGCTTCAACAGTTTTTAATGGACGAATAACCTGGTTTTGTAAGTACACCAGTGAAAAATATTCTTTGTAGTCTTTGTCATTCACTGTGATCTTTCCATTTCCTTTTGACAGAAATACCCTTGTCACAGCTTCCTTACGACGACCGACACCATTTTTTTGTTTTTCCATTTTTTATTTTTTTAACTGGGAGCTTTGAGCCATGAGCTTTGGGATCTTAATGCGCAGCTCGTAGCGAATAGCTCATCACTGTTCTTAAAATTTTAATTCTTTAGGTTGTTGTGCTGTATGCGGATGCTCACTTCCTGCATACACAAAAAGTTTTTTGAACATTTTGCGGCCGAGACGATTTTTAGGGAGCATACCTTTTACCCCTCTTTCCACAATTACTTCAGGACGGCGAGCTAATAAATTTTTAGCAGTTTCTACTTTTAACCCTCCCGGATAGCCGGTAAAATGATCGTACTCTTTTTCCTCTAATTTATTTCCTGTAAATTCAACTTTATCAGCATTGATCACAATGATAAAGTCACCCGTGTCAACGTGTGGTGTATAGGACGCTTTGTTCTTTCCACGCAGCACGGCTGCGATCCTTGAACACATACGTCCTACGGTTTGATTGGTACCGTCAACGATATACCAGTTGCGTTTTACGGTAGCCGCATTTGCATGCTTTGTTGTGAAATGTAGTTTACTCATTTAAAAATACTTTTCGCTAACAGCTTCTCGCTACTAGCTGGTTAAAAAAATATCAGTTGAACCATCCTTCAAACTGATTCCCTCTCACAGCTCGTAGCTCTTTGCTCGTAGCTTTTTCTAAGGGGCTGCGAAGATATGTTTGAATAGAGTTTATTTCCAAAAAAGAGAGGAAGTTTTTTTTATCGCACCCTTATAAAGGGTTGGTTTACAGTAAAATTTTTGTCTCAGGAATATAAAAGTTGAAGGGATGACTAAAAATTCCACCAGTTATCAGGCTGAAAATTATCATCAAGTATTAAAGGTTGTCCGATCTTAGGAGTAAACACTTTCATATCGAATTCTTTTGCTGCTGCAAGAACTCTTGTAACCGGGTCGGTCCATGAATGCATAGCTAAAGTGAACTTGCCCCAATGAACGGGCAACAATGCTTTTGCTTTCAGATCAACTGCTGCTTGTACTGTTTCTTCCGGCATCATATGTATAAGCGGCCACATGGTATTGTATTGCCCGGCTTCAAGTATAGCAATATCAAAGGGGCCATATTTAATTCCTATTTCCTTGAAATGAGAATCATAACCTGAATCGCCACCCAGGTATAAATTACTTGTTGAGGTTTTTAAAATAAATGAAGACCATAATGTTTGCCCTCTTTTTATTCCTCTGCCTGAAAAATGTCGGGCGGGTGCAGCAGTTAATGAAATACTATCTTCCAACAATTGTGTTTCCCACCAATCCATTTCTGTGATCTTATTCCCATCAACACCCCAATGTTTTAAATGTGAACTGATACCTAATGAACAACAGATCCTGTCAACTTTATTTCTAAGCTTTCTTATTGTTTTAAAATCGAGGTGATCATAATGATCATGTGTGAGGATCAAATAATCAATTGCGGGCATATCTTCAGCTTTATAAATATTACTGCCAGGAAATGCTTTTACCATAAAAGATAATGGTGCCGCATTACCGCTGAATACGGGATCAACAAGAATATTCTTGTTTTCAATACGTATGAAATAAGAAGAATGCCCAAACCAAACTATTACAGGTTCAGATGATTTCAAATTATCCAGATCCGTTTTTATGGCTGGCAATAACCCAGGAGGTGCCGTGTCTTTACTTTTCTTAAAAAATTCTTTCATCATTTTCCAATAGGATGCATCATCGGCCATCATTGGTGTAGGAGATAAATTCTGAAAAGATCCTTTTTTATAATTTGGAGATCGTTTTAGTTTTTCCAGATGTTTACCTGAAGGAAGCCTTCCTGTTATTCTGAGAGACATGATCACTGATTTTAATTTCAATGCAATTAAATCAGCGATCATGTCTCTCAGAATAACANNACGAGGTCGTTCATCTCAAATTTCTCATTTCGGTAAACGAACATTTTTATCGGTGAATAACTGTTTCTGTTAATTCTTATCTTCCATTTTTAAATTTTTTCTCATGTCACATAAACTTGGCCGCAGCAATTTTGGTGATCCCGCAAATACCGGAAACCTTATGTCAATTGAAGAAGCTCATACATTATTAAATGAATGGGTTCTGAATGAACGTCTTCGTTTGCATATGAAGCAAGTGGCAGCCGTAATGAAGGCATGGGCTATTGAAAGAGAAAACGCCGATGAAAAAACTGCGTTGAAATGGGAGCTTGCCGGATTGTTGCATGATGCTGATTGGGAAAAATATCCAGATGATCATTGCCGCATCATTATTGAAGAATTAGAAAAAAGAAATATCGATCCTGATGTCATTCATTGCATAGCATCTCATGGCCCAAACTATTTTGGCGTAGAACCCGAATCGACAATGGATAAAATGATCTATGCTTTTGATGAATTATCAGGATTTGTACATGCTGCAGCACTGATTCGTCCTACCAAATATGAAGGCCTTGAAGTAAAAAGTGTGCTGAAAAGATTGAAATCACCTGCATTTGCTGCACAGGTAAGCCGTGAAGATATCAATGATGCCATTGCACGTATAAATTATCCTCTCGAAGAAATTATACAGTTCATTATTGATCATCAAAAGGATGTGAACTGATTCTTTGCTTCTTTCAAAAAATAATTTAAACCTGTTTAAACTCGGTTCTGTGTGTTCAGTCACAAAACTGGCTGCGTATTCCTGACCTTACGAAAAACTATTACGTCACCAAAAAACTCATTTTTTTATGAGGAAATTTTACGCCCTGTTGGCAGGGATGCTCTTTATTCTTGCCTCACCGAAAACGAATAGTCAACCCAAATTAAATCCCGACCTGTTTTCAGCAACTTCAGCAATCGTTTCACTCACTGAAGAAATTTCTATTGCAGACACAACAAATCCAAATGAAATATGCCGGGCAAATTTTGAAGTAAGCAATGCAGCTTCATCTCCGCTTACAAAAAAATTTACAGCAATACCATGGCACAGCGAAAATAAACGGCCTGTGTATATCTGTTGGAAATTTGGCGATGGCACCGACACTTGTATTCAATATACAAATACAAATCCCGGACCTTATTCAGTAGTTCATCATTACCAGCAACCCGGATCGTACGAAGTGTGTGTAAAAATTGTTTATAGCGACGGCTGTGAAGCTAGAAAATGCAAAGAAGTTGTAGCCGGAGAATTTTGCAGGGCTGATTTTGAAAAGTTAGCATTAACTCCTACTGCAAATCCGCTATGGGTTACATTCAAAGCTTTACCCTGGCATAGTGAGAATAAAAAACCAAAGAAGATCTGCTGGAAATTTGGTGATGGTAAAGACACTTGTATTGAGTATTCTCCCAATTATACCGGAAGTTATTCTGTAAGACACAAATACCGTGAACCGGGACTCTATGACGTTTGCGTAAAAATATTTTACTATGGCGATTGCGAAGCAACGAAATGCAAACCTGTACAGGTAGGACGAAGAGATATATGTAAAGCAGATTTTGTAAAACTTCCTTTATCGGCAGTAAACAATCCGCTTGCTGCAATCTTCAAGGCATTACCATGGCATAATAACAACAAGAAACCAAAAACTATTCATTGGAATTTTGGTGATGGCAAAGACACGATCATTCATTACACACAAAACTATACAGGACTATATACCGTAAGACATGAATACCGTGAGCCGGGTAATTACCCGGTTTGTGTCAAGATCACTTACTTCGGAGGTTGCGATTCACATAAATGTAAAAACATACAGATTGGCGAACCCGACAAATGTGGTGCTGATTTCCAAAAAATTCCCGTTAGCAATACTGATCATCCTTTAGTAGTTGGGTTCAAAGCGATCCCATCGCACAACAATAATAAAGTGCCAAAGATCATTTGCTGGAGCTTTGGTGACGGACAGGATACTTGCATTGAATATGCACAAAACTTTGCAGGACCATATGTCGTTCGTCATCGTTATGATCAACCGGGTACATATAATGTTTGTGTCAAGATCGTTTACTATGGTGGTTGTGAAGCAAGAAAATGTAAACCAATAACGGTAACAAGACCTGATGAGTGTCGTGCAGATTTTGAAAAGTTGAATTTAACACCAACCAATAATCCGCTTACGGTTTATTATAAGGCATTACCATGGCATAATAATAATAAGAAGCTAAAAACCATCTACTGGAAATTCGGCGATGGTAAAGACACTACGATCAATTATCCGGAAAACTATACAGGCTCTTATTTAGTAAGACATACTTATCGTGAGCCGGGTGAATATGAAGTATGTATCAAGATACTTTACTATGGTGGTTGCGAAGCAAGAAAATGTAAAGAAGTAAATGTTGGACAATTCTGTCGGGCTGATTTTGAAAAAATTGCTATCAGCGCAACGAACAATCCATTAGATGTTTACTATAAAGCCTTACCATGGCATAGCCAGAATAAAAAACCAAAACAGATCTGTTGGAAATTTGGGGATGGTTCTGATACATGTATCAGTTATCCGGAAAATTACAATGGGCCTTATGCAGTAAGACATCAATATGATCGCCCCGGTAATTATGAAGTATGCGTAAAGATCATTTATGCCGGAGGATGTGAAGCAAGAAAATGTAAAGACATACATGTTGGAGAATCTTGCCGTGCCGATTTTGAACGATTACCGATCAGCACAACTAATAATCCTTTGCATGTTGCATTCAAAGCATTACCATGGCATGCAAATGATAAAAAACCAAAACAGATATGCTGGAAGTTTGGTGACGGTAAAGACACATGTATCACATATCCTGAAAATTATGACGGCCAATACATCGTTCATCACAAATATGATCGTCCGGGTAATTATGAAGTATGTGTGAAGATCACTTACTATGGTGGTTGTGAAGCAAGAAAATGCAAATCAATAAAAGTAGAAGCCCCCGGTGATTGTCGTGTGAAATTGTTCGAGCTAACACCATCGATCACCAGCTTGACAAGAGGTTTCTTTGCATCACCCTGGTCATCGGATAATAAACGATCGGTAAGGATATGCTGGTACTTTGGCGATGGAACTGATACTTGCATACAAATAACTCCAGGAACATTATTATGGCCGCAATTATTCATACGCCATACCTATCCTGCGCCGGGTGTGTACAGGGCTTGTGTAAAAATTCTTTTTGAAGGCGGATGCATTGCATCAGATTGTGATGAAGTAGTGATAAGACCAACAACAAATGTTTGCGGTGGATTCATGACTGATTCATTATTATCGCCACGAACATTCAAGTTCAAAGGATTTGCAATTCATAATCCTGATGATCCTGTGGTTAGTTACCGCTGGACATTTGGTGATGGCAGTGCTGCAACAGGAAGAGAAGTAACACATCAATACAATGCACCGGGTACTTATGAAGTTTGTTTAACAATAAAAACACA
>FKKE01003698.1_pt2 | contig 22198 bp, 16 predicted proteins | sample 1106331 | NCBI WGS metagenome assembly FKKE01 (sample SAMEA3931202, study PRJEB13176) | freshwater metagenome | biome: Drinking water system; feature: drinking water; material: freshwater | place: China | collected 2013-02-06
GAGCAACAGAGAAAGAAATTTTTATTCTGTTAGGCGCTCGTTTAGCGACTTGGAGTAAGTTTGGTGTCGGAGCCTAAGGAAATTTTCATTGTCGATGACGATCCAGTTGTTCGTCATATCCTTTCCACGGTAATCGCTGGCGCAGGCTACAAAGTTCTCACTGCGCCAAGCGGGACCGAGTGCCTCTCCACAATGTCGGAGCGCGTCTCAACGAAAAAACTGCCGCACGCGATCCTTCTCGATTACTACCTCCAAGACATGTCCGGAATGGATGTGTTAAGCGCACTTCGTCATACCGCCGAGACAGCGCATATCCCGGTGATCATTCTCTCTGCGAAAACTCGTGAAGAGATGAGTGAGACGCCAGGCGAATTTGAACCGGACTATTACCTCGAGAAACCGTTCAAGGCTGAGGTCGTGCTCGGGTTGTTAGAGACGATTGGCGAAGGCGCGACCACCTAGTGCATGTTGGCAAAGGCAGAGGCAAAGGCTGGGGCAGCGGCAGTGATTGCGGCGATGACGAAGGCAGCGGCTATGGCAAAGGCAGGGACAAAGAGTATCGAGTACACAATCCCTGCCTCTGCCCTTGCCTCTGCCTTCGTCATCGTCAAGGTCGCTGCCTTTGCCCCTGCCCCAGCCTTTGCCTCTGCCTTTGCCTTTGCCAGCGCGCAGGGTACGCTAATAGATCTCAACGATTCGCTCTATCTTCACTACGCTCCCAGTCCCCTCGTCACATCGAATACAGACTGCGTTAACGATAAGCTCGCCTTTCTCTACTTCAAAACGAGCTGGACGGGCGGTGATGAATCGTTCCACTACCAACTCCTGCTTGAAGCCAATCACACTATTACGTGCGCCGCACATACCAACATCTGAGATGTACGCTGTTCCTTTTGGCAGGAGACGCTCATCGGCTGTCTGAACATGAGTGTGGGTGCCAACCACAGCGGTCGCCCGGCCATCAACATGGAAACCAAACGCTAGTTTTTCGCTCGTGGCTTCGGCATGGAAGTCGATAAACGAGAGCTGTGCGCCTCCGCTGCGTTCCTTGGCATGGGATGAGAGAATATCGTCGACCGACCGAAATGGACAATCAATAATCTGTGGCATGAATACCCGACCCATCAAATTTGCAACCTTGATTGCTGGTCCGGCCTTGGTTTTAAAGCTGAGTGAACCGACGCCTGGCGCTCCTGGAGGGAAGTTCGCTGGCCGCACAATGCGATGTTGATTGGCGTCGAGATAGGGTCCAATATCCTTCTTCTGCCAGATATGATTCCCAGCAGTGAGCACGTCGATACCGATACCAAACAACTCTTCGGCCGTTTGTGGCTCAAGTCCGATTCCACCGCTTGAGTTCTCGCCATTCGCAATAATGATGTCGGGACGGAGAGCGTCTCGTTTTTCGCGGATATGACGTTCGACGCTATCGCGGCCAGGCCTTCCGACAAGGTCGCCGTAAAAGAGGATGGTAATCACGGAACGGTTTCTACCACAGGCCGGCGGGGTGGTCACGGAGGTCAGTATCCCGGCCCTTTTTCTGTGAACGTGAACGTGGCCGCGAACGAAACCCGTGCACGTATACGTATACGGAAAGGATTTCGGCCACGTTCACGTTCACGGAAATGGAAGCGAGCCGTGGAATTGCTTAGGCCAGCCTCTCCCCCGTGTAAGCGGTATGCCTACTCTCCCGAATAACTGTAATCTTTAAGGACCCGGGGTAGCGACCGTCTTGTTCTACCTTTTTTGAAATATCATGGAGGAGAAGCGCTGCATCTTCATCGCTGAGCGCTTTTCCTTCGACGACGACTCGTAATTCGCGTCCTACCTGAAGCGCGTAAGCGACTTCAACACCTGGGAGTTGTCGCGCCAGTTGTTCCAAATCACCCACTTGCTTGACGAAGTGTTCGAGGTGCTGACGCTTTGCGCCAGGTCGTGATTTTACCGTTGCATTTGCTGCCTGGACGAGAATCGCATAGATCGAGGTCGCCTCCACACTACCGTGGTGTGCCGCAATTGCGTTAATAACCTCAGAGTTCTCCCCTGCCTGCCGCGCAATGTCCGCACCCGCAATTGCATGCGGATGCGCGCTGAGATGTTGAGATACTTTTCCGATGTCATGGAGTAATCCCGCTCGCCGAGCAACCATTGGGTCGAGTTTTAGCTCTGCTGCCATCAGCCCACTGATCATTGCCACATCGATGCTGTGGCTGAGGAGGTTTTCAGAGCCGTTGTAGCTATACTCAAGCAACCCGATCTGCCGCAGCAGGTCCTCTGGGAGAGTACCAATGGCAAGTTCGTTTGCTACTTCTCGACCTTTGGTGAAGCATCGGTGATCAAACTCATTCCGTGCCCGCTCAACGGATTGCTCGATGCTGACGGGATTTACCCTGCCATCAGCAATCAGGTATTCAAGCGCGATGGAAGCAATAGCGCGCCGCATCGGATTATGCGCGGAGAGGAAAACAATCCCGGGTGTCTCGTCAACGATCACATCGACACCGGTTAAATCTTCGAAATGTCGTACATTTCTTCCTTCCTTCCCAATAATGCGGCCTTTCATTTCGTCGGATTTCACTTCGACAGGATGGATCGTGTGAATTGACAGTGTTCGGCTTGCGGCACGTTCAATAGCCGATGCGAGAATACGTTGGGAGAGCTGATCGGCATCTTCCCGAAGTTGAGTTTCAAGTTGGGCAAGCGAGCGAGCAGCGCGGCGTTTTGCTTCCGCCTCACAGGCTTGGGTAAGTTCCTCCCTCACCTCTTCGGGGCGGAGATGGGCAACGCTTCCGAGTTTCTCGAGCAATCGAGCGCGAAGTTCGGTGACTTCTTGGTTTTTCCGGTCGGCTCCCGCCTTAATTTCGCTCGCTTCGTCGAGGAGCGCCTTCGCCCTCTTTTCGTCCTCAATGATGATGCGTCGATAAACGCGCAGCGCTGACTTCCAGCCGAAGACAATGGCAGTAAGCGTGATTGCAAGAATATAGAATGCGTCGGGATATATCTGTTCCATCAGCCCCTTGGGCAGTTAGCTGACTTTATTGATGCTAAATATGTACGGGTTAAACCGTATAAGTTAGCCGCTAACTCCCCGTTTCCCAACATATATTGCTCAGTAGGCAAATTACTGTAACCATTAAATTACGAGTACATCTTAACCATGGGTCTCGTCCGGGTTGTTGGGACTTATGCTTACGAGTCAGCTGGGCGTAGAAGGGATGCTGCTAACAACAATGAGTTTTTTTCCGAGGTGATAAAAATGGCGCAAACACCTGGTCAAGTCTCACAGAAGAACTCCACCAATGGCTCACAGTCAGAGGCCGTAGATGAGTTCAAACGAATCATCGATAGCGATCGGGAAACCCGATCGAAGTACAAATGGTCCGGAAGCTGCCTCGAGTACCTGGAAAATGTAAAGAACGATCCCGGACTTTCGCAGCTCGCACACAGTCGAATTTACAACATGATCACGCACGTTGGCGTCCAAGACATCAACGTTGAGGAAGATGCTCGGCTCCAACGCTTATTTAAGAACGAAAAGCTTCGTATCTTTAACTTCTTTGCCGAAGAGTTCTTCGGCATGGAGAAGACAGTTGCCTCGATTGTTCGCTATTTTCACTCCGCGTCTCTCCGCGGGGAAGAGAGTCGTCAAGTTCTCTACCTCGTCGGTCCCGTAGGATCGGGGAAGAGTTCGCTGATCGAGAAGCTGAAGAGCGAGCTCGAACGCATCCCCTCGATATATGCGGTGAAAGGCTGCCCGATGCACGAGGATCCGCTCCACCTCATCCCCCGGCACTTACGCCGTGAATTTGAAAAAATGCTTGGCACCTCGATTGAAGGAGATCTCTGTCCGATCTGTCGCTATCGGTTGAAGACGGAGTTTAAAGGGAAGTGGGAGGAGATGCCGGTTGTCACCGTCGAGTTTAGCCGACGCAATCGAATCGGGATTGGCGTCGTACCACCGGTCGATCCAAATAATCAGGACACGAGTGTGCTCATCGGGAGTGAGGACATTTCGAAGCTTGATATGTACTCCGAAGGCGATCCACGAGTGCTTGACCTTACCGGGGCGCTCAATGTCGGTAATCGTGGCATGGTGGAATTTATCGAGGTATTTAAGAACGAGACCGAGTACCTCCACGCGATGATCACCGCAACTCAGGAGAAATCAATTCCCGCTCCTGGACGTCACGGGATGATTTATGTGGACACCTGCATCGTTGCTCACTCCAACGAAGCAGAGTGGCAGAAGTTTAAATCTGACCACACGAACGAAGCAATTCTCGACCGAATTGTCGTGGTGAAGGTCCCCTACAATCTTCGACTCTCGGAAGAGGTAAAAATATATAAGAAGATTATACGCCAATCGAATTTCAAAGCGGATATCGCGCCACATACAATTGAAATTGCTTCGATGTTCGCCATTCTTACGCGGCTAGAGAATACGAATAAGTGCGATCTCATGACGAAGCTCAAGCTCTACAATGGCGAAGAGGTCGTCGAAAAAGGAAAGACGAAGAAGATCGACGTGTCTGAACTTCGTGAAGAAGCTAAGCGCGAAGGGATGGATGGGATCTCTACCCGGTTTATCATGAAGGCGCTTGATAATGCGCTTTCAGATAATATTGAGAACAAGTGTATTCACCCACTCAATGTTCGTGAAGCGCTCATTGCGATGGTGAAAGAAGGTGATTTCTCCGAGGATACTCGGAAGAATTACCTTGAGTTGCTGCGAGATACAATTCACAAAGAATATCTCCAGATTCTGGAGAAGGAAATTACGAAAGCGTTCGTCTACTCCTACCAGGAACAAGCCGAGGCGCTCTTTCAGAATTATCTTGACCACGCTGAGGCCTACGTCACGAAGACGAAGGTGAAAGATCGAAACACCAACGAGGAACTCACTCCTGACGAGGAGTTCATGAAGTCCATTGAGGAGCAGCTCGCAATTATCGGCACTGCTGCTGATGGCTTCCGCCAAGAGGTCATCGCCTACCTCTGGTCAATCGGTCGGCGCGGCGAGAAAATCAGCTACGAGAGCTACGAGCCACTCAAGGAAGCGATCGAGAAGAAGCTCATGACGAGCGTCCGCGATGTTTCACGCATTATTACTCGGGCACGCACTCGTGATGCAGAACAGCAGAAGAAGTACGACGCCATGGTGGAACAACTGATTGCAAATGGCTATCCGCCGTTGTGTGTGGATGTCATTCTCAAGTATGCCGCCAATCACCTATGGAAGGATTAAGCGGACCTTCGGCTCATGGCTGCGGTATTTCGACCACACGTCCCTGAGGATCGCCGCTCCGACCGAAGCGCCCGCGACCGTCAACGCCACCGACAAAAAATCCGGGAGTCAATTCGCGAAAACATCGCGGATATCATCGCCGAAGAATCGATCATCGGTGCAGATAAGGACAAAATTATTAAAGTCCCAATCCGCTCGATTAAAGAGTATCGTTTTATCTATGGTGAGAACGTCCCCGGTGTCGCGCAAGGCGGAGGGAAATCCAAACCGGGAGACGTTGTCCAACGTGGTGACCCTACTCAACCTGACGCTGCCGGAAACTCTGGGAACGCCCCTGGGATTGATGCTTTCGAGACCGATGTTACGCTTGAAGAGCTCATTGAGATTATGTTCGACGACCTCGAGCTTCCTGACCTCCAGCGGAAAGCGCTCCGTGAAATCGAGAGCAAGCGACTAAAGAAACGCCACGGCCACCGTAAGGAAGGTATCCGCGCTCGTTTAGATAAGAAGCGCACCGCAAAAAGCCGCATTCGTCGGAAGGTTGCGGTGAAACAACAGCGCCGAACTCCTGCCGAGGAGGACGACCGGTTCCCCTTTCACCACGATGATATGCGCTATCGCTATGTGACGAACGACGTTTCGAAGGAATCAAATGCCGTTGTGGTTTGTATCATGGATACCTCGGGTTCGATGGGGACGGTAAAGAAGTACCTCGCTCGAAGTTTCTACTTCCTCCTCTATCAATTCATTCGGTTGAAGTATCAACAGGTTGAGCTTGTATTTATTGCGCACCATACTGAAGCGAAAGAGGTCACCGAGCAGGAGTTCTTCCATAAAGTTGAGTCGGGAGGAACTTACATCTCGTCGGGATATCTCAAGGCGCTTGAGATAATCCAGGAGCGCTATCACCCTTCCCTGTGGAACATTTACGCTTTTCACTGCTCCGATGGGGACAATTTCTATAGCGACAACGAACGCGCGCTCGATGCAGCACGCGAGCTCTGTCGGGTCTGTAACCTCTTTGGCTACGGGGAAATCAAACCGTCCGGGAGCGCCTACTACAGTGGGAGCATGCTTGATGTGTTCGGCCAAATTGCTGAGCCAAATTTTCAAGCGATTGTGATTGAGAAAAAAGAAGACCTCTGGGACGGTTTCCGCTCCTTCCTGCTGCGGGATGCAGCGACCCGTAGTGCCCTACTCTCCGGAAAGAAAGCCGAAGCCGAGAAGAAGCAACAGCAAGGAGCCACGCCCTAGACGATGGTACTCTCCCTCTCAGATTTAGAGAATTGGAATGCGCGAATTCAGGATCTCGTTCAACGATTTGGCTTGAGCTGTTTCCCACAAGAGTTTGAAATTTGCGATCACTTCGAAATGATCGGCTACATGGCGTACTCCGGTATGCCGAGCCGTTATCCACACTGGTCATTCGGAAAGCAGTACGAAATTCAAAAAACGCTCTACGATTATGGTGTCGGCGGGCTCCCCTATGAAATGGTGATTAATTCGAGTCCGTGCCTCGCCTACCTGATGCGTGACAATACCGACTTACTCCATATACTCACTATTGCCCACGTCTACGGACATAACGATTTTTTTTCGAATAACTTCACCTTCAAGACGAGTATCGATGCGCGTTACACCTTGGAGATGTTTAAGAACCATGCGCGGCGAATTCGCACCTATATGGAGGATCCGTCCATTGGCATCGAGCGTGTCGAGGAAATGATCGACGCTGCCCATGCGCTCAGTCTCCAGCACTCAAGAAATCTCGCAGTCCGCCGGCCCTCACGAGAGGAGCAGCAGTTTCGAATTTGGGAGGCGGCGCAACCAACAGAGGATCGCTACTCAGAGATTCATCCACGTCAAACTTACCAGCAGCCAAATTTGGAAAAGGTTCCGCTCCAACCAGACCCTAATCTCATTGAGTTTATTGCAAATCATAATCCGTTTCTCGCTGAATGGCAGAAAGATATCCTTCAGATTGTGAACAAGGAGGCCTGTTACTTCATTCCACAGATTGAAACGAAGATCATGAATGAAGGCTGGGCGAGTTACTGGCATCATAAAATTCTTAGCGAGCTCAATGTCCCAGAAGGATACCAACTTGAGTTCATGGTCCGTCACAATCAAGTCCTCCGCCCAACTCCCGGCGGGATAAACCCCTATCACCTCGGTTTCATTATCTGGCATGACATTGAGCGGCGGTGGAATGAAGGGAATACCGGTCGCGAATTTACCTCAGATAAGCCACGGAAGGATATCTCTTCGATGGACGAGAACGAGACTCCTGGGCGGAAGAAGATCTTCGAAGTCCGTGAGAGTGATCGCGATACCTCGTTTCTTCGACGATTCCTCACTGAGGATATCATGCGTGAACTAGATTTATTCCAGCACGAGAAACGTGGAAAGGAGCGGGTCATCACCAAGGTGAGCGATGAAGACAACTGGCAGGACATTAAGGAGACGATGATCCGTAATGTTGGCATGGGCTCAATTCCGACGATCATGGTTGACGATGCCGACTTTGGTCATAAACGCACTCTCTATCTGAAACATGAACATGATGGCCGCGACCTCCAGCTTGAATACGGCGAGCGAACTCTCCGTCACCTGCAGACCCTCTGGGGTCGTGAGGTGGTACTGGAAACTACCGTGAACGGCCGAAACTCACTGCTCCGGCTCGTTGATAACACACTCAAGGTTGAGCGGTTGTAGGCTTCATCAAGTCTCGCCGCAACATGATAAGCGTTCGTCCATCATAGTGGATGGTAGCGTAGCGGTCTTCTGCGTGGGCTAAGATCGTAGCTCCGAGACCTTTAAATCGCTCGAAGATAATCTGCTCTGGTTGGTAACGGTCGATGACCTCTAAAAAGAGGCTATCCGGAAGCTCGCCAGCGTGTCGTCGCTTCGAGGAAGCAACCGCAATTTCAGGTGGCACGGGCAATTGAGCCATAAACGGATAAATTGGTCTATCGCTTACGACCCAGCGAGTTACCGCCTGATAATTTCTCAATTGGGCTATCGCAGCCTGATTGAGTCGCTCATCAACCTTTTGAACTCGTTTGCGCATCCGTGCATCTTTTATCGGCAGGCGGAAGACTGACCAAACGAGTAGGCCAATCATGAGTATCCGGATTGTGAACTCAAGCTTCGGGCGTATCCGAAATGAAGTGGCGTAACCCTTTACGGGACCCAGGCCTGGAATTTTAAGTAACAGAGCAACGGAGCACCAGAGCACCAGAGAAATTAAATTTCCCCCTCTGTTGCTCTGCTGCTCTGGTGCTCTGTGCCAAAACTTAGCGCTGGAAGTAGCTGATATCTTTTTATTCGTAGCCTTAGTGAATGGACACGAAGTGGCCGTAGAACGTCGAAATATATTGTCCACACCAAGTGCAGCAAGCCAGGCAAGCGGTATTCCGAGTACGGGGTAATGGTGCGGCCACAGCGGTCGATGGACACTCAGGGCACAGATCCCAGAAACAAGCCAAATGAACGGAAAGAGAAAATCAAACCGGCAAACGACTATCCCGAGCACTATCCCCAATGCACCAAGGAAGAGTAAGTCTCGATCTGGTTTGATAAACTTCGCCAAAAGTCCAGTTCCACCAATGAGTGACCTACCAAACTCATTGATATGAGAATCCGCTAACTGTAGCAGATGATGAGGCAAGGAGGGTGCGATCAACAAAGTAAGTAGAATGAGCGAGCCTGTTGTCGCTACTCCCCAGAGCACTAATCGCTTGAGCCAATTCTTTTCGCCGACGCACAGCGCAGCAACAATGGAAGGGATTAAGATCAGAACCGAGAGTTTGGTGAGCATCGCTGCTGCGAATACAACGGATGAGAGGTAGAAGAGTATTCGCTTTAACTCCGATTTTTCCTGAAGCACAATAAGGTGAACTGCAAACATCGCGAGGCTAAGTGCCGGGATGCCAATCATCACTGCTCCACTGTATTTTACGTAGAGCGATGAGAGGAGGAGAAACGTTACACCAGAAATTCCGGCGAGCCACCCTCGGCTGCGGTAGAGTATGTGAAACAACGAGGCAGAGAGCCACGCGCTAAAAAGCATCACTAACAGGCGACCTGCCGCCACAGATTCAGCGGTGAAGTGAAACCACCACCGGAGGACCGCTGTAAAAAATGGTGGTTGATCCGACCAAATTTCCTGATAGAGCGCGTGTCCCCGACGGTAGAGGAGGGACTTCATCAAGTTGATCCCTTCGTCAACGTCTACTTCATGTGGTCGAGAAAACGGAATGGTTTCATGTAACAGGAGAAAAGTGCTTACGAACACCACTAGCCAAAGCAAGAACTCATGAAAGGGCCCTGACCGCCATCTCATGTTCGTGCTCGCTAATGATTCTCGGCGATGGGTTCCCGACGTTTCCGCCGAATCCGGCCGGATTCAAAGGGGCGATCGCGAGTCTCTCCCGGACGCTCATCGCTCTCGTCTTCCAAAAGCAATGCATCAATGAACTCAGTTGCCGAAAATGGCCGGAGATCCTCTATTCCTTCCCCTACTCCGATGTAACGAATGGGGATGCCAAGTTCATCCTTTATTGCTACTACGATACCTCCCTTCTGAGTCCCGTCGAGCTTTGTCACAACAATACCCGTCAGGTGGACGAGTTCATTAAACTCTCGTGCCTGTTGGAGGGCGTTCTGACCCGTTGCCGCATCGACAACGAGGAGCACTTCATCGGGAGCGCCTGGTTGCTCACGATTAATGATTTCAACAATGCTCCCGAGTTCGTGCATGAGGTTCGTTCTCGTATGAAGCCGACCGGCGGTATCGATAATGAGCACATCATAGTGTTCATTTCGCGCCTGATGGACCGCGCGGTAGGCAACAGTCCTTGGTTTCTCATTCTCATTTCCAGAGACGAGCTCTACTCCAACCCGATTGGCCCAGATTTGAAGTTGCTCAGTCGCCGCGGCGCGAAACGTATCGCAGGCCCCAAGGAGCACTCGTGCCCCTCGGGCTTTAAATTGCTGGCTCAGCTTTGCAATGGTGGTGGTCTTCCCGACGCCATTTACCCCAACAACGAGGATAACTAACGGCGGTGCATCAGACTTGCGATCGAGGTCAATTTCTACCGGCTTGTTCGCCGTAAGAATTCCGCTCAGCACTTCGCGGAGTGCCGACTTGAGTCCTGCCTCACTCACCTCGTTCGTTCGCTGAATCTGCTCGAGGAGCTTCGCAGTGGTTTTTACGCCGAGGTCGCTCGTGATCAGGAGCTCCTCGAGCGCTCGAAGATTCTCCTCGCTGGTTGGTCGTTCACGGCTGAATAATTCCCGTATGCGAGAGAAGAGGCCGCGGCGGGTTCGTTCTAATGGGAGAGCGAGAGATGCTTCTTGCCCGGAAATCTCGCTTGGTTCTAAACTTTTTTTTTTACTGGTTCTGCGTGAGGTTGCTCGAGCGCTTCTTCGATTTCAAAAGAGAGCGATCGTTCTTCCCGCTTTGAGTCAACGAGACGTAGTTGGGCCTCGAGGCGGCCAACCTTCTCCTTGAGCCCTTTTACCTCTTCACTGAGATTCGTATGGAGTGTTCCCCAGCGGCCGGTGAAGTCCGCAAGACGGAGATTCAATTCTTGGATCGCACCGCTTAAGCGAGCCACATTTCCGGGGTCAATTACCGCGCGACGAATACGGACATAGGCGAGCAAGGCGAAAATAAGGGCAAACGCCGCAAGTGCGATCGTCCAGAGTTCAACCATTTCAGCCTTCGCGAGCTCACTCTGTGCGAGCATTCGGAGTAAATTATTGAAGGCACGCTCGAGTTTTTCGATCATGTGTTCACCGCCTGTTCTGAGAAGCTCCCGAGCCGCTCTTCAAGCTGTTCCAAATTCACGGAGAGCGCAGTTGAAACTCCCTTCTCTTGCATCGTGATACCAATCAGCTTATCGACAGCCGCCATACTCTGCTTGTTGTGGGTGATGATCAAGAACTGAGTTGTCGCGGAGATCTCTCGGACGAGGCCCAAAAACCGGTCGAGATTTGCATCATCGAGCGGAGCGTCAACTTCGTCGAGTACGCAAATTGGGCTTGGGCGGTGGAGGAACATTGACATCAACACTGCAGTAGCAGCGAGCGCTTTCTCACCACCCGAGAGAAGTTCCATACTCTTCACTTTCTTCCCGGGTGGTCGGACGATGAGCTCGACGCCACTGGTGAGGGGATCTTCGGGGTTTACAAGCTCGAGCCTTCCTGAGCCTCCACCGAACAGTCGCGGTACGAGCTCTTCAAATTTCCGGCTTACTGATTCGAAAGTTGCAAGAAACCTGGTCCGCGACAAACTCTTCAGCCGTCGAATGGTCTCCTCGAGGAGCCCATGGGCACGCTCGAGATCGGCGTACTGTGCTTTCATCTCACCGAGGCGCTTCTCCTCCTGGGCGTGAAGCTCAATTGACGATTCATCCACCTCCCCTTCTCGCTCGAGCCGATTTCGTAATCGCGTCGAATCTTCCTGGAGCGATTGAATAAGTTCTTCTGCCTCTCCCGAGAGTGCGCTCACGCGCTCATTCGAAGGGAGCTCGAGGTGCGCTCCGAGTGAGCGCCTCCCCTCATCGACCAACATTTGCAAGGCAATTTCGAGTTTCTCCTGTGCCAGGGTGCGGTTGGCGTGTGTTTCCCGAAGCTCGTCAACGGTACGCCGTGCAAGCTCTGCCACTTCGACGGCAGCGGAAAATTGCGAGCGAATATGGCTCCGTTCCTCGTCCAGTTGTTGGATGCGTTGCTCGAGCGCACGTAACTCTCCGGCGATTGCGTATTGGACCTGCTCGCGCTCCTTCGCATGATGTGCTTGCTCGGGTGACTGAGCTTGTGCATCACGGGCATAGGCAAGCTCAATCGCTCGATTCTTTAGTTGCTCCTGTGACTCACCGAGAGCTACAAATTCCTTTTCTACTTCAGCGCGTCGCGCTGTCTCAAGGGCGCGTCGCCCATGAAGCTCACTTGCTTCGCCTACAACTCGACGGAGCTCTTCTTGGAGGGCGCGTTCGTCGTCGAGCTCTTTGCCGTGCAATCGGCGCTCTTCGAGAAACGATAGGGTTAACTGTTGTCGAGCAGAGATGAGTGCCTCGTGCTCTTGCCGCTCCACGCGGTTCGCGTGAGTAAGCTGCTCTTCGCACTGTGCGAGTTTAGCTCGAAGTTGCGTCGTTCGTTGCTCGAGCTCTTCACGGTCACGGGAGCATTGTTCAAGAAATCTCTTCTTTTCGTCTAAGACGCGGCTGAAACTGAAACTTAACCCCTCACCAATATTGGTATACCAACCCCAGGGAGAAATAACTTCGCCACGTAAGGTAACAAGCAGCCAATCGTGCGCTTGCGCAGCAAGGAGCGCGCTACGGCGCGTCATCCCATTTGCTAGATCGTTCACCAAGTAAACATGGCCGAGTAAGGAAAAAATTGCGTTTCTTGCGACCGGTGCTACTTCAATTTTGTCGGTAAGACTCTCCAGGTCAGCGAGCATTACGGGGCGCTCTTGCGTCGTTCTTGTTACCGTTGAATCGATAAAACCAAACCGGAATCGGTTCTTTTCAGCTGACGGCTCTCGGGCCGGATGTTTCAGCGTATCCTCGAGCGAGTCGGTAATAAAAAAAGCTCCTCGCTCGCCGAGAATGGCATTCACCGCTTGCTCGTATCCAGCAGGGACACGAAGCGTTTCAAGTAGTGTGTTCCCCTCGTGATCGCCTGAGCCTTCTTCGGCATATAGCTCGGAGAAGGCACGAAGCTGCCGTTCGAGGGTGCGAACCTCAGTTGCGGTCTCCGCAAATTCAATACTCTTTGCTTCGAGCTCAGCTTCGGTGGATGAAAGCAGCTTCCTTGACTCTCGAACGTGCTCCTCGCGGTCGCTTACGGTTTCGCGAAGAGTTGCAAGACGAGTTTCAAAATCACCACCTTGCTCCAAAAAAGCACTCGCTTCTTCCGTCTGACGTTTTTCTCGTTCGATATTGAGACGCTCGAGTTTCCCCTCGAGTTCTTCGCGCCGCGAGTTTATTGAAACAAATCGCGTCGCTGCTTGCGCGAGCGTGTGCTCGAGTTGTTCAAGCTGTGACTTGAGCAGGGTCCTGCGCTCCTCAACTTGAACGAGCTCACGATCGGTCACAGCTTGTTCAGTAATGAGTTTACTTAACTCACGTTCGCGCTCGAGCTCTTTTGCACGCGCTTCGCTGAGCTGTTTGAGGAGTTGATCCTTGAGCCGACGTGCATCTTCGAGCTGGAGATCGATTCCCTCGAGTTTTAGGCGATGAGTTTCCTGATCGGATGAAGCCGCTGATAATCGCATACGCTCAGCGTCAAGGAGTGCCGTGAGCTGTTCGAAATCAACCCCGAGCGACGTCTTTTGCGCGAGGATGCGTGCCGCTTGTGCCTCAAATAACTTTTGCTCGATGCTCCTCAGGTCCGCTTTCAGTTGTCCGCGTCGCGTAGCACGTTGCGCTTGGCGTTTGAGCAGCGCTACCTGTTTCTCAACCTCCGTAATGATATCAGAGAGACGAGCCATGTTCTCAGCAGTTCGGGTGAGCGAACGCTGGGCGGCTTCAATTCGTGCGCGAATGCCAGAGATTCCTGCTGCTTCTTCAAGAAGTTCTCGTCGGGCAATGGGTTTCTTTGAAACGATTTCGCCAATTTGGCCCTGTTGGACAATACTCAAACCCCGAGCACCGAGGCCGATGGCACGATAGACCTCGAGCATGTCGCGTAAGCGACAGGGTACGCGATTGATAAAATACTCGCTCTCGCCCGATCGGTAGAGTCTGCGGGTGAGCTGAATTTCGCTCGCTTGGAGTAGGCCCGGGATTCCTTCGAGCCCTGTAAACGCTCCCCGTCCACTCGGGCGTTGCTCTTCCGCTTGCGACCCGTTTACTCGTTCACCTGTTTCAGAAAATTCTGGGAGTACTCGTAGCTGCGGGATTCCCGAGGAGGCAAGTTCAAGCGAGGAATCAAGAAGTTGGATTTCGTCGTCCTCAAAATGAGGGGGAGTCCATCCCTCATTCGGCCGCACGGTGATCGAGACCTCAGTCATCCCGAGCGGTTTTCGACTCTGCGTGCCATTGAAGATGATGTCGTCGAGCACCGTTCCCCGGAGGTGCTTGGCGTGGGTTTCCCCAAGCACCCAACAGAGGGCATCAACGATATTCGACTTCCCGCACCCATTTGGCCCGACCACGCCGACGAGGTTGTGGTCGAAATTCACCACAAAACGCTCGAGGAACGACTTAAAGCCAAATATCTCTAGCCTGGATATGCGCATAAACTTAATAGCTTATAAAACTGCTACGTGAATAGCAAGGGCGCCCTTAGTTCAAGTTAGTTTAAGCAAGCTTTTAACGCAAGGCGGAGCTAAAGACTAGAGGAACATTCCACCTAAGTTTCGAGCAAACACTTCGCCTTAGACTTAAACTAGACTTAGTCTTAAGCTTCGACTTGAGCTTGAGCTTAAACTCGCGCTTCGGCTTCCACAATTAGCTTCTAGCTATCGCTACTAGTCGAAGCTTAAGCTTCAAGCATAAGCTCAAGCTCAAGTAAAAGTTCAAGTATAAGTCTAAGACTATGTCTAAGGCTAAGTGATAGACCCTGCCACTAGGGGCCCCAGCTTATCATTCTCTACAAACTGAGCCGGGAGACGAGCATTTCGCCTCCTTGGGAGGAATTCTCCGCTACAAGCTGTGCGACTCGTTCACGATCACGCTCGCGGAAGGCCTGAATAATCTCACGGTGGAGGCGGATACTCTCAGCCACGCCATCGGTGTGGCTGAGCGCGATACGAAAACGCTGAAATTGCTTTACCAGGCTCTTAATCATCGAGGAGAGCCGTTCGTTTCCACAGGCTTCGACGAAGATCTCGTGAAAAGCGTTATGCACTGGGACCATGCGGGAGACATCTGACCGCGAGTAGCACTCTTCGAGTTCGTTGTTTAACCGCTCCATCTGGTCAATTTGATTGTCTGTGAGAAGGTCGACGGCGCGCCTTGCTGCGTACGCCTCGAGGATACTCTTCAACTCATAAAACTCGCGCACATCCTTCGCCGTGATCGGAGCAACCACTGCTCCCCTTCTTGGCTTGATGACGAGGAAGCCTTCTGACTCAAGTTGTCGGAGTGATTCTCGTACGGGAGTTCGACTCGTATGGTACTGCGTAGCAATCTCTACCTCTTGCAATCGAGTCCCCGCCTTTAACTCGCCACGGACGATCGCCTCCCGGAGCATATCGGCGATTCGCTCGCGCAATGTTTGCTGACTATCCATACCCGAGTTTCAGCGGAAAAAGTATAAATTCAGGAACGACCGAAGAACTGCATTGAGAACAGCACCGCCATCTTCCAGTAATAAAACATCGCCCCTAATAGAACATTTATCTCCCAGCGAGGCGCTTCATAGCGTAACGCGAAATATTATGCAATGTGAAAGAGTTTCATGGCGAAGCCCTTGGCATAATCAGTAAATTTCTCTACCCTTTCTAGAACCGGTGGCCCAAGAACCAATAGAATTATGGATTCGTAATACGCTTCGCAACTTCTATGGCTGCGTCGCGTTAATGATCCTGGTGATCATTCTCGGTGCTCTTGGCTTTCATGTCATTGAGGGATGGGAAATCTTTGACTCGCTCTACATGAGCTTGATAACCGTCTCGACTGTGGGATTTCAGGAGGTGCACCCCCTCTCAAAGCCGGGGCGGGCCTTTACGGCCTTGCTGATTGTGAGTGGAGTAGGTGTCGCGTATTATACCTTTGTTTTTCTTGCGCGAATTATTGTCGAGCTTCGGCGCATTAGGATTTTCCGTAAAATGCAGAAGCGAATTGCTGACTTTAACAACCACGCGATTGTCTGTGGCTATGGTCGTCTCGGTCAGATAGTGGTTCGCGAGCTTCGCTCATACGGGCGCGATGTGGTGGTTATTGAAACGAGCCCCGATTCGATCGCGGAGCTTGACGCGGCAGATATCCCCTCTGTCGAGGGGAGTGCGTATGAAGATGAGACACTTAAGGCAGCAGGAATTGATCGCGCCCGCCATCTACTCGCAATGTTACCAACTGACGCCGATAACGTTTACGTGACTCTCTGCGCTCGTGACCTTAATCCCACGATTCATATTATTGCTCGTACGGAAGCTCGGGGTGGGGAGAAGCGGCTTCGTCTTGCTGGCGCGCATCAAGTAATCGCGCCGTATCGTGTCAGTGGGCAGAGCGTTGTTCAGAGCATCATTCGACCAAACGTGAGTGAGTTTCTCGAAGTCGCAGGTGACCGAGACGGGGCGCAGCTCGTTCTCGAGGAAATTGTAGTTCCTTCGGGTTCGGTTTTCGCCGGAAAAACTCTTGAAGACTCCCAGCTCCGACTAAAAACTGGAGTGATCATTGCAGCGATCATCGATGAGCAGCATAAAATGACACTCAATCCTGATCGGAACAGCGTTATCCAGTCGGGTGCGACAATGATTGTTCTCGGAGAGAAGGCCTCGGTCGCGAAATTGGGTGACCTGTTGCTTACAGGAAAGGAAGGAACAAGTAATGGCGACTGAGTGCGGAGCACCCTCGTTTGAAGCTGAATTGATGAATGTGCAGAAACCCGCGCAGTACCTGGGTGGTGAGCACAATTCAATAGTGAAAGACGAGCAAACTGTTCATTTTCATTTCGCACTTGCCTTTCCTGATACCTATGAGGTTGGCATGTCGCACCTTGGCATGCAGATTCTCTATGAAATAACGAATGAGCGTGAGAATGTTTGGACGGAACGGGTGTTCATGCCGTTTACCGACATGGAACGCCTTCTCGAGGCACGCTCTCTTCCGCTCGTTTCGCTCGAAAGTAAACGACCGCTTGCTGCATTCGACTGTATCGGCTTCAGTCTCCAATACGAGCTCTGTTCGACGAACGTGCTTGGGATGCTTCGGCTTGCCGGCATCCCCATTCACGCTCGAGAGCGCCTCGACCACCACCCAATAATTCTCGGGGGTGGCCCGATGAGTTATCACCCCGAACCGATTGCGCCGTTCTTCGACGCATTTTTCCTTGGGGATGCCGAACAGGCGATAACTGAAATTATCACCGTGCTCGATTCGGTGAAGCTGCGTCGTGAGGGTGGTGAAAGGATTAGCCGTGACGAAGTGCTTGCCCAGCTTCAGGGGATCGAGGGCGTCTACGTTCCCAGTTTCTATGAGCCAGTGTATGAGAACCGTCGGCTGGTGCGAATCGAATCACGAAAGGGAGAGAAGCCAGTAGTGAAACGGCGGTTGCTCAAGACCATGCACCAGGCGCCGTATGTCCGTAAACCTATCGTTCCGAACATTCGCACCATTCACAATCGACTGAGTGTTGAAGTGATGCGCGGATGCGTGCGTGGTTGCCGCTTCTGCCAAGCAGGCTATCTCTACCGCCCGCAGCGCGAGCGAAGCCCAGAAGAGATACTGCAGATGATCGAGACCGCCTATCCAGAGACCGGTTTTGAGGAGGTCTCGCTGCTCAGCCTCAGTACGGCTGATTATTGTTCAATTGTGCCGGTACTGAAGGCCCTTACTGACCGTTACGGCGACGGGAATAAACTTGCTATTTCATTTCCCTCAACTCGGGTGGACGCCCTCACCCCGGAGGTTTTAGAACAGGTGCAAAAGGTGCGCCGCACCGGGTTTACCGTCGCTCCTGAGGCTGGGACGCAGCGTCTCCGCGATGTGATCAATAAAGGAGTAAGTGATGAGCAGATACTCGAGACGTGCACCAACGTTTTCCGGATGGGATGGAATGGAATTAAGTTGTACTTCATGATTGGTCTTCCAACCGAGACCGACGAAGATCTCTGTGGAATTATCGAAATCGCGCGCCGAATTAAGCTCCTCCCCGAGGCACGGGGGAAAGAGATCACGGTGAGTGTATCAACTCATGTACCGAAGCCCCATACACCATTTCAATGGGCAGCGCAGATCTCGCCTACGGAGACCCGTCGTCGGCAACAACTCCTGCGTGAAGGACTTCGAGCGGTCCGGGTTAAATTTCGCTATCATGACGCGTTTTCGAGCTTTCTCGAGGGGATTTTTGCACGCGGAGGGAGAGAACTCGCACCGATTGTCCTTCGAGCGCACGAACTTGGGGCGAAGCTCGATGCATGGCCCGATTACGTGAGAGAAGAGATCTGGATGCAGGCGTTCCAGGAGCTCGACGTCGATCCAAGCACGTATCTACGGGAACGAGAGATTGCTGAAACACTCCCCTGGGATCATCTGAGCTGCGGCATACCCAAGTCGTACTTTGTAAAGGAGTATCAGCGAGCCCTCCGTGACCGGCCCACACCAGACTGTCTTACCGAGAGTTGCTCGGTGTGTTCTGCGTGTGATTACGATAGCATCCGTAACGTTCTCTTCCCGCGAGATGAAGCCGAGGCGCGCTATCAGGCAGGGCAGCAGACGAGTTTGCAGGCCGATGTAAACCCTCTACCGGAGACAGAGGCGAAAGCCGCCCAACGCATCCGAGTTTGTTATGAGAAACGCGGCCTTTCACGGTTCATCGGGCACCTCGAGCTCGTGCAATTGATTCAACGCGCGTTTCGACGTGCTTCCCTTCCGATTGCCTACACTCAGGGCTTTCATCCGATGCCACGTCTTGCGTTTGGTCCGCCCTTAGCTCTCGGGATTTCGAGCTCGGTTGAGTATTTTGACGCCTACCTCCAAGTGGCGATCGACCCAGAACAGCTTGTTACCTACCTCAATGAGACTCTTCCTGCGTACGTGCGAGTGCGAACTGCAGTAGCGATTCCACTTGCTGAGAGATCAGTACAGGATGCAGTCACAGCAGAGACCTACGAAGTGTTCTGGGATCAATCGCCGAGTGGGCCAATTGCGACAGTCCTCGGAACGCGTGAATCTACTGCAGAACGCGACTCGTGGATGCGGGAATTTATCAGCTCAGCAACTATTGAACGGCGAAATCCTCGGCCGAAGAATGCTCGGGACACCGTCAAATTGTTTAAGCTTGACGAGCACCTCGAGAACTTTCAGTTTATTGAAGACCAAGGTGCGCTCATCGGATTTCGGTTTGTTCTCCAATCAAGAACATCGGTCGGCCGTCCAAAGGTGGTGGAAATATTACAGCTGCTTACGATGCTCGACCTCGGCGCGGTGCGGATTGAGAAAGTAGCGGTTCATTTTGCGATGTCAGTAGGTGACATAAAACCCATCAGTAGAGAGTCAGGAGAATCATGGCTGAGCGACACATCCTCCTCGTCGATTCTGACGCAACTCGCCTAGCAGCGCTTCGGGAGGCATTGGTAGGCGCCGAAATCTCAGGACAGATCCTGCAAACGACGAGCCTTGCCGGTGCACGACAGACAATCTCCTCCGGCGGCATTCATATCTGCTTTATCGGTGCTGGGATCGAACTCGCAACACAACAACGTTTCGTTACTTCGGTTTACGATCATTGGCATGAAGGGTCTTGCGCGATGATTGTGGTAACGGAGTTAACGGACCGCAACCACCTGCTCGAACTGGCTGAGCTCGGTGTTCATGGGGTATTACTTCTGCCCGTTGAAGAAACTTCACTTCGGCAGGTTGTGGTAAACGCACTCCACGCCTATGAAGAGCAGCTTTCGAAAAAGCCTAAAGCTCAGGAGCAAGTGGTAAGCTTGCCCTGGGTTATAGAGAGTATCGCAGATCGATTAGACGCTATTGCACGGAAAGAACGCGAAGTTCGGCCAGCACAAATGACCAGAGACGCGGTATCCATTCGAGAGATACAAGAGGCCCTCATTTCAGCTTTCACACCGCCAGGGCATGGATCAAGCGAAGAATAGGGACTGCCACTTCGCCTTAGACTTAAACTTAGACGTAGTCTTGAGCTTCGACTTGAGCTTGAGCTTAATCTCACCGCTTTGCCATTGACTAGAAGCTTCGTTTGGCGCTGGAGTGTCCCGTCCTAGATGGTATCTGCTTAATAAAGAGGCACCATCTAGGACGGGACAGGTGAGACACGCGACGAACGTTCGATGTTACTAGTGGAAGGTTAAGTTGGGAGGATAAGCTCAAGCTCAAGTCCAAGCTTAAGTCTAAGGCGAAGATTAAGTTTAATATAGAGCGTTACAAGTCTCATCTCCGCTTTCACGCCGCCAGGGCGTGATAATGACGACTAGTAGGCGTTCCGAGCCCTGCAGATTTATCAGAGAGTAAGGAGAACCGCAGGGCAGCGAAAATGGACCCCCTGCCCTAACTCCTTGTAATCATTGGTGAGCCAGATTGGCGCGGAAACTGCCATGCCACACAATGATGGAATACCCTCCAATTGATGCCCTTCTGATCTCTGGCAGCGAATACGAGTACGTGACTCTCTCCCAACTGGCCTTCGATGGGTATCACCGTAATCGTGACGTCTACCGTTATGTCCGGTTTACCAGGGTGACCCGTTTCCCCGAGGCACTACGCAAGCTTATTGAGCGTGACTACGAGGTGATCATATACGATCTCTCCCTTACGGATGGTTCCGGTCTTGACGGACTCATTGCACTCCGCGAGGTAGCAAAGAGCGCGGCAATAATCGTCCTTTCGGGAACAGCTGATGACCGGGCATCTGCTTTTCACATCGGTGTTCAAGACTATCTCGTTAAGGGGCTCTTTGATGCGACCTTTCTTATTCATTCACTAAATCATTCGCTCGAGCGCCAGCGTGAGGTGAATTATCTACGGGAGGAATTTGAGCGAGTCTCAGCGGCTTCGCGGGCACGAGCAGATTTTCTCTCGAGTATCCAACGTGAACTCTGCACTCCGCTCGCTGCGATTGTCGGTTTTACAGAAATGATGCTCGCAGACGATATTCCTCCTGAGGAACAGCCGACGCTGCTTGCAAAGGTGCTTGGGAACGGCAATCACCTGCTTCGCTTGGTTCGAAGCATGCTCGACCTCTGTTCGCTCTCCGGGCCGGGGTTATCCACAGAACAGTTGAGCTATTCGCCAATCAAAGTGCTCGTTCAGGTGGACCAGAAAGTACGAAAGAAAGCGGAGAAGCAAGGAATAAAATTCGCAGTACGTTATCAGAGTTCAATTCCTGAACTCATTATTACGGATCCGGATCGTCTGAAGCAGATCCTCCTCCACTTTTCGGGGATGGCACTCGCGCTAGTCCGTGGCGATTCGGTAGAGCTCTTCGTTCGATGTGACCCAAAAGCCGAGCGGCTTACGTTCCAACTGAGCTATGAAGGTTTGCCGCTTGACGATGAGTCGAAGAATATCATCTTCGATCCATACGGAGAGGAAAGCCGAGCCTCTACATCGGCGTTTAGAGAGATGGCGCTTGAGCTTGCCATCTCTCGCGAACTTGCTGAGCGTCTCGGGGGCGGTTTAGAGATTCGCTCGGATAGCAGTGGTCGGAACACCTTTGTCGTCTCGGTCTCAACTGGGAATCTCACTGAGACCACGCTCATTGGTGAGGAACAGGAGGTAAACGTAGATCTAGAACCCGTTGTCCCACAGTTTAACGCTCGGGTATTGCTCGCTGAGGGGTCGACTGATGCTCGGGAAACGATAACCGGTAAACTTCGGCAATTTGGTATTAGTGTTACCTGGGCGGACAATGGGCATGAACTGCTCAAACTTACCCGCATGACGTATTTCGATCTGGTGCTCGCAAATCCTCATCTCCCAATGCTCGACGGGAGTCTCGCGTCGCTTATTCTTCGGCGTACTGGCTACTCAGGGTCGATCGTTGCATTAACGACCAACCCGCTCGATGAAACCACGCAAGCGCATCTCTCGGCCTTAGGCTTTGATGAAGTCTTCGTTGTTCCGGCGAAGGAGGGAGATTATCTCTCGCTCCTCGAACGTCATATCGATCTCAATGATCCTGAGGTAGGAACGATTACCTTAGAGCAGGCAAACGAGATCAGTTCGAAGTACCTGCCGAATTAGCTCGATTTTGGCAAAGGCTGCGGCAGGGGCAGCGGCAAAGGCAGTGGCAATGATTGCGGCGATGACG
>FKKE01001535.1_pt3 | contig 22197 bp, 16 predicted proteins | sample 1106331 | NCBI WGS metagenome assembly FKKE01 (sample SAMEA3931202, study PRJEB13176) | freshwater metagenome | biome: Drinking water system; feature: drinking water; material: freshwater | place: China | collected 2013-02-06
CCGCCGCACATCCTGCAGGAGCGCTCGCGTCTTATGCGCGATGTCGGGATCAAGGCTCGCCGTCGGTTCATCCAAAAACAGCACGCGCGGTTCCGTCAGCACCGCCTTGGCCAAGGCCAACCGCGTCAACTGGCCGGAGGAAAGCTTGCGCGTCACCCTGTCTCTGAACTCTTCCATCTCGAAAACTTTCACCACGTCGTCAATCCGCCGCGAGACATCCTTCAATCCGTAGAGATTTCCGATGAAGCGAAGGTTTTCTTCCACCGTCAAGGATTGGGGCATCGCCAGATAGGTGGAGGAAAAGTTCACCTGATCCAGGATCGTCTCCCGATGCGTGGTCAAGTCCAGCCCAAACATGTGAATAGTGCCCGCCGTCGGGGTGATCAGACCGAGGAGCATCTGGATCGTCGTCGTCTTCCCGGCGCCGTTGGGACCGAGCAAACCAAGAATCTCGCCCGCTCGCATCTCAAAGGAGATGCCATCGACCGCGGTGAAATCGCCGAAGCGTTTGAGGAGGTTGCGTACTTGCAGAAGAGGCTCGGTCATCGCAGTAACGACAACAGATGAGGTGCGAGATCAGTCAAACAGCGACTGCGAAATCTTCTCCGGCAGATGGCACGTGTTGCACTTGCGGCTCAACACCTTGTGCTCATACTCGGCCTTGCCGTCGTGACAGCGGAAACAATCGTTAAGAGCCGAAGACCTGAGTTTCGACCCTTCGGGATGGTCGGGATAGTAGGGGTGACTATCGGCGGAGACATGGCCCCGAGGCAGGACGATGGGGTACCCCTTGATCGGCTGTCCATGGACCACCCGCGCATGGCAGGTCGTGCAGCCTTCCCCCTGCCCGCGCTTGGCAAAGGCCTCCATGTGTTTGCGATGGCTCATGATGAGCCCCACGTCCTTGACCGGCGGCGGCAGGTCCCGCGGCGCGACTTCCGACACGCGCAGGATATGGCGATGACAACTCAGGCAGACCTCCGAGGACACGGCGGCTTGCAGATTGTGCGGATCGGCCGGATGCCCGAAGAGATAGATGGCCACGTCTTTCGTCCCAGCCAAAGCTTTGTCATGCAGCCAACCTTCAAGGCCGGGCCGCACATGGCAGGCCACACAGGTCACCTCTTTGTGCGAGGACTTGGTCCAGCTTTCGTACGAGGGGGCGATGGTATGGCAGGAGGCGCAGAATCTTGGATGATCGGTGAGCGGCAGCGCGACCCCGCCCAAGACGGCCGCGCCGATGGCGACCGCCAGGACGACTCCGCCCTTAGGTGTCCATCCCATGTTTTTTGGGGAACCGCCGGATGATGAAGTCCGCAATCGCGGGAATGTCATCGGGGTCAAAACGGGGCACGTGGTATTCGATCAGCTTGTTGGAAACGACGGCCAGCAGGCCGTCCGGCGAGACCGGCACTTCGCCCGCCTGGTCGCGGATGACGACGATCTTAGGATAGCCCTCGCTCTTCCAGCCCTCGGCGATGATCACATCGATGGAGTTGTCCAGGTACCGGTCCCGCAGCTCCGTGAGCTTCGTTTCCTCCGGCACGTCCGCAAACATCGCGAGGCTGCCTTTGGACAGCACCAGCACCGCGCTCGCCCCGGCGCGCTTGTGCCGCCAACTGTCCTTGCCTTCCGTATCCAGATCGAAGCCATGCCCCGCATGCTTGACGGTGGCCACCCGATAGCCAGCCCGCACCAACTCGGGAATCAACCGCTCGATCAGCGTGGTTTTCCCGCTATTCGACCGGCCGACGAAACTGAGAATGTGTGGCGCCATGGCTCAACAGCAAGGCAGTCGGCGATGGGAATGGGTCGGCGGCTCGGAGGTTGCGGCGAACCCCTGCCCGCTCAGCAATTGGACGGTGACGCTATCCCCAGGGCTGACTTTCTCCACGGCTTCCGGGAGATCGATCAGGCAATTGGCCTTTACCATCGACGTGAGAATCCCCGATCCCTGGTCCCCCGTGGTGCGGACTTTGAACACCCCGTCCTCGCTGGTCAGGATGCCGCGCAGGAAGTGACGGCGGTCATTCTTCTTGGAAAACCGCTCCTGGAAAACGGCCTGCACGACCGGCCGCCAGTAACTCCGGTGCCCGCCCATCTTCAACATGGCCGGCCGCACGAGCTGCTCGAAGGTCACCATGGAGGAGACGGGATTGCCCGGAAGACCGAAGGCCAGCTTGCCTTGGATCTTCCCGAAGGCCAGCGGTTGCCCGGGCCTGATAGCCAGCTTCCAGAAATGCATCTCCGCGCCCAGGTCCTTGAAGACGGCCTTGGTAAAATCGTAGTCCCCCATCGAGACGCCGCCGGACAGCACGATGATGTCCGCCGCCAGGCCATGGGTGATCTTTTCCTTAAGCGCCGCCGGATTGTCCCGCGCGATGCCGAGCAGGATGGGAATGCCGCCCGCTTCCTTCACCGCCGCGGCGATACCGTAGCTGTTGGAGTTGATGATCTTCTCTTCGCTGAACCGCTCGTCGAGATCGGCGAGTTCATCCCCGGTGGAGAGAATGGCGACCCGTGGCTGCTGCGAGACCAACACAAAGGACTTGGCCAGGATCGCCAACATCCCCGCTTCTCCCGGCCGGATCTGCGTGCCCTTCGCGATGATCCGCTCACCCTTCTTCACATCTTCGCCCTGCGGCCGGATATTGGCGCCGCGCGGCTCCGGCTTGAAGACTTTCACCGAATGCTGGCTGGGTTCCGTGTCCTCGACCTTGAGCACCGTGTCCGCGCCCTCCGGAATCGGCGCGCCGGTCATGATACGGATGGCCTGCCCCGGGCCCACGGTCTTAGTGGGCATCTTGCCCGCCGGTACGTCCTCGATGATCGTAAGGACCACCGGTTTACCGATCGCATGCTCGGATCGGATATCCTCGGCCCGCACGGCAAAGCCGTCCATGGCGGAGTTGTCCCAGGGCGGATTGTCGCGCGCGGCAATGATGTCTTCCCCCAACACCCGTCCCAGGGCTTCGAGAATGCTGATCTTCTCGAGCCCCAGCGGCGAGGCCGCATCGAGCACCGTGCGTTGCGCTTCGCGAAGAGGTGTCAGACCTTGCATGATCATCTCATTGAGCCATCAGCGCTCTGCTATCAGCCCTTTTTGAGAGAGGGCATGCGGATCAACGATGCGCTCTTCTTGCAGAAGGCCTCCACCTTATTGGCGATCTCATGGTAGACCGCCGCCGTGGGGGTATCGGAATTGAACAGGGCATAGGGTTCCCCGGCATCGCTCTGCGTCACGACGTCGGGGTCCAGCGGAATACGCCCCAGGAAGGGCACGCCCATGTCATGCGCCGAGGCCTCGCCGCCTCCCTTGCGGAAGACTTCGATGTGCTGGCCGCAGTGCGGGCAATCCAGCCCGCTCATGTTCTCGACGATCCCCACGATCGGCACTTCGCTGTCGCGGCAGAACGTGACGGACTTGCGGGAATCGAGCAGCGCCACTTCCTGCGGCGTCGTGATGATGACGGCGCCGGTGACGTGGCCCAGCAGATCGATCGTGGTCACCGATTCGTTGCCGGTGCCGGGCGGCAGGTCGACCAGAAGAAAATTCAAATCCTGCCATTCCACCCCGCCGAGCAATTGATTGATGAACTCGTACTTGTAGGCGTCCCGCCAGATGATGGGATCGTCCGAGTTCTGCAAGAGGAACGACATGGAGGCGATTTTGAGGTTGTAGGCCTGAAAGGGAATGATGCCGCCGGAGGTGCTGATCTTGAGCTTCTGGCCTTCGGCCCCGACCATCTTGGGAATGTTGGGTCCGTGGATGTCGAGGTCGCAGATGCCGACATGCCAGCCCTTCAGCGCGAGGCTGACGGCCAGATTGGTGGTCACCGTGCTCTTGCCGACCCCCCCCTTGTTGCTCATGACGAGGACTTTGTGCTCGACCCGCTCCATGCGCTTGGCCACCAACCAACGGCTGTGGCCTTCCTTATCCTTCTGACACCGTTCCGTCTCGTCGCAAATGGCGCAGGCCCACATGAAGGTGCAGACATCGCCGTTGCCCGAACTCGGAGGCTGAACCATGTTGAGTTCTTTGCCCATGGACTACGCCTTGCCCTTTCCGATTTTTTCCACCGTATGCTCCAGAATCGGCTGAATCACGGCCAGATTCTCTTTGACGCCGTCGAAACTCCCCGGCACATTGACGATGAGCGACCGGCCTCGAATCCCCGCCGTTCCGCGCGAGAGCATCGCCGTTCGGACCTTCTTGAGACTCTCCTGGCGCATCGCCTCTCCGATCCCCGGAATTTCTTTCTCGATGACATCCCGCGTGGCCTCCGGCGTCCAATCCGTCGGCCGGACTCCGGTGCCGCCCAGTGTCAACACGAGCCGCGCGTCGCGCTCGTCACAGAGCCGAACCAACTGCTCGCGAATCGCCTTCCGGTCGTCATGCACGACGTCGTAGGTCACCAGCTCGGCCGGCAGGCCGGCCACCAGTTGCGAGATCTTGTCCCGATCGATATCGGGCTCGCTCCCGGACGCGATCTTGGAATTCACCACCAGCACGGCCGCGCGCATCGCCTGCACCTCGATACTCCTACGAGCGTCCGTGTGGCACGCCGACGTAGTCGCCGCCACCGGCCAGCGCGGGGCTCGGCGCTTTCACGGGGCCCATGCCGCCGACCGGCGCGGTCTTGGCCGCCGGCGACTCATCCGGCTTGCGCTTTTTCCCGAATACGCCGGCGCTGATGATGCCCACCTCATAAAAGACATACATGGGCACCGCCATCAGGCATTGGTTGAAGGGATCGGGGGTCGGCGTCAGCACCGCGGCCACCAGGAAGGCGCCGAGAAAGGCCCACTTCCGGTAGCGCTTCAATACGGGCGCATCCACCCAACCCAATTTAGCCATGAGCGTGATCGCCAGCGGGACTTCGAAGATCAACCCGAAAACCAAGAGAAACCAGAGGGCGAATCCCACATATTGCGAGATCGAGAGTTGCGGGATGAATCCCGCGTTCACGCCGTACGAAATGAGAAAGTTCAACGCAAAAGGCAGGACGAAGAAAAACGAGAACAGGACGCCCAGGTAGAACGCCGTCGTGCTGAGGATCACGAAGGGGCCGACAAACCGCCGTTCATGCGCATGGAGACCCGGCACGACAAACTGCCAGGTCTCCCACAGCACATAGGGCGTCGCCAGCACCAGGGCGAAGAGCCCCGCCACCTTGACATTCTGCCAGAGGGCCTCCGCCGGCGCCAAAAACACAAAGGGGACCGCCGGCAGGTCCGTCGGCACCCAGGCCAACTGTCCCGGCACGAACATGTTTTGAAGCGGAACGCGCAGCCACTGGACCAAGGTATCGGCGTAGAAGAAGGTGCCGATGAACACGATAGCCGTCGCGATGACGGCCCGCGTGAGCCGGACCTGGAGCTCCACCAGGTGCTCCATGACCGGCATTTTCTTGTCTTCCAGCGGCTTGAAGACGGTGTCCTGCAGCCACTGGTTGAACTTGTTGAGCCCGTCAGCCATGCATTTCCCGGAATCCGTTGATCTGACGATCTGTCGATCTCATGATCGGGACCGGCGATCATCCTTCATCGGATCAACCAGTCGACAGATCGACAGATGGCCTCGATTCACTTCGGATTCACCGCCACGAAGAGATTGTTACCCTGGCGGCTCAGCAACAGGACCACCATCTCGTCCTTCTTGATCTTGGCCGCGGTCCGTTGGTAGTCATCCAACGTCTTGATCGGTTCGCGGTTGATCTCATGAATCACGTCCCCGCGCTGAATCCCCGCCGCCTCGGCCGGGCTGCCGCCCTCGACATGATTGACGACCACCCCGGTGGTCTTCGAGGGGAGATTCAATTGGCTCAGCGTCGTCGCATCCAACGCCTGGATCTTCAGCGAGGCCAGGACGTTGTCCGGCGGCTTGGGCGCATCCGCCGACGGAGTCGGCGGCGTCGGCCCGCTCTTCTTGGCGAGCTGCTCGTCAGACGGCCGCTCGGCCACCTTCACCGAGAGCACCTGTTCTTTGCCGTCGCGGAGCACCTTGATCTTTGCGACGTGCCCCACAATCGCCCGCGCCACCAGATTGCGGAGCTGGCTGACGTTGACCACTTCCCGCTCGTCGAAGGCGATAATGACGTCGCCGCGCTTGAGGCCGGCGACGGCGGACGGCCCGTCATCATTCACGTCACTGACCAGCACTCCGCCACGCTTCTGTTCCGGCAGCTTGAACGACTTGGCGAGCGACGGCGTGACTTCCTGGATCGCGATCCCCATCCATCCCCGCACCACTTTGCCGGTCTTGGTCAAGCTGCCGACGATGTCGACGGCGATGCTGCTGGGAATGGCAAAGCCGATGCCTTCGGAGCCACCGGTGCGCGAAAAGATCGCCGTATTAATGCCGATGAGCTCGCCGTTCATGTTCACCAAGGCGCCACCCGAATTCCCGGGGTTGATCGCCGCGTCGGTCTGGATGAAATCTTCGTAGTCCGCGATGCCGACATTGCCGCGGCCCAAGGCGCTGATGATGCCGAAGGTCACCGTCGAGCTGAGACCGAAGGGGCTGCCGATCGCGAGCACCAAGTCCCCGACCTGGAGCCGCTCGGTTTGCGCCCATTTCAAGGCCGGCAGATTATTGACCTCAATCTTCACCACCGCGAGATCGGTCTTGGGATCCGCGCCCACCAACTTTCCTGGAAACTCCCGCTTGTCGCTCAAGGTGACGGTAATCTGGGTGGCATTCTCGACGACATGATTATTCGTCACGATATAGCCTGATGGATCGATGATGACGCCGGAGCCCGCACTCTGTTCGGGACGTCCGGGAGGTCCCGGCGGCATGGGCGGAATCGGTTCGCCGCCCGGCGGTTCTTCACCCGGAGGAGTTTCACCGGGAGGACCGCCGAAGGGCCCCGGAGGAAGCTGACGTCGTCCGCGCCGACCTCCTTCTCCACCCGACACCGCAATATTCACGACGGCCGGCGTGACCGACCGGACGATCTCCGAGAATCCCTGCGCCAGCGCGGGCGGCACAGCGGCATCGGCGGTCGGCATGGGCACCCAGACCGTGGCTGCCGCCAGCGCGAGGACCGAGCTGAATAGAACCAGACCGACGGCAAGGCCTTTCCCTGACCTGATCGACACGGCGCTCCTTTGAGTGTGCATCATTGTGCCTTTCTTCTCCTTTTGTCGCGTTGGCCATCCCGACGTGAGCGGGTAATCTTACACCATCTCTGCGCCGACCTTCAAAGCGGAAAAGCCTCTTCCGGTTTCTCGCGAGAGTCCGGAGGAGGCTTTGGTCCGGCCGACCGCCTGTCTGTCCTATCGCCTGCTGTGTTTTATCCTCCGGACAGGGCCAGTTCCGCCTGTCGCTTCTGAATCCACGCATCCTGCAGGCCGATGATCAGCCGCTTCACCGCTTGGTTCATGGCCACGACGCGGAGGGTGTTCGGCGCACCGGCATAGGTGGGCGGCCACCAGCGCCGTTCCGGGTCCTGTGGGCGCAGATAGATGACGGGATACCATTGGTTGATGCCGGGAGCGGAGGGGCGGTCAAGGGTGGCCATGCCCCGCCCTTCCGCCTGCAGCAGGGTTCGGCCGGTCGCGATGTCCATGACGGCCAGCTCGGCCAGGGACCAGTTATCCCGGCGGTAGCCGGGCTGCGCGTGGCTCGTCCATCCCAGGAAGAGGGTCATGGGATATTCCTGCTCCGTGCTGGAAAGCACCGCCACGGCCAGATACGCCAATCCTTGCTTGACCCCCAATTCCCGAATCTTTCCCGTGTCACCGGGCGCGATGCCTTCGCTCGGCAGAATCGATTCGATCTTGATGCTGGGCAAGAATCGATTGATGTCCTGCCGCAGGGACTCGGCCAGTCGATTGACCGCCTCATCCGGCAGGGCCGGAGCCGCGTCCGGCGCTCCGGTGTCGGAAATGACCACCAGCCCCGCCCGCATCGGCCCCTGTGTCGGTGTCGCCGCCTGGCCGGCTTCGCCTGGTGCCCCCCCGAGATAGGCCCCGAGTCGGCTGGGCGGCGCCCCAGAGGCACAGGCGACTAGGAACAGTGCCGCGAGCCCCAAGAGGGTCCCTCGAACCCATACATGGACGGTCGGCATGGCGCACCTCCCTGAGGAGATTAATACCTTCATTATACTCTATGAACGCATGATCTACACCGATGCTCGATCGGCTTGCAAACCTGCATGGATTTTGGCTAGTCTTGCCCGATCGCTACGGTATGGAGTGGCCAGATGATCGCCCTTTCGGTCATTGTTCCGGCCTACAACGAAGCCTTTCGCATCCTCCCCACGCTCCAGTCGATCTGCGCTTCCCTCGATCGCCGCGGCCTCGCGTATGAAGTCCTCGTCGTCGACGACGGCAGCACCGACAAGACGATGTCGGCCGTTGAGGCCGTTCGTCACCACCATCCGGCCGTCCGCGTCATCGAACTGCCGTGCCATATGGGCAAGGGCGGCGCGGTCCGCACCGGCATGCTGGAGGCCGCGGGCGTCCGTCGCTTGATCGCCGATGCGGACGGCGCCGCGCCGTTTCAGGAACTGGCGCGCTTAGAGGCCGAACTCGATCAGGGCGCGGACCTGGCTGTCGGCTCCCGGCGCCTCGCCTCGCGCAACCCGAAATTCAAGGTCGTCGCGCGCTGGCACCGCACGCTCCTGGGCAACCTCTTTAACGCAGTGGTGCGGCGCCTGGGCGTCCAGGGGATTACCGACACCCAATGTGGGTTTAAATTGCTGACCGGAGCCGCGGCCGACGATCTCTTTTCCGTGATGCGAATCGACGGCTTTGGATTCGACCTTGAGCTGCTGTATCTGGCTCAACGACGCGGCTACCGTATTGCCGAAGTCCCCATCCATTGGTGCGACCAACCTGGGTCTAAGGTCTCGGTCCTGCGCGACGGCGTGCTCATGCTCGGCGACCTCCTGCGGGTTCGCCGCACGTACGCCTTCGGAGGCTATCACACCGATTCGGCCATCCCTCTGCCGGCCGCTCCCCTCATATCGCCCGCTTCACGAAAATAACAACCTTCTGGTCATCATACACCGCTTCCCATTCCGCACGCCCCCGCAGGGCTTGTGCCAGACCTGAGTCTTTCTTGACCAGCCCCCAATCCACTCCATACTTGTCGAGCACGCCCAGCGGCGGCGGATCGCTTGTAGTGAGGGCGACATAGTCGTAGAGAATCCATCGATCACCGAGGCGCCAGGCCGGCATGCGGCCGTCGATGAAGATCTTCTGATCCGGCAACCACCAGAGCAAAAATCCCCCGTCGCCGTATTCGTTATAGAGTCTTGTCCCGACTCGATCGCGATGCCGCTGCACCCAGAGTACGGCTTCGATGGGATAGGCCGTCTTCTGAAAGTATGAGGCAGGCGCCCTGGCCGAACGAGCCACGCCTTCCAGGTGATCCGGCCCCAAGCACGCAAGCAGAACGGCCATCGCCGCCGGCAGAGAAAAGACGACCCAATGGCGCAGCCGTTGGCTTGGTGGCAGGAGAGCCTGGAGTTGGTCTCCGATGCGCTGGAACAGCTCGGCGAGCAGCGGGACGCTCAAGAGGAGAAAGAACGGAATATTCCGGAAATGCCGTAGGGCCAGCCCGAGAAAGACGGCCAGCACGAGCGTGCGAAGGGGTTCGACTCGACGATACCAGCCGGCCATCAACAAGGCGAGGGCTCCCACATAGCCTAAAAACCAGCGCCCCGCGAGAGTCTCACTCGACACCGGCTGCCACTCATGGAGAACCTGCAGCATGAAACGATCGGACAACGACTGATAAATCTCACGATGAAGATGCCAGCCGTAGGGGTTGAGCAGCGTCGCCAAGGCCGAGATCACCACGATGCCGGCGATACGCCAGACGACGCCGCGGGCGAGAATCGGTTCATCGAATCGATGAAGCCGCGACGCCACACCCGGCCCCGCCCCCTGGGCCAGAATTCCGACGATGAGTGAAAGGGTCAGCACAAGACCCAGGTAGAAAAACCCGGCCGTAAAGCCTCCATGCAAATTGCTCCAGAGGAGGAAAATGAGCGGCAGGGTCCAGGACACTTCATGGTGCCCGTGGTGCGCCCGTGCCCAGACCCAACTGACGATCGCCAACCCGAACAGCGTGACCATCTGGGTCCGGACGCCGAGAAAGGGAAGCGCCGCCCAGAGCGCCGCGGCCACGGCCAAGAGACGTGCCACGACGCCGACGTTCGCCACGGACGCGGACCAGAAAAAAGCCCACATGGTCATCGCGCCGAAGATGACAATGATGGCGCTCAGTCCCCAGTCGCCGAGCGAAGCCGCGAGAGCGCCCATCACCGCATCCGTGAGCCAGGCATGGTCGACCCAGGGCCACTCGGGCATCGTGTGGGAATAGGGATCGGTGGCGGGAATCCGCCCGGGATGCCGGACCAGGTCGAGGCCCATGCGGAGATGCCATCCGAAATCCGGATCGACCGGCGGCTGCAGGACCAGGCTGCCGATGAACAACAGCAGGAGCAGGATGGCGGGACGCGTGTCGGCCCGCATCGCCGGCAACGAGGCCTCGTGCGCCCGGATGCCCGCGTCGGAGGAAATCGGCATGCAGTCTGACTCAGCTCGGTCGTTGGTCCACAGGCTGGCGGACCAGAAAATTCTCGAGCGCCAGCCACTCGACCCTTGTCCGGAGGAAGCAGCGGATAGCGTCGTCCGGTGTGCAGACAATCGGCTCGCTGACATTAAAGGAGGTATTCAACAACAGGGGCACCTTGGTGAGGCGATCGAAGGTTTCCAGCAGGCGCCTGAACTTCGGATTCGACTCCCGGTCGACGGTTTGGACCCTCGCGGTTCCGTCCACGTGGGTGACGGCCGGGATGACCCCCTTCACAGTCGGCCTCGTCGCCGCGGTAAATTGCATGAAGGGCGACGGCCCCGGCAGGTCGAAATACTCCCAAGCCCTCTCCTCCAGCACCGCTGGAGCAAAGGGCCGAAAGGAATGGCGATGCTTCACTTTGCTGTTGATCAACTCCCGCATGTCTTCCCGCCGCGGGTCGGCCAGCAGGGTCCGATTGCCCAACGCGCGCGGGCCCCACTCCATCCGCCCCTGGAACCAGAAGACCAGATGTCCGTTGGCCAGGGAGCGTGCAACCCTGTCACACAGCCCTGCTTCAGGGAGTCGTTCAAAGGTTAAGCCATAGTTCTCCAGCGCGTCACGGCATGCTTCCTCTGAGTAGTGCGGTCCCAAGAAGGCCGACTGCATGGCGACTCGTCGGCTGTCTTCCCCCCGCCGCGCGGCTAACCAGAGCGCCGCCCCCAGGGCCGCGCCCGCATCGCCGGCCGCCGGCTGGACAAAGACGCGGCGGAACCCGATCTCATCGCGCAAGCGGCGATTCGCCACGCAGTTGAACGCCACGCCGCCCGCCAGGCAGAGGTCTTCCAGTTTGGTCCTCTGTCGAAGTTCTTTTCCCAAGTGGAGCAGCGTCTCTTCCAGAACAAGTTGCACGCTCGCGGCGATGTCACGATGCCGCTGCGTCGGCTCCTCGTCCGGCATGCGCTGGGATCCCAACGCTTGGAGCAAGGCTTTCGAAAAAAGTCCGACACGGGCTAGGTGAAAATCCAGGACCTGGGTGTTGAGTACGAATTGCCCCTCCGGTCGGAGGGAGAGCACCTGTTCACGCACCCAGGCCGCAAACCGCGGCTCCCCGTAGGCGGCCAGTCCCATCACGATGTATTCGTCCTGGTCAGGGATGAAGCCCAGGTAGGACGTCATGGCGGCATAGAATTGCCCCAACGAGTGCGGCAAGGCCACGCGCATCAGGGGCGAGATGCGCGAACCCTCGCCGGTCGCCAACATGGTTGTGTGCGATTCGGACGCCCCATCGACGACCAGGATGGCGGCTCGCTCAAAGGGCGAGACGAGGAACGTACTGGCGGCGTGACAGAGATGGTGGTCAAGAAAGACCGGTTTCGGACCGCCCGGTCCATACGCACGGCGCAGATGACGGGCCAAGAACAACAGCTCCAGCCATTCTTTCGATCGTTCGGCGCTGCGACGGGCCTTGACCCCGCACAAGGCTCGTGAGCGCGTCATCGATCCGAGCGCCAGACGGGCCCGGCGGCCGATCTGCCAATACTTCCACGGTACGGCGATATGATCAAGGTCCTGCCAGGCCGCTCCCGCTTCTTTCAAACAGGCCCGGATCGCCTGAAGCGGCAGAGCCGTCACATGCTTCCGGCGCAGGAACCGTTCTTCTTCCGCCGCTGCAAGAATGCGTCCGTCTCTCACCAGGGCGGCGGCCGCGTCGTGCATATTATGAAGCCCCAGGACGAGCATGGAGAATCCTTACGTGTGTAGGGGCGAGCGCCCCGCGAAATACCGAGGCAGGATACCCCCACTCGTCTGAAGGTGGCAAGGCGGGCTGTGTGCCGGTTGCATTCCGGCGGCAAATTCGGTACGGTGGCTGCCGGCACTGCTTACCAGGGCCTTTTCCTGAAGATTTGGAAGGAGCCGTCTCGCGAATGGCTGACGGGAATCGACCGGCAAGGAAGAGGGTCCCCCCCCATCTCATGTCCTTGTTCGTCCTGGCTCTCTCCTGCCTGGTTGCAGGATGCGCTCAGCGTCTTGAGCTACCGGACATCGGACCGCAGTTCCCTTATTCCGCCCGGCTGGAGTTAGCTTCCTCGATCGCCGGCGCGGCTTCTCAGTACACGGACAACTGCGGCCACATCTACGACGCGCGCTATGGGGTCGTGATCGAGGACGCGCTGATCGAAGCCACCCATCGCCTCTTCAAGACCGTCACGCTCGAGGGAACAGGCGCCAAGGATGCGAGCGCGGACTATGTGATCAAGGTCGATCTCGCCTATTCCAAGTTTTCGCTCAAGACCGACAATCTCTACGACCGCGTCCCGGCCGAACTGACCTTGAGCGGAAGCGCAAAGGTACAGGACAAGGCCGGCAAGGTGCTGCGCGAGCCGGAAATTCAGGTCACGCGCCAGGAGCGCGTTCGGATTGAGCCGCTTCAGAAGAATTGCAACTACATCCTTGATCCATTCATCCGAGACACCGCCATCGAATTCGCCATGAAATACTCCAATGAGTTGAGAGCCGCGCTGGTACCGGGCGCCCAGGCCGTCACAGCCGGTCCTGCCAGCCGGTCTGGAAGCACCGCCGCATCGCAGGCCGGTTCGGGAGCCGGCTCGCAGCCCGGATCTCCCGAGATCCGATCGGGGACCGGCGGCCTGTCCTTCAAGACCGCGATCCTGGACGAGAACGGCAATCTGGTCCTGGAGGGCGGCGAACGGGTGAGGTTGCGCGTCGAAATCGTCAACGCCGGCATGATGGTGGCGCGTGATGTCGCGGTCATCCTGAGCGGTACTGCCGGACTGGTCAGCCAGTTTCCGACCACGACCCTCCCGGTCGGCACCATGCAGCCCGGAGAGTCCAAATCGGTGGAGTTTGCCGCCACAGTCCCGCAGACATTCCCTGAGTCCCAGGTGGAACTGATCGTGAGCCTGTCGGAGACCAGCGGCGTGCCGCTCCCCTCGAGACGTTCGCTCGATCTGGCGGTTCGGGCCATTGTGCCTTCCGGGACGAAGGGGATGGCGGCCCACGACTCGATTGAACAGATTCCCACCGGAATTGCAGGGTTTCAGAGACCGCAAGCCTATGTGGTTTCGATCGGCGTGGGGACTGTCCGGGACCAAAAATCCCCTGCCAGAAAGTTCGCCGGGACCGATGCCGATTTGGTGGCGAGCTATTTCGGAGCCCTCGGCGGAGTACCGACTGGAAACATTCGAGTCCTCAAAGATCGAGGAGCGACCCGTCCAGACATCGAAGAAGCCCTCTTGGATTGGCTCCCCGGGCGAGTGACGCCCGAGTCCCTCGTGGTGGTGTATTACTCCGGCCAGGCATTGGTGACGCCGTCGGGCGAGGTGGCCCTGGTGCCCTATGACGGAGGCAAAACGTTCGCCAAGGCCTTTCCGCTGAAGGACCTCCACGCTTCCCTTGCCAAGCTCAAGGCCCGCACCGTGCTGCTAATCATCGACCCCTCGTTGGTGAAAGTGGGAGGAGACGGCAAGACCAAGTTCAAGACTCCACAATGGGATAGTGGAACGCCTTTCATCTCGCGACTCATCGGCTCGAGCGGGTTCGCCTCCGGACTGGAACCCGAACAGCTCGGGCATGGCCTGTTCACCTATCATCTCTTGAAGGGGATGCGCCGAGAGGCGGATGGGAACGGAGACGGTGACGTGACCCTCGGTGAATTGAGCGCCTATCTCACAGACTCCGTCGCAGATGCCGCCCGGTCGGAGTACAGTCAGGAACAGAAACCCCAGGCGGTTCCGCCACTCAGCACCTCCAGCAAGGCCGCAAGCGCCATGCTGACCAAAGCCTCTTCCACTCGGTAACCACACCCGGCGCCTCCTCGCTCCGGTCGGTCCGCATGTTCGAGGCAGTCGCCCCCTTCGCCGCCTGCCGATCTATCCGCCCATGCTTTGCCGATCGACGGAATTTCTTGGCAAATCAAGGGAAAAAATAGGACACTGGTCAGCGTGGCAGTCGACTCTCTCTCTCCGTCCCCCACGCCATCCTGGGATGTTGCGATCGTCGGCGCAGGCCTGGCCGGAGCCACGACCGCCGCGGTCCTCGGCCGCCTTGGAGTTCGCGTCATCCTGATCGATTCACGGGCGACCTACCCGGCCGGTTTCAAAGCGGAAAAGATCGAGCCGGATCAAGCGGCCCTCTTTCGACGATTCGGCTTGCTGAACGAGTTGCTGCCGGCGGCGGCGCGCATCCACGAAATCCTCAGCGCGCGTGGACGATTCCCGTTTCGACATGTGCCGATCGAACAGTACGGCATTTTCTACCAGGACATGGTCAACGGCGTACGACAACAAATTCCCGCGAACGTGGAACGGCGGACGGCGCGAGTGCAGGACATTATTCCCGCCGCAGACATGAGTCGCGTCACACTCATGAGCGGCGAATCGTTGCGGGCCCGGCTCGTCGTCCTGGCCTGCGGGACCGGCGGACATCTCTTCTCACGACTGGGCATTGGGAAAAAGATGATCAGCGCGGGTCACTCGCTCACGGTCGGGTTCAATCTGGAATCCGAAGACGGCAAGCCGTTCCCCTTTGACTCGCTGACGTATTACCCACGGTCGACAGAGTCGCGAGTCGCCTTCCTCTCCTTGTTTCCGATTCGGCATCTCATGCGTGCCAATTACTTCACCTACTGGAAGCCGGGCGAACCGGAAGTCGATCGGCTCCACAAAGACCCCACGGGCGAACTGCTTCGCACATTTCCGCAACTGACCCGGTTTACCGGATCGTTCCGGGTCGCCGGTCGGATTGAGATGGGGCCGGCCGACCTGTATCGAGCGGATGGATACCTGCGACCCGGCCTAGTGGTGATCGGAGACGCCTTCCAGAGCGTGTGCCCGACCACCGGAACCGGCGTCAGCAAAGTTTTGACGGACGTCGACGTGCTCGGCGCATGTATTCCCGACTGGCTGAGGACTTCCGGAATGGGCACCGAGAAGCTCGCCCGTTTCTACGAACACCCGCGAAAAGTCTCCTGTGATCGATCGTCGCTTGAAGGGGCGCTCTATTCCCGCATCTTCTTCATTGATCCGTCCCTCCGCTGGACGATTCAACGGCAACTGACGTATCTGTGGCAACCGATCGCCCACGCACTCGGATGGTCCGGTACCGGAAGTCTGTCACATCCAGAGGAGCCATCCTCATGTTGAAAGAGGCCCTGAAACGCGTACTGCTGCCGCTTCGCCACCTAGCGGGGGAATTCGTGATCTTGCCAGGCGCCAACTATATCGGGAACCACGGCTGCATCAACGCCGCCAGCTCGTTCATCACCTGGAATCAGATCGAGGGGGATTATCTTGAGTTCGGCGTCTGGGAAGGAGAATCGTTCGTCGCCGCCTACCGTGCGATCATGGAGCAGCGCCGCAGGCACCTCTCGTACGGCTATGATACGCCGGAATACCGACGCTGGATAGCCACGCCGCCACGATTCTTCGCCTTCGACTCCTTCGCCGGCCTGCCCGCCGGGGCCGGAGAACGGCATGTCGACTATCATGCCGGCGCCTATCAGTGCCCGGAAGACCGATTCAAGGCGAATCTCTTGAAGCATGATGTTCCCCTCGGTGCCGTGGTGACCGTCCCGGGATTTTATGATCAGACTCTCAATGGGAAGACCAAGGCTCAGTATGGACTTCGCAAGGCCGCGATGGTCATGATCGACTGCGACCTCTATGAATCCACGATGCCGGTACTGGATTTTCTGACGGATCTCGTCGGACAGGGCACCATCATTATTTTCGACGACTGGTTTCGATTCCGTGGAAGTCCCGAGCATGGCGAACAGCGCGCCTGCCGGGAATGGCTGGCCAAGAACCCACACCTCGAACTGATCGAGTACTGGCGCGAGGGACCCCAGGCCGTCAGTTTTCTGGTCAACATCAAGGGCTCACAATCAGGTGCTCTTCCTCGCTAAGAACTCTCAATCCACGTGACTCGCATCACTCCAGAACGACGAGAGCCCCAGCGTCGGGCGACGCTGGGGCTCTCGTGTTGCCCATCTGTACTACCGAAAGGGCGCTACCTCACCCGAAGGCCGCGGGGCTTGCTGGGAGCGGTGCCGTCCGCGCTCAGGACCTTGAAGCCCGAGGTGATCCGCCATCCCACATTCTGCGCCAGCCCCTTGGTCGCATAGGCGCCGACGTCGCGTGACGCGGTACGCGGCAGGCCGTTGAAGTCGGCGGCCGGCAGATAGGTGGTATCGGCCGTATTGCGCAGCAGCGAGCCCGCCTGCGGCCAGAAGTCCAAGGCCGCCGGGTTCATGAAGCTCCCCGCCGCCGTGCCGCCGGAGAGGAAGCGGGTGCCGTCCAGCCCCACGCCCACCAGCGTCCCTTCGACATAGTTGCTCTTGACCTGGGTCCCCGAGGCCGCGAACCCCAGCACATAGAGCGCGACGTTCATGCCGCAATAGAGGGCATTGTTGGCCAGCACCATATTCGTACCCCCGCTCCAGCGCAGCGAGGCGCATTCCGCATGGCCGTATACGGTATTGTTGACGAAGCTCACATTCTGCATCACCGGCACGTCCTCATGCGGATAGGAGGCCAGCCCCGTATTCGACTGCAACACGATGTTGTTGCGGACCACGGCATCCGCCAGGGCCACCAGGGCCTCCCCGCACTGCCACATGACGTTGCCCTCCACCGTGTTCGGCGTCGATCCGCCACCATAGACCATCAGGCAGGGATAGGCCGTGCCGATGGTCGTCGTATGGATAACGTTGTGTCGCAGCACGTTTCCGCCGGAGCCGGCCTGCACGACAATCCCGTCGTTGCCCCCGCTGCTCGTGCTGCGGAGGTCGTGCACATAGTTCTGTTCGATGACGCTGTTGGTCACCCGGCAGGTGGCATTGGCACAGCCCAGGGCAATGCCCTGGCCGGTTGCCGGGCCTAGCTTATAGAGCCCCGTGTGGTGAATCTGGTTATGCCGGAGCGTGAGGACATCCGTATCGCCGCTTGTGGCGGTCACGCCGGCGTCGCCGGTGCCGGCTATCTCACTGTTCTCGATCGTAATGTGACGGTTGCTACCCGTGAGTCGAATGCCAACCTGCCCGCCGTGGAACGTCAGCCCTTGAATCGTCACATAGGCGGAATTGGCCAGTTCGAGGTTGACTTCCGTATAGTCGGCGTTAGCCCGCACCGGCCTGGTCAGTACGGGGGTCTCCCCCGTCGCCGCTCGAATCACGATGGGCTGCTGCGCGGTACCCTGCAGGTTACTGAGCACCCTGGCGCAACTCTGCGAGTAGTTCCCACCGTGCAGGACCAACGTATCGCCGGCCCGCAGCGAATTGGCTGTGGTTTCGAACTCCTCATTGCACGTGCTATCCGCGTTGGACGGTGACAGCTCGATCGTTTGGGGCCCCGCGGGCGCTGGCGGTGGCGGCGGACTCTGGGTCGTTGCACTGGCCGCCGCACTGACCCCCGAGGTGTTCCCGGCCGCATCGTAGGCCGCCACCGTAAAGCTATAGATGGTGCCCGCCGTCAGGCCGGTCTGGCTATAGGCGGGCGAGGTCGTGGTGGCCACCTGGCTGCCGCCCCGATAGACCTTGTAGCCCACTACCCCGACGTTATCGGTGGACACGCTCCAAGCGAGATTGATTTGCGTTTGCGAAACGGCTGTAGCGGTCAGGCTCCCGGGGACCGTTGGCGCCGCCGTATCCGGCGCCGCCTGGGTCGTGGCGCCGGCTGCCCCCGACTGCCCCGACACGTTGCCCGCCGCATCATAGGCCACCACCGTGAAGCTGTAGCTCGTCCCGGCGGTCAGGCCCGACACGCTGTAGCTCGGTGTGGTGCTCGTCCCGATCTGCGTCCCGCTGCGATACACCCGATAGCCCGTCACGCCCACATTGTCCGTCGAGGCGCTCCAGGCCAGGTTGATCTGTGCCTGCGACACCACCGTGGCCGTCACGCCGCCCGGCACGCTCGGCGCCGCCGTATCCGGCACCGGCTGCGTGGTCACGCTCGCCGCGCTCGACTGCCCCGACACGTTGCCCGCCGCATCATAGGCCGCCACCGTGAAGCTGTAGCCCGTGCTTGGCGTCAGACCGGTATTGCTGTAACTCGGCGTGGCGGTCGTCGCAATCTGGCTGCCACCGCGATAGACCCGGTACCCCACGACCCCAATATTGTCCGTCGCCATGCTCCAGGCTAGATTGATCTGTGTCGCGGAGGTCGCGGTCGCGGTCAAGCCGCTCGGTATGGATGGCGCCGTCGTATCTGCGAGCGGTGGGGCGGGGGCAGGCGGCGTGACAGCTCCCAATGTGGCAATTTCCGAATCGGCCAAGGCACGGTTGTAGACACGGAGATCATCGATTCGGCCGGCGAAATAGGAGCCCCCGGTCAACCATGACCCAATGATCATCGGATCCGTATTGAGCGCAACTCCGATCGGAGTGGTATCAGTCGCTGTCTGGGCTAACACTCCATTTTTGTAAAACTTGACCGCCCCTACCGATGCGTTCCACGTCACCGCCACATGCTGCCAGACCCCTTGGGTCAAGGCCACGCTGCTGCGGACATTGGCCGACGGGATTTTGACGAAATTCAGATTCCCGTTGTAGAAATTAAGGCCAAAGCCACGATTGCCGGCCGCATCCCCCTTAATCAGCAATGTGCGATACAGACCGCTGATGTCAGACGGATTAATCCAGGCGGCGATCGTGAGAGTCTGAGAAAGGTTGAGACCAGAAGTGGTACTGAGCCGGGCGATCCCATCGGTCCCGTTCAGATTCAAGGCATTTCCAGCCATGCCGGAGGAAAGAGATGCGCCGCCGTTGAACGATACCGTATTCCCACCACCAGAAACGTCCGCAGCGGAGACGCCGGAAGACTCGTCGAACACATAGTGTGCCACCGGGTTCATCGAAGTCGGCGGAGGAGAAGTAGTGCTGCCGGTGGTGCTAGTACTCCCAGTGCCGTTGGTGCTGCCCGTGGTGTCGGTGCTACCAGTAGTCGTCGAATTCCCCGGCATTTCTGCGACGTAGGCGTAGACCGTTCCTCCTCCCCAATCACTGTTCCACATCACTTTGGACCCATCTGGGCTGATCACCCCTTTGGTTTGTGAGTCATAGCTGGAACGAGTTGATCGCTCGTGAGCAAACCGCTGCACAATGCCGCTTCCGTCGAGTTTGACTGCATACAGTTCGCCATTATCCGACTTGAGCGCCCATCCGGGTCTCTGATAAGCCCGCATCGAGAGATGTCCGCATTCTCCGGTTAAATTGGGGATCAAATTGCTTACTTGTCCTGAATTCAGAGTAGCCTTGGCCAGTGGCCAGCAGACCTGCACATGGACCTCGTTGCCGGCCGTGTCATAGCCTATATCTCCATGCTCGGCTTTAGTGAAAACTTTCCTGAGAAAATTCAAGTTCCGATCATAGATATTAACGCCCTGCCCAGTGTTACTAGACGCTATGACATAGTCACCTGATTGCGAGATGGAAATCCAATCCGCTGCATTTGATCCCAAATCTTTCTTTGCGATAACAACATCATTGGCAATGTCATACACAATGCCGAGCGTACCGGCCGTAAGAACCACATACTTATCCCCGACAGAAATGTTTCCTTCCCATGGGCCTATGTTGAGATTACCTTCGGAAAAGCTATGAAGGAGCCAGTCCTGGTCCGTCCGGATATTCCGTTTGCGGAATTGGTTTCCTGACAAGTAGTAAAGAACATCGGGATTGACGGTCGACCATTTTGGCTCGCCAAAGCCTCCAGTTTTCTTGAATACTTTGTAGGTGTGCGCGTCCAAGATGAGCTTTCCTCCATGAAGCTTGATGAGCGACATGTCGGCATTCCACGGTTGATCCTTTGAGTAATGATGTTGCATTTCAAGACCTGAAGCGCTAACCGAACTACCATTTGTCATCGTCATGCTCTCATTGCTAATCCGAGTTATCTTCGTTCCGAAAACAGGATCAGCCACGGATTGCAGATAACCGGGTCTAGCAAGAGAAGGAACGCTTTTGTTGCCATCATATCTTGTTTCTGGCGGGTAGACGGCAGCCGCATAGGCGGAAACGGTCAAGGACCAGATGGATAGGAACAGCCCCGTGAATCTCATAATGAATCCTTTCGAGACGAGTGAACTGTGGCACAGTCGGCTCGATGGACGAATCCATTTCGGCTTCAATGTTCGGCTAGTACACTCGGGGAGAGATTAGGAACCTAGGTGAATAACTACTGGTGGCCTTTCCATCCATTACTCGTAGCCACGCCCCCCTGGACCTCTCACATCCTGCGTATACTAGATGTCTGATCATGTTGTTTCCTCTCAGATTGCAAAAACTCGCAAGATAGGTGCCAGCCAGACAGCTGTATCCCCTGTGGGCTAATCCAGCAAATCTATTCAGGTTACTGCGTGATCCGTGGGGTTGACGACCGACAAAATTTGTCTCTTGTTAGGTATACCCATACATCGAACACTCATATAGCTATGTCCTGCGCTCCCTCCTTCTGCCCCCAATGAGACCATTTTAGGTAAACCTAAATTCCTCCGCCTGACAGGCGAGGACCTCCCCCGGGCTAGAGATCTCCGGACAGACATGAAGAGAACAAAATCAGACGGTGCACTGCTTTATGGAGGGAACAGCTTGACTACTCCGAATGAGACCGGGGGCTAGAAGAATCGCTGAGGAACCACAATGATATCGTCGGGAAGGACCAAAGCATCGAGCGTGACATCCAGGGTCTGTTCTTTTCCATCCACCACACGTATGACTTTCGTGCTTTTTTTTGCCGCCTTGTCCGTGAATCCTCCGGCCATCGTAATCGCCTTATGAATGGTCAGACCCTTTTCATACGAATAATTGCCTGGAGTTTTGACCTCCCCATTTACATAGAATTTCTGGACCTCCGACACCACGATCAGGTCATCCGGCATCACGATGGCATCTTGATCCTGCATCAGACTTTCGAGCCCATGGTCGGTCTGCCGGGTGACCTTGATCCCAGAGCGGTCCGCCTTGGGCGTAAAGCCACCGGCCATGGCCAATGCTTTCTGAATCGTCAGCCCTTCTTCATAGGGAAATCCGCCGGGCGTGCGGACCTCTCCCCCCACATAGAAGTTACGATGCCGCGTGATAGACACGGTCACCTTTGGATGGCGCAGATAGCCGGAAGCGAGTTTGGAAGAGAGCGTTTCCTGGAGCTCTTCGACGGTCAAGCCTTGGACCAGAATGGTGCCAAGTAATGGATAATCGATCTTTCCGTCTCCGCCGACCTTTCGCTCGACGGTCAGATCGTCCTCGCCGAAGACCTGAACACGGATCACGTCATTGGGACCGATTCGATAGGTACCCTGCGCGTTCGACGTGACAGCCGCCCACGCCGGCCTATCAAGCACCAAGAGAATGATGAGCGCCTCCGTCAATTTTCGCAGTGCCATCATCCTTGACCACGGCATTGTTAGAGTGAGCAAACCCATATTTTTCTAGCATACTTGACAAGAGGTTGTCAGGTAGGCCTCCTGATCGGACGGGACATGGCCCTCGGCTTAGAAAAACCGTTGAGGAACGACGATGATATCATTGGGTTGCACCGGCGCATCGAGCCTGGCTTTCTCGGATTGCTCTTGTCCGTTGACCGTTCGGAGCACCTTCGTGCTCCCCTGGGACGCCTTGTCCGTGAAGCCGCCGGCCATCGCGATCGCCA
>FKKE01018113.1_pt1 | contig 22197 bp, 36 predicted proteins | sample 1106331 | NCBI WGS metagenome assembly FKKE01 (sample SAMEA3931202, study PRJEB13176) | freshwater metagenome | biome: Drinking water system; feature: drinking water; material: freshwater | place: China | collected 2013-02-06
GGCTCATGGGTCTGCACAAGGCGTAGCGCGATGCTGAGTCGTCGGCTTCTCCAGGAGATGCACCAGATCGTGAGCGGCTCGATCTTCGGACCCGAGGATCGTCCACCGTTCGTGATCCCTCCGGCCGCACCGCCGCGTGTAGATCCTCGGTGGTGGGGGTGCTTTGTCCCTCGCGGAACGAGCGATCGGGCAGGCGGAGCGTGGGATGGAAGCCCTCGACGTAGAGATGGCTGCTGGCGCCGGGAAGGGTATCGCGGAGGCTCCGTCAGACAGCCCTCACGGGCAGGCGCTGCGTGCGAAGTACGCCAAGCTCGAACGCAAAGCGCACCGTGCGAAGAAGACCCTGCGTGAGATGCGCAAGATCGTGCGGGAGATGCAGCGCGATGTGGACGACCTGACGAGCGCGGAGTGGGGCGGCGTCATCGTGCCCGGGGCACCGCGCTGATCGTCATCACACGGTCAAGGGGCGGGACCGCGGTGAGCGGTACGGCGCGCGCGACGGCGCCGAGCTCCTTCGACTGCGCGGCGGCCTCGACCCGGCGCGCGAGGTACTCGTGTCCGGTCTTGCGAAGGATCCAGACCATGGCACGGCTGTCTCCCGAGTGTTCCCAGGCAGCAGCGAGGGGGTCGAGCCCACGCGTGCGACCCTCGTTGCTCCAGCGCACGACCCATGCGAGAGCGGGCGGTTCGTTGCGTTGGAACGCGTCGTAGAGTTCTGTGAGGGGGTCGGCGTAGCGGGCGCGTTCTGCGCGCTCGGCGCGGCGGACCTCGTAGCCTACCCGCTCCAGCGCAAGGGTGACGCGCCGCTCTTCGCGGGAGAAGTCGAACGGCGGGAACTCCATCCGGTGAATCGTACTACGCCTGGGCGCCGGGTGGCGTGCGCCGCTGGTGCAAGGCGAGCGCGAGTTCGCGGGGGTTGCCGTCCGCTGGGAGCCACCAGTCGCCGTTGGGCAGGACGCTCGCGGACTCGCGGGACTCGATGTCGGAGGCGATGAAGCGCCGCACCCCATCGGGCATCTGCACGTGCTTCGTCGCAGCGCCGCGCCCATGCGCCACCGGGAAGATCAGCGTGTGGTCGATGTCCACGCGGCGCCCGAGCTGCGGGACGCCGCCGTCGTGGCTGTCGAGTCCGGGGTAGAACAGCGTCGTCTCGTCCTTCGGCTCGTACCACCACAGCAGCGGTTCGGCGTCCACCGCGCCGTCCCAGCAGCACAGGGCGATGGGCCAGAGGGGGTACCACTGGGTGTACGCCTCGAAGAGCTCTTCGTTCACGCGGGGGCGGCGGTTCTCTGGCACCTGCGTGAGTGCCTCGGGGATCAGGCGTGCCGTCTGAGACAGCACAACGGTGTACGAGCCCGAGTTGAAGACCTGGACGCTCCGGGCCGACGCAGGGCCGCCCTTGGTCAGACCGAGAGATCGCGTGCGCGGCTTACCGAGCTCCGCGAGATCCTTCAGCAAGTTCTTGCAGCCCGTCGTGTCGATCACGTTCTCCGGCCCCATCGCCGCGCGGCTGGGAAACGGCAGCAGCATCGCGTTCGGCCCGGCTCGCGTCTCCGCGCGGTTCTGGTACCCGAGGACGTGCACCAGCGCGCCGTCGCGCTGCGCCTGCCCCGCGTAGATGATCGTGTTCGAGAGTCGCGCCGGTCCTGACGTTACACACATGCGTTGTTCGTGCTCCTTCGAGTGTGCAGCTAGCACGTGGTTTAGGATTGTCAACAGGGCTGCACGGGAGCAAACACACGCCGCGCTGGGGCGTGTGGTAGTCTTCACACCGAGAGGATCTTCGATGCCACTTCCCCCGCACACGCACGCGATCACGTTTCCCGCACAGCCGTTCCCCGCGCAGGTCGAGCACCCCGGAGCGCTGGTGCATATTCCTCCGGGCTACGACCCGACCAAGCCGCTGGACCTCGTCGTGTACTCGCGCGGGATGGGCTCGTGCGTGTCGGCGGTCGCGGCGAGCGAACCGACGGCGTGCCGACCGGGTGGGAAGCTGCGGCACGGCGCGCGGCTCGTAGAGTTGTTCGACGCTGCGCGGGTGAATGCGCTGTTGATCTTCCCCGAGTTCAAGGTGGAGCAGGCCACGACGGATCCGGGGCAGCTCAAGAACGTCGGGGGCACGATGGCGTTTTTGAACGGCGTGCTCGCTTCGGCGCCAGTGGTCGCAGCGCTAGGTAGCGTGCGTACGGTGGTGCCGCACGTGCGGAGTGTCTTTCTCGCGGCGCACTCGGCGGGTTGGGACGCGACGGGCGAGATGATCACGGCGAAGGACGTGCCCGTGCGCGGCGTGGCGTTGTTCGATTCGATGTACGGCAACGCAGCCATCTTCAAGAAGTTCGCCTTGCGTGTGGGTCGCGGCGAGATCTCCAACGGGCGCTTCTCGTCGATCTACATTGGCGGTGCTCCCGAGTCGAACAGCGTTGCGGTCGCCGCTGAGTTGCAGCGCTTGTTGCCGAGCGCGTTCGTGCGCGTCGGCGAACCGCGGGCCGACCTGACGGCGGGCGACTTCACCGCACCGCCGGTGTTCTTCAAGCGGTTTCGCACGGAGCACAACTTGGTGCCGGAGAAGGTGTTCGGGTTGGTGCTCGCGGGCGGGGGGTTCGACCCGATTCCGTGATAGGGTGGCTCGGCGAGGTGCCCCGTGAAGAAGTCTGACCGCCGTGAGTTGCTGAACATCCTCGAAGACCGTCGTCCCGCGCGCCCGCGCGCGCCTGTGCGCGAGAGCGTCGCGGAGCCGGAGCGTGCGCTGGTCAACATGGTGACGGGCCTCGCGGTGAAAACCGCGGCCTACCGCAAGGACCTCGCCGCGCTGCTCGACGTCGCCGACAACCTGCAAGGCAAGCTGCCGGGCTTCGACGACTCGCTCGACCACATGATCGGGGCGTTGGAGATGAGCGACAAGATGCTCGAAGACCTGATCGACGCGACGCTGGGCGACGCGAAGCCGTACTTCAAGAAGCGCGGGCTGACGCCGCCGCGCAACTGATCGTGTACGATCTCTTGCTGCTTACCGTGTTGTTCGGTCCGGTTCTCTGGATGCCGTTCGACACGTTCGCGACCCTGAAGGGCTGGCGACTTGCGGTGCTTTGGGTATCGCGGATGTTTGTGCTGGGCGCGATCGTGGGGTTGTTTGCGCTGACGGGCTACATTGCGTGGCAGAACCACCGTGCCCTCCAGGTCTCGGTCACTCTTCGCTTGCGCGCGCGAGCACCTTCTCCGCGAGCGGCAGCCACGCCTTGTTGCCCGTCGCGAACAACGCGGCCTGTCCGTCGCGATACTTGAACTCGGCGCGGCCTGAGTAGTTCAAGATGAACTTGCCCCCGGACGGGAAGCCCCAGTTGCTGGGCGTGTGATCGAGCGACCAGTTGAAGTTCGACGACGCAGCGCCGAGCACGTTCTTGAAGACGCGCGCGATCTCGTCGTCGTCGGTGTCCCCCGGGTGTTCGGTGTCCTCGTCCTGTTCTTCGCCCGCGATGCGGATGCGCACCGTCATCTCGCCTGCGCCGATGTCCGTGAAGCAGCTCCACGGGCCGAGCCCGCTCGCGACGCGGACGTGCTTGTTCAGCACTTCGAGCAGCCACTCCTCGAAGGCTTCCTCGTAGCGGAGCACGTCGAGTGCGTCGGAGACCACCGAGCTGTTGTTCTTGTCGAGCTCCTCGACGGTCCGGGCTACCAGCTCCTGGGGGGTCATCGACTTCACGTCGAACGCTGGGGAGGCAGGAGCCGGAAGGGGCTCGGGAGCGCTGGCTCCCTTCTTCCCCTTCTTGGTCGGCGTCGGGGCCGCGTGACGGGCCGGAGTCGCGAGGCGCTCGACAAGGGTCTCCATCGCCCCCTCCACGCCGTCCAGGAGCTTCTCCCGGGCCTTGGCGTCTTTGCGGAGCAGCACCAGAAGCCAGCGCGTCGCAAGGGGCAGCGTCGCCTGCGCCGTGGCGCTGGTGGGCATGGTCTCGACGAGGGCGCGTGCTTCAGCAACGAGTTCGGTGAGCATCGGCTACTTCTCCAACGACGCGAACATCGCGCGTCCGGCGGCGGTGACCATCGCAGTGTACAACGGAACGGACTTCGAGCGGCAGCTCGGGTCGTAGCTCTGGCTGAGCGTCACGAGCCCCCGACGCTCCATGGCCTGAAGGGTCGCGCGGTGGCGCGAATCCCACGTCCCGGATCCATCCTTCGATGTGCAGAGGGCGTGGAGTACGCCGCGTTGTGCAACGTTGAGCTTGGTCGCTACGGTCATAGAGGTAATCTATCACATAGAAACCGATAGTCAAGTCTCTCCGAATAGGACCGTGTTCCCTGGGTAAACGCTGTGGTACGCTCAGTCCATGATGCGCGCGTTGATGACGGAGGGCTGGTCGCTGCTCGAAGGGGCAGCCGCAGTGGCAGTAGACGAGTTCGAGCCCAAGAAGCTCGGGCGCGCCGCGGCGTACGCGTTCATGGACAACGCGGAGGCGAAGAAGACCGGGGTGCTCTTCCTGCACTGGAAGCAGGTCTTGAAGCCGAAGTACCTCGACATGCTCACGAAGGACTGGCCCGAGGACAAGATGAAGATCGCCGCCGAGATCCCGCAGACATGGGAGTACTCGCTGTTCTCCGACGTCCACAACCAGTTCGACTCAGACTGGAACGACGGCGAGCCCTACGAGAACAACGACCCGAAGACGGTGTGGTCGGCAGACGTGCGCAAGTGGTGGGCGGACTTCACGGGCAAGTTGAAGTCGGTGACCTTCGTGGTCTCGGACATCATCATCTCGCCGAAGACCGGTCTCCCTGGCTTCAAGATCACGATGACGCCGTCGCTGGCGTCTCTGCCGAAGTACACCGGCAAGAACATGAAGCCCGTGGTCTAGGACGCTCCTCGATCCGTGCGGATGTCAGCGCGGGAGCCGCTGCTCCCAGGTTGCGAACACGGTTCGCAGGTGTTGCTGCCCGCCCTTGCGGCCGAGGGCGTAGCGCGTGACGGTGGCGGTGCAGGCGTCGTAAACCGGGCGGCTCTGCATGTGCCCGACGAGCTCGTTCAGCATGACGACACCCCAGACGTGCCCTTTGTAGATCCGGTTGACCAAGCGCCGGATGCCGCCGCTGCGGTCCTTCGCGTCGATCCAGAGCGCGGGCAGTCCAAGGCCGTGCACCCACCGCAGCTTCTCGGGGACGACGACGCCGCCGACGAGCACGATCGGCATGCCGCCGGTCGCCGCAATCAGCCGCGGGAATCCTTGCGGTGCGGGGCCCTCGTCGTTCGGGAGGCAGATCACGGGGCCTCCGGTTTGGGCATCGCCGCGGGGAGCTTTGTTCGCCCGAGTTGCGCTTGTTCGGCGGTGAGGCGCACGATTGTTTCGCCGTGTTGCGCGCGGCCCTCGACGAACTCGCCGGAGTCGTACGTACCGACGTAGAGGTTCAAGAGCCAGCCGCGGCTCGTGGTCTCGAAGCCGCAGATTTTCCCAGCGGCGTAGAGTAGGCGGTAGTCGCCGCTCGCTTCGAGTGCCGCGGTGACCTCAAGGTCAAGACTGGAGGGGTTGGCCATGCTGGATCCTACAGCCCGATTGCGCGGCGGTGTTCGGGGGCGAGGTTGTCTTCGAGCCCGCAGCGGTTGCAGGCACCCATTTCCAGTACGGCCTTGGTGAGGGTCTCGTCCGTGTCGTCTACGGTGCCGATCTTCCAGCAGTTGCGTGTCTCGCCGATCATCACGCTCCCGTCGTCCGCAATGCTGGGCGCGCAGTGCCCGGAGAAGCCCGAGGCCGCCCGCGTGCGCATCGTGCAGACTGCCGCCGAGAAGCTGCGCAAAGCACGCGTAGCGGAGCGAAGGTTGAACAACGTGGGGGCTTTGCGAACGGGCAGAGCTTTCTCGCCCTTCTTGCGCGCGAGCCGTCCAAGCGGGAGCAGCAGGGTCAGGCTGTCCACGTACGTGATGCGGTCGTCGTGCACGACCGGTGGCTTCGTCGGGTAGTACCGTGTGTCGTTGGTGACCTGAACGAAGATGTTCCGGTTCTTGGTGAGAATCGCGTCACGCAGCTCGCGATCTGCGAGCCACATCCCGTTGGTGATCAGCAGCGGCAGGTACTTGCGCCGCTCGACCAGCTCGATGAACCGCACGATCTCCGGGTGCTCGGTGCACTCGCCGCCAGAGAGCAAGATCATCGGCGGGACGCCCAGCGCCCAGGCGGGAGACTCCATCCGCGCGGCGAAATCTAGGGCGCGGAGGAACGTGTCTTCGCTCATGTGTGAGCCTGCGGGAGTGCTGTCCTCCATGCAGTGGTTGCAGCCCATGGAGCACTTGTTCGTCACCTTGATCAGCATGTTCCTTCACCGTTCCGGTCGCCCGCGCCACGCACGGACGAGCACACTCACGAGGCGATCCGCAACGCCGCTCGTGAGCTCGTCTACGGCGCGCGTCATCACGTTTACGTAGTCCTCGCCGAGGTAGACCTCGACGCAGCGTTCGTCGCTGAAGTACTCGGCGGGGCGGCGCATCGGTGCAGGCATCGGGTCCGTGGGCACGCCCGGAAGGTGCACGTGGAAGCGCGCGTCCGGCCCCCTGTGGACCGTCCCTACGCCATGGACATAGCGGGCGAGCAACTCTTCGAGCTGCGCATGCGACGGCATGTCGGCCGCGTGAAAGTAGACGAAGCGGTCAGCGGGCATCTTGCTGTTCCTACGCAGTCCCTGCGTGTTTGCCGATGTCGAGCGAGTCCCAGAAGCACCGCAGGTGTGCCGCCAGCTCTGGCGGGTCCCCAGGGTTCCCGCAGAACGGCATGATCACTCCGGTGTGGAATGTCTCGATGGGCTTCTCGCAGAGGTAGCAACGCGTGTCCGTCGGCACCGAAACGTGCGCTGCTTCCTTGCAGACCGGAGCGCCCCAGTCCGTACCGAACCATTTCATCGCAAGCCCCCTTCGCGGCGCTGCGCGACGGTTTCGAGGTCGAAGCCCTTCTTCTTGTACACGCGCCCGTTGGGGCAGATGCAGAACGCGAGCACGCCGCACTCGTGTTCTGCGGGCGTGAACATCCGCCCGCGCGTGTCGATCACCCCCGAGTTACCGCAGAGCCCGCAATGATGCGCGGCGCCCGCAGGGCCGAGGAACTCTAGCCAGAGGTCTGCTGCTTTGGGCATGTGCTGCGTATAGCAACTAGCTAGAGATTGTCAACGGCTCGCGAGCGTTGCCGACACGAACGCGCCTTGACCGTGCAGCGTGCGTGGCTACACTGCTGGGACCATGAACCGCTCGAAGTCCAACGCAGCCCGTGTCGCCGCCGTTTCGGCGTGCGCCGCTGCGGCATTTCGAGCGCGTGAGCCACGCCCCGCCGGGGCCGGTCCGCACCCGCGTACGCGGTGAAGCGAGATCGGCAGCAATCCCAGCAGGGTGTGGCGTAGCGGCTATCGCACCGGCATCGGAAGCCGGGGATCGCGGGTTCGAGTCCCGCCACCCTGACCATCGGGGAGTAGTCCAGTGGTAGGGCGCCCGGCTTGGACCCGGGAGGTCGCGAGTTCGATTCTCGCTTCCCCGACTCGATGTTGGTTCTGTTTGGGGTCGTAGCTCAATGGGAGAGCGCTGGCCTTGCAAGCCGGAAGTCGAAGGTTCGACTTTGCTCAGATCCCCAAAAATATCGGTGGAACGTGCCTTGGTTGCGCTGATAACCTGCACGTATGGAGCCCGTTGAGTTCATTATTTCCTCGGCGTGGGACGGTCGCCCACGGAAGCTCTTTCGCGCTGATTGCGAGACGTGCCAGAAAACCACCTACCGCCCGAAGCATCAGCTTCGCGCGAAGGTCTTCTGCTCGGTCGAATGTTCAGCCAAAGCGCGGGAATCGAAGACTGCGGTGACCTGTGCGACGTGTGCCGCACCACTCCTTCGGGCGCCGAGCACGCTCAAGAAAAGTCGCACCGGTCTCCTGTTCTGCAACAGGGAGTGCAAGGAGAAGGCGCAGTCCCTTGGTGGTATCGAGCGCCTCAAGCCGGGGCACTACCGAACAGGTATCCGCTCGTACCGGACGCGCGCACTGCATCACTTCGGGTCGAAGTGTTCAAAGTGCGGCTACGACAAGTTTGTCGAGATGTTGGATGTCCACCACAAGGATGGGAATCGTCACAACAACGTGCTCTCTAACTTGGAGGTGGCCTGCGTGTGGTGCCACGCGTTGGCTACACGAGGCGTGCCTGTTCACGAGCGCGGCTGATACGCGCGGGTTCGAGTCCCGCCGATTCCACCGAGTACGTTAGGTCGTCGTGAGCTTCGCGTCGGCGGGGGCGGCGGGAGCCGTAGGCTTCGACGCGGACTCTGCGGGGATCAGGGTCTTCAGCCAGCGGCAGAGATCCATGAACTCCGGCGAGAACTTGTGCCCGTTCTTGTCGCGTTGCTCGCGACAGTGCGTGAGCAACTCAGGAATCGCCTTTTGCAACACCGCCTTGCTGGGGCGCGCGCTCTTCTGCGCCTGCTCCGCGACGCGAGCGCGCTCGGCGGCGAGCTTCGCGTGGTCGGGAGGACGACTCGTGACGTCGTACATCGGGGTGGTCGTGCCGTCGGACCCGACGGGCTTTTTGCCGACCTCCGCGACGCAGCCCGAGATCACGAGCTCGTGCGCACGCAGGTGATACGACGCGCGGCCCTTGCCGGTGTGCAGCGCTTTGTTGAGCTCGGTGCCGGTGCAGGGCCCGTGGTGAAAGAGGTGGTCGTAGACGCGCCACTGCACTTCGTCGAGCGCGCCACTGGTCTTGATGAAATCGTACGTGAGGCGGCTGGCCTCGCGGATGGATGTGGTGGCCATTTCAGTCCTCTGGGTCCGACGCTACGACGAGATTGCGAAGAATGCGTTCGTTCGCTGCCGCACGCGCGATGGTGTCGGCGTCGTAGCGACGACCGAGCACGAGCGTCGTGCCGCACTTGCACTGTTGGTCGCGAGCCTTCGCACAAGGTTCGCAGTAGTTGAGCCCGCAGGTGGGGCACCCCGCTCCCTCGCTTGGCATGAACCCCGGAATTGACCAGGGCTGTGCGCGTTCCGGGAGCTCGGGCATGGCTTGGCAGTGCGCGCACACGCGGATCATGCCGGAGCTCCGAACGTGAACGCGGCGCGGGTGCGGCGCAGCATCCAAGCGACGATCCCCGCGATGTTCCACGCGTCATCGTGCCCGCGGTGATGCGTGCCTTCGAGTGTGAGTCCCGCAAGGCTGCACGCGTGCGCCATGCCGAACTCACCGTCGAAGCGTCCGCCCACCAGCGAGAGCACTTGCTTCATGTTCGTGTGCTGACGGCTGAACGGGTAGACCTCGGGCGGCCAGCCGAGCATGCGATTGCTCGCCTTCTCGTGCTCCTGCGGCCCAAGCGACGCGGTGCCGGGGATGATGCGGCGCCGGGCCTCCAGCTCGAACATGTCGCGGTCGTAGGCGCCCCACGAACACCAGGGCCGTTTGGTGCCCTTGAAGTGCTCACGGATGTACGCGCACGCCTGCTGGTACGTGACCCCGTCGGTATCGAGCATCGCCTGCGTGATCGTGGTGAGCTGCGTACAGAACGGGCTGACCCGCGAGCGCACGGGCTTGATGAGCAGCGACGTCTTCTTTCGGCGCTCGAAGGTGCGCAGGTCGAGTTCGACGATCCCGATCTCAATGATCTCGGTCTCTTCGTCGGGTGGCTGGGGCGAGCCCTTCTCGGCGTCCCAGCAGGTCGCCTCCACGTCCACGACGTTGAGGATGCGGAGGTCTTTCACGTACCCGGCTCCTTCGGCGGCGTCACGAAATCGAAGCTGCGGATGACGTAGTCGTCGCCCACGCGGCCGTCTCGCTCGGACCCGTAGCCCGTGGGCTGCAAGTCCAGCGCGCCATGCTTCAGCAACACCGCAAGCTGCCTGCCTGCGTTGGTCTGGACGGTCTTCACCTCTGCGTGCAGGACGTCGTCGCGCAGCTCGACGCGGGTCACGACGTGCGAGACGCTGTGCAGCGAGATGTGGGGTTCGAGCGGCGGATCTACCGTGCCGAAGGCGCGGCCTGCGTCGATGGTTTGCTGGTACGCCGCGAGCGCGCGCTCCATGACCGCCCGCGGGTAGGTACGGCCGTTGGCGGTGGGCTGATCGACCTTGAGGACGTCGGCCTTGTAGACGACGGTGGTCTCGCTTTGGCGTACGAGGTTGCCGCGGGCATCCTCGTAGCTGGTGTCCTTGACGGTCTCTGTGAGGGTCCGGTTCGAGTTGGTCATCGGGGTCCCCCGACCATGGTGGCGTGGGTCGCAAGAGCGGCGTCGAGCAGCATCAACTGCTCGCGTTCTTCGACGCCCTGGAACCACGGTTCCGGGATCGCTTCGAGCCCGTAGGCCGCGCCTGCGATGGCGCCCACGATGGCAGCGCGCGTGTCGGTGTCTCCGCCCATGCGAATGGCGGTGGTGACCGCGTCTTCGTAGCTCCCGGTCGCGTCCGCGATGTACAGCGCCATCGCGGAGATGCCGATCGCATCGTCCGCGTCGAACAACACCGCGGGCGCGGTGCCGCGCGTGAGTTCGAGCATCAACTCGGAGAGCCGTTGCATGAGTCGCGGGGCGCGCGTGCGCGCGGGCGTGCTCGCGAGGGTTTGCAGGACAGTGCCGAGGACGCCGGTGCGCCGTTCACGCGTGGCGTAGGCCACAGCGAGCGCCACGGCCGACGCCGCGTAGATGGCGTCGGGGTGGTTGTGCGTGATGGCGGCGTCTTCTTCGACGGCCATGAGCAACTTCGACGGCGGCGACGTGTGCGCGTACAGCGCGCCGAGCGGCGCGATCCGCATGGATACGCCGTTGCCGATCCAGGTCTCGCCCGCCTCGTAGCGCCCGCTGCGCGTGTGCGGCTCCTGCGCGAGCAAGCGCTCCATCGCACGCTTGATCGTGCCCCCGATGCCGCGCGGCGACCGGCGGTACCAGTCCATGTACGCAGCCGCGGCGCGGTCGCCGCTGTAGCCCGAGGCGAGGATGATGCTCGTCGTCAGCGCCACGGCCATCTGCGTGTCGTCGGTGAACTGCCCGGCCGTGAGCTTGTGATGGTCGCTGCCTGCGTACTCGCCGCGCCACGCGAGCAGCCGCGGATCGTCGGGCTTGCAGGTCTCGAAGGGCATGCCGAGGGCGTCACCGATCGCCATGCCGAGAAGAATTGAGGGAGGGTTGCGGTCCTTCATGCTCACCACATCTAGCACTATCTTAGGGATAGTCAACGGCGCGCGTATCGGGTCGAGGCGGTTCGCTGCTGACGTGGTAATGTCCCGGCAGAGGTGCGTTGATGCGTAGGACGAAAGGTGTTGCGTGGTTGATGGTGCTGCTTGCGGGGTGTGCGTCTGCGGCGCAGCCTCGCTTCCTGGTGAACGTCGATCGCCAGCCGGAGACACGCGCGCTCCCACCGGATCCGGCGACGGAACCGCTGCCCACAGGCACGCAGGCGAACGCGGACTTCGTCGAGCCGTCGGAGCCGGGCGCGTGCGTGGACGCGCAGGGGCGTGTCGTGGCGGACGCGCCGCGGCCTTGCCCGAATCGCGCAGGCATCCTGGTCGGAGAGACCCGTGCCGCGCGCGACGGGCTGTTTCGGCTGCGCTACCGCGAACTGCGGGTGATCTACGAAGCGGACCGGCAGGTCTGGTCGGCGCAGCGGTCGCTCTACGAGGGCCAGCTCCGACGGGCCGACGAGCACATCCAGTCGCTGCGTCCCAACTGGTGGCAGCAGAACGCACTCGGACTGGGGCTCGCTGGGGGGTTTCTGCTGGGGACGATCACCGTGATCGGCGTTCTCGCGGTCACGAACCAGATCCAACGGCCCGCGACCACGACGATGATGGGTCCGTAGCGAAGACGTGGTATAAACCCGGGGCATGGACGCGAACGCCCGCCGGTATCTCACGCGCCTCGTCGAAGCGGACGACGGCACGATCGTCGATGGAGACGACGTGGCGGTGAACCGCGATCCGCATGATCCGCGGATCGACAACCTCGCGGCGCATCTTCGGGAGTTGCAGACCAAGTTGCGGGAGACGTACCGCGCGGCACAGCAGTTCCGAAAGATCTCCGAGATCTTGGTCCTGCTCCCCGAGGAAGACCCGCGACGGCTCGATGGGATGACGACCGAAATCGACAGCGATGTGGAAGTCATCTCGCAAGCCTGCGAGCGGCTACAACCGCGCCTGAAAGAGGCCCTAGAAGTGTTGGGCGACGCCGGTTCCGAGAAGGACGCCGCCTGGGTTTGATACGGCTCACACCCTGTGAGAGAATCGCGAGCTAGCTATGAGCATGAACTTCGACGAAATGTTGGCGCTGGCGGACGTGGACCCGAAGGCTGCGGCGCGCGCAGAGCGCCTTGCCGAGAGCCGCGTGACACATGCGTCCCTGCGCCGTCGCCGTCTCGCGGAGGCCACGGAGATCGACCCGCGGGTGGTCGAGTACATCAAGGAGCTCGACGCCATGGCTACCTCCATGGGTGACCAGATCGAGGCCCTGTATGCGCAGGCCAACGCGGCGGCGTCGATCGACCCGCTCACCGCAGGCGAGCTCCAGGCGGCAGCCGGTGACCTGCGTGTGGCGCTGGGCAAGGTCTACACGCAGATCGACCGGGCGAAGGAGCGCATCGCGCCTGTGAGCCCGCGCAGCGTCGCTCCCTGACGCGCGCACACGCAAGTTCAACGATTGAGAGAAAGGGCAGCGACGATGCGCACGACGTACTTCGAGAAGGTGGCCGGTCGGATGGCCGAAGACGTGGCCGAGGACCAGGAGCACCCCGAGTTGATGGGCCAACTCGTGCTCGCCATGCGGGCGTCGGGCATGGATCCCGAGAGCGACAGCGACCGCGAGGCGTTCGTCAAGCTCCTGAAGAAGATGACGCCGCAGAAGCTGGCGATGGCCGCCAAGCGCCAGACCTCTTCCAAGGCGACGGCCGCGGGCAAGGCTGCGAAGGCCGCCTCGCGGGAGTAGCGCGATGGCTCGCTCGACTTCTCCCGCCGCTGGCCGCGGCGCGTTCGCACGCGTCGCGAGCCGCATGGCCGAGACCGCAGCGCCCGTGACCTCGAAGGTCAACACGGCGGGGCATCACCCCGACGTGGAGCCCCTGACGCGCGCGGTGGTCGAGGACTTCGTTGCGGTGCGGGAAGCGCTTACCAAGTTGCTGCGCCACAGCCAGAAGCTCGCCGAGCACGATCAGACGCACGGACGGCGGGTCTACGAGGCGGTTCAGGGCATGACTGGACGGCTCGACGAGGTGCACCGGCGCGTGGCGGAGATGCGCGAGCACGTGGACGACGATACGTTCTGAAACGAGTAGATCCGGCCCGGGTGGTCGGAAGAAGCGGGTGCGAGATGAGCGAGCGACGTGGCCTGGGATGGCATAGGGACCTCCCGGATGTGCGGGATCACCACGATCAGACCGAGACGGTGGTGAAGGTCGTAGGGCACGTGCGGCGCGTGCAGAAGCTCTCTGCCAAGACGTCGCTGCCGCCGTCGGTAGACCTGCGGCCGTACTGCTCGCCGGTGGAAGATCAAGGAGACCTCGGCTCCTGTGTGGCGCACGCATCGGTGGGCCTGCTGGAGTACTTCGAGCGCCGAGCGTTCGGGACGCACGTCGATGCGTCGCGTCTGTTCGTGTACAAGACCGCGCGCACGTTGCTCGGGTGGAAGGGCGACTCGGGGGCGTACCTGCGGACAGGCATGCAGGCGCTGGCGACGTTCGGCGCGCCCCCCGAGAAGCACTGGCCCTACAAGACCGCGGCGACGGCGTTCGACGTCGAACCTCCAGCCTTCTGCTACGCGTACGCGCAGCGGTTTCGCTCGCTGGAGTACTACCGCCTCGACCCGCCGGGTCGCACTGCGTCGGATGTGCTGGCGACGATCAAACAGAACCTCGTTGCGGGGTTGCCGTCGATGTTCGGCTTCACCGTCTACAACACCATCCCGGCGATCGGGGACGGGTGCGTGGACATCCCTTTCCCCAAGCGGGGCGACCGCGTCGAGGGTGGTCACGCCGTGATGTGCGTCGGTTACGACGACAAGCGCAAGATCAACGGCGTGGCAGGCGCACTGCTCATCCGCAACTCGTGGGGCGCGGGTTGGGCCGACAAGGGGTACGGTTGGATGCCGTACCAGTACGTGCTCGCGGGGATCGCGGCCGACTGGTGGTCGCTCGTGCGGGCGGAGTTCCTCGACATCTCGAAGTTCGAGTAGTAGCGGCTCCTGCGCAGCTCACACGCCGAAGTCGTCGCCGCCCAGCATCGGGTCTTCTTGTGGAGGAGGCGGCGGGGGTGGGGGCAGTTCGACACGCGTCGTTGGGCCGAGCACGGCCTGGACGTGCTTCTCTGCGAGAAGCAGCACCTTCTTCCCGCCGCTCTTCAGCTCCGTGCCCATGTGGCGCTCGTAAAGCACACGGTCTCCGGGCTTCAAGTCGATCGGGAGGACCGGGTAGCCCTCCTTGCGTGCGAATCCAGGACCCACGCTCAGCACCGTGCCCGTGACGATGATCTGGCGGGCGTTGTCTGGGATCACCAGACCCCCCGTCGTTGTCGTCGCCGGGGCATCCGGTTCGATCAGCACCTTGTCCTCGATGGGTGTGATGTTCATACCCTAGAGGAGCACATGCCTACGAGTTGTCAACGGTTTATACTTCGTGCTAGAGGTACGGCATGAACGAGTTGAAGCGCGCGTGTTTGACGCTGTTGACGCTGCAAGCGTGGCTGGAGACGATCCCGCCGTCGGAGGCACGCGAGGCGCTCAAGCCGCCGTTGGAGAGCCTCTTGTTCTGGTACCGCGAGCCGCTCAGCAAGCGCTGGATGCACACTGCCGGGGTGCTCCAGTTGAACGACTGGAAGTCCGCGTGGCGCGCCCGCGAGAGGAGTGTCCCCAACGAGTGGCTGCGCGATGTGTCTCTCATCGACGGCCTGCTGCCGCAGCTCACCGCCGCGATGGAGAACCCGCGCGACTACGGGCTGCGCATGCCGCACTCGCGCGAACAGATGCACGAGTTCATCAAGGCGCTGCTTGCCTATCGCGCGACCGCGGTGACGTCGGCGGGGGTCGAACACGCCGCGGAGCGCATCGTCGTGCAGGACGAACTCCAGATCTACTTCGAGCGCGTGGCCAGCGCGGTACGGTGACCACGATGGTCACTCTCTGCGACGGCGACCTGTTTCTGTCCAAGCAACCCGTGCTGGTGTGTCCCGCCAACGCGGTGGGTACGCTGGGTGCGGGGCTCGCGAAGGCATTCGCGCGTCGTTTCGAGAGCTGCACAGGTCCGTACCAGCGGGCCTGTGCGCGTGGGGAGGTGACACCGGCGACGCCGTTCGCTGTTGAGCACCCGACGACCACGCAGCGCGTGCTTTACGTGCCGACCAAGCACCACTGGCGTGAGCACTCGACGCTCGCGCGTGTACGCGCGTGCGCGGAGGGCATCCGGTTGTGGCTCTCGCGCGAGAACCCGAGCGGCGTGGCCGTCCCAGCGCTCGGTTGCGGGTTGGGCGGACTGGCTTGGAAAGACGTGCGTCCGCTGCTGCTCGAAGTCTTTCAGCCCTGCGTGGCGCTGGTAGAGATCTACGGCCCCCTGGAAAGCGAGTGAGTGAACGATGGCCCCGAAGATGAAGACCAAGGCCGTACTGTTGTGTGAATCCTGCGAGACGCCGATCATGCGTGCCGAGGATGGATTCATCGTCTACGGCGCAATCAGTCCGGCAGAGCCCAACGCGGAAGCCCTGGTGGGTGTCGTGTTTCCCTCGAAGGGCTCTGTGGATGTGCAGGAGTTGAGCACCACGGCGTTCTGCCGGGTCTGCTTTGCCAAGAAGCTCGGGCTGCGCGGTGGCGTGTCGCGGGCCGCGGCACCTGCGGCTGTGTCTCATGGCGTGGATGCGGACAGCGAGCCGTTGGCGCAGGGAGAGATCCCGCCCTACTCGAACGGCGAAGCTGTCGCGGGAGACGATCCAGGCTTCGAGGTGGTGGACCCGCTGCACGCCAAGACCGCTGGGCCTGCACCGACGGCCCCCTCCGGGGGTCGCGTCATCAACGTCGGTGCGGTGAAGGAGGTGGCTCCTGGCGCTCACGTCAACGCGGGAGTGGGCGTTCTCCCGAAGAACGCGGCGAACCTTCCGGTGCTGCCGGGCGCGATCGGTCCGGGGAGCATCGTGCGCGTGAACAAGAACCACCCGAACTACGACGCGCTGCGCGGGAGGGCAGCGCAGGTCGAGCGATTTCGCGAGAAGGAGCGCGATTTTGTCTTTCGTTTTTCGGGTGGTCAGCCAATGTTGGGCAACGCTGCTCAACTGGATAAAATCGGGTAGAAAGCAGCTCACCGCTCCACCGACGCTGACTTGGACACGTACGTCGAACGGCGTGCTCTACGCAGAGCACGGCGAGTGCACCTTCGAGATCGCTGCTACCGAGGAAGGGTTTCTGCTGATCGCGCACGGCGAGGCGGCGGGGATTCTGCGTGTGGACGCCGAGACAGAGCGCGAGGCCCAGACGAACGCCGCCCATCTGCTCCGGTGTTGGCCGCGATGGACCGTCACCGCAGCACCCGTGGTAGACTCCTGAGCCATGGGACTGCGGGCACACATCGGGCAACTGCGGGCGCTGATCGAAGACGTCGATCCCGAGCTCGTACGGCTGGTGTCGGAGTCCTGGCTGACGCGCGCGGAGATCGACCGGGGACTGCTCCAGTTCGAGGCGACGGAGCTGCGTGAGGCCGGGTTCTTCGACGCGATCAAGCGCATCTCGAAGACGCACGGCAAGGCCGGGAGCCCGACCAAGGGCGCTTGCCCGAAGGGGCAGAAGATGGTCTTCGGGGTGTGTCGCGAGATCGGCGCCGCAGACGACAAGCCCCCGAAGGACTTCTTCGCGGCTGCGCAGCGGATCGCCAAGGATGGCCCGGACGCGCTCGACAAGACGCCCAAGAAGCCGCCCACCCGCAAGCCGCGCAAGGGTGAGGATGACAGCCACATGCCCCCGGCGTGGCATCGAAAGCAGGCCGAGCGCTTCGCGCAGCAGGCCGACTTCCACAAGACCCAGGCGAAGCAGAAGTGGGCAGGGGACCCGCGGTCGGCGGCGCACCACGTGTTGCGGTCGATCGAGTTCGACGTACGTCGCCAGCACCACGACAACGCCGCGGGATTGAGCCCCACAGACCGGCAGAAAGCGCGACAGGCCAACGAGCCGCCGCGCCCCAACGCCTGAACCTGCCTGCCTTTTACTCTCCGTTGACAATTCCACACTATACGCTAGCCTCCCGGACGGAGGCGTGTGCTGCGCATGGACGAACGAGATGCTGCGGACTTGACAACTGTTGCAGACGTGCTGGTGGCGTTGCGACCGGCGAGTGCGGGAGCATCTGAGGTTCTGGTTCGTGACGTGCTGGCCCGGACAACGTTGCGCATGCCGCGCGTGGTGGCGCTGACCCGTCGCTACGGCGCGGAGATTGCGCAGCGTCTCGGAGTAGGCCACGTGCGCTACGAGCCGAGCCGCTACGTGCGGTACGTTGGGCCGACCCCCGCGCGGATCTACCTCGGTGTGAGCGTTCCGCGCGAACAGGTTCAGCATGTCGCCCCATAGTGCTCAGCGTAGTAGGAGGATTTGAATGGACCGCGAGAAGAAGATCGAGTCGGTGATCATCGAGGGGATGACCCTCGTCAAGCGTCACCCCGTGGGCTGGCAGACGCAGGATGGTCGCTACGAGCTGATCGAGATCCGCCGCGGCATGTGGGAGGCGCACGACACCAAGGACGCCGACGGTCGCAAGCACGTAGCTTCGGGCGGCACGCGAGCGGGGCTTGTTCAGCGGCTCAAGCACATCATCGACGGCACCTACAAGGGCGCGCTGCCCTACGTCACCGGGTGACGATGTCTCTGCCCTGGGAGCAATGGGAGACGGCCGTCGCAAGCGCGTTGTTGCTGTACCCGAACGAGAAGACCCCTACGCGGCAGGAGACCCGCGCCTGGACGCACGTTCTCACGGAGTGGAAGGCTCGCGTCGTCACGCCCGGTACGGACAGCCCGATGCGGCTGCTGCGCGAAGACCGGCCGCCTACGGATGCGACTGCGGCGGCGTGGTGGACTGTGCTGGTCGAGGCGGGTGGATCGCGGTGGGAGCCGTCGATCTACGAGATCATTCGCGGATGCCGCGGAGAGTACATCGAGACCCTCCACTGGACGAAGTCTATCGACGAGGCCGTGCGGCGGACCGAGGCGAAGTGGGATCGTCAGTGCAGTGCGTTCTTCCCTGGTGCCTTCCCCGCGACCGCCGCGGAGACGCTGCGGCGGATTGAGCGACGTCTGGAAGAGATCGTGGCGCTACGCACACACGCGGCAGCGTTGCTGCGTGACGTCCTCCCGACCGCAGAACCTGAGCTCGCACGACGTGCCGCCCAACTTTACGCGCTGGACGAGCTGGAGTTCGAGCGCGAGTTGAAATGGGTCGTTCAGCTTCGCGCGGCGGTAGAGGGCGACGCGCCGGTGCCCGAAGGTACGGCGTATGCGTACGTGGACCCGGTGCTGCGCCACGAGACGGAGCCGACTGTCGATCCATTCGACTTTGCGGGCACGTCAGCTCCAACGGCGGCTTCGACCTCGAAGCCCCAGGCCGCGGCTCCGCTGCGCGTAGTACCTGCGGTGACAGACGACCCGTTCGACTTCGAGCGTGCGGTCAGCGGTACGAAACCTTGATGCCCTTGCCCGCGCGGAGCAGGGACCTCGCGGCGCACGCGGCGGTGAACTCCTTGCGGTAGCCCTCTACGACTTCGTCGATGAGCCGTTGGATCTCCTGGAACGCCGACTCTTCGGTGGTGTGCCAGTCCGGCTTGCGGTAGCAACCGCCCTCCTCGTCCCAACGCGGCGGCAGCAGTTCGATCCGAGACGGATCTGAGGGTAGCGGCACCGCCTCCGCGATACTGATCTTGGCCTCGAAGTTCTGCCAGAGGGTGCCATGCGTGATCCAGACCTTGATGGCGCCCGGCGGCGTCACGTAGCGGAAGCCGCGTGGGCATCGGCCGTTGTTCCACTCGAAGTAGCACGTCGAGCAGATCGGCTTGAGGCCGTCAGGTGTTGCGACCGACGGGAAGAACTTCGTCGTCGGCTTGCTCTCCCTGCACGCTGCACACGTCTTCACCGCCATGGTGGTTGGACTCTACCACATCGACAGGAATAGCCAACGCCTGATTACGACGGGTTTTCTGCACCAGAATCGCGGTCCCTCGCGCGAGCGCGCGGGCGCGTGCCCGGCGTGCCTCGCGGTTCACCGGCTGGTCGATGCGAGCCGTGCGCACTTCGGCCCGCCAGCCTCCGCCCTTGCCAGCGACCTTCACGTTCTCGGATTGCTTGCTGCTCATGCTCTGTCCTCCGGCATCGACCCTAAGTCGCTGCAAACGCGCGCAACAGCGGAGGAATACTTCCGGGGTACGGCTGTCCAGTGGTGAGTGTTGACAACCCCTGCTTGGGTGGTGCGTACGGTTCGCCTTGACTGTGGCGACTTTGCTCTTAGGCTGTAGATCCCTCCGGGGCTGACCCGGTTTCGACGTGGTAGATGGTTGGTAGAGCGCGCAACGAGGAGGCTCCCGGACCTCTAAACCCGAGAGCAAACAGACAAGCGAACGACAACGCTTCCCCCGCTCAGGCACTGGCTGCCTGAACCCCGTGTGAGTAGATGAGTCGGCGGATCGACTCACGCGGGCAATAACCCGGCGACTGGCGCACCGAGGCTTCGTGTCGATGCGCGAGATGAGACGAAGCTGGTTCCGTGTTGATGCGCCTGCGCTGGTGGGCACGGAGCGAGACAAACCGACGCAGGACAGGTCGCGTAGTTGCTCTATCAACTCGACATCGCGGACTGGGGTTCGACTCCCCACAGCTCCACTAGGATTTCGTACACGCAGCGAGGTGAATCAGCGGAACGCGCGCGAGCGCGGGTGATGCAAGGGGAAACTGGACGGGAGCCCTAACAAGTTCACGATCCGGTGTCTCGGGGAGAGTCACCCCGAGGGGCGGCAGGTTCAAAAGTTCAAACCAGAATCGGCCTTGCGCAGCCTGCCTGACGTTGGTGCATCTCGCTGTGTGTACGAAGTTCACGACGGTCGCGCTCGCAGCTCGACACCCACACGCCGAAGTTCCACGGGTCTTCCTTCGGCGTGTGTAGATGCGAAAGATCCGTGTGATGCGGCGTGGAGCAGTGGTTAGCTCGCAAGGCTCATAACCTTGAGGTCGTTGGTTCAAATCCAACCGCTCGCAACCAACTAGACAACTTGATCACAGCCTACTACGAACGGTACCTCGCGCCCGAGGTAACGGAGTTGACGGCTTCCGCTTGGACCTGCTACGGGGGGTGAACCGTTCTTACGAACGGCAACCCCTTGGAGAGGTTCCCAATGGAAATGCTCATTCCGGCTGTGTTCGTGGCGTTGATCGTGGTGGTCGGCGTCGTGGCGCATCTGCGCAGCCGCAAGCGCGCGCTCGCCGAGCTGCAAGAGATCACCGCCGTACAAGAGCGCAGTACGGAAGTCCTCAGCGCCGCGGCGGGCCCGGACTCGGTTCCGCCTTCGAGCGACGAGCGCCGCAACCAGACAGCCCGCGAGCAACGCGAGTTGCTGATCCGCGAGCGCGAGGAGCAGTGCCTGTGTCGCTACTGCGACGAGCGCGCGGTGAAGCAGTACCCGGCGTTCGAGCCGGTACGGCCGTGGCTCGACTCGTTGCTGCGGTACTTCAACGCGACCCCGAACACGCGATGGACGATCAAGCTCGAACGCGGCATCGACGTGAAACCGTCGCTCTGTGACAAACACCACCAGTGGCAGCTCGGCTACTTCGAGGAGATGATCGCGCAGGAGCGCGCGAAGAACTCGAAGTTCGCGGCCGATCAGCGTCTGTTGATGTACGAGTTCGAGCGCTACGGAAGTGACGAGCGCGCCCTCGACGAGATGCAAAGCATCCGGCGCGGCAACAACCGCAAGCGCGCGTCCGCACCGAAGCCCGATGCGCAGGTCATCAGCCTCCCGAACCGCAAGCGCGCCGAGAACGGCTGACCTTGCTATCCTAGTCGGGCATGTTCGCACCGCCGCCGTACAGCTCCGCCGCTACGAACACGAACTACAGCCCCGCCGCCGCGACCTCGATCACCGTGGTCGTGATCTCTTCGACGGCCGCCGCGACGTCGAACTACTGGCCGGACCCCGCCAACGAGCCGCACTGGCCTGACTTCGAGCACGCGTCAGAGCGAGCGAAGAGGCACGTCCAAGGACTGCCAGCTCGCGCGCGAATGGCCGCGCCGCTGCCACGTTCGACACGGTCTCCGGTGCCGCGGCGGAGCGCCTCTACGCGCCTGCATCGCGTGCAGCACCGGGCGGCTTGACTATCGCTGATCTGGCGCTAGAAGCGTTGCGCTATGAGCGCCCGCGTCGATCGGCTGAAGGTGTACTACCCGCACGGGGGACTGCACCTGCTGTTGTACTGGTACACCAACCATGAACGCGGACACGTCATCGTGGCGCGCAACGAGGCCGCGCTACGCGCGGCGTTCGACGCCGTCTTGCGCAAAGAGCCCTTCGCTGAGGTCAAGGGCTGCTGGCGCGTGGAGATCGTGGCGCCGTCGGAGTCGATGCACGCGGACTACGCCGCGGACTGTTACAAGAAAGCGGTGGAGGGATTCTGGTCGCACATCGGGTACCACATCGAGCGGTACGTGGAGAAGCGCGGCACGCTCCCTCCTGGGCTGGCGCGCTGCGCGAACTACGCGCCGACGCTCGACCTGTCCGACGAGGAAGACCAAGAGTACGCCGCCGAGTGCGCCGCCAAGCACCGCTACTGCGCGAACTGCCACGACGGGGTGGTGCCTGTTGGGATGACGATGGAGGAGTGCTACGAGCGCAAGCACGCGCACTTCGAGCGCTTACTGGAACGGGTGCACGCGGTGGCGCGCGGACCGCACCGCGCCTCACGCCCAGATCCGGCGCGGGAGAGCTACGCCACGCCTGCCCGTGACGGTGAGCCTCTCGGCAGGGTCATCGCCGACCACGGACCTCACTCTTCGGGAACGTACGTGGAGCTGGCGCGCGAGGCGGACGACACCCATCGGCCGTGGTCGCGCGGGACCCTGTTCTACTTCCGCGACGCCGTGCCGCTCGACGCAACCCCCTATCAACGGGCCGCGGCAAATGCCGAAGCGGTGATCCGTGCGGAGCGGGAGGCGTGTCGAAAGCGCGAGGCGCACGAACGCGAGAAGTACGAGCGCGCCGAGCTCGGGCTCATCGAC
>FKKE01000937.1_pt2 | contig 22152 bp, 22 predicted proteins | sample 1106331 | NCBI WGS metagenome assembly FKKE01 (sample SAMEA3931202, study PRJEB13176) | freshwater metagenome | biome: Drinking water system; feature: drinking water; material: freshwater | place: China | collected 2013-02-06
CCATGCTGTTCTTGCCGATTTCGAGAATGCAGGGCGTGTAGAGTTGGAGATAGGTCGGGCCGATTTCCCGGGCGATGTGCACCGCATTGCGGATGACCTTCTCGACCAGCGAGGGCTTGCTGACCGTGCAATTCACGACGTAGTGGCAGCCGGACTCGCGGGCGATCTCGGGCAAGCGCACCTTGTCGAATAGTTTACCGACCGGCGCCATCTTGGCGACGAAGCCCTTCTGCATCAAACCGCTCTCCTGACCGCCGGTATTGGCGTAGAGCTCGTTGTCGAAGCAGATGGTCGTAAATTTCTCCTGGCGGAACCAGGCTTGGAGCGTCATGTCGAGGCCGATGTCGACGGTTGCGCCGTCACCGGCGAGCACGACGACGTCCTTCACGCGGCCGGGGAACCGGACGCTCAGGGCCCGCTTCAAACCGGACGCGATCGCGTTCTGGTTGCCGAACAGCGAGTGGATGTTGTGCACCGCGACCATCGGGAACACGAGGCTGGTGCAGCCGGTGGAGCCGACCATGACCGTGTCTTCCGGATTGGGGAGCGAGGCCAGGATGTAGCGGAAGGCCATCGACTCCGGGCAGCCGGCGCAGAGCGAGTGTTGCTCGATCAATTCCTTGGACGACCCGATGTCTTTCCAGCCCCGATCTTCCTTGCCGTAGGTTGCGCTCTTGACGAGGTCCTGATAGTCCGACGGCATGATGTCGTACAGGGCTTCGGAGATTTGAATACGTTCTTTGCTCATGTGGCCTCCTCAAGTTCGCTCGCCAGAGCGAACGGGTTCGTCGTCAATGCAGATCAGCTTCCGCGACCGGCCAGGGAGAAGGTCTTCATCCCGAGGGCCGTCTTGATTTCCGAGACGATGATTTCCGGCGGCATCGTCATGCCTCCGCAGACGTGCGGGCCGGCGTGAACACGATGGGGATTCGGGATCGTGGCCCGAATTTCCTTGGCCAGCCAGCCGGTCACGTTGAACTCCGGCACGAAGATGTGCTTCGCGTTCTTGGTGGCTTCGCGAATTTCTTCTTCCGGCCAAGGCCGCAGCGTCTTGATCTTGACCAAGCCGCAGCGTACGCCCTCGTCCTCCAACAGGCGGATGGCTTCACGCCCTTGCGACACGGCGGTGCCTGAGGCCACGATGACAATTTCCTGATCAATGTTTTCCGTGTCGATCAGGCCGTTCAGCCAGTGGATCGAATGTTTGCGGGAGCGTTCGATCGCGGCCCAGATTTCCTGCTGCCAGCTTGCGTGCGTCGCGTAGCTGATGTAGTTGCTCTTCATGACGAACGGATCACGCATCATGCGGACCGGCGGACATTCCATGTCCATGCAGGGGACCGGCGAGCGATAGGGATCGTAGGGCGGCAGGCACATGTCGGTCGGCGTGAGATTCACGACGTCCTTCGTGTGCGTGACGAAGAAGCCGTCGCAACAGAGCGCGAGCGGCAAGTGCACATCCGGCTCTTCCGAGACCATGTAGCCTTTGAGAATCCAATCGAAGAAGTCCTGCGCGGTTTCCGCGTGCCACACCAGCATGCCTGTGTTCAGCAGATAGGCGATCTCCAACGTGTCCGGCTGAATCGACAGCGGCGAATTGATGCCGCGGCAGGTCACGATCATCTGGATCGGGAGTCTGGCGCCGGCCCACATCGGGAAGTTTTCCATCGCGCGCATCGTGCCGGGGCCGGCCGTCGTCGTAAACACGCGGGCGCCACCGAAGGCCGCGCCTGCGCATTGCGACATGACGGCAAATTCGCTCTCGCCGCGGAAGTAATCGCCGATATAGCCCTCGGCGAACAATTCGCCGATCAACGCCGCCGCTTCGCTCTGCGGGGTGATCGGATAGGCGATCATGACGTCGCAGCTGGCACGACGAACGGCTTCTTTGATCACCTCGGAGCCTGTGAAGAAGGACGGGGTCCGTGGTGCCTCATGGAGCATCTTCCACGGATCGGTAAATGTTTGGCCCTTCTTGTTCTGTGTGCCGATGACTGACTTCGTTTCTGCCATGGTTCCAGCCTCCTTATCGCCTCATGATGCCCAACGGATCAGCTAGAGGCGCCGTTCTTGGCTGTTGCCAGCCGTGGTTGGACCGTCCCTTTCAAACGTTTCACGGTGTCGGCGAGCCGCATGATCTTGTCGACCGACGCGTCGCGGAAAGACAGCATCGCGTCCTCGTGGCCGGCCTGCGCGCACATTGCGATCGTGTAACAGTTCGTGCCGCCGCGAATGATCTTGAGCGACAGATTCGCTTGGTGACAGTGCACGCCGATGAACATGCAGCAATCAATTTTGTTGTGCCAGATCGTCAGATTCGGATGGTTCGGGTTGATTTCGACTTCGGGGTTGATCTTCGGATATTTGGGGCGGTAGTCCGGCATCGGAATGAGCATCGGCTTCTGGCCGGGCTGTACGCACTCTTTGAGCGTGTTGAACAAGTGCCTGATGGCCGCGGCCTTTTTCGCCGCTTTCTCGTTCCAGGCCCAGAGGACGAGAGGGCCAGGGAAGAGCGTTGGGACTTTCGCCATCAGAAACTGCTTGGCGGCTTCTTCGTAGGCTTGTTCTTCTGGAACGATCACACCGTTGATGTGTGCCTGTCCAGGGTTCGGCAAGCAAATACCCATGCTCGCCGCGGCTGGCGGAAGAAAATGTTCGGGACCAGGAAGCACACGATACTGGCTCATCAGAAATCTCTCCGCGCTACGGGGTTAAAGTATAGATTTTTCTATGATCTCGGCCTCTCTCACTCTAAGCTTTTTCACGATCTCCTGCAACCTCGCAGAAGGCCCACCGTGGGGAAATTTCGGGCCATCGAAGCCGAAGGGTTTAGGCCTTTCGTCCTAAGGGGACAAGCCCGGATTGCGTCGCACAACTCCTTGCAATGTTGGGCATTATAGGTGTGGCTGTTTCACGGGGTCAACCCCTACGGAAGGAAGAATTCGGCTCAGCGACTGATCGGGGCCTGCTGCAAAAACCCTTGCAAGACAAGCGCTTCCAGAGGCGAACCCCTATGGCAGTTGTTCGCAAGCGAGGGCTGATCCCAGGACACAGGCTCGCTCGAAATCGTCCTTTGCCAACCTGCCTTGGAGGTGGTTCACGTAGATCTTGGCTCTGCTTAAGAGGGCGTTGGTATTGGTTGGATCGACGCGAATGACGGTCGATAAGTCTTCAAGGGCCTGTTCGCTACGGTTCAGCTTCAGCAGGATTTGGCTACGAAGCAGATAGGCCTCTTTCTGATAGGGGATCCAGCTCTCCGGCGTTTCCGCCGCAAGCAGTTTTTTCAGTGTTGCCAGTGCCTGAGAGAGGTGGTTTCCATCGGCCTGTCTTCGAGCCAGTGTCGTATAGGCCACGATCAATCTCTGGCGCGCCAGATCGAATAGTGGATCGAGCGCCAGTGCTTGTTCGTACGACGTAGCAGCCCCTTCCATCTCTTTGAGCCAGGTCTGTACGTCGCCTTTCCCAACCCATGCCCAGGGGTTTCTTCCGTCGAGTTGCACGGCGCGGTCAAAATCCAGGCGAGCTCTTTCAATGTGGTCGGCGTATTCCTCCCGTGCAGCCCGCTGCGAAAAAGCCAGTGAGACCAGCCGCAGATAGGTTTGCCCACGGACGATCAACGGCTCACTATAACGATCATCAAGAGCAGCAGCCTCGGACGCCAACTGGAGTTTCTCAAGCAAGTTCTGGGAATGGAGCGCGGAAGTCATCAGAGTCCTAGCCCGATGGGCCGGCTCGTTTTTCCCATTCGATTCGATCGACAGCATCCGAACACCGGGCGGCTGGTGCTGGAGTTCCTTGAGTTGCGCCTTGAGCTGGTGGTTCTCCTGTTGGAGTTGGCGGAAATGCTCGGTCAGCCGGGCTTCACTCTGCATCCGGCGGATGGCGTCGGCAAGGTTGTTCATGTCGACGGTGGCTCTGATTCGAACGTAGAAAACCGGCCGATCATTCTCGAACGTTCGCCGTGATTCGAGGATTTCCGTTTCGGTGATCGCCGCTGCGACGGTGCGGATCTCGAGTGCACTGGTTTGAACCGTTCGGCCGTTCGACTCCTTCTCAATATCGTGGAAAGTCGCTTCTAAATACACCCCTGCTTCCTCGACGGCCTTTCGCTGAGCACGTTGCAATACCTTCTCCTCTGCTTTGCTCAAGGTATCGCCATCAGCCATAGCGTACTGGGCTTCGGCCACGACCACCTTACTGGAGGAAGCGTAGCTGGCCTGTGAGAAGCTAAGGAGGGTGAGGCAGCCCAATAGGACGAGCCGTTGAGAGAGGCGCATGCCATAAACTATACCGCTCGATTGCCGACTGGGCAATGCAACGAAAAGAGGGGGAAGGTGTGAAAATGGCGTCTATTGCCGATTTACCGGGGAAACCAGAGGAATCGAGGTAGAGGAGGCTATGGATTCTTGGGAAACACCTGGGTAAAGGGATGGACCTCGACCCGCTCGAACACGCCATGAACGGTATAGGGGTCAGTCTCGGCGAACCGCCGGGCCTCATCGAGAGAATCTGCCTCGATGACGATCAGGCTACCTGTCTTATCGGTCAAGGGACCGGCAAGAACCACTCGTCCTGCCTGATCTAACGGCTCCATGTTGGCAAGATGGGCCGGGCGATGGATGAGCCGTTTTGCCTGCCCGTCCGGGCCGTCGAACCCGATGATCACAAATTTCATATTCGCCTTGAGGGATAAGGGAGTTACACCGCCGTCACAATGGGCATCGGTCCCTGTAGCCTGAGGTGGTTTCGTGCCACCACTTGATCTCTTGTTCGCCGAGTTTCCAGCACAAGAAGACGACGCGACCGTCCCGGAGGTGAGGAAAGTCGCAGAGGCCCATATCCAAGTCTTTGACGAGGACCCCCATGTCATGGATAGCCTGGACGTTGGTGCTGACCTGCTGCAAGCTCGAAATATAGAGGGGGCCCAAGGCGCTCCCTCCGCCGTACTGAGCCTGTGCGCTTGCCTTCTTGATGTCCTCCTTTGTCCGCACCAAGGTCGCCTTGGCCTGCTTGACCGAATGCAGATGTGAATTGAGCCGGGGGATCAGGCGATTCGCCTCCGCGAGAGTGAAGAGTCGATCGTGCTGTTCCGGTTCGTCGTCACGCGCCATGTGGAAGCCCTCTCTGAAGCCTCATCTAGCACAGAGCTGTTTCGAGCCGCAACCGGACCACAGGATTGGGGTGGCCTAGTTCAAGCCCTCAGACTTATGAGCCGAGCGGAGAAGACTAGGGTCTAAGGTCTGGGACTATGAGATAGTGGTACAAAGGACCTTCTATATTGACAACCTCGAGCACGCAGGGTATTCTAAGGTCAACATTTCAGTACGAGTCGAAGGACTCTCCGCTCACAAGGCTTCCGGGGCACGTCTCGATACAATCTACAAGTGGGAACGGGGAACGAGAGACGCATCGGTTATTGATGAGTGCCCGCTTGCATGTCGAGCAACCGAACGTGAAACCAATCAGCCCTTCACACGACATCCTCTCGAACTAGACATACTGCACAATCGTCAAAATCAGGTCTGTATTGAGTCGCGCGCACGTCATTTTACGGTCGATCACAATCAGGAAGTAGTGACCATCATGCTGGGAGCTTGAGAGGATGTCTATGGCACAAACCAAGGGAGAAGTTATGCACCTGGCCGAGTTGAAGCAGAAAACCATCGCCGATCTGAATGATGTGGCGCGGGATCTAAAGATCGAAGGAGCGGCCAACCTCCGTAAACAGGAGCTGATCTTCGCGATCCTCCAGGCGCAGACGGAAAAGAACGGCGTGGTTTTCGGCGAGGGGGTGCTGGAAACGCTGCCCGACGGTTTCGGATTCTTGAGGGCACCAGATTCAAACTACCTTCCCGGGCCGGACGACATCTACATCTCCCCATCCCAAATCCGACGGTTCAATCTGCGCACCGGTGACATCGTGTCCGGCCAGATCAGACCGCCCAAGGAGAGCGAGCGCTACTTCGCTCTGCTCAAGGTGGAAAAGGTCAATTTTGAAGACCCTGAAGTCGCGCGGGACAAGATCCTGTTCGACAACCTGACGCCGCTCTATCCGGAAGAACGTATTCAATTGGAGTTTGACCGGGAAGAGTACTGCACTCGGGTGATGGATCTCACGACCCCGATCGGCAAAGGCCAGCGCGGCTTGATCGTCGCGGCTCCACGGACCGGGAAAACGATGCTGTTGCAGGCCATCGCTCGCGCCATTCTGAAGAACCACAAGGAAGTGACGTTGATCGTGCTGCTGATCGATGAACGGCCAGAAGAAGTTACGGATTGGCAGCGGCAGGTCAAGGCCGAGGTGATCAGCTCGACGTTCGATGAGCCGGCCCAGCGCCATGCGCAAGTCGCCGAAATGGTTCTGGAGAAAGCCAAGCGCCTCGTTGAGCATAAGAAGGATGTGGTGATTCTCTTGGACAGCATCACCCGTTTGGCCCGCGCGTACAACACTATTGCGCCGCCGAGCGGCAAGGTCCTGTCCGGCGGTCTCGATTCCAACGCCTTGCAGCGACCCAAACGGTTCTTCGGGGCAGCCCGCAATATCGAGAACGGAGGGAGCTTGACCATCATGGCGACCGCCTTGGTCGATACGGGCAGCCGCATGGACGACGTGATCTTTGAAGAATTCAAGGGGACTGGCAACATGGAAGTCCATCTAGATCGTCGCCTGGCCGACAAGCGCATCTTCCCGGCCATCGATATCAGCCAGTCCGGCACGAGAAAAGAAGAGCTCTTGGTTGACAAGGACCGGCTCAACAAGATGTGGATCCTGCGCAAGGTACTCAGCCCGTTGGGGACCATGGAAGCCATGGAGTTCCTGATGGACAAGGTGCAGGGAACCAAGACCAATCAGGAATTTCTACAGTCGATGAACCGCTAGAACCGACTTGTATCCGGATGCCCGGACAGGGTACATTGTCGAGCCTTCGAATAGGCGAAGGCGTTACGGGATGTTGCAGGAGTCAGGAACCATGAAGAAGGGTATTCATCCGCTCTATCGGGAGGCCACGGTGCATTGCGCGTGTGGCAACCGGTACAAAACCAGATCGACCGTCGGAGACATCAACGTCGATATCTGCTCGAACTGCCATCCCTTCTTCACAGGGACGCAAAAGATCGTCGATACCGAAGGGCGTGTCGAACGGTTCAAGAAGAAGTACGCGAAGAAGGGCAAGTAGCAGGCCTGACGCACATAGAAGAGACCCTGCTTCGCTGAGGGGCAGGGTCTCTTCTTTTTTTGTCTTCAAGATGAGTTTCGAGACCCTCTTCGGAAGAGTAGGATGACGATGGACGCAACACTGCTGAAAAAGTGGGAGTCGGCGGCAAACCGCTTCGACGAGCTGACCGCCCAGCTCATGGACCCGTCTGTCATCAGCCAGCCGGCGGTCTTGGTGAAACTGACGAAAGAACGGAACGAGATTGAGGCGGTCGCCCAGCTCTTTCATCGGTATCAGGACGTGCTCAAGCAAATGGAGGAAACGGCGCATCTGTCGGCGGACTCCGCCGCCGGGGAAGACTTGCGTTCGATGGCGGCGGAAGAACACGCCAGGCTCGAATCAGAACGCTGTGTGCTAGAGTCCCAGGTCCAGGAGCACTTGACCCCGAAGGATCCGCGCGACGAGAAGAGCCTCTTCCTCGAGATCAGGGCCGGTGCCGGAGGGGACGAAGCCGCCCTATTCGCCGGCGACCTATTTCGGATGTACGTAAAATTTGCCGAGCGGCACGGGTTGAAGGTGGAAATCGTCGAAGCGTCGGAAACCGGCAAGGGAGGGTTTAAGCAGATTGTCGCGCTGATCGAAGGCAAAGGCGGGTACGGCCTGTTCAAGTACGAGAGCGGTGTCCATCGGGTGCAGCGTGTCCCCGTCACGGAAGCGGCCGGGCGCATCCATACTTCCACGGTGACCGTGGCGGTCATGCCCGAAGTCGATGAGGTCGACGTGCAGATCGACCCGAAGGATTTGCGGATCGATACCTTCTGCTCTTCCGGCGCCGGCGGCCAGAGCGTGAACACAACGTATTCCGCCGTCCGCATTACGCACCTTCCCACGGGAGTCGTCGTGTCCTGCCAGGATGAGCGGTCCCAGCTCAAGAATCGGACCAAGGCGATGCGCACACTCCGCGCGAGGATTGTCGAAGCCGAGCGGGAAAAGCAGGAGGCGGAGATTGCGCAAAGCCGCAAGGCGCAAGTCGGAACCGGGGATCGAAGCGAGAAGATCCGGACGTATAACTTTCCGCAGAATCGCGTGACGGACCATCGGGTTGGGCTCACGCTGCATAAGCTGGAGCATGTGCTGGCGGGCGATCTTGACGAGATGGTCGAGGCCCTTCGCGCTCAGCGGGACCATGCGGCTGTTGCGGAGGCGTCATGACGACTTCCGCTCCTCTCCGGAACGAGGCTGCAATTGCCACCGTCATTGCCGACGTGAGGCGACGGTTGCGACAGGCGGGAATCGAGTCTGCCGATCAAGAAGCGGTCTGGCTCGTCGAGCATGCGGTGGGCCTGTCCGCCCTTCAGCAGATGGTCGAACGGGATCGCGTGCTGACAGGGGCTGAGCAGGCGGCTCTCGACAGGTTTGTGGTTGAACGAAGTCAGCGGATGCCGCTCCAATATCTTTTGGGGTCGGAGGAGTTTTGCGGCCTGCAGTTCGTTGTGACGCCCTCTGTTCTCATCCCGCGACCGGAAACGGAACTGTTGGTAACTGAATCGTTGAAGAGACTTGCAGGCTGGCGGCGACCCGTCATCGTGGAGGTCGGCACGGGATCAGGCTGTGTCGCCGTTACTCTCGCTCGGGCCTTGCCTCAAGCGAGAATCCTGGCGGGCGACGTCTCGGCTGCAGCGCTTGCAACAGCGAAGCAGAACGGGGTTCGGCACGGGGTCGAGGACAGGATTGCCTGGTTACAGGGCGATCTGCTTGCGCCGCTTGCCGGCCATGGACTGGAAGGGCAAGTCGACGCAATCATCTCGAATCCGCCTTACATCGCGGAGTGGGAATGGTCTGGGCTTCAACCTGAAGTGCGTCTGTACGAGCCCCGGACGGCTCTCGTAGCTGGTCCCCGCGGGACGGAGTTGCACGAACGATTGCTCGTCGAGGCGGTTCCGTATTTGAAGCCGGGCGGATCATTGGTGATGGAAGTCGGACATACACAAGGCGAGACCTTGCGCGAACTGGTGGGCACGATGCCGGGTTACCGGCAGGCGGAAATCTTGCCCGACCGCGCCGGAATCGGCAGAGTACTTGTCGCCGAACGGGTTGGGTAACGTCGATGGATAAAATCGTCATCTCAGGTGGGGTTCCCCTCCGCGGCGCTGTGCGGATCAGCGGAGCGAAGAATTCCGCCCTGCCGATTCTTGCGTCCACCATCCTCGGGGGCGAGCGGTGCGTCATCAGCAATGTCCCTCGGGTGGTCGATGTTATCACGATGGGGAAACTCCTGGGTATTCTTGGCGCGAAGGTGGAGTTCGAAGACGATCGCGCGGTGATTCAAGCCGCCGTCATCAATGCCACGCAGGCTCCGTACGAGTTAGTGAAGACCATGCGCGCGTCGGTGCTGGTATTGGGACCGTTGGTGGCCCGATGGGGCGAAGCGACCGTGTCCTTGCCGGGCGGCTGCGCGATCGGTTCGCGGCCGGTCAATCTGCACTTAGCGGGACTTGCCAAGCTCGGCGCGGAGGTTTCGATCGAACACGGATATATCAAGGCGAAGGCCAAACGGCTGACCGGTGCCCGAATCTATTGCGACACTCCGACCGTCACCGGGACGGAAAATCTCATGATGGCCGCCTCGCTGGCGCAAGGGACCACCGTCATTGAGAACGCCGCGAAAGAACCGGAGATCGTCGATCTGGCAGATTTTCTTGTGAAGCGGGGAGCGAGGATTGCTGGGGCGGGAACCGACGTCATTACGATCGAAGGCGTACGGGAGCTTCGGGGTAGCGATCACGAGGTCATTCCGGATCGCATTGAAGCCGGCACGTTTTTGGTCGCCGGGGCGATTACGAAGGGCGCAGTGGTCGTGGAACGTTGCCGGCCGGAACATTTGGACCCGGTGATCACGAAACTTCAGGAAGCCGGGGCCGAAATCCAGGTGGAGAAAGAACGGATATCGCTCGACGCGACCCGTGGGAATCGGTTGAAGGGAGTCGATGTGAGGACCTTGCCCTATCCGGGGTTTCCCACCGACATGCAGGCACAGATGGCGGCTCTGATGGCAGTTGCGGGCGGCACGAGTGTCGTGACCGAAACCGTTTTTGAAAGTCGATTCATGCATGTGGAGGAATTGCGGAGAATGGGCGCGGATATCCGGGTCGAGGGGAACCGTTTGGTGATTACAGGGCGGGAACGGCTGACCGGCGCGCCGGTCATGGCTTCGGACTTGCGCGCCAGCGCCGGGCTGATTCTGGCCGGTTTGGCGGCGGAAGGGGAGACCGAAGTATTACGCATATATCATCTGGATCGCGGGTATGAACGTCTTGAGGAAAAGCTGCGCAACGTGGGTGCAGTGATCGACCGACGGAAGGCCTGATCGATGCTGACCATCGCCCTCTGCAAGGGAAAACTCATCGAGCCGACACTTGAGCTGTTCGCCAAGGTCGGATATCCCGTCACTCCTGTTATGAACAACGGCCGGCGGTTGGTCTTCCCGTTCCCTGAGATCGGGATGACATTTCTTATCGTCCGTCCGGCCGATGTGCCGACGTACGTGGAGTATGGTTCTGCCGACGTGGGGATCGTCGGCAAAGATGTGCTGCTGGAGCAGGACTGCGATGTGTACGAGCCATTGGATTTAGGGTTCGGAGCGTGTAGAATTGCGGTCGCTGCGCTCCGTGGACAGACCTCTCGCGACCGGCTCTCTTCCAAAATCCGGGTTGCGACCAAGTACCCCAAAATCACCGAGCGCTACTTCAACCAGCGCGGCGTGCCGGTAGAGATCATCAAGCTGTACGGCTCGATCGAGCTGGCCCCGATCGTCGGTCTGGCGGATCGCATCGTCGATCTGGTGGAGACCGGGAACACGCTCAAGGCGCACGACCTCGTCGAAGTGGAATGCATCGCCGCGTCAACGGCGCGGTTGATCGTCAACCGAGCCAGCCTGAAACTGAAGCACGCGGCGGTGACGGAACTCATCAAGAAACTCCGGGCCTGCGGGGCCGCTTCGAACGCAACCCGCAGAGGGGCGAAGACGCAAAGATGAAGATCGTACTGTCGACCGATCGAGCTTTCGGCCCCACCCTGAAGAAGGTGGCGCTTCGTGCGCGTACGCAAGGCGCCGCCGTGGAAAAGACGGTCAGATCGCTTCTTCAGGCGGTCGAACGCGGTGGAGACAAAGCCGTCCTCCGGTATACCAGACAGTTCGATAAGGTGACGTTGAAGCCGGCGGATCTCAAAGTGACGGGAGAAGAGATCAAGGAAGCCTACCATCACATCCGAAAAGACGAAGGTGATGCGCTGCGATTCGCCGCACAACGGATCGCGGCGTTCCATGAGCGCCAACGGTCCAAGACCTGGATGTACCAGGATGGAGCCGCGACGCTGGGCCAGGTCGTGTCCCCGATCGATGCGGTCGGCGTTTACGTTCCGGGTGGGAAAGCCGTGTATCCTTCGACAGTGTTGATGAGTGCGATTCCCGCGAAGGTCGCCGGGGTTCAGCGGATCGTCATGTGCACGCCTCCCCAGAAGGGCGGCATCAATCCCTATCTGCTGGTGGCGGCAGACATCGCCGGCGTGACCGAAATCTACCGCGTCGGTGGTGTGCAAGCGATCGGTGCCATGGCGTATGGTACGAAGACGATACCCAAAGTCGACAAGATCGTGGGTCCCGGGAATATCTATGTCGCGACGGCCAAACGGATGCTGTACGGGACGGTCGGCATCGACATGGTCGCGGGCCCCAGCGAGTTGCTCGTGGTGGCTGACGACCGGGCGAATTCGGCCCATGTGGCTGCGGACCTCCTGTGCGAGGCGGAACATGACGAAGATGCGCAAGTCTGGCTGGTGACGACCTCCGCTTCGTTGGCCAAGGAAGTCGTCCGATCGGTGGGGAGCCAATTGAAGGGATTAGAGAGGGAAAAGATCGCCACGAAGTCGATTGCCCGCCATTCGGTCGCCTTCGTGGTGACGACATTGGAGGAGGCGATTGACGTCGCCAACGAAATTGCGGCGGAACACCTGACGCTGTCCGTCGACGAACCGTTCGATTACCTCGAAAAAATCCGGCATGCCGGCGCGCTCTTTCTCGGCCGCTATACCCCGCCGTCCGTTGCAGACTACGTCGCGGGGCCGAACCACGTATTGCCGACAGGCGCAACCGCCCGATTCTTCTCCGCGCTGTCGATCCACGACTACACCAAGGTCAGCAATATCGTGCATTACACGAAGGAGGAACTGAACAAAGTGAAAGACCATCTCATCCGTCTTGCCCACATCGAGGGGTTCGACGCCCACGCGAAGTCGGCCCAAAGCAGGTTCTCATGAAGAAAAACGGCGCGGCTCCACGGCAGGCATCGCTCCACCGTGCGACGAAGGAAACCGATATCCGGGTCGAATGGACCCTCGACGGATCGGGCCAAAGCAAGATCGACACAGGCATCCGGTTTTTCGACCACATGCTGGAATTGCTCGGCAAACATGGGTTCTTCGATCTGACCGTCCAGGCCAAGGGCGACATCGACATCGACGAGCACCACACGGTCGAAGACGTCGGGATCGTGATGGGGAAGGCCCTGCATCAGGCGCTGGGAGAGAAGGCGGGGATCAAGCGGTTCGGGTTTGCCTCGGCGCCGCTCGATGAAACGCTGGCTCAGGTGACGGTGGATTTGAGCGGACGGCCCTTTCTCGTCTACAACGTGGCGTTGCCTGACCGGAAGATCAAGTCTTTCGACCTTGGGCTCTTCGAAGATTTCTTCCAAGCTTTTGTGACCCACGGGGGGCTCAACTTGCACGTGAACCTCATATACGGCCGCAACCCGCACCACATCATGGAAGCGATCTTCAAGGCGACGGCGAAGGCGCTGGATCAGGCGACAATGATCGAGGAACGGCTAGCTGGAAAGGTGCTCTCGACGAAGGGGATGTTGTAGCTCACGGTCGAGCGGCCGATCGATGCTTCCCGCGTTGGTTGTGTGAGAGAATAGGCAAGCCAGCTTTCTTGAGGGAGCTGGCTTTCTTGCTTCTAAGCTGTCGGTTCGCCCAAGACAACCTTCGTGGTCTTGAAGTGCAGCTTAGCCACGGTGCCCAGCCGCTCCCGCCCGTGCTTTTTCACAATCATTTTCCCGGCCAGTTCGACCGCCGGGGAGGCGCCTTTCGGCAGCGTGGTGCCGATTTCCTCTGAGAGGCGCTTGAGCCGGATGAGGAATTCGGCCCGCGCGACGATCGAAGCCGCAGCGACCGCCAGATCCGATTCCGCCTTTGTACGCTGTTCCAAGACGATCTTCCGCCCCTTCTCTTGAAGGGCATTCAGTATTAACCGTTCATCTCCGAACTGGTCTGAAATCGCCCGTTCACATGAGACGCCGCGCTCCAGAAGATTCTCCAGCGCTTTGGCGTGCCCCCATGCTAGCAGGCGATTCAAATTCTTTATCTTGGCATAGAGTTCGTTGTACTTCTGCGGTCCGATGGCGATCACACTGTGCGGGCAAATTGTTTTAATGTCGGGCGCCATTTCCAGAATGCGGCCGTCGGAAATCTTCTTGCTGTCCCGGACTTCCATCAGTGCCAACTCGCCTTGAGTGACATCGTCCACGAAGACGGCGGCGATCACGAGGGGCCCGAAGTAGTCGCCCTTACCGGATTCGTCGATCCCGATACGTTCGATGGCGTGGGGCATCAGCGGCGGCGGGCCTTAGTGGAAATTCTTATGATCGGCGCGGTAATCTAACAGAGCCCCGGGAGACGGTCAATTGACGTTGCGACAGTGTGCTGAGGACCAGGAGACGGAGGATGCCATGCGTTCATTACACGTGAAAGGGCCGGCGAGATTCATAGTAGGGGTTGCCTCCGTTGTGCTGGCGTTATCGAGCGGGTGCGAAACCAACCCCTATACCGGGCGTTCTCAATTGTTGATGACGTCCGTGGCTGAAGAAATGGAGATGGGGGCTCAGGCCTATGATCAGGTCAAGAGCGATCCCAAGATGAAGGCGTCTCAAGACCCTCGCGAAATCGAACCGGTCAAACGGATCGCGGCCCGCATCGTCGAAGCGGCAAAGCGGTCGAAGTATGGAGAGATGGCCAAGCAGTTCCAGTGGGAAGTGACGGTGATCAAAGACGACAAAACTGCGAATGCCTTCGCCCTGCCCGGAGGGAAGATGGCCGTGTATACCGGCATATTCCCCGTGGCGAAAACAGAGGCTGGGCTTGCCGCGGTGATGGGCCACGAAGTCGTCCATGCGCTGGCCCGACATGGTGCCGAACGCATGAGTCAGGGACAGTTGGCAAACGCCGGATTGCAGGTCGCCGGTGCGGCGGTCGGCGTCGCTGGCGGCGGAGGGTTGCTGTCTCAAGCCACGATGACGGCACTCGGAGTCGGAACGCAGGTCGGAGTCCTGCTTCCGTTCAGCCGAAAACACGAATCGGAGGCCGACTATATCGGGATCTTGTTGGCTGCGGATGCGGGCTACGATCCTCGCGAGTCAGTCGCGCTATGGGAACGGATGGGCCAGATGTCCGGAGGAGCGGGGCCTTCGGAGTTCATGTCTACTCATCCGAGCCATGGCACACGCATCGAGCAACTAAAGAAATGGATGCCAGAAGCGATGAGTATCTATCAGACCCGGCAACCTGTACCGGCAGCAGATCTGCCCCCGGTCGGCCGATAGACACATTGGCGCATAAGCCCTAGAAGTCCTCGCCCGTATCTTCCGGTCGATGTTGTCCCGCTAGTATCTTTCTATAAGCTCTTGAAATAACAGGAGGTAGTGTGCCCTCGACTGGCGTTTCCGCTCTTTCGTAGGGCTGGTGCCGAAATCATTCTGTGAGATGATGGCGGGACAGTCCGGCCCGAAAGGAGGCTACGGTCATGATTGCCAGATATGGACCCCGCGTGGCAGTTTCCTGTGGTGTTGTAATGGCAGGGACCCAATCGTTCAGCGAGGGGCGAGTGTTGGACGTCTCCTCGCCTGGCTGCTTGATCGAGTGCGTACATACGCTTCGAATCGGCGACTATGTGCAGCTGCGCGTATTTCTGCCGGATCAGGATAGTCCGTTGAATATCCCACTGGCCGCCGTACGGTGGGTGGATAGCACGAGGGTCGGTCTTGAGTTTATCAAGTCGTCGGAAGAGGATCAGCTTAGGCTCTCGCGGTTCGTGCGCCGGCATGCTCCTGTGACCGTAACAACGCTGAAAAAATGGAAGGACGGGGTCACGCTCCTCGGGGCGTCCGGCGACTGACCTCTCGCTCAAAACGTTCCAAGTCCCACCTCCTTGCTTCCGCCTTGCCCGTTTCATATACTGAACCAACGCGAGGGAGAGGACCGGGTGATCGCTCGCGGCGGCAACGTCGCGGGAGGAAAGTCCGGACTTCAGGGGCAGGGCGCTGGATAACGTCCAGGCGGAGCGATCCGACACCGGCACCACAGAGAATAGACCGCCGATGGCCAAGGCGACGGGATCCCAATCATGTCGCTGCGGATCAGGTAAGGGTGAAACGGTGGGGTAAGAGCCCACCGCGGGGATGGCGACATCACCGGCAGGGTAAGCGTCGCCCGATGCAAGACCAAATAGGAAGACACCTGTCGGCGCGCTTCGGCTCGTCGGCGACCGGCTGGCCCGGCCGAGGTCTTCGGGTAGGTCGCTTGAGGCTCAAGGTAACTTGAGCCCCAGAGAAATGATCGTCCCCGATTGGGAGCATATCCCAGGCGGGACAGAATCCGGCTTATAGGTCTTCTCCACCGCGCTCTTTTCCACGCAGATCGATCCGTTCACTTTACTTCAACGATATGCGATGCAATGGGTCTGACTATTGACCCTTCCACCGGCATGATGGTAGGATCTCGCAACTTTCCCCTTGATTTTTCAGGTGCTTCTGAATGGTTGGGGGGAGGTGTCTTTGCACAAGGATGTGAAGCTCGTGGTGTGCCTCCGCTGCCGTGGTCGGCGGATCGGAGAGGAGGAGCGTGATGAAACTCACCGGCGCTGAAATCTTTATCGAATGCCTCAAGCGCGAAGGGGTCAAGACCATCTTTGCGCTTCCCGGCGGCGTGGTCCTCAAGATTTTCGACATGCTGCACCAGCAGAAGGACATCGACGTCGTGTTGACCCGCCATGAGCAGGGTGCCGGCCATATGGCCGAGGGCTACGCCAAGGCGACGGGGAAGGCCGGTGTCTGCCTGGTGACCTCGGGACCCGGTATGACGAACGTGATTACGGCGTTGGCCGATGCCTACATGGATTCCGTTCCGTTGGTCTGTTTCAGCGGCCAGGTGCCGACGAGTCTGATTGGAAACGATGCGTTCCAAGAGGCGGACAATGTCGGATTGAGCCGCCCCTGCACGAAGTACAACTTCCTCGTGAAAGACGTGAACGAATTGGCCTCGACGATCAAGGAAGCTTTTTATATTGCCACGACGGGTCGGCCCGGTCCGGTGCTCGTGGACATTCCCAAAGACGTCTCGATGGACAAGGCGGAGTTCAACTATCCGAATTCCGTCTCGATCAGGGGCTATAACCCGACGTACGAAGGGAATAAATGGCAGATCAAGCAGGCCGCCGAAGCGATCATGAGGGCCAAGAAGCCGATTCTTTACGTCGGCGGAGGCGTCGTGTTCTCGGGGGCCTCAAAAGAGTTGATCGAGCTCGCAGAGTTGACACAGATTCCGGTCGACATGACCTTAATGGGCCTCGGGGCTTTCCCTGGCGAACATCCGTTGTCGCTCGGCATGATGGGGATGCATGGGACCTATCAGGCCAACATGGCTGTCCACTACTCGGACCTCGTGGTGGCGATCGGGGCGCGATTCGACGACCGTGTCACCGGCAAGGTGTCCGAGTTTTGTCCTCACGCCAAGATCATCCATATCGACATCGATCCGACGTCGATCCGCAAAAATATTCACGTCGATATCCCTATTGTCGGCGACTGCAAGGCCGTGTTGCGTGAGCTGAACCAGATTCTCAAAGCCACGGTGAACGGCGAGCAGAAAGAACTTCGCAAGGCCTGGTGGGAACAGATCCGGGAGTGGGAACGGGCCCATCCTCTCGCCTATCAACAGGAGAAAGACGGCCCGATCAAGCCGCAGCACGTCATCAAGCGGTTGTACGAGCTGACGAAGGACCTCGATCCGATCGTCTCGACCGACGTGGGTCAGCATCAGATGTGGGCGGCGCAGTATTTCAAGATGGCGAAGCCCAATCGTTTCTTGACGTCGGGTGGGTTGGGCACGATGGGATTCGGATTCCCCGCGGCAATGGGTGCCCAGGCGGCGTTTCCCGGCCGGCTCGTCCTCTGCATCGCCGGTGACGGCAGCGTGCAGATGAATATGCAAGAGATGGCGACGGCGGTCGTCAGCAAGCTGCCGGTCAAGATTGTCGTGCTCAACAACCGTTTTCACGGCATGGTTCGCCAGTGGCAGGATCTGTTCTACGAAGGCCGCTATGCCTCCAGCTATCTGGATACCACGCCGGACTTTGTGAAATTGGCCGAGGCCTACGGTGCCGTCGGGTTGCGTGCCGGAAAAACCAGCGATCTCGACAATGTCTTGAAGGAAGCGATCGCCGTGAAAGGGCCGGTCATCGTCGATGTGCCGACCCATCCCTATGAGAACGTATACCCTATGATTCCGGCCGGCGGGTGCAACCACGAGATGATTCTGGAAGATCCGCCGGAACTGAAGGAGAAGCAGACCGGCGCTCCGAAGGTGGCTCCTCAGGACAAAGACACGATTCTGACGGCGTAATTCGCGGTGTTGAATCGGGAATGACGAACGTTGAACTGGCATTAACCACGCAACACTGAACTGTAGCAGTATTCTTATGGAACACATTATTTCAGTGACGGTCGAAAACAAGTTCGGTGTCTTATCCCGGATCGCAGGGCTGTTCAGCGGCCGAGGGTTTAATATCGAGAGTCTCTCGGTAGCCCCCACACTGGATCCTTCGATGTCGCAGATGACGATCGTGACGTCCGGAGACGAACGGATCGTCGAACAAATCGTGAAACAGCTGAACAAGCTGATCGACGTCATTAAAGTGGTCGATCTCAATGAGAGCGATTTTGTATCTCGTGAGACGGCCTTGATTAAGGTCCACACCAAGCAGGAGGATCGAGCCGAGGCGCTCCGGATTGCAGACATCTTCCGCGCCAACGTCATCGACTCGACACCGACAACCTATACGATCGAGGTCACGGGGGATCCGCGGAAGATCGAGGCTATCATCAACCTCCTCCAGCCGCTCGGAATTAAGGAATTGACCAGGACCGGACGGGTGGCCGTGGCGCGCGAGCCGCTTCGCACCTCGACCGCGCAGCCTAAGAAAGTCGCCCGCGAGTAGGCCGGCATGGCCGACCTCCAACGTCAACGTACCAACCGTCACGCGAGACAGGAGCCAGGAACCATGAAGATTCATTACGACAAAGACGCGGACCTTCAGCAGATCAAGAACAAGAAAGTCGCCGTGATCGGCTACGGCAGCCAAGGGCACGCCCATGCACTCAACATGAAGGAGAGCGGCGTGTCGGTTGTGATCGGTTTGCGCGAAGGGGCCTCCTGGCGGAAGGCCGAGCAGAGCGGCTTGAAAGTCATGCCGGTGGCCGATGCCGTGAAGGCTTCCGACGTCATCATGATCTTGGCGCCGGACGAGAAACAGGCGGCCATCTATCGGGAGGAGATCGCTCCGAACATCAAGCCCGGCTCCTATCTGGCGTTCGGTCACGGCTTCAACATCCATTTCGGACAGATCGTGCCTCCAGCCAACATCAACGTGTTCATGGTCGCGCCAAAGGGGCCCGGCCACCTCGTGCGGTCCGAGTACACGAAGGGCAGCGGCGTCCCCTGCTTGCTGGCGATCCATCAGGACCCGAGCGGAACGACGAAGCAGGTCGGATTGGCTTATGCCAGCGCGATCGGCGGCGGGCGGGCTGGCGTCATCGAAACGAATTTCCGCGAAGAGACGGAAACGGATTTGTTCGGCGAGCAGGCGGTGCTCTGCGGCGGCCTCACCTCGTTGATTCAGGCCGGGTATGAAACGCTCGTCGAAGCGGGCTACTCCCCGGAGATGGCCTACTTCGAATGCCTGCACGAAGTGAAGCTGATCGTGGATTTGATCTATCAAGGCGGCATAGCCAACATGCGGTACTCCATCAGCACTACCGCGAAGTACGGCGACGTGACCCGCGGCCCGCGTGTGGTGACGGAGCAGACCAAGCAGGAAATGAAGCGGATCCTCTCAGAAATTCAAACCGGCCAGTTCGCCAAAGAATGGGTGCTGGAAAACCAAGCCAATCGTCCCGTCTACAATGCCTTGCTGGCCAAGGGCGAAGCTCATCCGATTGAAGAGGTTGGGGCGCGGCTGCGCGCTATGATGCCTTGGCTGAAGAAGGACCAGTTAGTTGACAAGAGTAAGAATTAGGGGCTGAGCAATCCGTGGCAGATCGTGCCGTCGGCGTCCCCTTTGCCAAAGAAGGATTTCCCTTCATCGGGGCTACGGCCGGCGTTACACTGGTGGCAGGATGGATTGGCTGGCCGGCGTTGGCGGTTCCTGCCGGCCTGCTGACCCTGTTCGTGTCCTGGTTCTTCCGCAATCCCGCGAGGGTGATTCCCCAGGGGCCGCGACTGATCGTCGCGCCGGGTGACGGAAAAGTCATCGCCGTCGAAGAAGAGTTCGAGCCGCGGTACCTCAAGGACCGCAGCATCCGGGTGACGATTTTCTTGAACGTCTTCGACGTGCACATCAACCGGATCCCCTGCGAAGGGGTCGTGGAAGATGTGCAATATCAGCCGGGGCTGTTCCTGGTGGCGAGCCGGCCGGACGCCACATTGAAAAACGAACAGAACGCGCTGATGATCAAGACGGTCGGGGGAGCGAAAGTCCTGTGCGTGCAAGTGGCCGGGTTGATTGCCCGCCGGATCGTCTGTTGGGTCTCACCCAAGGAAAAGGCCGTACGAGGTGAACGGTACGGGTTGATTCGATTCGGGTCTCGGATGGATGCGTTCCTGCCGGTCGGCACGGTGATCAAGGTGGCGGTCGGCGATCACGTCAAAGGCGGAGAGACGATTCTGGGAGAATTGCAATGAAGGCCAAAGAGTTCCGACAATCGTTCGCGAAGGGCGGCAAGCGGCGCAAGGCCGCGATGCACGTCATTCCCAATCTCTTTACGACCGGCAATCTGTTCTGCGGGATCTTCTCGATTCTGTCGGTCTTCAACGCGAACTACATGGCAGCAGCAATCGCCGTTCTGGTCGCGATGATTTTCGATGTGTTGGACGGTAAGTCGGCGCGGTTGACCAACAGCACCAGCCACTTCGGTCTGGAGTACGATTCGCTCTCCGACGTCGTGTCATTCGGCGTGGCGCCGGGACTGCTGCTCTATTCCTGGGCGCTGAGCGGGCAGGGCACGTTCGGGATCGCCGTGATGTTCGCCTACGTGGCGATGGGAGCGGTGCGACTCGCGCGGTTCAATTCGACCGTCGCGCAGTCGGACGGAAGATACTTCACCGGTTTGGCGATTCCGGCCGCTGCCGGGGTGGTCGCCTCGTTGGTCATTTTCGACCATTACATCGTCCGGATGGGTGCCGAGGTTAAGCCGGTGTTCGTGTTGGTGATCACGCTGCTGCTCTCGTTCCTGATGGTCAGTACGATCAAGTACCGAAGCTTCAAGGACATGAAGTTCCGCGGCGGCCAGCACATCACCTATCTGGTCTGGGGCATTCTCGGCTTGGTCCTAGTAGCGGCCTGGCCCCAAGTTATGTTATTTGTGATCTTCGCGGGTTATGCCATGCTTGGGCCTGTGGAACGGGTCATTGGATTACTGGCCAAGATGGCGGGCAAGCAGCAGACGAGGAAAGAACATCCCGCGAGCGACGTGAAGTTTTGACGCGACGACGAGGAGTAGTACGCAGGTCGCCTAGCATCGAGAGAACTGGTGGTCGGTGCGAACCAGTCTAGGAACTGCCGAACTGGCCTCCGAGCGTGAATCCGTGAACCGAGAGTAATGGATTCCGTCTTGCCCCCGTCACGGGCCGAATGAAGGGTGTGAATGATCGAGTCGATCGTTCAACACCGAATCAGGGTGGTACCACGGAGCGCGTCACGCCTTCGTCCCTGCATCGTATCAGATGGGGAGCGAAGGCTTTTGTGTTTCTAGAGGGAGAAGAGAGGTGACGCCATGACACGCATGATCAGAATATTCGATACGACGTTGCGCGACGGGGAGCAATCCCCCGGTGCGAGTATGAACGTGGAAGAGAAGGTCATGGTGGCGAAACAGCTGGCGCGGCTCGGCGTGGACATCATCGAGGCGGGATTCGCCTACAGCTCGCCCGGCGACTTTGAGGCGGTGCATCGGATCGCCCAGGAGGTCGAAGGGCCGACGATCTGCAGTTTGGCCCGGGCCCGTCCGGAGGACGTCACCCGCGCCTGGGAAGCCTTGAAAGGCGCGCCGAAAGTCCGCATCCATACGTTTCTTTCGACGTCGGACATCCATTTGAAGCATCAGTTCAGGATGACGCGCGAGGAGGCCAAGAAGCGGGCGGTCGAGATGGTGCAGTTGGCGCGAAGCTATGTCGATGATGTGGAGTTCTCGCCGATGGATGCCAGCCGGTCCGATCCGGCCTATCTCTATGAAGTGATCGAGGCGGTGATTGCGGCCGGAGCCGGAACGGTGAACATTCCCGATACGGTGGGTTACGCGATCCCTCAAGAATTCGGGAAGCTCATCGGGGGTATCAAGAAGCATGTGCCCAATAGTGCTGGGGCGGTAATCTCCGTCCACTGCCACAACGATTTGGGTCTCGCGGTCGCGAACAGTTTGGCGGCGGTGATGGAAGGGGCAGGGCAGGTCGAGTGCACGATCAACGGCATCGGCGAGCGGGCCGGAAACACGTCGTTGGAAGAAATCGTGATGGGCTTGCGCACGAGAAAAGACCTCTATCAGGCTGATACGAAAATCCACACGGAGGAGATTTCCAAGACGAGCCGGTTGGTGAGCAAGATCACCGGCAT
>FKKE01003202.1_pt3 | contig 22108 bp, 16 predicted proteins | sample 1106331 | NCBI WGS metagenome assembly FKKE01 (sample SAMEA3931202, study PRJEB13176) | freshwater metagenome | biome: Drinking water system; feature: drinking water; material: freshwater | place: China | collected 2013-02-06
CGAATCTCTTCGGGCGCGCCATTTTCAGCAAACAAAGCAGATAGTTGAGCCTACCCGAGCCGCTTGGGCCCAGGCCCCCGTTTTGATCGCGCGGGGTGGGGTTTGTCGTCTCGAGCGTGGGTCCTTTCGAGGCTGGCGAGCGTGCCCATGTCTCGTTAACCGCGCCCGCCGCCCCTGAGGCGCGAAAGTCGCCTGCTTCCCGGTGAAATCGCTGTCGCAACGGCGCCGGACGCGGAACATCGCCGGTCGCGCGGGCGGGACGCGAAACGTGAAGCTGTTGGTGGTGGAGGACGATCCGAAAGCCGCACGGTTCCTGAAGAAGGGGCTGAGCGAGGAAGGCTTTGTCGTCGATGTCTGCCACGATGGCGAGCACGGGCTGCAAGCGGCGCTGAGCGGCCAGTACGGCCTGATGGTGCTCGACGTGATGCTGCCTGTGCTCGACGGTTGGCGGGTGGTCGAGGAGATGCGCGCGCGCGCCTGCGACACGCCGGTGCTGATGCTGACGGCGCTCGATTCCGTCGCCCACCGCATTCGCGGCCTTTCGCACGGCGCCGACGATTATCTGGTCAAGCCGTTTGCGTTCGGCGAACTGACCGCGCGCATCCGCGCCGTGCTGCGCCGCCGTCGCGGGCCAGCTGCGCACGCCTTGGCGTTCGAGGATTTGAGCGTCGACGCCAAGCGCGGCTATGCCGAGCGTGGCGACCGCGTCCTCGATCTGACGCCGAAGGAGCTGCAGCTGCTGGAATTGCTGCTGCTGCATCAGGGCGAGGTTCTAACCCGCACCTACATCGCCGAGTGCGTGTGGGAGATGAGTTTCGACGGCGACAGCAACGTCATCGACGTCAACATTCGCCGGCTGCGCGCGAAAGCCGACGATCCGTTCGAGCGCAAGCTTATTCACACCGTGCGCGGACGCGGCTATGTCCTTCGCTGACGCGCTGGGGCGCGAGCGCGCCGCCGCGGCCCCGCCGCCGGGGCAAGCGGCCAAGCGCGAACCGCTGCCGCGGCGTCGGCTCGATCTCATCTATTTCGCCTTGGCCGGCTTCGACCTGCTGACCATTTGTTTCACGCTGCTGCTCAGCAATTATATCATGGATCTCTACCAAGGCTCGGTGGCGCGGAGCACGGCTTGGTCGGCGCGCGTAGGGCAGTTGGTGCAACTGACGCAACGCGCTCAGGAGGTGAACGCGCCGGGCAACGACGTATTCGACAGCCTCGATGTGGCGCGTGAGCGTCACCGGAGAGATGCGGCGTCCGAACTCTATGCGGCGCAGCGCGATCTGGTTTTGAGCGATCTGGCCGCAGGTTCGTCCGGCGCGGATGTGTCAAGCGTCGTCGCCCACATCCGCGCAGCGGATCGGCACATGACCGACATGTTGCGCGAGGCTGACCGTATCTTCGCGGAACTCGACGCCGGCGACGATGGCGCTGCGGGCCGGCGCATGGCGACGATGGACCGGATCTATGCGCGCCTCTCGCGCAGCCTGCTCGATGCGGTCATCACTGTGCAGCAAATCGAGGACGCCAATCTGCAGCGTCAGGCGGCGCTCGTCGCCGACCTCAGGCGCCTCGAATTCATCGTCATGGGGCTGATCTTCGCCATCGTGCTGGCGGTGACCTTTTATGGCCGCCAGATCGGCCAGGTGATGCGCAGGACCGAGGACGCGCACAACGCCATGCTCGGCGAACTGGAGGCGGCGAACCAGGGCCTGGAACAATACGCCGACAATGTCGCGCACGAGCTGCGCAACCCGGTGAACAAGGTGCTGTTGGCGTCGGAGGTGGCGTTATCGCGGGCCCGCACCCTTGAGGAGTATCAGGACACGCTGGTGTCCATCGTCGAAGAAAGCCAAAGGCTGTCATCCATCGTCGGCAGTCTGCTGTTTCTGGCGCGCGCGCACCGGACGCGACTTGAGTTGGACGGGCGCCAGATCGATGTGGCCGGCGAGCTTGAGGTAATCCGCTCTTATTTCGAGACGACCGCCCAGGAGGCTGGCGTTGACCTAATCGTGCAGTGCCGGCCGGGAATCGCGCTGACGGTCGACCGCACCCTGTTTCAGAGGGCGGTCAGCAATCTTGTTTCAAATGCTTTGTCGCACACGCCTGCCGGCGGGCGGGTGGGCATCGAGGTCGCGTTGCAGGCCGATGGCGTGGCCATTGCGGTGCGCGACAGCGGCGAGGGCGTATCGGACGAAGATCGGGCGCGGGTGTTCGATCGGTTCTTTCGGGCCGACAAGGCGCGCAACGCCGGCAGCGGCCGCGTCGGGCTCGGGCTGCCGATCGCCAAGAGCATCATGGACCTGCACGGCGGCTCGATTTCGTTCGAGAGCAAGTTGGGGCAGGGAACCGTGGTTACCCTGGTGTTTCCGAGCGCGCGATAGGATTACAAACCTCGTCATCCGTTTGTCATTTTCGCGTAATGCGTGCGTCACGGCTGCGTAATTGGCGTTGCGTTATCTTCGGCGAATGCGGGCTGAGCAAGTGCGGCCAGAGAAGCTGCATTGACCGCTGCGGGGATGAGAATGGCGTCGCGACGCGCGGCACATCACGTAGTGCGTGGAACTTTGCATCCGCGCGGAATTGCGCCGAACCGGCGCCGCCGCACGCATGCGAGAGTGGCGCCGCGGCGTGCTCTGCGCGATGCGCAAAAACCGCCAATTGCATGGGTTTTCGCGCGAAATCCGGTGCGGCGTCTGAAGTGGCCGGCGCTGCTGTTGCTCGGCTACGCCTTGACCTGGGCGATGTTCGCGATCGGCGCCGTCGCCGGTTGACGAACCTCTCTGATTTGACTCGAGTGAATTGAGAATGCGCTGCGCCGCAGCGCGCTCGGCGCGGCGTGATCGCGCGTGCGCGGAGCTTTCGAATGTTTATTGAAGCGGCCTGGATTTTTGCCGGGCGCATCATCGGCAGCTCGCCTCCTAGGGGAGTGTAAAAATATTCCTAGCGCGCTGCGCTCCTCAATTTGAGAACGGCAAGAATGAGGCGCACCAGTTAGTCCTAATCAGCCGCAACAGCGGGCTGACAATGCGTTCGAGCATTGAGGGGGAGAACATCATGGTGCAGCTTTTCAGAACCGATCTTCAGTTCATTCTGGATCAAATTCTTCTGGCAGAAAGCGGCGGGCTGCCGCCAACGGCGTTCCACCCCTGGGGCCTGCGCACCGTCAGCGGCGTCAACAACCACATCATCCCCGGTCAAGAGACCTGGGGCTCGGCTGACCAGAACTTCCCGCGCCTGCTGACGCCGGTGTGGCGCAGCGCCGGCAACGTCACCCTGCCCGGTTTGCCTGGACAGGCGCTCGGCTCGCCCACGAGCTATCTGCAGACCTCCGGCTTCGTCTTCGACCCCCAAATTCGTCTGATCTCGAACCTCATTGTCGACCAGACCGCCAACAACCCCGCTGCGGTTGAAGCCAATGGCGGCGCGCCAGCGGTGGTGAGCCCCGGCCTGGATGGCATTTTCGGCACGGGCGATGACCGCGACGTCTTCTTCATTCCGAACGTGGCGCCGGACGAAGGCCTCTCCGCCCCGTTCAACAGCTGGTTCACCCTGTTCGGCCAATTCTTCGATCACGGCCTCGACCTCGTGAACAAGGGCGGCTCGGGCACCGTGTTCATGCCGCTGCTGCCGGACGATCCGCTCTATGACTTTGGCGCAGACGGCATCGTCAGCGCCGATGACGGCACCGGCGCCGATGGCATCCAGGGCACAAGCGACGACAGCCCGAACTTCATGACGCTGACGCGGGCGACGAACGGGCGCGGCCCGGATGGCGTCCTCGGCACAGCGGACGACATCCGCGAGCACAACAACCAGACGACCCCCTTCGTCGATCAGAACCAGACCTACACCTCGCATCCGTCGCACCAGGTGTTCCTGCGCGAGTACGCGCTCAACGGCGCGGGTGACGCAGTTTCAACCGGTCGTTTCCTCGACGGATCGCACGGCGGCCTCGCCACTTGGCTCGACGTCAAGAACCAGGCGCGGGACTTCCTCGGCGTTCTGCTGAGCGATCACGACGTTCACAACATTCCGCTGGTGCTGACCGACCTCTACGGTCGCTTCATCCCGGGCGCGAACGGCTTTGCCCAGATCGGCGTGCGCGTCGGCAACGGCGCGGACGGCATCGCCAACACAGCCGACGATGTGATCGTCTTTGTGGAAGGCGTCGCCGGCGGGCTCGACATCAACGACGCGGCGGCGGTCACCACGGCGCTGATCGCGGCGGGCTCGGCGATCACGACCGGCACGGTGGTGCGCATCAATCACGCCTTCCTCGACGATATTGCCCACGGCGCCAATCCGCGCACGGGTCAGATCGGCGATGCGGACAGCCTCGTCGGCAACAATGACGGCTTGGCCAACACGTTCGATGACGAATTGCTGGATGCGCACTTCATCACCGGCGACGGCCGCGGCAACGAAAACATCGGCCTTACCGCCGTGCACACTATCTTCCACGCCGAACACAACCGGCTAGTGGGCGCGATCCAGGACGAGGTGAGCGCCATTCTGGCCGCCGATGGCGCATCGGCCTTTGTGCAGGGGTGGGTGCTGCCGGGCGCCAATCTGGCCGATGGCATTCAGGCTGACGAATGGAACGGCGAGCGCCTGTTCCAGGCTGCGCGTGTGTTCACCGAGATGCAGTATCAGCACTTGGTGTTCGAAGAATTCGCGCGCAAAATCCAGCCGAGCATCGACATCTTCATCAATATCGACATGACGCTCAACCCGGCGATCTTCGCCGAGTTCGCGCACGTCGTGTACCGGTTCGGCCACTCGATGCTGACCGAGACGGTCGATCGCTTCGACGCCGATTTCTCGCTGGTCAACAGCGACGATCCGTTGGTGGACGACGCGCAGCAGATCGGTCTGATCGCGGCGTTCCTCAATCCGTTGGAATTCGTAGCTTCGGGCGCGGATGCCGACGATGCCACCGCGGCGATCGTGCGCGGCATGACCCGCCAGTCGGGCAACGCCATCGACGAATTCATCACCGAGGCGCTGCGCAACAATCTCGTCGGCTTGCCGCTGGACTTGGCTTCGCTCAACCTCGCGCGCGGCCGCGACACCGGCGTGCCCGGCCTCAATGAAGCGCGTCGCCAATTCTACGCCATGACCGGCGATTCGAAACTGACGCCGTACACGAGCTGGATCGACTTCGCGCAAAACGTGAAGCACCCGGCTTCGGTGATCAACTTCATCGCCGCTTACGGCACGCACGCGCTGATCACGGCGGAAACCACCATGGAAGGCCGCCGCGCGGCCGCCATGGCCATCGTCACGGGCCTCGATCAGACCTGGTCCGGCGGCACCATTCTGGCGCCCACGGATGCGCTCGACTTCTTGAACGCCACCGGCGCCTATGCCGGCGGCAGTCTGGGCGGCCTGGAAGCCGTCGACCTCTGGATCGGCGGTCTAGCGGAGTTGGCGCCGGCGTTCGGCGGCATGCTCGGCTCTACCTTCGCGTTCGTGTTCGAAACCCAGATGGAGCTGCTGCAGAACGGCGATCGCTTCTACTACCTGGCGCGCTTCTCGGGCCTCAACTTCCTGTCGGAACTCGAAGGCAATTCGTTTGCGTCGCTGATCATGCGCAACACGGATCTGCGCCACCTGCCGGGCGACATCTTCGCGACGCCCGATTGGACGCTTGAAGTCGACCAGTCCACGCAGTTCACCGGCCTTGGCGTCGACAATCGCGCCGATCCGACATGGGCGGACGAGGATTTGGCCAACAACCCGTTCTCGCTGATGGTCTCGCGCAACAACCCGGCGACAGCAGGCCCCGACACCAACTATCTGCGCTATAATGGCGTCGGACACGTTGTGCTCGGCGGCACCGACGGCGACGACATCCTGATCGCGGGCATCGGCGATGACACCATCTGGGGCGACGGCGGCAACGACCGCATCGAGGGCGGCAACGGCGCCGACATCCTCAATGGCGGCGACGGCGACGACATCATCACCGACCTTGCCTTCGACGACAACATCAAGGGCGGCGACGGCAACGACGTCATCCACGCCGGCGAGGGCATCGACCTCGTCATCGGCGGCCGCGGCAACGACTTCGTCAATCTCGGCGCGGGCGAGGGCGATGAAGTGTTCGCCGGCCTCGGCAACGACTTCATCACCGGCGACGGCACGCTCACCGGCCTGGTCGGCGGCTTCGGCGACGACTGGGTGGAATCTGCGTTCGGCATCGGCGGCTTGACCGGCGACAACGCCGACGTCGACGGCGCGGCGCTCAACTTCGCCGGCGAGGACGTTAACGGCGGCCACGACGTGCTGATCGGCGGCGGCGCTCCGAACGACTTCGACTCGTTCGGCGGCGACGACATCATGGTGTCCGGCATGGGCACCGACCGTCTCGAAGGCTTTATCGGCTTCGACTGGGTGAGCTACCAGAACAACACCCAGTTCGGCGCGGTTGCAGATATGTTCGTTCGCGTCTTCGGCCAGCCGCCCCTGCCGGGCGATCCGGGCGCCACGCTCGACCGCTTCGACATGGTGGAAGGCCTCTCGGGTTCGCAACTCAGCGACGTGCTGCGCGGCGACGACCGGCAAGTGGGCGCAGGGCTTGAACCTGAGCTCAACATGGATGGCCATGAGCTGAACGCCGAAGGCATCGCCCGCATCGATGGTCTGGGCGCCTTCCTCGGTGAGGCTGGGGCTGGCGTGAACGGCATTGTCGGCGACGCTGACGATATGTTCACCGGCGGCAACATCATCATGGGCGGCGGCGGCTCCGACATTCTCGAAGGCCGCGGCGGCAACGACGTCATCGATGGCGACGCGTATCTGACGGTGGCCATCGGCGTCGATCGCAACCGGGACGGCGACTTCCTGGACGCCAACGAGCGTGTCAACGGCATGCGCGAAATCCAGAACGAGATGCTCGCGGGCACGCTCAATCCTGGTCAGTTGGGCATTATCCGCGAGATCAACTATTCGGCGACGGCCGACGTTGACACGGCGGTGTACTCAGGCAATCGCGCTGACTACTTCATCGAGGGTCAGGATACGCTCGAAGGCATCAGCGACCAGAACGGCGACGGTTTCATTCAGGTGTTGCACTTTGCGCGTGACGCGCAGGGCGTCATCGTCCCGGGTGAAGCGGGGATCGACGGCATTGACCTGCTTCGCAACATCGAACGGCTGCAGTTCAGCGACTTGACGCTTAATCTGACCGAAACGCCTAACCTTGGCCCGGTCGGCGCGCCAACAATCGACAATCAGAATCCGCAGGAAGACGTAACGCTGCTGACGGCCAGCGCGGCAGGGGTCACCGATCCGAACAACACCTTCACGGGCGGGGCCATCACGGGACCGATTTCGTTCACCTGGCAAATGCTGGATGGCGATACCGGCCTGTGGGAGGACATCTTCGTCGTGGGCGGCGCCAACGGCAACGAGGGCCCGGTCCCGGCGATCGGACCGACTTTCACGCCCGGTCAAGACCAGGCGGGCGCCGCGATCCGCGTGCGCATGAACTACATCGATCAGAACGGTGTTCTGGAGACGGTGTTCTCGGCGCCAACTAACCCCGTCATCGCTACGAACGATGCGCCCGTCGGTGCGCTGGTGATCAGCGACCCGTCGCCGACGCAAGGCGATCTTTTGTCCGCCAACATTGCGTTCACGGATCCCGATGGCATTCACGCCGCGGTGTTCACGTTCCAGTGGCAAACGTCGGTCAACGGCGTGAACGGCTGGGTCGATATTGTTGGCGCAACCGGTCAGCAATTCATCCCTGGCGCGGCGGAGGTCGGTTTGTTCCTCCGCGCGGTCGTGACCTACACCGACGACGCGGGCTTCAACGAAATCGTGTCGTCTGCGGCGACCGACATTGTCGGCACGGTTATCACCGGCACCAACGGCAACAACACCTTGGGCGGCACCGCCGGTGCGGACCGCCTCATTGGCCTGGCCGGCGCCGACACGCTGAACGGGCTTGGCGGCGGCGATGTGCTCGACGGCGGCACGGGCACGGACACGCTCAACGGCGGCGCCGGCAACGACACGCTGCTGGGCGGCGCGCAAGTCGACACGCTCAATGGCGGTGACGACGCCGATACGCTGAACGGCGGCACTAGCAACGACATCGTCAACGGCGACGGCGGCGACGATACCTTCGTCTACGCCTTCGGCGATGGCGCGGACAACATGGACGGCGGCGCCGGAACCGACACGCTCAACATTGACGGCACCGACGGCGCCAACACGCTGGACGTCGTTTACAACGGCTCGCTGGTGTCGGTCGAAGGCGGCACAGTGGCTTCGATCGAACGGGTCAACGCCAATCTGCGTCTCGGCGTCGACACATTGACCTATGCCGGCACGGCCGCGGCGTTCGCCCTGACCGTCAACCTCTCCACCGGGGCGGCGACGGGCTTCACTTCGATCACCGGCGTTGAAAACGTCATCGGCGGCTCGGGCAACGACACGCTCATCGGCGATGCCGGCGCGAACACGCTGGACGGTGGCGATAATGGCGGCGCCGACTCGATCACGGGCGGGCTTGGTAACGACACCATGTTGGGCCGCGGCGGCGACGACAACTTCTTCGCCACCGCGCCGGCCAGCGGCACGGACGGCAACGACACCATCAATGGCGGCGCCGGCGTAGACATCTACTCGCTGGCCGCAACTACCAATGGCGCCGTCATCGATCTGGTTGCCGGAACGGCGACGAGCGGTCAGATCGGGACTGACACGTTGACTGGAATCGAAGGCGTCGTCGGTTCCGCGGCTGCGGACACGATCACCGGCAACGGGGCCACCAACATTCTGGCCGGCGGCGGCGGCGATGACGTCATCGATGCCGGCGGCGGCGCCGACACCGTGTTTGGCGGCCAGGGTAACGACACCATCAATGGCGGCGGCGGCGTGGACTTCATCCACGGCGAAGCCGGCAACGATACGATGACCGGGGGCACGGGCAACGACCGCTTCGTGTTCGCTGGCGCCTTCGGCAATGACATCATCACCGACTTCGACGAGAACCCGGGCGGCGGCCAGGACTTGCTCGATGTCACCGCGCTGGGCGTGACGGCGGCCAACTTCGCGACATCGGTGGCGATTGCGCAGGTCGGCGCGAACGTCGTGGTTACCATTAACGGGCAGACCATCACGCTGCTCGGCGAGGTCGTGGCCAACATCACCGCCGCGGACTTCATCGTCGGCCCGTGATCTCAAGGAAGCGCGGCCGTTCCAATTTGGAACGGTCGCGCGTCCCAGGCGTGTTTCCTAGACATAGAGGAGAAACGCCTGTCGCCATGCGCGGGGATGCGCAACGGTGCCGTTCTCATCTCGCGAGGGTGATTGTCGGTGGCCGGGCTCAAGCTGAAATTTCCTCAATTGCCTAAGTTTGGCGCGCGCGCGCGCGAGCCAAAGCGACCCAGCGAGCATGCGCTCGCTGCACTTGCCTGGGTGCGCGAACGAACCCGGAGCGTCCGCCGCAGAATCGACGGCTTCTTCGACGTTCCGTTCGAGTCCGTGGAGGGCTTCTCCGCCGCGCAGATGGTGAGCCGCGGGCCGCAGAGCCTGCGCACGCACGTGGCGCTCATCCTCACCTTCAGCGCCGCCATCAATCTGCTCTACCTGGCGCCTTCGCTCTACATGCTGCAGGTCTATGACCGCGTCATCCCGACCAGCGGCATCCTGACTCTGGTGCTGCTCAGTATTGTGCTCGTTGTCAGTTTGGCGGTGCTGGCCCTGCTGGACTCGATCCGCTCGCGCCTGCTGGCGCGTGCCGCCGTGCGCGTCGAGCGTGTCGCCGCCGATGCGGTGATCGAAGCCGGCATGCGCGCCCGCCGCGCCGGCGCACTCCCCGATGCAAGCCCGCGCGACCTCGACAATATCCGCGCCGCCATAACCAGCCCGGCCGCGACCGGGTTGCTCGATTTGCCCTGGACGCCGCTGTTCATCTTCGTCTGTTTCGTCATCCATTTTTGGCTTGGCGTCATGGCGATCGCCGGCGCCGTTCTGATCCTTGTGCTGGCTCTGGCGAACGAGCGCCGCAGCCGGGATTCGATCTGGCGCCTATCGAACTTGGCGACCCGGTTCTACACCGCGAGCGAAACCGACCTCTCGTCCGCCGAGACCATCCACGCCTTGGGCGCCAACAAACGCTTCCGCGATCGCCGTGCGCGGTCTCGGTCCGAATTTGTCGGTGCGCAGACCGAAGTGGCGATGGCAGGCGCGGGTTATTCGGCCGCAACCAAGGCGGTGCGGATGCTGCTGCAATCGGCGGCGCTCGGGCTGGGCGCCTATCTGGCGGTCGAGCGGCAGATTTCGCCCGGCGCCATCATCGCCGCCACCATCCTGACCGCGCGCGCCTTTGCGCCGGTCGAGCAGATCGTGGGCGGATGGCGCCAAATCGGCTTGGGCTACACATCGTATCTGGCGCTGCGCAAGCTGTTCACGGGCGCGGCCGGCGAGGTTGAGCGCACGCCGCTGCCGGAGCCCACGGGCAAGCTCGATGTCGAGCAGGTGACGGCCACCGCTCCCGACGGTCGCACGGTTGCGCTCAGCCAGGCGAGTTTCTCGGTCAATCCCGGCGATGTCGTGGGCGTCATCGGGCCGAGCGGCGCCGGCAAGACGACGCTGGCGCGCGTACTGGCGAACGCCGCGATGCCGAGAGCAGGCGCTGTGCGCCTGGACGGCGCGCGGTACTCGGATTGGGATGACGAGGCGCTGGCGCGCAACATTGGCTATCTGCCGCAACGTATCGAACTGTTTGACGGCACCATCGCCGACAACATCGCTTCGTTTGCTCCGAAGACCGCCGAGACCGCCGAAGCCATCGGCCGCAAGGTAGTGGCGGCGGCGACGCAAGCGGGCGCACATGAAATGATTCTGCGCCTCCCGCGCGGTTACGAGACTGAGCTCGGGCCCGCCGGCGCGGGCATATCGCCCGGGCAAGCCCAGCGCATCGCGCTGGCGCGCGCGCTCTTTGACGAGCCGTGCCTGGTTGTGCTCGACGAACCGAACTCGCACTTGGATCAAGAAGGGGAAGCGGCGTTGGCGTCGGCGATCCAGGCTGTGCGAGCGCGGCGCGGCGTCGCTATCGTCATCGCGCATCGCGCCGGCATCATCGGCATCGTCGATAAGATCTTGGTCATGCGCGACGGCCGCGTCGTCGAATACGGGCCGCGTCAAGCTGTGCTCGCCAAGCTGCAGGCCGCCGCGCCCGCGCCCACGCCAGTGCCTGTCGGAGGTTCACGTCAATGAAAATGGAACCGCCGCCGACTGACTATGAAGAGGTGCTGAACGACAATCCCTGGCGCGAAGGGCGTTTGGGCGTGGTCGTGCTGGCGCTGTTCTTTGGCGTTTTTGGATTGTGGGCCGCGTTTGCGCCGCTGGATGCCGGTGTTGTCGCCGTGGGGGAGGTCATCGTCTCTGGCAACCGCCAAGTGGTGCAGCACCGCGAAGGCGGCGTCATTTCGCACATCGCCGTGCGCGAAGGCGATCATGTCGCCGCCAATCAGGTGCTGATTGAGCTCTCCGCTGTGGAATTGACGGCGCAGGAGCGGGCGCTCGCCGGACAGGTGATCGAACTGGAAGCTTCGCGCGAGCGGCTGATCGCAGAGGGCGCGCGCCGGCAACAAGTGACGAGGCCGGCAAGCTGGGACGCCTTGCCGCCGGAATATGTCGAACTAGCGGATTCGGTGTTGGCCCGTCAGCAGGACGAATTGGAAGCGCGGCGTTCGGCGGTCTGGGCCCAGACCGGCGTGCAAGGACAGCGGCAGTCGCAGCTCAGCGCCCGTATCGCGGGTTACGAGCAGCAGGTCGCGGCGATCGACGCGCAGAACGCGTTGATCACCGAGGAACTGAATGGACTGCGCACTCTGGCCAGCGAGGGCTTTGCGGCGGAAACGCGGGTTCGCAGCATCGAGCGCGCGCAAGCCGAACTTGCAGGCCGCCGGGCGGAACTGCTCGGCCTGATCGCGCAATCGCGGGAAGGCATCGGCGAAGCCCGCATGCAATCGATGTCGATTCGTGAAGATCGCGCCCAGCTGATTGCGCAGGAATTGCGGGTGACGGACACGCAATTGGCGGAGCTGATCCCGCGCTTGCATGCGGTGCGCACGCAATTGGAAGCGTCGCGCGTGCGGGCGCCGGCTGCCGGTGTAGTGGTGGGCCTCTCCTTCTTCAATGAAGGGGCGGTGGTCGGGCCGGGCGAGCGCATTCTGGAGATCGTGCCCGACGAGCAAGACATGATCATGCGCGTGCGTATTCGGCCGATGGACGCCGATAACGTGGCCGTCGGCCAACAAGTCAACGTACGGATGGCGGCGTTCGAGGGTCGGCAGATGCCCTACATCCGCGGTGTCGTCAGCCGGGTTTCAGCGGATCGCTTCGAGGATGAGCGCAGCGGCGCGCACTACTTTGTGACCGAGGTGCGGGCGCCAAGCGCCGAGTTGCAGCGTATCAAGGAGGCCATGGGCGGGCGCGATCTGCGCCTCTCGCCGGGTCTTCCTGTCGAAGTTGTCATCCCGCTGCGCAAGCGCACCGCGCTTCAGTACCTGCTAGAACCGCTGAGCCAGGTGGTCTGGCGTTCATTCAGAGAGAACTGACAATGCAACGGTTTGGTGTTGTCCTATCGGCGCTCACAGCGGCCGCAGTTGCGCCGTCGGCTTGGGCGCAAACCGACGCCGAAGGATCGATCTTTCAATCCGAGGCGATCGCGGCGGTCTCGACCAACCCGGCTCTTGCGGCTGAGCGCTCGCGCGTGCGCGCCGTACGGCAGGCGATGCCGCAAGCCTGGGCGGAACTGCTGCCGCAAGTCTCGGTCGACGCGACCGCCATCGATCAGGATAGCACCGAGGAAGGGTTCGCGTTCACGGTGCGCGAGCAGCCGGAGTATTGGATCGCCTCCGTGCGCTCGTCGACCTTGTTGTTCGGCTCCGGGCGTGTGCTGGCGTCGACGCGGCAGGCGCGCGCCCAGATTGCTTCGGCGGTGGCGCTCTATCAGGATGCGGTGCAGAGCTTGGCGCTGGAGTTTACACAGGCCTACACGCAAACGATCTTCGCGCGCGCCGCGCTTGAGGCTCAGCAGGAGTCGCTCGCAAACCTCGAAGAACAAGTTCGATTTGCGCGGGCAAACCAGCGCGAGGGCTTCCTGACCCGCACCGATGTGGCCCAAGCCGAAGCCCGCGTTGCGCTGGCGCGTGCGGATCTGGCGCGGGCGCGCGGACGCGTCGTGGAAGCCGCCGAATTGTACGCACGGATCGCAGGGCACGCGCCCGGCAATTTGAGCGCGCCGCCCGCGCTTGAAGGACTTCCAGCCAATCTCGATGATGCCGTCACTTACGCCGAAAACGAGCATCCGGCCTTGGTTGCGGCGGTTGCCGACGTCGCCGCCGCGAACGCGGCCGTCGATCTGGCGGCCTCGAACGGGCGCATGCGGCTGTTTTTGGAATCCACCAATTCGACCTTCGACGCCATCGGAGACAACGAGGACTTCACTCAGGAGTTCGAGAGCAACGTATCGGTGCGCGCCTCCATGCAATTGTTTTCCGGCGGGGCCAACCGCGCGCGCACCCGGCAGCAATCCTATGTGCGCGATGCCGCGCGCCACACGCTAGTGGATACGCAGCGGCGCGTTCGCCAACAGGTCAACGTCGCCTGGTCTGACCTGGATTCGGCGCGTTCGCGGCTCGATGCATCGCGCACGCGCTTGGAGGCGGCGGAGCTTGCCAGCCGCGGCACGCGCCGCGAACAGCAATTCGGTCAGCGTTCGATGATTGATGTGCTCAACCAAGAGCAAGAACGGCTGAGCGCGCGCGTGGCGCTGGCCGAAGCCGAGCGTGACGTGGCGATCGCCGAGCGCAGGCTGGCGTCTTCCGTTGGCATCATCGCGCCGCTGCTCGGCATCGAGCGAGCCGCCAATCCGCGCCGCGAACCGAGGCCAGGCCCGCCCGTCGTCGAAGACGATCAATGGTCCGATCACGTGCCCGTCGCGCCAACGAACCGCCCGCGGCCAACCCGGCCGGTGGTGATGGAGGACGACGAAGGGTTCCCGATCCGAACCAATCCTAGCGCAAGCCACGAGCACACTTCGGCAGCGCCAGTTGTTGAGGAACCTGCCGCCACGCCCACGTCACAGACGGCTGCGAGCGCACCCGTCGCAATCGAGACCCCGGAACCGGCGCCGGCGCCGCCCGTCGAGGAGCAAGCCTCGACCGCCGCTCAACCCGCCGCTGCACCGCGGCGCGAACGCAGGCGCGCATCGCCGGCCGCAGACAACGACGATTGGTGGTGAGGTCGTGCAGAGCCGGCGAGCGTTTCTGATCGCGGGCAGTGCGGCTCTTGCGGGCTGCGGTTTCGAGACCCCAGGACCGTTTGCCAATGTTGGTCGAGACATCGACGATGTTGCGCTCACGAGTTCGGCTGGCGAGAGTGTGCGTTGGCGCGATCTCTCAGGCGGGCCGCGCGCGGTGTTCTTCGGCTTTACGCATTGCCCGGTGATTTGTCCGGTCACCGTCTATGAACTGACGGCGGCGATGGAGCGGACTGGCGCCTCGGCGCTTCGCATTCACTTCATCACCGTCGATCCGGAACGCGATACACCGGAACGCATGCGCGAGTATTTCTCCGGGTTTGGACCAAGCGTGACCGGCTTCACCGGCGAGGCCGACGCGCTGCGCCGGGTCTGGGATGCATTCGAGATCACCGCAACGCGCACCGCTTTGGACAATGGCGGCTACACTATCGATCACACCGCAACTGTGTTTCTGTTGAGTGGCGCAGGCCGCGTGCAAGACGTGGTCGCTTACGGCGCCGAGCCTGAAGTCTTGGATCAGAGAGTGCGAGCGTTGGTCAGCCGCTGATTGCGGCGGCGACTTGCGCGCCGGCCCAGATGATGCCGCCCCACAGGATCAAAGCGACGACAAACGCCATCAGCACGCCAAAGGCTTTGCCGCGCAGGGATGTTGGGTGGCGATCGCGCGCAAGTTCCACCCGCCGTGCGTCGGCCTGATAGAGGCGCGCCTGGTTCTGCCGGGCCAAGAAATCATCCTCGCATGTAACCGGGGGCTCAAACCCGGATCGTTAACTACGGATGAGGAAGAGCTTTATTCCGGGCGGGACATGGCATCGGCCAGCGGCCGCCAACCGGTGATCTCCACAGCGAAGCTGCTGATCTCGTTGTTGCGGCGCACTTCGGCGTCGATCCGAAAGAGTTGTAGCTCGAAGCCCGCAGGATTGACGCTGCGCCGCACCGACGAAATCGGGCTGGCGCGCCAGGTCAGCGTAGTTTGCGCATCCAGTTGAAACGCGCCGCTCGGCGCCTGCATTGGATTGATGTCTCGCAGAAGCGAAATGGCGTTGTGCACTGCAGAAGATTCCGCTTGCGCCGCTTCGAGCCGCGCGTGCCCGCGCGCCAGCTCCCCCAGCAGCGTGCCGATCGGAACCAAAGCGATGGCCACGATCGCCACGGCGGCGATCACCTCGATGGTGCTGAAGCCGCGCTGGCTCATGGCGACAGCACCCTGATCAGGGCGACGGCTGCCGTGGCTGCGGCGAGACCGATGCCGAAGGGCGCGCCCGCCAACGCGGCGTCGCCGCGGCCACGGATGGCGATTACTGTGATGGTCGCCACACCGGCGACCGCGACCGCAATGAGGCCGTGGGTGGGCCCGAGCACGGCGCCCATCGCGCCCGCCAGTTTGACATCGCCCAGGCCAAGCGTGTCGCCGCCGCGCCATGAATTGCAGATTTGGCGGATCGCCAGAAACAGCGCGCCGAGACAAAGTCCGCCAAACGCCTGCACGAGCGCGCCATCGCCGAATGGCATCGCCAGCGCCAACGCCAATAGCGCAAGCGTCATCGGGTCGGGGATGAGGTGATGGCGGCGGTCAGTCTCGGCGATGAGCAAGCAAGCGAGCACCAAAGCCGCGATGGGGACGAAGGCGATGCCGGCGATCGCTGAGACGCTCAAGGCAGCAAGTGCGAAGCCGCCAAGCGTAACGGCAATCGGCAATCGCAGATCGCGCCGCGCGCCCCACGCGCACAGCAGCGCCGCGAGCGCAACGAGGGTAAGGGTGGTGGCGTCGTGCATCGCGCCTAGCCAATCGACTCATAGACGCCGACGAGCGCGGACGCCAACGACAGCACAATGCCGCCGACCATCAGCGCCACGGCGGCGATCGCCAGCGGCTCGATCACGGTTGTCAGCCGTTTCAAGGCGTCCTGCAGATTTTCTTCGTGGCGGTCGGCGATGGTGTGCAGCATGCGAGCGAGCGCGCCTGAACGTTGGCCCGAGCGCAGCAGGCTCGCATCGATCGCCGATACGGCGCCGGCGTCTTGGAACGCAGCGTCGATGCCGCGCCCGGCGCGCAAGGCCGGAATGGCGCCGACCAGCGCGGCCTTGAGCTTGCCTTCGGGCAAAGCGCCCGCGCCCAGCGAGATGGCGTCGAGGATGCCGACGCCAGCGTCGAGGCTGAGCGCGGCCACGCGCGACCATGCCGTGCGTTGCCGCGCCGCCAGTAGGACGCGCACGCCCGGTGTGGCATGGCCGAGTTGCGAGACGGCGTTGCGCATTGCGCGCGTCCGCGTCAGCGCCCAGAGCGCAACGCCCGCTGCCGTCAGAATTGTCAGCACCATCGGTGCGTTGGCCTGGAACGCGACGCCGGCGTCGATCACGAAGCGCGAAAGTCCAGAGGGTTCGGTGCGGGCGTTCTCCAGCATGGTGGCGAAGCGCGGCACGACCGCGTAGAGCAAGAAGCCGACGCTGGCGGCGCCGCTGACCACCAGAAATGCGGGATAAGAGAGCGCATTGAGCACGTCGCGCTCGATGCGGCGTTCGAAGGCAAGCTGTTGCGCAGCTTCCTCCAGCACACGCGCGAGCTTGCCGCTGGCTTCGCCGGCGCGGATGAGGCCGTAGACGTAAGGCGGATAGAATGGCAGCGCCCGTTCGAGGGCGTCGCCCAATCGGTCGCCGCGGCGTAACGCCTGCGCGGTCTCGCGCAAGCGCGCCGATGCTTCCGAGCCGGGGAGCGATGCGGCCAGGGACTCGAGCGCTTCCAGCAATTGTATGCCGGCGCCGATCATGACCGCGAGCTGCCGCAGGATCAGGATGGCGTGATCGCGGGTAATGGTTTTCTGGCTGCTCGCCCCACCGCGGGTGTCCTCGGCCAGATCGAGCACGGTCAAGCCGCTCTGCATGGCCAAGCGCATGGCGTCAGCGCGGGTGGGGGCCTCGACCATTTGCGTCATGGTGCGCCCGTTGCCGGCTATCGCCCGGAAAACGTAGCGCCGCTCGCTCATTCGCCGGCCCCCAGCACGCGCAGCGCTTCGACGAACGTCGTCTGGCCCTCGCGCGCTTTGGCCAGGCCGTTTTCGAGCAGCGTCGAATAACCAACCTCGCGGGCCAGTGCGGCGAGGTCGGCTTCGGGTTTGCGTTCGCGGATCGCGCGACGGATTGTCGGCGTGATCTGCACGGCTTCGAACACGCCGGTGCGTCCCTGGTAGCCGGCGCCGTTGCAGGCTTTGCAGCCTGGCCCAATCCGCCAAAGCGGCGCGCTTGTGCGCATGGAAGCTGGCAACAGGCGCGCGGCTTTCACTTCGCGCTCGGCGTCCGGGTCGGGCGCCGCGCAGGCAGCGCACACGCGGCGAAGCAAACGCTGACCGATCAGGGTGCGCAGCACGTCGGCCAGCAGGAACGGCTCGACGCCGAGGTCGATCAGCCGGGCTGCCGCTGCAAGAGCGGAATTCGTGTGCACGGTGGAGATAACGAGGTGGCCGGTCAGCGCCGCTTGGATTGCCGTCTGCGCCGTTTCCGTGTCGCGGATTTCGCCGACGAAGATCACATCGGGATCCTGGCGCAAGATCGAACGCAGGCCGGCGGCAAAGTCGAGATCGATGTCGGCGCGCACGCCCATCTGAAGCACGCCCGGCAGGTCGAACTCGACCGGGTCTTCGATGGTGACGATCTTCCGGACGCCGTCATTAAGATGCGAGAGCAGCCGATAGACGCTGGTGGTCTTGCCAGAGCCGGTCGGTCCGGTGACGAGAATGAGCCCGTGCGGCTGGCCGATGGCGTCGAGCATCAGTTGGCGTTGATGCGCGGTCAGCCCGAGTTCGGTGAGTTCCGGTATTCGATGGGTGGCGCCGAGCAGGCGCACCACAATCGACTCGCCCCAGGTCGTCGGCAGAGACGATACGCGCACGTCGATGTCCTGGCCGGCAATGCGGATGCTTTGGCGACCATCCTGCGGCAGGCGGCGCTCGGCTATGTTCATGCCCGACAACAATTTTAGGCGCGACGCCACCGCTTCGAACATTTCCGGCCCGCCGACGCGGCGCTGCGACAGCACTCCGTCGACGCGCAGGCGCACGATCAGCTTGTCTTCAAACGGCTCGAAGTGCACGTCGCTGGCGCGGCGGGCGATGGCTTCCGCCAGCACCGAATTGACGAAGTCGATGACCGGCGCTTCCTCCGCCAACTCCGCCAAGCGCGCCGGATCGTTGAGCGCCGCGCGTTGCCCGCTCAGCGCAATCAGGACGGGTTCAACCGTCAGAGCCTTGGCGAGATACAGGCGCGGCGTTGCGCCGGCCCATTGCTCGATCGCTTCCTGGATCGCCGGCTCGTGCAGGCGCGGGCCGGCAGCGTTGAGTCGGCCCTCGGCGTCCACCCAGGCGATGACGTCATGATCGATGAACCAGCGCGGCGGCGCGCCGATGGCGGCGATGGCTTCGCGCATCGCCTCGAGCTGCGGGCGAAATTCCGCGGCAAGGATTGGCATGCCGATCTGGTCGCTCAAAAATTCCAGCACCTGATCTTCGGACACCGCCCCGACGCGCAGCAGCGACGGCAACGGATCGCCCTCGTGGTCCCGGCGGGCGGCCATGGCGGAGGCGTAGTCTTCCCGAGAGACCAAGCCACGCTCGATCAGGATTTCGCCCAGTTGGTGCATGGCCTCGCCGACGCCGGAATGCGCAATGATCGAAGCTAATAAGGCGCCGCCGTCCGAGCCAATGGAGGCGCGCGCGGAGCGAACATTTTCGCGCGTACGGGGGATTGGCGCGCCTCGTCGCGCGTCCGATGATTTGGTTTGCCGCGCAAACGCGCGCGCCGATAGTGGCGGCGTGAAAGCTTCTCTCAACACCGACTCCAGGAAGCGCCGCCGCGAGCGTGGCTACAGCCTGCTCGAAGTGTTAATCGTATTAACCATAATCGCGATGATCGCGGCCTTGGTTGGCCCGCGCTTGATGGCGCAGCTCGATCGCTCGAAGGTTACCGCCGCGCGGGTGCAGGCGCGCGCGATCGCCGCCGCCATCGAGACCATGCGTTTGGATCTTGGCCGCTATCCCACCAACGAAGAGGGCTTGGCGCTGCTGAACGAACCGCCGCGCGGCGACGAGTCCGGGCTCTGGCGTGGGCCGTATTTGGACGCGGAAACCCCGGTCGATCCCTGGGGAACGGCGTACGTCTACGAAGCGCCGCGCGAGGATTTCGCGCGGCCGCGGGTTGCCAGCTTGGGCGCGGACGGAGAGGCGGGCGGCGAGGGTTTGGCGGCTGACATCGTCGTCGGCGACAAGCCGTGACACGCGCCAGCGAGCGCGGCCTCAGTCTGATCGAGGCCATCGTCATTGCGACCATTACAGCACTTTTGGCGTTGGTGCTGATGCCGCTGGCGCCACGCACGGCGCGCCAGAGTTTCGCGGTCGCGGATCGCAGCGTCGCCGCAATTGACGCCGCAACCGCGGAGCGCGAATTCCGCACTCTGGTGCGATCGGTTTCGCCGCGGCGACTGGACGATCAACCGGATGTGTTACTTGAAGGCGACGCGGTTCGCGTGACGCTGCGCCCAAATCTGCCATCGCCAATCGCCTGCGCCGAGGCAGGCGCGCCGGCCGTACGCTTAGAGATTGTGGGTGACGCGCTGATCTGCGTGAGCGGGGAACGCAGGCGCGCGCTGCTGCGTTGGCAGCGAGGCGCGGTCGGTTCCCTGGCCTACAGCCGCGATGGCGCGACGTGGCGCGCGGCTTGGGACGAAGCAGGCGAAGCGCCCTACGTACGCTTCGAGCTTAGCAATGCCAACGCAACGCAACTCGTCTGGATCGAACGCGGCCTAAGGAGCGAGCCGTGAGCGGGCGCGAACGCGGCTATGCCCTGCTGCTCGCCGTCGCGGTGGTGGCGGTGCTTTCGCTCGCGGTGCTGGCCGCCGCGCGCGTGCAGGGCGATGCGGCGGCGGCCACAGCGCGGCTGAGTGAGCGCAACACTGAGGTGATCGGGGCCGAGAGCCTCATGAACCGCGTGGCCTTCCTGATGGCGACCGAACCGACGGACGGCCGCGCCCTCATGGTTGGGGGCGCGCAGCGTTGGGATGGCGCAACACTTTGGCTCGACGGCGCCTGGTATCGCGTCGCGGGCATGGATGGCGCAGCGATTGCGCTGCAAGACGAGGCGGGCCTGATCGATATCAACGCCGCCGATCCGCAAGCGCTTGCAGCGTTGCTGGCGTACGCCGGCGTTGGCGTTCGCTCTGACACGCTTGCCGCCACGCTGCTGGATTTTGTCGACGAAGACGATCTTGTCCGCGACGGCGGCGCCGAAGCGCGGGACTACGAGAGTCTGGGCCTGCCGCCGCCGCCCGATCGCGCGCTCGCTTCGCGCTGGCAGGCGCTGAACGCTCTGGGTTGGCGGCAGCAGCGGCTGGATCGCACCGCGCTTTGGGATTGGCTCGGAACCGGAAGCGTCGACGCCGGTCTCAACATCAACACGGCGCCGGCGCCGGTTCTGGAGGCGATGTTGGGCGATCGCCGCCGTGTCGACGCCATCCTGCGCCGCCGCGAAGGCGCCGCCATTAACGATGTTGCCGAAGCGGAGCTGCTGACGTCCGACCCCGAGCGCGTGGGCGGTGTGAGCTTTGCAGTGACGACTGGGCGTGTTTTTCGCGTCCAGGCGGTTTTCGGTTCGCAGCGGTCCCGGCATGGGATTGAAAGGCGTCTCGAGCTTGGCGGCGAGGCGGCGACGCAGCCTTTCAGGTGGATCGAAGAACGCGAGGTCAGATCGGCTCCGCTGCGCGATGGTGAATCAGTCATCTCCCTCTCGCTCGACGCGCCTGCTTCTTGAAGGCGGGACGCTCGCCGCCGATTCCGTGGCGCGCTTGGTAGGCGCGCGCGATCTGGTTGTGAGCCGCGCGCTCTGTCGTTTTCGCCGCTATCGCGCGCCGCAAACGCTGACAAAGCGCCAAGTGAATTTGGCCGCACGCGCCTACGCCGAAGCGCATGCGCCCTTCGCAGACACCGGAACCTTGGTGCTGCGCGCGCCAGGCGGCGCGGCGATCTGGTACTGGGACCGCAGCAAGCTTGCAGTGCTTCAGCCATTGCGCGAAGTGTCGCCCGAGAGCGTTTGGCGCGAGACCCAGGACGGCTGGCGCATTGTCGCCTGCGCCGAGGGCTACGAAGCGCAATACGCCGAGGCGGGCGCGCTGATGGCTTCGACGTGGCGGCGGCAAGCGTTCACAGCAGCGCAATGGACGGCTTTCACATTAAGCGTCGAATCACCGATGTTCGAGCCGTCGGTCGAGCCGCCGGCGCCAGTGACGCTGCCGCTCTCCGACGGGAGCTGGCGCGACAAAGTGGTGAAGGAACCGCTCGGCTGGCGCGATCTGGAGCGTGCTGGCGTGACCGCCGCGATCTGCGCGGCGGCGGTGGCGGCGTTGTTCGTCGGCCAAGCGCTCAGGTCGGATCAGGTGGCGCAACGCGAACAAGCGAATGCCGCGCGCATCGAGCAAGACTTGCGCAACGACCGCGACGTGACCCGCGCGTTGGAGCACAGCCGCGTTGTGCGCGCTTACGCTGTCGCAAGCGAAGGACCAGCCGTGCTCACGGCGGTGACGGAAGCGCACGAAATACTGGCCCGCTTCGGACTGCAAGCGCCGACATGGCGCGCCAGCGCCGAGGAGGTTAGCTTCATCATCGATGCCGCGATCTCCGAAACGCCAGTGCGGGACATCGCCGCCGCCATCGAGGAAGCGCCGCATCTCTGCGGCGCCGTGCCCGAAATTGCCGGGCAGGGGCGATTCGAAATTCGCGCCGCCATAGTGAGCGACGGCAACGCGTGCCCGGAGCCGCGCGCATGATCGCCGCCACC
>FKKE01001127.1_pt1 | contig 22099 bp, 21 predicted proteins | sample 1106331 | NCBI WGS metagenome assembly FKKE01 (sample SAMEA3931202, study PRJEB13176) | freshwater metagenome | biome: Drinking water system; feature: drinking water; material: freshwater | place: China | collected 2013-02-06
AGATCTCCAGCCGCACACGCCGACTCGCCGCACGGCCAAGCGCCCCGAGAAATCAGAGCGATCCTGCAAGGACTGCCGCAAACCGTTCCTGGGCACGGCGGCGGCCCAGTACGGCCCTTGCTGTCGCTGGAAACATCGAGGGCAGGTAGCCAAGAAATACGAGTGGACAGCAGACCGAGATCAGCTGCTCCGTACTCGGTACGATGGCACCATGAAAGGACGCGCGGCTGACATCGCCGCCATGCTCGGATGGCCCACGTGGGTGATCAAGCGCCACGCCGCGGAGCTCGGGCTCACATCTCACCTGGATCCGAAGCGCTGGACAAAGGAAGAAGAGGCCTTTCTCCTCGAACACGTCGGCAGCCGCCTCCTGCCCTGGATCGCCCGGACACTGCATCGATCCGTCACGTCCGTCAAAATGAAATGCCGCCACATGGAGCTGAGCCTGCGGTACCGAGAAGGCTATACGCTGCGCGAGCTGGAGCTGTGTTTCGGCTGCGATCATCGGGTGATCGAAGGATGGGTGCGCGAGGAGAAGCTTCACATCCGACGACGGGGCACCGAGCGAGCCCACGACGCCTGGTACGTGACCGATACGGATCTGCTCCGGTTCATCACTGACCATCCCCTCGCCTTCCCACTCCGCAAGGTGGACCAGTTCTGGTTCATGGATCTCGTGACCAGTGGCGGGCTTGTCCGAAAGGCCCTGCAGGCTGCCTCACAGGATGATGCTGATCAACCTGCCGCCTGACCTCTCGAGTTCTTCAGCTGATCATTCCAGGACATCACTCACGTCTTCTCAGACTCTGTGGAGGCTGTTATGAAATTCATCTGTACCCGCAACATCATGCTGAGCGCCATCCGGAATCTGCTGAGCCTCACCTCGAACAGATCCACCCTCCCGATCCTCGCCCATGCTCTCCTGGAAACCACTCCCGCGGGCCTCAAGGTCCTGGGCACTGACCTCGAAACCGGGTTCCAAGGCTCCTACGACGTCACTGTGCAGACACCCGGGCGCGTCACCGTCAATGCCCGTGCCCTCTGCGATGTCATCAAGGAACTCGATCCCGAGCATCCCATCACCTGGCAGGCTGATGAGAAACACGTGATCAAGCTCGTGTCGGGAAACAGCCGCTTCACGCTCCATGGCATGTCCGCAGACGACTATCCTCAGCTCCCTGCCTTTGATGAGCCCGCTCAGTTCAGCATCCCGAGCACTGCTCTCCTCACCTGTCTGCAACAAGTTCTCCCCGCTGTTCCCGATCAGGACCAGCGGTTCGTCCTACAGTCCGTCCTCATCACCATGAGGCCACCCGACTCACCGTCGATCGAAATCGTCGGAACCGACGGGCACCGCTTGGTCATCGCTGAATCAGACGCCGGCACATGGACCACCTCTGTACCCCAGCCGCTCAACGCCCTCATTCCCAAGAAAGCCGCTCAGTTGCTGGCCTCATTACTCGCTCAGGAAGATACGCTGGATGTTCCCATCGCTATTTCCAAGAAACTTTTCTGCGTGACCGTCAAGAACGTCATCCTGACGAGCCGGCTCATCGAAGGCACTTATCCCAACTACCAGCAAGTCATCCCTGTCCTGAACGGCGCGCGTATGGAAATCGACCGCGAAATCTTCGAAGAGGCGCTCCATCGCGTGGCCGTGGTTTCTCGCGACCAGACTCAAGCCGTGCGTCTGGCTCTGACACCTGACACGCTCACCATCCACGCCCAGAGTGCAGACGTGGGGGAAGGAACGGAAAGTATCCCGGCGGTGGTCGCCAGCAAGGAATTCAAAACCGGCTTCAACGCCCGCTACCTGCTGGATGCGCTCCGGACATGCCCGGGCAAGCGCCTTCAACTACATATGAAGGAACCGGTCAGTCCCTGCCTCATTGTCAGCCCAGACAGCCATAGCCGGTGGAAGCATGTGATCATGCCAGTCCGCTAATAATAATTATGGAGGCGATGATGCCCAGTCTGGCTCCGTCACCAAACGCAGTCTCATGGGGGTGGAGTTCATACCGGCGGGCCGGCTGGCTCAATCAGCAGGGCCAGCGGCTGTATATCGTTCACTTCCAAAGCATCGAGGGTCAAAACGGTTACACCAGGATCACGCTTCATGTCTGGGCTCGCCAGCCGGTCCTAGCCATTCGGGCTCTGTGCAAGGAGAAGAAAAGCGAGGAAGAACTTCTTCGGTACGACTGGGCCGCCATCGATTAGTCCTCCCACATCATGTCGCTCCATGCCTCCTCTGATCGTCGTCGTGTCTGTCCTAAGTGGCGACCGGTATCAGTGAAGGCAGCACCAACTCTCTCCAACACTAGCCCCACCCCATTCCGCCCATCCAGTAATACTCAAAGAAAGGCCCTGTGACATCGATAGGCGGGCCATCCTCGCGCTGCCTGCGATGCATCTGTAAAGGGCCATTCTGTACCACTAAGACTTGCACGGGGCCCACGCTCGCTCGATGGTCCGGGACAACGGCACCAGCTCCTGCGTGGGCTCTCCAGAGGTCTACTGTTACGGGCATAACGACCACTGGGGGCGACTGACACACTCCATTCGAGGCTCTCTAGCGTTAGAGGTCATATGAAAATACGATCACTTCGAAGCGAAGTACTCGCCACGACCAGTTCGAATGCCCAGCAGGCCGCAGACCAGTACATGACCGTACAGCAACTGGCGCAGCGCCTGCGGGTCACTCCAGACTACTTGTACAGCGACGTGCTTGGTCAACCCGACGGGATACCTGGAATCAGACTAGGGAAGGGGCGCCGTCCTCGGTGGCGCATCCATCCCAGCGATGTCGCGCAGTGGGAACAGCGCCAGCGCAGGTCCTATGACTCGGCGCCGCCGTTAACGGCCACGGCCAAGAAAGTACGTTCTGTTCCAAGACAAGTTGACTCGAAGGCCAGCTGATCGAGCCTATTCAGTTGAAGGGGATCCATGGGAAGCAGATCGGGAGGCGGCACGGTCACACGCATCGGGGAGAAGCGGTATCTCATCAAGTGGCACCAGGGCCGTGGCCGGCCAAACATCCGCAAGGTCGTTCATGGCACGCGGGAGACAGCAGACCGTGTGCTCCAGACATTGCGTGAACGCTTCTATGGGGGCCTCTTTGGCTGGCCACAGCAATTGGAGACCAAAGTCAGAGAGCTGACCCAACTCGTCGTTTCTGATTACAAGGCAAATAACTACAAGTCCCTCAAGAATGCAGAACAGCTTCACGCCTTCTGGAACGCTTTCGCGGGGAATATGCTCGCCGAGACAGTGAGTGCAACCGACCTTCGCAATTGGGCAACGGGGTGGCGCGAGAACGGATTGAGTCCGGCGCGTGTCAATAGACGGATGTCCTTCTTGCTTCGTGCGTACCGCTTGGGGCTTGCAGGGAAGCCGCCGCTCGTGACCTCGGTCCCACAGTGGACCAAATTGAAAGAGTCACCCCCACGCTCTGGCTACCGCTCGTGGCAAGAATTTATGAAGGTGAGAGCCTTGCTACCGCCGCACGCACGCATCCCTGTCACGATTGAGTATTGGCTGGGGACGCGCGAAGGTGAGACCATGAGTCTCGAATGGCCTCAGGTGTACTTCGATCATCAGAAGCGCAACGTCGAGATCCGGCTCGCGTCACAGGCTACGAAGACGGAAGAAGAACGAGTCGCCATGATGGGCGGGGATCTTTACGATGTGCTCGCCGCATGGTATAAACACACTTCCGACCTGTATCCGGATTGCCGGTGGGTCTGTCACCTCGGCGGGAGAAAGCTGGCTTCCATCAAGAGCTCCTGGCGAACGGCCTGCGTCAAAGCTGGACTCGGGCGATTTGAAAATCCTAAGGGGCGTTTTGTTGGAAACCGCCGCTATCGTGGGGCATTAATCCACGACTTCCGTCGAACGGCGGTGAGTAACATGGAGGATGCCGGGGTGCCAAGAAAGGTCGCGATGGCAATCAGTGGGCACAAGACCGATTCCGTCTACCGTCGGTACCACATCGTGAAGAGATCTGACCTCATTGAAGCCGGGCGCAGGCTGCTGGAACACCACGAGCGGAAGCACGGTCGTGGTGAACAGTTGGTGAACAGTTCCGGGTCGGAGCGTTCGGCTGGCAAGACCAAATCCCCTTAGAAATCCATGATGTTGCGGTGTAGCTCAGTTGGTAGAGCAGCGGTTTCCTAAGCGGCGTCCCGTTTTTCCCCCTTTATCCGCAAAACTCCACATTCCTCAATAGAATTTCGGCGCCCCATGCGGTTCCCCATGATCCGACATCTGAACTCTTTCCGCCCAGACCTACAAGTTCCGGCCTCTTGTGGTGAACATCTGGTGAACACTTAAGGGAGGAGGCCTTCAATGGCGTTGGCGGGCAATGTGTTTGTCGAGCGGCTGTGGCGGAATCTCAAATATGAAGAGGTCTATCTCCATGTCTATGAGACCGTTCGTGACGCCCAGGAGGGTGTGGTGCGCTATATGACTTTCTACAGTGGTGGGACCCCCGATCGTATACAGAGAACTGAACAGCCCCTTCGCCTCAATGACGTCTCGCACACCCTGGAAGGGCCGAGGAGATTTCATGAATAAGGCCCCCTTTCAATTGGTTGACAGTCGGCCCAGTGGACCTCGGCAGTCAATCAACGCAAAGGAGGGCCATCCAATGAATCACCTTCTAAACCGGGAGCGCGCTTGTACCGACTATCTGCCTCAGAAACGTAGCATCGTCCCGGACCGGCTCGATCACGTAAATCATGAGGCCGTTCGTCACCGGGTGCGGACTGACCTGCGCCTCGACCCCAAAGACCGTTGCAAGACGATCCGGTGTCAGGACGGCCGCAGGAGGACCGTCCGCGACGATCCGTCCGTGGTCCAGCAGAATGAGCCGGTCGCAAAACCGGCTGGCCAGGCCCAGGTCATGGATGGCGGTCACCGCCGTCAGCCGATCCTTGGTCACCCGTTGGTGGACAAGCTGCAACACGTGCAGTTGATGCGAGAGATCCAAGCTCGCGGTTGGCTCATCCAGCAGCAGCAGCCGCGGCTGCTGGGCCAGAGCCCGCGCGACGGTCACGCGCTGCCGTTCACCTCCCGACAATTCCGTCACGGAACGGTCCGCGAAGGGCGTGACCCGGGTGTGTCGCATCGCGTCTGTTGCGATCGCGTGATCCTCGGGTGTCTCGCCGGAAAATCGATCCCTGTGGGGATAGCGCCCCATTAACACAATGTCCCTGGCTGAAAACTGGAAGTCGGTCACCGGCGTCGCCTGCGGCACAAAGGCAATCTGTTGAGCGATCTGGCGACGGCAGAGGGTCGAGAGCGGGACCTGATTCAAGTAGACCATGCCTGCGCTCGGTTCCAAGAGCCCTGCCATGATCGACAAGAGCGTGGTTTTGCCGGCGCCGTTTGGCCCGATGATACCCACCAGTTCACCAGTCTTCACGGTCAGACTGACCCCATCCAACAACACCCGTCCGTTGCTGCACCGGCTCACGGCTTCCAACGTCACAAGGTCAGACATGATTTACACGACCTCCGTCCGAATACGATGTCGTTGAAGCAGGTAGACAAAAAACGGGGCGCCTAGGAGCGCCGTCACCACGCCCAAACGCAGCTCTTGCGTGAGCATAAGTGTTCTCGCCCCCAGATCGGCCCAGATCAGGAAGGAGGCCCCGCTTAGAAAGCTTGCAGGCAGCAATACGCGATGGTCCGGACCGACGATCAACCGCACGATGTGCGGCACGATCAAACCGACGAACCCGATGATGCCGCTCACCGATACCGCCGCCCCGGTGATCAGCGCGGTCAATATCAGCACGCGACGTTTCGTCTGTTGCATCTCGACGCCGACACTGGACGCCCCTGCTTCCCCTGTTGCCGCCACGATGTTCAACTCATCGGCAAACAATAGCAGGCAAATCCCTCCCGCGAGGATCGGCCCGGCCGCTAAGCCCACATGGGACCAGCCGCGTCCGTCTAACCCGCCCAATAACCAAAAGAGCACCTCGCGGAACGCAAAAATGTCTTGAGCTAAGGTCAATAGCAACGACGTAAGGGCAGTGGCAAACGCACTCACGGCGAGGCCGGCGAGGAGCAGCGTAGCCAACGGAGTACGCCCGGCCTGCGTCGAGAGGATATAAATGGTCCAGGTGGCTCCAGCAGCCCCAACAAAAGCGAGTACTGGCAACGACCACAACGTGTTGGCAGCCAATCCACTCATGACCGCAATGACCGCTCCGAGAGCTCCGCCGCTGCTTATGCCGATAATCCCAGGATCAGCCATAGGATTACGAAACAGCCCCTGCAGGACAGCGCCGGCCAGCGCGAGTGCCCCGCCAACGAGCGCAGCCAGAATGACTCGGGGTAGGCGCAGGTACAATACAATGGCCTCGTACGCGGTCTGGTCAGGCAACCAATTGACCTGGATGACCCCAATGGCCTTCCCCAGAATTACCGCGGCAATCGATGGAATCGGGATCGACACGGATCCGACTGCCGTCGCGATCAGGACACTCCCCAGTAACGCGGTGATCAGTGCGACATAAATGACAGGGGCCCTCCTCATCACGAGCCTTCCTCAAATGCCTCTGGGTGCAGCAGCCGTGCAATCGTTTCCACTGTCTCGGCGATATGATGCGAGCTGGTGACCAACAGGCGCGCCGGGACGCTATACACTCGCTGATCGCGCAACGCCTTCACGACTTGAAACGCCGGATCCCTCAGCAACGCCTGGCGAAACCCGGACTCCCAACGGCGCGCATCCCGGAGCAGGATCACGTCAGGATCGGCTAAGATCACTCGCTCTTGCGACACCTTCCGTGAGCCGATGATGCCCATCTCAGCGGCGAGGTTCACCCCACCAGCGGCGCGAATCACATCGTCGAGGGTGGTCTGCCGCCCGCGCACCCAGCCTGATTCGGAGTACAGCAACACACGGGGGCGTGGCCGACCGGCCACGCGTGCCGAGATCGCCTCGATCCGTGCATTCATATCGGCCACCAGGTGTTCTGCTCGCTCGGGTACACCTGCCATCACACCCATTGTTCTGATGAGCGAGCGAATCCAGTCGATCGACTCAAACCCGTGGATCCGGAACAACGGGATGCCGAGTCCTTCGACCTGTCGAGCCACGTCGGCTTGATGCCTCCCGATGAAGACGAAGTCCGGCGACTGCATCAGAATGCGTTCAATGTCACCATTGTGCCGTGTGGGAATGACCTTGGCCTCCTGGACGACATTTGAACTATCAGGATTGTCGGCCTGCACGCTGAGCCCGACGAGTCGTTCCGGCGCCAGCGCCAAGAGAATTTCATCGCTCATTACATTGGCAGAGAGAATCCTCGTGGGGACGCTCCCCATCTTCACCTGCGCCGGTGGAACACTCGCCTGCGATACGAGCCGGATCGTCGCTGCGAAGATAGCCACTCCGAGCAATGCGACCAGCCACAGCCGGCCATACGGCATCCGCCAGCCACGTGGAGCCGGTGGCTGGGGAGACATGCCTTGGGACTCGAGACCGGACGCCATCGTCTTCATCAGTGGCCGGCGGGCACGGTATCCGGCATGGAAGCATCCGGCGCCCATGCCGTAGCCCCGGGAAGGTATTTCTGTCGCATGTCGTTCCATAATTTCAGTCTCGTCCAATCCGGCTTCTGCGGCTTAAACCGGTCGCTCAGATAGGGATTGGGGAAAAACACGGTCAACATTTGCTCGTCGGCGCCATTCCACATCCGGAATCCCCAGCTCCCGCCGGCGCAGCTGTTGCCCATGCTCCGGAAGAATGCAGCCTTCGAGGCACGGCGTATGTTCACCAGCGCCTCCGGAGTCGGATTGGCTTTTGTGCCACGATGGTTTCCGATGCACAGATGAAAATGCCAGTCACCCAAATCGACGGTGAGATACCCGTCGAGGACGGTCAGTTTCTTCGGCGGTTCGACGAGTCGCACCTCGAACACGGCGCCCTGGACGCAGGGACCGAAGACGATGTGAGACCAGTGAGTCTCGAACAGATCCTTCATCAACGCCAGGAGCGCTTGCTCGGCAGGCTCCATGAACTCATGTTCGTAACGCATCCCATCGATGCCCTCAATCTGCTCCGTTTTGTAGGCTGGGACTGTCATGCTGTACCTCTCCTTTTTTGTTCATCACTGCAGTCCAAAGATAATGGGGACCTTCACGGTGACCTTCGCCACACCGATCGGCTGAGAGAGCGTGAGCGGTGAGGCGTACCCCACCATCGTCTTCGCATCCTCATCCAGACGCCGGTTGCCCGAGCTTTCGACGACCCGGATGTCCACGATACGCCCATCGGCCAGTATCGAGGCTGAGATCACCACCTGGCCCTCCCACTCGTTCACCCTGGCTTCTACGGAGTAGCGTTTTACCTCCTCGATACGCGCCCGGATCGTATGGGCCAACCAGCCATAGTCTGACCGCTTGGCCGTGCCGCGTTCAGGCAGCCTCTCCGGCCTGTGCCCTTGGCTGGTCGGCACGGCCGACGGCCCGGCGGGAGGCTCGCTGCTCTCTCGTCGAGCGAACGGAGCTGCGTCTGCCTGATCGGCAGACGTCGTTGTGTCTGCCCCATCGGTTTCTACGGCGCTCCGTGCCGTTTCCTGCTGCCTCGCGCCCCCTTCTGTGGAACGAGGCGGCAAGCCAGCGAGTACTACCGCCGGTCGCTGTCCGGGCGGCCCCATGTGTTCTTGCACCGTAGGGGCATGTGGTCCCGTGGGCGGCAACAGAACATCTGGCACTCGTTCCACTGGCATGGCTTGAGACGCCACCCGTTCAGCCGAAGCCGCGACCGGTGCTTCGACAATCTCTCCGGTACGCAGGCCTTCAGTCACGACCACCTCCTCTCGTCGATCTTCTTCGTGCCGTACCTGCTCGATCGGTTTCCGTTCTTCAATGATACGCGTTTCGACCGGTGTCTCTTCAGTACGGCGACGTTCTTGCTCAAGCGGCGCCTCGCTGAACTGTGTCGGCATCGACAGCGCCTGTCCAGGCTGTGTGTCCACGGAACGAGCCACCGTCACCTGTGGCGTCACGGCAGTTGCTGCTTCCTGCTGAAGAGCGGTCGCCTGCGGTATCACGTGGGGAGCGGACGCCGATCGTGACGAAGACGACGGAGCAGGCGCGTCCTGGTGGCTCGGGGGCGCCGTGGAATTCGCAACCAGGCTCACCTCCCAGCGAAATGCCTCCTGCATCTCAATCATTGGTTGAGCCGGAATCCCCATGACGACCGCGGCCACCAGAACGGTATGGATCACGGCTGACACCATCCAGCCCTGGACCCACGCCGGCCGATGAGACCGCACCGTCATCTGCGCATGAAGGCTCATCCAACCCTCCAAATCCCTAGAAGGCCGCTTCCAATCCAGCCATGGCAAACACGCCAGGGTTGGGAAAATGGAAAGCTTCCTGATAGTGCGTATCCGTCGCATTCTCCACGCGCAGCTTGGCCTTCCAGTCCGCGCCTTCGAACTTGCCGAGCGAATACCAGCCCGACACATCCGCCCGCCAGAACCCCTTATTCGTAAGCCGTTGACCCGCTGAATTGATGGCAAAATCACGATCCACGCGGTCTCCCACTCCGATGACCATCAGATTCACGCCCCACGTGGGGCGTTGGTAGTCCACCTGTACATTGCCGCTGTGCTCGGGACGGCGCAACAGGCGTCCTCCTTGCTGAAACGCCGTCCCGCCGACCCCGCCGGTATCGGTGACGGACGTCTTCAAATAGGTATGGGTCAGCGAGAGCCGGAGTTCTTTGGTGACCCGCCAGGAGAGCTGCGATTCCAACCCTTGGGTCTCAGCCCCCTGAATATTGCTGTTGAGGTTTGTGCTGAGCGCGATGAGGTTCTTGTAGTCGTTGTGAAACCAGGTCACCGACGCCGTCAGATCCTTCCCGAGAATGTCTTGATCCAGGCCGGCCTCCCAGCTCGTGGCCGTCTCCGGCTTAAGATTGAAGTTACTGGGAATGCTGGAGTTGGGAAATCCAATCAGCTCGGAAAACGACGGTGCACGAATGCCTCGTCCAAGGCTGGCCCGAACTTTGGTTCCTGTCTCCTTATGGATGTAGGCTCCGGAAATCTTGGGATTGACGAACTCTCCGAAGAACTCATTTTCTTCCACGCGAATTCCGGGTGTGATGAAGAGCCGATCCGCATAGACGCCCTGGAGTTGCGCGTAATACCCCTGGTTCTTGCGCGACAGATTTGTGGAGGCGCTCGTGCCGGGAATCGCGACATTGGATTGCGAGAACCGCTCTTCCTGAAGTTCCACTCCGAGGGTGGCGACCGTGCCGCTCCAGATGCCGTCTCTCACGCGGAAATTGGTATGGTAATCCAGCATGTCTCGGCGTTGCGTGCCGTCTGTCTGAGAAAATCTGGTATCGGAAGGGATCGGATCTCGAACGTCGAAGAACTTGAACCGCGAGTCCATATGCGACCACTGAAGGACATGCTCCCACCAGGAGTTTGCCTGATAGGTCGCCGACGTGCCGAAGTTCATTAGCGACCGTTCATTGCCTTGATTCCCATCCACAGGCGGAAAGCCACGCCCCGTCACGGAGTCCGTGGGGAACTTGAACTGGCTATCGGTGTATCGGAACGTGGTTCGGAATTGGAGCTTGTCCGACGCCCGCAGGCCAAAGTTGCCGCTGAAGACGTTGTTCGTGAAATGATTATTCAGACTGAACATGCCGGCATGGTCGAATCGCGTCAACTCCGCGGAGTAATCGACTCGCTCCGATGCGCCAGTGACCCCCACCCGCTCTTGATGCGTGAGCATGCTGGAGCCAAGGCCACGTCCCCCGCCGGCCATGACTTCCCCAACCATCCTGGTCGGACCGCTGCCCTTCCGGGTGATGATGTTGATCACGCCGCCGATGGCGTCCGAGCCGTACAACGCGCTTTGCGGTCCTTTCACGATTTCGATGCGCTCTACGTTGTCGGTTGTGAGATTCGCAAATTCGAATCCCCCGCCGGCGTCGTTCACTTTGACGCCATCGATCAACACCATCGTGAAGTCGGCTTCGCCGCCGCGCGTAAACAGCGAGGTGGTGCCGCCGCGCGATCCCGTTTGAATGATCGTGAGACCCGGCACGTCGCGCAGCACCTCCCGCAGGTACGGGAACTGCCGTTTCTCCAACTGATCGCGAGTAATCACATACACCGAACCTGTCACATGGCTCAGGGGCTTCTCCGTTCTCGTCTCGGACACCACCACAGGCTCGACCGGCACCTCTGCGACCTCCTGGATCAGGATCGGCTCATCGACTGATAGGGCCGAGGGTTGTTGCGCTTGAGCAAGGGCTTGTTTCTTTTCCTCAGCCTGGCTATCCGTCCGATCCTCTGCAACCACGGTGTGAGCTGACATACACAGAACCAACACAACGGCAAGAAGCCTGAGAATTTGGGAATACATGAACGACTCCTCCTTCTGTTCACGAAAGGGGTGACTGGAATCTCCATGTACCCAGGTCTCCTGACTCTCGGCTCGTCCTACTTTCTGCGCCTTCCCATCCTTGCGGACAGTGGTCGATTGCAGATTTCGTCCCCGATCACAGTTGCGGACCAGTGGCGGCTTCTACCGCGCTTCCCTTGGGGTACATGGGCTATCGATTCATTGAATTAGAAATGTTGCGGCTATAGCGTGCCTCCTTTCAGTTATGCCACCTGGCACTTGGCTTTCACCAAGGCTGCCATAAAGGCCACCAGGACAGCTCCGAGCACCATAATCGTGAGACCCAGATCGCTAATCGGCAGCGCAAACGATGTCGGCTGGAGCAGCTTGATGATCCCGACGACGTAGGCTAGTCCCACGACGGTCAGCGTCATCATGCGATTGCCTTGGATCGCCATCGTGGTCGCAGCCAGATACATCCGGCGTACAACAAGGCCGTTGAGGGAATCGGTAACGACCATCCCCAGGCTGAAGGCCACGCCGATCAGCAGCGCGCCCAGCAGGCCATAGCCCATCGTGCCGGCCAAGGCCCAGGCCGACATCTGGCTAGCGGTCTCGAACCCCAGCCCGAACAACGCGCCGATCGGCACGGCGCTCACCGGGTGTGTGATGTTGAGCAACTGTCTGGGCAAAAAATGGCCGATGACCCCGTGGCTCGGAGCCGTCATTCCAGCCGGCAATGTCATCAGCCTGGCGAGGTTTAATGTCCCAATGGCGAACAACAGGCAGGCCGATAAAACCCCGCTCACGTGCAGCACAGAGTCGTTGAACGATTGCAGATACTCTGCCGCCAACGCGATCAATCCCGCGATCAACAAAACGGAAAGCGCATGGCCAAACGCAAACCATGTCCCCACCCACCGGCTCATTCTCGGATGCCGGTCCACCGAGGCCCTCGTCATGCCGTCGATGGCGGTGAGATGGTCCGGGTCGGCTCCATGGCTCAACCCCAATGCGAAGGCGAGACCGAGCAAGGCCCAGAGACTGCCATCAGCTGGATTCATAGGCTCCCTTGTGGCTCATGGTTCTCACCCCGAAAATCTGACGCATCATTCACCGTGGCGACACCGGGCAGAGGCCGGTGAGACGCCAGAGCAGCTCACAGTCGAGATGCCCACGCACCACGGCTCCTAGCCGGTCGTACTCGTCCTGTTTCGTGGGAATGCACCGGATGATGTCGCCTGCGAAAATCCCCTTGCGCCGACGCAGGAAAGAAAGAGTCCGCGCTCTGATCACCTCATTCTCGAACAGGCCATGCAACATGGTGCCCACCACCAGACCGTCGCGACCGATCGCCCCGTCGCTCCGCACCTCCGTTCGCCCGTTCCGCGAGCAAATCTCAAATGGGCTCGCCTGCTGGTTGTGTGGCTCCGCCATCCCCATGTGGATTTCGTAGCCTCTGACCTCCTCGTCGAGGGCTGCGCCATCGGTGAGGAACGAGGGGCGTAGCACGCGGGCTACGACTTGTGCCGTCATTTTCTCCCGCTCGAAACTGGTCCGTAGCGCCAGCAGCCCCAACCCTCGCACCTGAATTTCAGAAGATTCCACTCCGTGAGGATCATCGATCACATCACCCAACATTTGGCAGCCGCCGCAAATGCCCAACACCGGCTGGCCCTCACGGGCTCGTGCCTCGATCGCGCCGGCGATGCCACTTGCTCGGAGCCAGGCCAAATCCGCCACCGTGCTCTTCGAGCCAGGCAGGATCACCAGATCGGCATCGAGAACCTCGTCAGGCTGCTGGACGAATCGAACGACGACCCCCGCTTCGTGTTCCAGCGGTTCGACATCGTCAAAGTTCGAGATACGTGGGAATCGCACCACCACGATGTCGAGCTCCTGTCGAGATGGTCTGCGGCGTGAGAGCCGTGCTTCGAGGGACACGGAATCCTCGTCGGCAATGCGGAGGTCCTTGATATAGGGTACGACGCCCAGCACGGGCTTGCCGGTGCGCTCGGTGAGGAAACTGAGCCCCGACCTGAGCAGCGCAATGTCGCCGCGAAATTTATTCACGACGAAGGCTGCGATCCTGGCCCGTTCGTCCTGATCGAGCAGTTCCATTGTTCCGACAAATGCCGCAAACACGCCGCCCCGGTCGATGTCCCCCACGAGGAGCACCGGCGCATCCGCCAGCTTAGCCACGTGCATGTTGACGATGTCGCGGTCCTTCAAATTGATCTCAGCAGGACTCCCCGCCCCCTCGATCACCACGAGATCATAGTCCGCTCGGAGCCGAGCGAGCGATTCCTCAATCACCGGCATGAGGCGCGGCTTATATGCGTGATATTCCGTCGCGGTCATGCTGCCGATCGGCTTGCCCTGCACCACGACCTGGCTTCGTCGGTCACCTTCCGGCTTGAGCAGGATCGGATTCATGTCCACGGAGGAGAGAATACCGGAAGCCTCTGCCTGGACCGCTTGCGCCCGCCCGATCTCCAATCCATCGGCTGTCACGGCTGAGTTGAGCGACATGTTCTGTGACTTGAAGGGAGCCACGCGCAGTCCTTCGCGGCGGAAAAACCGGCAGAGGGCCGTGACCAGAAGACTCTTCCCGGCAGAGGAGGCAGTCCCCTGGACCATGATCGTGGGGGCCAGTCCGCTCACCGGACCCTCCTTGCATGGGCCGAGCAGGCCTGCACGAAACCCTGCGCCAGGAGTGGGTTCGAAGCCCAATGGGCATGGACATAGGAGGCCAGCGTATTGCCCTGACGATAGCCCTCTTGAAAGACCTCGCCTCCGCGGCGACGACGTACATTGTAGGTGCACTCGACCGACGCCGGAAAACGAAAGTCCGAATAGCGAAATTGATGGCCGCGGAACTTCAGGCCGGCTGGACCGAGCATCGTCTCGTCCTTCGTGTCCACCTCGACATAACCGAGCGCCTGCAAACGATCTTTCATTGCCGCTTCGCCTGGAATGAGCCCCACCATGGGATGCAACAATCCATCGAGCGTCCTGATGCCGTTGGACAAATACATGAGGCCACCACATTCGCCGTAGATAGGCCCTTGGGCTTCGGCAAAGGACCTCACATCGTTACGCATCGAAAGATTCCGCGACAGATCATCCGCATGGACTTCCGGGTAGCCGCCCCCGAAATAGAGGCCATCCACATCCGGCAAGTGCGCATCGTGAATGGGGGAAAACCGCACGAGTTCCGCGCCGAGACTCTCAAGACGGCGGAGGTTGTCGTCATAATAGAAATGGAAGGCCTCGTCGAAGGCGAGGCCGATTCGACACCGGACTCCCTCCCCGACGATCCGTTCCATGGCAGGAATTTCCGGAAGAACCGGCGCAGATCGCGCCAGCGCGACGATCGCATCGACATCGCACCACTCGCTCACCCGATCGCCCCAAGACACGAACACATCTTCCGGGACCGTTGCCCGGTCTGCGCTGTGCAGACCCAGATGCCGGTCCGCGAAAGCCAAGGCTGCTGCCTTGGGAAGTCCGCCCAGGACGGGAGGCACGCCCCCCGTCGCCTTGCGGAGCAAATCCAGATGCCCGCGGCTACCGAGCCTGTTACAGATGAGGCCGGAAATCTGAAGATCGGCATCGAAGGTCGAAAATCCTTTGGCCAGCGCCGCAATGCTGCGAGCCATACCTCCTGCGTCGGAGACCAGTAGGACCGGCGCCTGGAGCCACTTGGCGATCTCGGCAGTCGAGCCTTCGTCACTCGTCGGCGATGCCCCATCGAACAGACCCATCACCCCTTCGAGCAACGCAATGTCTGCCCCCTGCGACGCATGCATGAAGGTCGAAAGAACCGCCTCTCTCCCCATCATCCATCCGTCGAGATTGTGGCAGGGAGCACCGGCCGCGCGGACGTGATAGGTCGGGTCGAGATAATCCGGGCCGCACTTGAAGACGGCCACGCTCAACCCCCGCGCGCGCAAGGCCCGGACGAGCCCAACCATGACGGTCGTCTTGCCAACATTGCTGGAAGTGCCGGCGATGACGAGCCGTGGAATCGTCATGAGTCGATCTCCGGCTGAGCCTTAACAGCACATGCGAACGGATAGGTCATTGGGCTCTGCCTTCAGCGGAGTGTATCGGTGCGGGTGTCGCTTGCTCTCCGTCAATCCGGCTCGTCTCAAGCGCACGGAGGAGATTGGGCCTGGGCCGCTCGTCCCACTTGTCATGAAACACCAACTCATGCAGCAGCAGCTTTGGTAGCCAGCCGTTGCTCTCAAAAGTAGGCCGTTCAGGAAAACTTTCCACAAACCCGACGCAGAGATAGGCAACCAGAATGATCCGCTCAGGAATCCCCAAGATCGTGCGGAGGACGGCGGGCTCCATGATACTCACCCAGCCGACTCCGACCCCTTCCGCCCGCGCCGCCAGCCAGAGATTTTGAATCGCACAGCAGGTGCTATAGACGGCAGTTTCCGGAATCGTGTTCCGTCCGATCACCGTCGGCCCGAACCGCTCCTGGTCACAGGTGACACAGAGATTGAGAGGCGAATCGAGAATCCCCTCCAGCTTGAAGGAGAGATACTGCTCGCGGCGTTCCTGGTCGAACGTTTCCGCTGCGCGCAGCCGTTCGACCTCAACATGGGCGCGCACCTTGGCGCGAATCTCGCGATTTTCAACCACGAGAAAGTTCCAGGGCTGCGAGAGCCCGACCGATCCTGCCTGATGCGCGGCCATGAGGATACGAGCCAGGGTTTCGTCAGGAATAGGATCCGGGAGAAATGCTCGCATATCACGGCGGCGCGTGATCGTTTCGTACAGGCCTCGGCGCCAAGCTTCAGGAAAGGCATGATCTGTCATAATTTCCCTACCATCGACCGAACAAGAGATACCAGCGATGCCACGCTGTCTTCCTCAGACAAGATCACAGACTGAGCCCCACATTGGCGCGCCGCTGCTTCGGTCTGCGGGCCGATCGCCGCCATCGGCAAACCCAGCAAGGCTCGACCGAAATCGCCCGAGAGGACGGTGCGAGCCGCAGAGGAACTGGGCAGGATCACGAGATCGATCGGCGGCAAGGGAACCGTCGGCATCCGGTGAACATACCGATAGGCAGCCACCGCTTCGACCTCTGCACCGATCTTCGTCAGTTCGTGTCGTAAGTTCGGACGGCCCTCCTCCGCCGTCACGAGGAGAAATGGCCCCTTCCGGAAAAACACCGACTGCTCCCCCACCGCCTCCTGACAGGCGCCTCGCAGAGAGACAACGGATGCGATGCCATGCCGTGACAGGGCCTGCGCCGCCGCTGCTCCGACCGCGATGACCGGCAGGTCGAGGGCTGGGACATGCGACAAGACCGCATCGACACCAGCCGCGCAGCCGAAGACGATGCCGCGAAACTCGTGGATGCGAGCTAGGGCCGTAGTAAGAGGAGAACCTCCGTTGAGAGAGACAGCTTCGACCTCGGGAATTTCCAGCACCTCGGCTCCGAGCGAACGGAGTTCCGCTGCCATCACAGAGAGGCCTGGGCGAGCGCGGGCGACGAGCAGGCGCCGGCCAGCCAAAGGCCGATGCTCGAACCAGGCAATCCGTTCACGCAATCCGACGACATCACCCACGATGACAAGAGCAGGAATGGCAAGATCGATCTGCTGTATTTTTTCCGGAAGCGTCGCCACGGTGCCGACAATGACTGTTTGCTCGGAAGTGGTGGCGGAGGCAATGTAGGCAGCGGGAGTCTCAGCGGAGCGGCCGGCCTGAATCAGTCGCTGAAGATTCGCGGAAAGTTTTCTGGCAGCCATGAAGAGCACCAGAGTGCCCTTGCCGCTGGCAGCCTTGGCCCAATCGGTGAGACTCTGGCTCCCCTCAACATCATGACCGCTCAGGAAGGTCACGTCGGAGGCATGCAGACGATGAGTCAGAGGAATCCCCGCATAGGCTGCTGCGCCAAGGGCCGAAGAGATACCTGGAACGATCGTGCAGGGGATGTTGGCTTCCGCCAGCTCCTCCGCTTCCTCTCCGCCCCGCCCGAAAATGAGCGGGTCTCCCGCCTTCAGCCTCACGACGGTCCTGCCAGCCTTGACGCGAGCCAGCACTTCCGGATGCAATCGATAGCCTATCGCTCCCTCACCATGACGCCGGCCCACCGGCAACAGCTCAGCCTCCGGCCTGACGAGCGAGAGAATGGACTGCGAGACCAGCTCGTCGTAGGCCACGACATCTGCGGCACGCAGCAATTCCAGCGCACGGACCGTGAGCAGGCCCGGATCACCCGGCCCCGCCCCGACCAGATAGACCATGCCTGTTCGAGTCTCTGGCTCAGTCGACACGAATCTCTCCTTGCTTCTTTGTCGCAGACTCGCTCTTCCGGAACCGATGGGTAAACTCCGGATCGTACAACTTCGAATTGGCAAACTCGGTCGCCGTGAGGACACGCCCCACCAACACCATCGAGGTCGAGTTGAGCTTGGCCGCCTTGGCCTTGTCGGCGATGTCCGCCAGGGTCCCGGTCACGATCACCTGATCGGGCCAGGACGCTTTATGAACGATAGCTACAGGACAATCGGCGCCGTACGAGGGAGTCAGGGACCGCACGACATCCTTGAGAAGCGTGATGCTTAGAAACAGCGCCAACGTCGCTTGATGCTTCGCCAGGTCTTCCAGCTTTTCACCCTCAGGCATCGAGGTCCGCCCCTCCGCCCTGGTCAGGATCACCGTCTGAGACAATTCTGGAAGGGTGAGTTCACGGCCCAATGCCGCCGCGGCCGCCGTGAAGGAAGAGACGCCGGGAATAATCTCATACGCAATGCCCAGCTCCGTCAGCCGGCGCATCTGCTCGGCCGTGGACCCGAAGATCATCGGATCTCCCGTATGGACCCGCGCCACATCCTGGTCCGCCTCGCGGGCTGCCACGATCACCTCGACGATCTGTTCGAGCGTCATCCCCGATGAGTCCATCACCTTGGCGTCGGGCCTGGCATGGGCGATGACTTCTTTAGGGACTAGCGATCCTGTGTAGAGCACGACGGGACAGGACGCGATCAACTCCGCTCCGCGAAGCGTGAGGAGTTTCGGATCGCCCGGACCTGCTCCAATAATATAGACGCGCATCGTATCTCCTTAGCTACACTTCAACACGGTCTCTCGCACAATCTGCCAAATCTCTGCCGGGATCTCTCCCAGCCACCGTGCGTCGATATTGCCAACCGGCGCTGCGCGGTTTTCCTGCTTGGGATCAGTCACCAGACGCCAGAGGCGATCGCTCACCGATCCATTCCGCTGGATGACGAACCGATCGACCAGCAACCGGGCCAAGGCTTCTCCCTCGACAGTCATCGTCACATACGGTTGCGGCAGCTGAACCGGGCGAAGAGTCGACAGTCTGATAAAGGGCCGCTCCATGGCATCGATCACGCCGGGGGGTTCGAACCCCACCGCAGCAAAATCGCAAGGCTCCTTGGGATTGCCCACCAGAAAAAACTGTCCTTCCGTCTCGGCCAGAATGGCTCCGGCTAAACGTCCGACCAGCGCCATCAGTCCGCCTCCGATGCCGGAGGAACGACCAGCGAGAACCCCGGTCTCTGACCGGGAAGGACGGCCCCGTCGAAACGGTACTTGTTGGTATAGCCACGCGGAGTGACCATGTAGCCCTCGAACATAAAGGTATTGCTCGACCCGATAATGACGGTGGTCAACATCCCGATCTCGTAATCCAGAAAGTTCTCCAGATCGGTCAGGACCACCTGTTCCATCTCGCGATAGGCGCTCTTCACGAGGGCCACCGGCGTGCTCGCCTCACGATGACGCCGGATAATCGCCTGGGCATCGACGATCTGCCTCGTACGTCTGCCGCTGGCCGGGTTGTACAAACCGATCACGAAATCCGCGCTGGCAGCCGCTTCGATCCTTCGCTCGATCACAGACCAGGGGGTCAGCAGATCCGAGAGCGAAATCGAGCAGGAATCGTGGACCAACGGCGCGCCGACCAACGAGGCGCAGGAATTGAGCGCGGTCATCCCTGGAATGAGGCGGAGCTCCGGCGAATCGCCCCGCTTCCATCCCATTTCCTTCAAAACCTGGAAGACCAGGCCTGCCATGCCATAGACTCCCGCATCGCCGGAGGAGATCAACGAAACCGTCGCGCCATCTCTCGCCCGTTCAATGGCGGCGCGGGCACGGCCAATCTCTTCCGTCATCCCGGTCTTGATGATCTCTTTCCCTTCGAGCAGATGGCGGACCAGCTTGATATAGGTGCTGTAGCCGACGACGAGCTGGGATTCGGCAATCGCCTTCAAGGCTGCCGGAGTGGCATGGTCCTGCGCTCCCGGCCCGATACCCACGACATAAAGAATTCCTTTTGCATCGCTCATAGGCTGCCCACCTCCATCTGCCGTTTCACAAAGGCCCGCCGCGCCACGGCCAAGGTCATCGATCGTCCTGCTCCTGGCTCTGTATAAATCTGTTTGGGCACGAGGAGCTCTTCCACCCCTGCTGCGAGCAACGCCGCCGGCTCAGAAACCCCGCGTGAGCCGACATGCTGTTTCACCTTCTCCGAGGGATTCTGGATGCCTGGCACCACGTCCAATTGCTCCGGCGGATAGGTGCGCAATGGCCAGCCATATTTCTCGCTCAGGGCCAGCAACGCAGGCTCATCCTTCTTCACGTCGATGGTCGCCAGCTCTTTGACAGATTTTTGTGAGAGGCCCTGTTTAGCCAAGAGGGCCAGGACTCCCCGCTCCACCAGATCGGGAGCCGTGCCTCTATCGCAGCCGATCCCCAGCACGAGACTCTTCGGACGATAGATGACGGCATTCTTCCAATGGGCCGGATGGGACAAGCCGATCTCGCGATCCGTCGCGATCAAGAGAATTTCAAAATCATCCGGATCCACCCCCTCCAGCGAGGTGGCGTAACGGACCCCTTCCGGCAAGGGTTTTCCGGCAGGCCACCAATCAGGCTCTCCCGTCTCCTGCACAAAAAGCACGTCGGTCGCATTCACCACCGCGGCGCAGCCCCTTGTCACATTGCGGTCCGCATCGTCGAGCGTCCATCCAAAGTCGCGGCCCAGGATATCCACCGTCAAGGTGCCTATCGCATCGGACGCGGTCGTCACGACCGATTGCGCACCCAAAGCGGTCGCGACCCGTTCGGTAAATATATTGCCTCGGCCGACGTGACCTGACAGGACACAAATCGAGAAACGGGCTGCGTCGTCGATACAGACCACCGCCGGATCGACTTTCTTGTTCTTCAAGAGCGGTGCAATCATTCGCACCACCGCCCCGACACTGATAATGAAAATGTGGCAATCGTATGCGGAAAAGGTCTCGATCAGTGTGGGGCCCATCGGCAGCGGCAGGCGACGCGCACCGGCTGGCGCAGACGCCATCAGCTTCTCCGACACGAAGAGGTCTGCGCCGGACAGCTGCGGCAGCAAGCGGGATGCGATCGCGATCCCGTGCTTCGTGATGGCATAGACGGCAAATGGTTTCCGTTCGGCGATCATGCCCCAGTCTCCCTGGTGGCCAATCTCGGGGTCGCAGGCACCAGGCCTGCCAACAGACCGCTCCGTTCCTTGCGCGACACGATGATCATCGCAAAACAATCGCCCCGCTCGGTCTGGATCGTGCGGATATCCCGGACGATCCTCTGTTCTGTCATGGTAGCCTTCGACACATAGACCGCCCGATCGATGAGTCCCTGCCGTTCCAGCGCTTCGACGACTTTTGGAATTTCTGTGCCCATCTTCATCAAAACGACGGTATCGAACATCTCCAGCACCTGACTTAAATCCTCGACCCCGTAGCTCGCGGGCAGAATGGCAATCCGCTCCTGCCCGTCCGCCAGTGGAATGCCGGTCACGGAGGGCACAGCCATGATCGAGGACACACCTGGGACGACCTCGATGTGGATACCGGGCCAGCGAAGTGGAGCTTCCCGCCGCAGATAGATGAAAGTGCTAAAAAGCGAAGGATCTCCTTCCGTCGCAAATGCAACCGACAATCCTTTCTCCAGGCGCTCCCCGATGGCCGTAAAGGCGGCATCCCAGGCAGGCCGCAACCGCTCCGGGTCCTTGTTCATCGGGAACGTCAGAAACATCCGTTCCTGTCCAGGAATCTCGCCCAGAGTCGGCTTGAGGATCTTCCAGGCCATCGACTCTCCGTAATCGGAGCTGCGCGGCAGGGCAAGGACCTGCGCCTGCTTCAGCACATTGAGCGCACGCAGCGTGATCAGATCTGGCGCACCGGGACCGACCCCGATTCCATATAATGTTCCGTAGTTCATGAGACCGCTCCTGTCTGACTGGGCTTCTCGACGGAAAAAATTTGAATGGGGTTCAAGGCCTCGTAGCGAAGGTAGTGGGCCAAGGGTTCGGCGCGCGAGACTTGCAGCAACGTGACGTCCGGCACCAACCCGCGCTTCCGCAATGTCTGATAGGTCTCCGCGACATTCTCCAAGGTGATGGCATTCACGACAAGGCGTCCACCCGGTCGCAGCCGGTTCATGACAACGTCAATGATCTCCTCCATGCTCCCCTTGCTGCCGCCGATGAAGACCGCATCGGGATCCTCCAGACCGGTCAGCGACTCTGGCGCGCGGCCTGCGATGACTCGCACATTGTCTACCGCATGGGCCAACAGATTTTCGCGGCAGATCTCAATGCCTTCCGGATCGACCTCGATTGCGTAGACCACCCCTTTCGGCGCGAGCAAGGCCGCCTCGATCGATACGGAGCCGGAACCAG
>FKKE01002395.1_pt1 | contig 22088 bp, 20 predicted proteins | sample 1106331 | NCBI WGS metagenome assembly FKKE01 (sample SAMEA3931202, study PRJEB13176) | freshwater metagenome | biome: Drinking water system; feature: drinking water; material: freshwater | place: China | collected 2013-02-06
AGAAAATAAACACATCAATTTTATTGGTAATGTGGAAGGCCGTGATGTATTTATTGACAAAGCAGACGTCATGGTTTGTGAAGGATTTACCGGCAATATTATTTTAAAGATGGCTGAATCGCTTTATGATATCACACAGCGTAAGAATATCCGTCATGAATACCTGGAACGTTTCAATTTTGAAAATTATGGCGGCACCCCGGTTTTAGGCGTAAATAAACCGGTAATAATCGGGCATGGCATCTCTCAGGCCAAATCATTTAAAAACATGATCATTCTTGCCCAAAAAATGATACAAAAGAATGTTATGCAGCGGATGAAGGATGAATTAGTATAAACGTACTATTAATTCTCAGGACAGTTTTTTATCTTTAGAGTTTACACCACCAATGAAGCCACTTATTAATACCACCGTATTATTACTTGCCTGCATTTTTATTTATGCCCAGGAAAGCATTGGCTTTACTGAACTTCCGGAAATAAAGTTACCCGTTACAGAAAAGACAATTTTTTATAAGCTGGCAAATAATACGATCACCATAAAAATTCAACAATACGGTGAAAGAACGGATGTTGTCTTCATAAATCTTCACGACGACGAAATAACTTCTGTTGATGCTACAAAAAGAATTTTGGAAGAACAGGGTGGCATGCTAATAGAATTAGAGAACAAAGCACAAAGAAATATCCGTTTTCGTTTAGGACAGTATTTTTATAAAGTGGATCCTAACAGGATCTTTTCAAAAGAAGGAATAAAAAGATCCCTTACAGAGCTGGGAAGAACTTCTGCTAAAGCAATAGATGAAGCAGCGAAACTGGGTGAACGGATCATTGATCTGCTACCCGAACAAACCGCCTGTGTCATCGCCCTTCATAATAACACTCCCGGTCTTTTTACTGCTAATGAATATACACCAGGAAATAAAAGAGCAAAAGAAAGTAAAAAGGTTTATATAAATCCCGAACAGGATGCCGACGATTTTTTCCTGACCACTGATAATTCTTTGTATGAAAAACTTGCAGACAAAGGTTATAATACCATACTGCAGGACAACAAGCATTGTACAGAAGATGGTTCACTAAGTGTTTACTGCGGAAAAAGAAATATCCGGTATGTAAATTGTGAAACCGAGCATGGAAAAAGCCAACAGTATTATGAGATGATGAAAACTCTTTTTTCCTCTCTTGGTATTGCTTCAGAAAAATAATTTCTCATCAATTTGCTCCTATCTTTAGCTATAAAACCTCCAGGGGTTGAATGCTTAAACGAATTTTTACAATAGCACTGCTTACCGGCGCCGGACAGGTATTTATCATCTTTGCATTGAAGCATATTTCGCAACAAAGCTCTCCTGAACAAATAAAAGCGATCGGGCAAATTGATTCACTTGTGCTTTTTATTATGAATATTATCGCTATGGGACTGCAACCTGCAGCTATGCGAAATCTTGCGTTAACAGATAACTGGGAACAGGAATATCGTAAAACACAATCAGCACGGTTTACATTAAGTATTTTTCTTACCCTTCTTACACTGCTTGCATTTACCGATCATTATTATCTTGCTTTTCTTTTGGCTCCTTTACTGGCATTAAGTGGTGATTATGCTTTGTACGGAAGAGGATCTCCTGTAAAAGGGGCTGTCATAGCATTCGTAAGGGCTGTATTCCCTTTTGCAATTGTTATTTTGTTGCCGGGGAATGAAAATACAGGACTTCAATGGTTTTATTTAGCAGCACTTATTACCAGCTATTTCATCACCGATCTTTTTATCTCTGCATTTCTGCATCAAACATTCATCCCGGTTTTTGATCTGAAAAGTTTAAAAAAATATATAAGTACATTGTCACTGGGGTTGGTTTCATTAAGTCTTTATTTCATCGGCATGGGTGTACTTCTGGTAGCGCAATATTTTTATCCCTCGCCGGTATTAGCCACTGCATTTGTCGGCTTAAAGTTTTATGTGATATTCAAAGGTGTTTTACGGATCATTCAACAGGCTTTTCTAAAAGAAATGCAGAAAGATAAAGTTTGTTTGAAAATCGACCAGCTAAGCAGTTTGCTTGGACTCTCCTTTTTAACCTTTGTTCTTTTCTTCCCGGATACATTTACCCGTTTTTTATTTGGCGAAAAATACATCCCGGATAAAAACTATTTTATCCTTGTTTCCATTGCAGCCTTTGTTTATTCAATGTTCTCAAGTTTTACTACAAGAGCCATGCTTGACAAAAAAGATAACAGCTATGCTGTCATCACCACCATTGCTGCACTATTGACACTGGTTGCCTGCTTCCTGCTATCCTTTTTTAATACCACTGCCCAGGCAATCGGTTTAAGTATTCTTACAGGCGAAATTTCGTTTGCAATCGGGATGCTATGGCTAATGAAAAGAAAGCAATTGTTTTTTGAGAGGATCTTTTTTATTGCAGCCAATATCCCATTAACAATTATCCCGCTTTCTGCTATGTTATTTCTTGATGATAATATTATTGTATTTCTGGCAGCTGCAGTCATATTTGCGGGAGTACTTTTCCTGGTACATAGAAAAAGATTTTCATTTTTTGACATCTCCTGAAGACAAGCTCCTTTTATACTTTCGTTTCATTAGTTTTGTTTAAATACCAGGCATGCCTGTAATTGAATATTTAAAAAAGCAAAGCTTTCAACCTAATCTATTCAGCCTTTTTTTTAATCCTTTTTTCTTTATACGATACGCCTATTTTCAAAACATAAAAAAAATCATTCCACTGCTTTCAGGCAAGATGCTTGACTTTGGCTGTGGCCGCAAACCTTTCGAAAATCTATTTACCGTAGAACAATATACCGGTGTTGATATAGAAAGCTCAGGGCATGATCATGAAAATTCAAAAGTTGATGTTTACTATGATGGCAAGCACTTGCCATTTCAAAATAATTCCTTTGATTCACTCTTCTGTGCTGAAGTACTTGAACATATTTTTAATCCTGATGAAATTTTGCCAGAGCTTACCCGTGTTTTAAAACCAGGTGCCAAAGCGTTGTTCACAATTCCTTTTTGCTGGAATGAGCATGAAACTCCTTTTGACTTTGCCCGTTATAGTTCATATGGTATAAAATATCTTTTGGAAAAACATGGGTTTATGATCCTTGAGCAAAAAAAAAGCGGAAATTTTGCCCGGGTTAATTTTCAAAACTGGGCTTTGTACTTTTTCGAATTATTTAAAAAATGGGGAAATGCGGGTTATATCATTTCCTTATTTTTCATTGTACCTATTAATATCACCGGCTTTGTGTTTTTATTACTAATGCCTGTAAATAAAACCCTGTACTTTACAAATATTATTCTTGCAGAAAAGAAATGAATCAGGCAACGAATAAAAACGGTTTTTCGATTGAGTGACTGATCTATTATGATAAAAAAAAGAACCATAGCATGGCTGATCTTTTTTGCTGCCATCTGTTATATCATTACACCCTGGTTTTTTGAAAAACAAATTTTCATTAATGAATTATTGGCAGCCTCAGGACTTTTTCTCCTGGCATATAAACGATTTAAAACAGGTAATGATCCCATTAGTATACTGGTAATCGTTTTATTGGCCTGGTGTGCTGTACATCTTGTAACCTCCCTCCTGCGCCAGGATTCAATGTATTATTATTTCCGAAATTCCGTGATCACTTATTCAATGTTTGCATTCTTTACAGGCTTTTACTTATTTAAATATGTAAGCGGCTTTATTACATGGATCAGGAATATCCTTCGCTACTATATCGGGCTTTTTCTTTTCATCCCGCTACCACTTACATTCTATGAACGCTATGGAGTTTCCACTTTATTTCCCACCTTATTTAAAAATGCCCGGTATCGCCTGCTTCCTTTTTTTCTTATCCTGCTTAACCTGGTCTATGCTTATACATATAGTTCTGCAACCGCTGGCATGATCGCTGCATTTTTATTTTTACTTTTTATATCAACAGGGTATAAGTTTTTCCGGCAATCCATCACCCTGCTTCTGTTAACTATTACCCTATTGTTCATATATCTTCTCCCCGATCTTTCCTTGATAAAAAACCGGTTTAGCCCATACAGTACTGATGGTATTACGGAAGTGATGCATTCAAATCCATTATTGAATATTGACGGCAATACAACCTGGCGGTTTGTTATCTGGAAACAGATCATCGTTGATAGATTTCCTTCCAATTTATTTGGTCTTGGCTTTGGCACACCTGTATTAAAGTATTATCCTATCGAAGATTACAGTAAATTATCTGCCCTGCCTTATGTAATGGGTGGGCATAATTCATTTATATATTTGTTTGGGCGATTAGGCCTTGTGTATCTTTTCTTGATCATTCCTCTCTATATTATTTTATTCAAAGAGTATTTTTATCATAAACAATATTATTATTCCAATAATCAAATAGTTGTCTTCTGGAGCTTTTTCATCATGAGTGTTATGGCATTTTTTAACCCGGTATTAGAGTCGCCATTATTTGCTTCCGGCTACTGGATGTTATTAGGATTTACCGCACAATGCATCTGCTACAGAAGATCAACTGAGAGTAAACTATCTTCTGCTTTGTGAAAATCCTTTTTATTCATAATAAGTATAAACAGTTTGGTGGCGAAGATGTAGCTGTAGAGCTGGAAACATCCATTCTTAAACAAAAAGGCCATGAAGTAAAAACTATTTTTTTTGAAAATGATCCGATCAATGGTTTTTTTTCAAAGCTCGGGGCAGCTTGCCGTTCTATTTATAGTTTATCATCTGCGAAAATTGTTTCAAAAGCGATCAAAGGATTTACACCTGACATTATTCACATTCATAACCTGTTTTATATTGCATCTCCATCCATTCTTTATATTGCAAAAAAGCATAAAGTTCCTGTTGCGCTTACTCTTCATAATTACCGGCTGATATGTGCTAATGCTTTGTTGTTGCGAAACAATAAGATATGTGAGCTCTGTGCTCAAAAAAAAATCCCTTTTTCCGGGATAAAATATAAATGCTACCGTAACTCTTATGCCGCTTCTGCTTTGGTAACGGCCATAACAGGGATACACAAAATCTTTAATACATGGAAAAAAAAGATAACTATCTGCATTACGCTTAATGAATTCTCAAGATCAAAGCTTCTTCATTCTTCCCTGCAAATTTCCGGCAGTAAAATGATAACCAAACCCAATTTTGTTCCGGATCCCGGTGAAGGAGATGAACACAGGGAAGATTTTTTTCTTTTTGCAGGCAGGATAGTTAATGAAAAAGGAGTACATATATTGGCACAGGCTTTTTCCCATATGCCAGATGAAAAAATTTTGATCATTGGTGATGGACCCGGAAAAACAGATTTAACACAGCAGTTCATAAACTATCCGAATATAATTTTTACAGGACAGCTGGATAAAACGCTGGTGAATGGATACATGAAAAGATGCAAAGCTTTTATTTGTCCTTCAATATGGTATGAAGGTGCCCCATTGACGATCATTGAAGCCTTTGCTACCGGCACGCCGGTTATTGCATCAAAATTAGGAGCAATGGCAGAATCAATCACCGATGGTTTTAATGGATTGCATTTTACAGCCGGCGATGCAAATGATCTGAAAAATAAAATCGGGATATTTTCAAAAGAAATTGCGAACCACAAGATATTTTACAAAAATGCCAGGCAAACATATTTGGAAAAGTATCACCCCGAAATCCACTACAAGGCTATAATGAACATTTATGAAACCGCAATAGCAAAGAATAATGACTGAAAGATTTCAAATATTCAGTCTCAGCATTCATCATACAGGTTTTGATGAAAGTCTTTCTTATATTATAGATCTTGCTGCCAAAAAAACACCTTCTTATGTCTGCTTTGCCAATGTGCATATGACCATTGAAGCCTACAGGAATAAATTGTTTTCAGATAAAGTAAATAATGCTGCACTTGTGCTGCCAGATGGCAAACCTATTGCCTCTGTCTTTAAACTTTTACATGATAAAAAACAAGAAAGAATAAGCGGAATGGATATTACACCGGCACTACTTAAAAAAGCAAATGAATTACACCGATCAGTTTTTATTTATGGTTCTACAATTGATGTTATTGATGCGCTGAAAGAAAAGATCAGGACGGATCTTCCGGGTATTCATTTTGCCGGTGCCATTTCTCCTCCTTTCAGAAAACCTACCGGTGAAGAAACAGATGCGGATATTCAAAAGATCAACCGGTCGGGAGCCGATCTTGTATTTGTTTCATTGGGTTGTCCAAAACAGGAATACTGGATGGCGGAGAACTCATCTAAAATAAATGCGGTTCTATTAGGTATTGGTGCCGCTTTACCCGTAACGGCAGGTATTCAAAAACGAGCACCTAAATGGATGCAAAACATGGCACTTGAGTGGTTATACCGTTTACTGCAGCAACCCCGCAGGTTATTTGGCCGATACCTGTTTACCAATTCATATTTTCTTTTTCTTTTGGGCCGGCAATGGCTGAAGACAATTTTTAAAAAAAATGCTTTTAAGAGTAAATAAAAATTTTGAAACGCAGATCTATTCATGGCTGTTGATTGCACTTGTTTATTCAATGTTGTTTATCAGCTATATCACATCCATACTTTCATTACTGCTCTTTATAAGCTGGTTGTTATTCTCAAAAAAAAGTTTTGTTCTTTCCTCATTCAAAACAAGACTGATGATCTTGTTTGCTACCCTGTACCTGATCTATATCGCCGGTTTATTTTATTCTTCGGATATTCTGTCAAGCGTAAGCACTGTGGAAGCAAAATCTGCAATTCTTTTTTTTCCATTGGTCTTTGGCACCACAACCATACTGAACAGATCATTAGTTGAAAAGATCACCACCCATTTTCTTATTGCCACAACAATAGCAGCTGTAGTAACCATAATTTATGGTGTCTTTAATTATATGCAAACCGGCGAAACTGAACTTTTGACTGGTAAAAACATTTTATTCTTTCCCGGTTTTCGTCCGTTCCTTATGGGATTGTTTTGTATTACGGCGATCATTATTGCTTTTGAAAAAATAAATACGGGAACAAAAACAAAGAACCTGCTGTATGCCGGTATCATGCTGCTTAGTGCAACCATTTTACTTTTAAACATCCGTATGATGCTTGCCGCCTGGATAGTGATCATTATTTACTATATCCTCACGTCAGTAAAAAGCCGGAAACAAAAAATTATTTTAGCAGCCATTACCTTATTTGCCATTGCCATTTCTATAGTTACTATTCCACCAATAAAAGATCAATGGAAAGAATTTTTTGATAGCCGATCCCAGATCGTTTTAGACCAGGATTCATCTCTTGGAAAAAGCTGGGGAGGCAAAGCCCTGCGTATTGCCATCTGGAAAAGTAGCGCTGATATCTTAAAAGGTCATTGGCTAACAGGAGTAGGTACGGGTGATGTTCAGGATAGCCTGCAACAGGCATATGAGAACAGGAAATTTTATTTTGCATCGAGGTATAACCGTTACAATGCCCATAATCAATACATCCAAATAACCCTGGCAACCGGGGTAGCCGGGCTGCTCATTCTTATCTCCTGTATCCTGTACCCGCTATGGAAATATCACAAAAGATTTTCGTCTGAAATATATGTAGTATTCATACTTCTTTTTTCCTTTATTTGTTTTACAGAATCATTGCTGGAAGCAAATAAAGGCGTTGTATGGTATTCTTTTTTTAATTCGATATTTGCTTTTGGCTATCTAAAACCGGACTTAAATGAGTGATCAAAAACAAAACACTGCAGAAATAGATCTCTATTATTTTTTCAAACCTGTCGGAACAGCGTTAAAAAAAACCGGCATGGCTTTCAAACAGGCCGCAAAAAAGATCAGGGCTAATATTATTGTATTTGCAATCATTGTTGTCGTGTTATCGCTTGCCGGTTATTCACTTCGTTTTATTCTGAAACCAGCGTATAAAACTGAAGGCATTTTTATCTCCAATATTTTACCGGGAAAATATTGTTCAATGTTGCTTAAAAATCTTAATGGCCTAAAAGGGGAAAAGAATAAACCCGTTCTTGCAGACCGGCTTAAAATAAGTCGTGAAGCGGCAAGCGACATTCAATCCATCAGCATGTCAACCATGCGGGATACTTTTTTAATAGAAAGAAAAGATTCTACTCTTTCATTATTCAAGATCACCCTGCTGCTAAGATCAGTTCAGCATCTTGATACTATTCAATGGGCATTGGTAAATTATCTTGAGAACAATGAGTATGCTTTAAAAAGGAAAGAAGCAAAAAGAAAAGCTTTGCAGTCAATGAAAGAAAACCTGGATAGCAAACTCCGGGGACTTGATAGCCTGAAAAAAATTGTGAACAGCAGTATAATACCAAGAAGTGAAGGAAAAGGCATCATACTAGGCCAACCCATAGATCCTGTAAGTGTATACCAGGCCGAGATCAGTTATTACCGTGAGCAATTAAGCATTGACCAATCGATTGCCACCATTGACAATATCGAGATCATTCAACCATTTTTTAAGATCAATCAGACCAATCATCCCCGGTATAACCTGATAGCAGCATGGTTCTTTATTGCCTCATTGGTAATTGCTTCGCTTGTAGTCCTTATGTTTGGCAGAAAACCAAAATAGCTTTGCTTTCCGTGAAAATCGAAAACAGCATATTAAGATCATTAGCTTATTTTGATGTGTTCAACTACCCGATAACATCCACGGAAATACGATCATTTCTTCAGCATCCGGTCAATGAAAATGATCTTGGCAGAGCCCTCGAACAACTGCTGGCAACACATAAAATATTTCAGCTTGATGAATTTTATTCATTGCAAAATGATCACTCGTTGGTTGCAAGGAGAAGAATGGGAAATAACAGGGCGGCCGGTCTTATTGTTAAAGCTCAAAAAATAGCGCAGCGTCTTTATAAGTTTCCCTATGTACGAGCCATAGCCGTGTCAGGATCGGTTTCCAAAAACTTTGCTGATGAAAATGCGGATATAGATTATTTTATTATCACAAAAGCTGATCGTTTATGGATCGCCAGGACACTGCTGCATTTATTCAAGAAAAACCCGTTTCTTAAAAACCGTAATGAGTATTACTGCATGAATTATTTTGTTGATGAAGCCAATCTTATAATAGAAGAAAAAAATATTTATACTGCTACCGAACTATACACCATCATTCCTATGGCAGGCAACGGAAGCATGAAAAAATTCTTTGACGCCAATACCTGGTCACATTGCTTTTTCCCCAATCGTTTTCTCCCGGTTATTAAAGAGGAGAAAACAAACTTTCCCTGGTATAAGAAACTTGGGGAGTTCATTTTCGATAACAAGCTTGGCAACTGGCTTGATGATTATCTCTTTCGCTTAACGACCAGGCGATGGAAGAAAAAAGAAGATGAGCAACGTGTAAACACAAAAGGTGAAAAAATGGGATTAAAAACAGGAAAACATTTTTCAAAACCCAACCCCATCTTTTTTCATGATTGGTTCATGAAAAAATACGAGAGCAAATTGCAGGAAATAATCATGGATGAGTGAATTATCTTTTCTTTTTTAGGGAGATAATATAATAATCACCAATATTTCTCCATGGCCATTTTGCTTTGTGTTTATCCTCTCTTTCTTTCAGCCATTTAAATAAGCCCGGTCTTTTCTTTGGAAAATTTTCCAGATAGGAAGGCGGCACCAAAGTACATAATCCCTCTACTGCCAATACATCGTACTCATCTTTCATATTTTTAATTACATAAGAAGGATCATAATACCAGCAGGTAAATTCTTCACCTTCTACTTTTGCCTTCACCCCTTTACGACTAAAAAAGCGCCGCAATGCGGTGGTAAACTCTCCTCTTAAGATCATCATTGTTTCCCACAAACAAAATTTTGGAAGTATGACCAGGATAACGATTCCATTTGGATTGAGTAAAGTTGAAAATGAACGAAGAACTTTGTCCAGATCGCCAGTACAGTTCAAGCCGGCAAAATTTGAAAAAATAAGATCATACGGTCCTTTGTTTTTCAAATTGTGTAGTTCAGTAAATGAACATAATTCGTTTGTGATCTTATCGGCATTACCTGATCGTTTTACTTTTTCAACAAGCTTTTCCTGCATTCCTTTTGAAATATCAGTGGCATGAACATTATGGCCTTGCTGAGCAAACCAAATTGCATCATCACCGGTGCCGGCATTCAATTCCAGTATGTTGCTACCCGGTCTTATCCATTTCAATACATGATCTCTTACCCGTTGCCGTTTATACTGAACAATGCTATTAGCGGAGTATAGCTGGTCAAAAATCATGGATTGCCTGCTGAATGCTTTTTCAACGGCTTGTTCATTCAATGAATTAGCAGCTTCCTTCACGTTATGTCAGGTTTTTCAAGTGAGTTCAACCGAAGCCTGGCAAAAATACTTGCCGGGTAATAATAGAAATAGGACAGTGCTTTCCGTATTTTTTTTACTGAAGCTCTGGCAGGTTGCGAAATGAGCTGCCTGATATTTTCTCTAGCTAAATGCATCCGATAGCTTCTATGAACGTAACGATATAACTGTTTATAAAATGCCGGTTGATATGTATTGCGGAACATGAGTGCCATTTCATCCGAATCGGTCCAGTTGGTTTTTTCTTTAAGATCTGCTTTTACTTTCTCAAAGAACAGGGTACCGGGTAAAGGATAAGAAACAGATATACCGATTTCATATGGCAACAAGTCATTTATCATCTTTATGGTTTTCTTTATATCATCCTTTGTTTCTCCTAAATATCCGAATTGAATAAAGAAAGACGGTTTCATACCATACTTGCGGATAAGTTTTGTTGATCTATATATCTGCTCCACCGTAGTGCCTTTATCCATTGCATCCAGTATTTTTTGTGAGCCACTCTCCGCTCCCATCCATATATTCTCACAACCCGCTCTTGCCAGATCACGGATATAATTTTCCTGCAACAATAGATCAGCTCTTGCCTGAATCCTGAATTTGAATCTCAAATTCTCATTTTCAACAAGATCAGCAAACTCATTTACCCAGCCCGGTTTTAATCCAAATATATCATCACAAAACCAGATATGATCAAATTGAAATCTTTCTTTCAGCATTTTTAATTCCTGCACTACATTTTGCGGCGAGCGGGAATTGTAGCGATTGCCATAAATAGGTTTGGCACACCAGTTACATTTAAATGGACAACCTCTTGTAGTTCCCATATTCATAGAAAAATAACCTGCCTTACTCATCCATGATTGACGATACGGCCCGATATTAATCAGATCCCAGGCTGGAAACGGCAAGCTGTCCAATTCTTTTATAACCGATCTTCTCAACGTTTTAATGACACATCCATTTTGTTTATACGCAAGGCCTGCTATTTGTGAAAGATCATTCTCATTTTTTTGAATGGCAACTGTTAATTCAAGTAATGTCTTTTCTGCTTCGCCCAACAAAATAAAATCTGCACCTTCTTCAATGTATTTTTCATATTGATCAGTAGAATCGGAACTTGAAATGATAACCGTACAACCTCTTTCCTTTGCCAGCTTACTCATCCTGAAAGCAGCTTCCCTCATATTCGTCAGGCACATTTTAGTCAGATAATTGAAGCCGTCATCATACAATACAAAAAGATCGGGTTTAAATTTTTCAATTGAAGGAATTATTTCTTCAGGCGATTTTGCAAACATCACATCATGTAAGGCCACATCATATCCATTTTCCCGCATCAAAGAAGCGGCGTATAATGTACCAAGCGGGGCATAAGGCAATCCTGTTTCCCATTGCTTGGGATCAAATCGCAGAAAATAAGAATGTGAAAAAAGTATTTTCATGAGTAAACGCAATGTAAATGTAAATCGTTTTTACAAAGCAGAAGGTTGCCGGAGTCTTTTTTAATATTCCTGTTTCCATGATTAATCTATATATTGACCAAGGAAATGAACATAAGTGTTGTCATACCTACCTGTAATCGCAAATCGAATCTTTTTGCGCTGTTGAAAAATCTACAAGAATCATCTTTTCCTTTGGAGGAAGTAATCATCGTTGATTCAGGTGATGATAAAATATCCGGACCCGAACTATCTGCATTCAAAGATCTAAACATCCGCTATTTTGTTTCGGAAAGATCGGTCTGTATCCAACGCAATGCCGGCATCAGCAACGCATCATCATCATGGATATTTTTATGTGATGATGATATAGAAGTGCCAAAAGATTATTTACAAAAATTGGCCGGTCATATATCTAACCATCCTGAAGCAGGCGCTGTATCTGGACTTGTTCTCCAGAAAGAAAATAATAAATGGGTTAGCCGGTACAATGAAGGTTCTGCAACGGGCTTACTATGGAAATACATTTTTCAACTTGGTGTTTGGGGCGATATTGAATGTTCAGAAAATCTTATTGGTAAAAAATTAAAAAGATACTACACTAAAAAAAGTAATCATCTTTCAAAGGCAGGTTGGCCGGTGCTAACAAATTTTTCAGGTTCACATTTTACAACACCTGTTTATGGACTGGGTGCTGCATTGATCAGGAAAGAGTGGTTGGTTCAATCTCCATATGAAGAAGTTCTCGATCGTCATGGCATGGGCGATCATTACGGTGTAGCCGCCGGGTTTCCCGGATCAATTCATGTTGTAACGGAAGCATTTGTTTATCATCACCAGGAAAAAACAAACCGATTGCAAAATACTTTACAATATTATCGCCGGGTGCTGGCACTGGATCTTTTTATCTGGCAGGGTAAGATGCCTGGTAAAATAAAAAAGAGATGGTTGACATGGTCTTTATTCGGAAATTTTTTACACTCACTTATTTCATTAAACATGATCATGCTTAAAGCCACTTTTCGATCCTTGTTTGTTGTGGTTTTCGGAAAAAATCCCTATAAAAAAGCAAAGCAAAAAAACAAGAAGGTTGTTGAACCTGTTTTATAAAAAATGATCTTACAAAATCTTCATATAATCGGACAGCCCGGTTCAGATCATAACAAGGGAACAAAAAATAGAGCAAAGGAAAAAATCTCACTGCCCTTCATGATCCTTCCAGGGATATTCATTCTTTATTGTATTACGGCCGGCTATACAATATCACATCACGAGCTATGGGGCGACGAACTCCATAGCTGGAATATTGCTAAAGCAAGCAATAGCCTTTTTGAACTTATTTCAAATACAAAATATGAAGGACATCCTCCCTTATGGTATTTTATTTTATGGACGATCACACTCTTCACGCATGATCCAACTGCAATGCAGGTTGTTCATCTTTTCATTGCCTGTCTTTTGGTTTTTAGTATTCTATTCTATTCCCCATTCCCCCTATTTATAAGGTTTCTTCTGCCGTTTGGCTACTTTTTTATATTTGAATATTCTATCATAAGCAGAAATTATTCTATTGGTATTTTACTTGCATTTATCATTTGCATCATCATTCATAAACAGTTCAAAGGGAAACTGCTGCTATACTATTTTTTATTATTTCTTCTTGCCAATACGCATTTGCTTTCCTTATTACTGGCAGCAAGTCTCCATCTTTATTTTTTGTTATTAAATAATGAACGCACAAAATCCAAAAAAGTTATTCCTCATTTGCTTGTGGGTATTATCATTCTTTTACCGGCAGCATATTTCATTTTTCCGCCGTCAGGTAGCGCATTAAGCCCGGCTTTTTGGACAGGCAAATGGAATATCGGTCATATTTCTGCTATCATTCAGTCTCCGTTCAGAGCATTCATGCCTATACCCGATTGGGCAGAGTATAATTTTTGGGATACGCATTTCATGATCAGCAAAGGACATATCTTTTCACTTCCCATGTGGGTTGTCGCTTTATTTTCAGTTGGATTTATCTTTTTATGCATACTCTTATTAAGATCAAATAAAAAATGCCTGGCTTTTTTTCTATTCAATCTTTCCCTGGTATCCATGATCTCTATTATTATTCCATTTACAAATTCAAGACATATTGGTTTTATTTTTATCAGCCTGCTTGTTGCTCTATGGCTTTATTTATACAACAACCCGGTAAGCAAACCTCAAATAAGAATACTCCTTACCCTGTTATTATTCCAATTAATTGGAGGCGCAGTTGCTGTTTCAAAAGACATTAAATATGTTTTTTCAAATAGCTACCAGGTTAAAGAATTGCTGAAAAAGATCCCCAATGAAAAACCGGTTACAGATTACTGGTGCCTGAATACACTTTCAGCCTTTACCGGTAAATCCTATTATTGTACAGACCTTCAAAAGGAAGTATCATTCCTTTTATGGAATAGTGAACTGGCAGCAGCTATTAAGAAAAATAACCGCTACAGCAGTGGTATTCTATCATTCATGAAAAAAGAACAGGTGAATACAGTTTTTTTATTATCAACACAACGTTTGGAAAAGCTCAGGCAAATGGATGACAAACTATTCTCCGTATTCACCGTTAAATTAATTGACAAACGGGAAGGAGCCATTGAAAAAGGAAGTAACCTGTATTTTTATAAAATAACATCAAAATGATCGGGTATAAATGACTATTGCCTCAAAAAGATGGACTAAAAGAAGATCGCCAAAAAGAATACTTGTAATCCGGTTGCAGGCAATGGGCGATATGGTGATAACCCTGCCTTATTTACAACATCTCCGAAATAATTTACACACTGAAATACAAATTGATCTTCTTACAAGAATAGAAACAAACCCTATCCCCGGGAATCTTATACTATTCAATAAAATATTTTCTATCGCAGGCAAACGAAACCTGAAAGCACAATTATTTTTTACATTATTATTATTACCCCGGCTATTTATCCGGCAATACGATATTGTTATCGATCTTCAGAATAACATTATAAGCCGGTTAGTTAGAAAATTTTTAAAACCTTCTGCCTGGGCTGAATTTGACCGCACAAGTCCTGTACCTGCCGGTGTAAGAACTAAGAACACAATTGAAGCGATCGGGTTAGTTAAAAATGATGCTGCACAAAAACTTCATTTAAAAAATGATCTGAATGCAAAACAAATTTTAATGGAGAATGGATGGGACCAGGAAAAAGATATTATCGTTTTAAACCCAGCGGGGGTTTTTGAAACACGTAACTGGCCTGTAGAAAATTATCTTTCATTTGCAAACATGTGGCTGGAAGAATTTCCAAAAACCCAGTTTCTCGTTTTGGGTTTATCATCTATAGGCTCAAAGGCTGAGTTTTTAAAAAATAAATTGGGTGAAAATATCATTTGTATCATTGACAAAACAAATGTTGCTGAAGCATTTTCTATTCTTCAATACACAAAACTAATGCTAAGCGAGGATTCGGGATTGATGCATATGTCATGGGTTTCAGGCATCCCCACATTTACTTTATTAGGTGGAACAAGACCAGACAGAGCACAGCCACTCGGCAGGCATTCAGCTTTTCTCGATTCTTCTGATCTTGAATGCGGTTGCTGTATGCAGGAAAAATGCAAATGGGGCGATACCCGGTGCCTCACCCGCTATAGCCCGGGTTTTGTTTTTGAAAAAGTAAAAGCGTTACTCAACCAGGCCAAGTAACCGGATCATTTTTTTTGCACTGTCCTCCATTTTATACACCCATACAGGTTCATTTTTAAATTCACCCCTCAGCAATTCAAGGGCTTTTTGTATCATGTGTTCTTTTGATTTCACAACATGCCAGTTTTTAATATCATGATGCATTGGTTTTACAAAACTGATTACATGATTTCCGGCCGCTAAAGCTTCAAGACAGGCCATGCTAAAACCTTCGTAAGATGATGGATGAAGAAATATTTTCGATTGCTGCATCCATTGTATTGTCTCACCGGGTGTAAGCATTCCTTTGAAGCTCACATTCTGCTGCAAAGAAAGTTTATCCCTCATATTCTTTAGTTCCTCAGCATGCTCACCATCTCCCATCAATACCGCTTTTATACCGGGCCGATGATCTTTTAAAGCCGCTATCACCTCTAAAAAAATATCATATTGCTTTATAAAACTTAAAGAGCCGGCACCGGAAATATCAAAAGACCTTTCCGCTGTTATTTGAAAAAACAGGGAAGTGTCAATGCCGTTTGGAATAAGATGTGCAGGCTTTATTTTGTGATTTTTATAAAATTCATCAACAAGAAAATCGGATTTTGCGATCAGCTCTTCCGGTAAAGGACGAATAAGCTTAACCATTTTATTTGTTTTCCTTGCATCCTGTCCGCATATCCAGGTAAAATGTTTTATGGAATTCTTTTTCCCAAAATAATGACCCACCAGGGCACATTCACTGCACCAGATACTTAGTAACGCATCAATTTTTTTTTCACGATCGATCAAAGCAAGTTTTTTCCAGGCCTTTGCCCATAACAAGGGTCGTTTTAATTTTTTGTATTTATTTCCGTCAAAACTATGAACTGTGCAGTCTTTCCATTGATAGGTTGAATTTGTATGAGGATAAATAAAACTTATTACCTCGATCCTGATATGCGGAAATAATTTGTTGATAGACTTTAAAAGCGATTGAAGTGAATGAACCCAGACAGCATCCGACTCATTAGCAGGAAAAGCCGGCGTAAGGATCACCAATGTTTTTTCTTTACTGCTCATCCAGTGAAATTATTTTATTGCAAAAGGAAAGGCACTTTGCATCATGAGTAACCATGATCACTATTTTACCTTTGGCAGAAAGTTCTTTAAAATATTTTACCAGTGAAAGTGTGGAAGCCTCATCCAGTTCATTAAAAGGCTCATCCAGTAAAAACAGGTCGGCCTCTTTATATAATGCTCTGGCCAACGCAATACGCTGCTGTTGTCCGCCGCTGATATTTTTACCATTCTCGGTAATGATCATTGCAAGGCCATCTGCAGACTGATCAATAAGAATTTTCAGTCCTGAAATATCAATAGCATGCGCCAATCTCTTTTCATTCTCCACATTTTCATCCAAGGTAATATTCCTTAAAATAGTATCATGTATCAAAAAAGGTTGTTGCCTTACATAGGAGATAAAAGGCCAGCTGTTTTTTATTGTTCCCGCAGAAACCGGTCTATCATTAAAAAAGATTTCACCATCGTTTGATTTCAAAAATCCGAGCAGTAAATTCAATATTGTTGTTTTGCCTTTACCGGATCTGCCGGTAATACCGGTAAGCTCACCTTTCTTTATACAGAAAGAAAGATTTTTCAGCACTTCCTGGTCTTTGTATTTAAATGAAATATTCCTGAACTCAATAGAATCTATACCCGGGGATATTAGTTTCGTTTTTTCCTGGTGAGATCCTGCTGCAAGATCATAGATTGAAAATTCGTAAGCTTTCATTTGGCCGGCAGCATTTATGATCTTTACAATACCGGGAATTATTTTATAAGCACCCGCCATGAAAGCCCCCATGGTGATCAGCATTGAAGAATCCTGTGTACCTGACCATTTAACGATCACAATCAGAATAAATAATCCAGATACAGCAAATGTTTCTATGATACGACCCGGCATTGCCTGTACTGCCAGTGAGTTGAACAAATAAGTGCTGAATTGTTGTCTTGCACTTGCAAACCTCTCAAGGAAAAACTGGTTGCGCTGGTAAATATTACTCTCCACATATCCTTTGAGAGCATCCAGCAGGTAACGAAATGAATTTTCATTTGCCGCATGAATATTCCTTTTTCCTGCCGAAACTTTTCTTTTGATAAAAAAAAAGACAAAAGCTACCGGCGGCAGCAATACCAGCAGCAATAAAAAAAATACCTCGGGATTAAATAGGACAATAGCAATAATGGTTAATAGAATAAGAAAGGATTGAATAATGATCTGCTGAATACCACCCAAAATATGCTGGCTGAAATCAAATGGCTGAAAAGCGATCTTGCGGATATGCTCTGCCGAATCAATATGTACAAACTGATCATACCCTTCCTCCTGGTAAGTACCAAGTTTCTGTTTGGATATTCTTACGGCAACTTTGCCAATGAATTTGAACTGTGCATTTGAAACAACGATGCCGAGCAGATTCTTTAAGCAAAAGAAAATAAAAAAGACAGCGATCAAAGCAATAGAATCCCTGTCAAGCATCCATGTGGGCAAAATACCCGGCATAGCTGTTGAAGAATCATTTACATAAAAGTTTATAACAAGAAGTAAAAATGCCAGAGCTGCTATATCTGCTATGCTTATAAATATATTTAGCCCGATCTGTCCCCAGAAAAGTTTTTTTTCAGCCGGGGTGAGTACACTGAATATATATTTTAGTTTTTCTCTCAAGTAATGTCATTGACGAGACAGAAAGATATTCTATTTTATAAGAAGGAGATCAAAGGAACTATATCCTAACAAATTTGCGGAGCGTATGCCAGAATATTCTCAGGTCGAGAGCAATTGACCAATGACGTACATAAAAACTATCAAGCTGTACTCGATCCCTCATGGCCTGCAGATGTTTTGTTTCGCCTACATATCCCATCACCTGAGATAAGCCGGTGATACCGGGTTTCACTTTATGCCTGAAGTCGTAAAACTCGATCAATTCCTCGTATTTACTGTTATCACTTATCATATGTGGCCGGGGTCCAATAAAAGACATATCACCGATCCATACATTGAAAAATTGCGGCAACTCATCGAGATAATGATTTCTTAAAAAATGACCGAGTTTGGTTATTCGTTCATCATCTGCTGTGGCGGGTAAATTATCTGCATCCTCATTTTCCACCATCGATCTGAATTTTATACAGGTAAAAAGCCTGCCATTTCTTTTATTTCTCTTTTGTAAAAAGAAAACAGGGCCTTTGGAATCAATTTTAATCAATAAGGCAATGATCGGTATCAGCCAGCTAAGGATCGCAGTTATGATAATTGTAGATATGAAAAGATCAGCAATTCTTTTGAGGATACGATTGTATAAATTGTCGAGTGGAAGGCGGAGTAAAAGCGTTGTATGATCCTTAAGGTTAGCAAATCTTTTGAGTTCAGCGTATAAAGAATGAGATGGTAAGGAGGTGTATTCAGACTGTCTTCCTTTAATAATAAACATTTCAGGTGTTTTCGGAATAATATTAGCTTTTCCGGTAGAAGATTTTTCTTTCTCCATGGATAACGACGGCTTCTTTAATCATCAGTTATCGTCATTTCAGGATAAAGGGTTGCTTTTAAGCATTATTACGTCTTCAAATTTGAAGTTATCAACATTTGTGACCAATAATATTTTTTTATGAATGCTAAAAAGTTTTGGCTTAAAAGCTGCAGGACTGTATTTTTGCACTCCCAAAAAATCAAGCTCTTGTTATTGATTTTTCGGATGATCTCGTAGCTCAGCTGGTAGAGCACAACACTTTTAATGTTGGGGCCCTGGGTTCGAGTCCCAGCGGGATCACAAGGCTCTGTGTAAATCAGGGCCTTTTTTTATTTTCCCTTCAATTCAAGTACGTTTGTGCACATAAGCACAAGGAATGTCTCACTATTTTAAAGATAAAGTTGTTGTTGTTACTGGCGGTACGGATGGCATTGGCCGGGCATTGGTAGAACAGTTGATCAATGAAGGAGCTAAAGTTTCTACCTGCGGACGCAATCATGATAAGCTATATGGCCTTCAAACCAGCTTTGCTTCTGCTGCCTTACATACTATGGTGGCCGATGTAAGCAATGAAAATGATTGCCGCAGGTTCATGGAAATGACTTTAAAGGTTTTTGGCAGCATTGATGTGCTTATCAATAATGCCGGAATATCTATGCGGGCTGAATTGAAAGAAGCTGCTGTTGATGTGATCAAAAAAGTGATGGAGATAAATTTTTTTGGAACCGTTTATTGTACAAAATATGCATTGCCTTCATTAATGGAAAGAAAGGGAACAATAGTCGGCGTATCGTCAATTGCCGGTTATCGTGGCTTACCCGGCAGAAGCGGCTATTCTGCATCAAAACATGCATTGCAGGGTTGGATGGAAGCTATCCGAACCGAACTCCTCGATTCGGGTGTAAATGTGATGTGGGTTTGCCCGGGCTTCACTACATCAAACATCAGGAATGCTGCATTGAATAAAGCCGGCGAAGCACAAGGTGAAAGCCCGATGGATGAAGGCAAAATGATGTCAGCACATGAATGTGCCAAAAGGATCTTATCAGCGATTGAAAAAAGAAAAAGAACCGTGGTGATGACCTACCAGGGAAAGCAAACAGTATTTCTTAATAAGTTTTTTCCCGGGCTTGCGGATAGGTTTGTAAGAAAATTTTTTTATAAAGATGGAAAACTGGTGAAGTAATTTTAGATTTTAGATTTTTATAGCCGATCTATTTAAGAATATCTCTTATTTAAATTTGCCAGAATCCGAAATCTAAAACCGAAAAACCTGAAATAGAGAATGCCATTACTAACCCTGACCTCTGATATTGGTAACCATGATTACCTTACAGGGGCCATCAAAGCAAGACTACTGAGCATTAACCCCGATTTTCGGTTGATCGATATTTCTCATACTATTGCTCCTTTTAACTATCCCCAGGCATCTTACATATGCCGAAATGCGATAAAAAATTTTCCTGATTTTACTTACCATATCATCCTGGTAAATCTTTTTGATAAAATACAGGATCATTTGCTCCTGGCGTTTCACAACAATCAATATTTATTTTGTGCCAATAATGGCCTCATCACAATGATACTGGAAGAAAAACCCGAAATGGTCATTGGCATTCCCTGGCCTGAAGGCAAATTGAAAAATACTTTACACTGTATCGATGTTTTTGGAAATATAATTGAACGGTTGCAAAGCGGGGAATCAATAAAGAACATTGGTGTTCCTGATATACCCTACATAGAAAAAAATCCCTTGCGGCCTGCTGTTGGGGATGATTGGATCGATGGACAGATCATTTTCATTGATAATTTTGAAAATGTTATCGTTAACATTACACGTCATGAGTTTGAAGAATTAAGAAAAGGCCGGGGCTTTAAGATCAATTTTAAAAGGGATGAAGTGATCGATCACATAAGTGAAACCTATGCCGATGTGCCCGAAGGTGAAAAACTTGCTTTATTCAATAGTGCCGGTTACCTGGAGATCGCTATTAATAAAGGAAATGCGGCAGGCTTACTCGGGTTAAAAGGTTTTTCGGAAAAAAATTCTCAATCAAGACAAATTTTACAAAACCAGTTATTTTATCAAACGGTCAGGATAAATTTTGGAAATGAGTTATGAAACGATTAGCTGTTGACATGGATGGCGTGATGGCAGATGTGTATGAACAATTTTTCAGGTGGGATGAAAAAGATTTTGGAAAACGCAGACCGGCGGAAGAAGTGATTGGCATAGAAGAACGAAAAGCCTTTCCTTATATAAATGAATATGTATATGCAAAAGGCTTTTTCAGAACGGCGCCTGTTGTAAAAAACTGCTTTGACATTTTAAAAAAACTAAATGATCAGTACGAAGTTTTCATAGTATCGGCCGCCATGGAATTTCCGCAAAGTCTGCCTGAAAAATTAGAATGGCTGCATGAACATTTCCCCTTTCTTACCTGGCAGCAGTTGGTTTTTTGCGGAAGCAAAAAAATTATTGATGCGGATATCATGATCGATGATCATTTCAAAAATCTTGATCTTTTTACCGGCACAACTATTCTTTATACGCAACCACATAATCAATTAAAAGATACCGGCAGGCATCAGCGGGCTGATTCATGGTTGGATATTGCATCTATACTTTTATGATCTAAAAAAAATGCAGGTTAACCTGTTAAATAATTTAGATATTGTTTTGCCTGCAGGAAAAGCGAAATCTTCATCTGAAACCCTATTTTTGCCTGCCCTCCGATGCTTTTGCAAAGCTGGGCTCTTCAAATCAACTACATTATGAATTTCAGGAAAGTAAATAATATTACCGGCTGGATAATATTACTGATTGCTACGGCTACGTATGCACTTACCCGTGAAGCCACGGCAAGTTTTTGGGATTGCGGAGAATTTATTGCCTGTGCCAATGAAATGGGTGTGCCCCACCCTCCGGGATCGCCTCTTTTCAATTTGCTTGGTCGCTTATTTATTATTGTATTCAGTGGCGGCAATCCTGCAAATGCAGCCAGTGCTATTAATCTTATGAGTGCAGTTGCCAGCGCATTTACTATTTTATTTCTTTTCTGGACCATCAC
>FKKE01000259.1_pt3 | contig 22065 bp, 22 predicted proteins | sample 1106331 | NCBI WGS metagenome assembly FKKE01 (sample SAMEA3931202, study PRJEB13176) | freshwater metagenome | biome: Drinking water system; feature: drinking water; material: freshwater | place: China | collected 2013-02-06
GACGGAAGACGGAAGACGGAAGGAGGCTTCTCATTTAACCGGCTTTCGCCTCACGTCTTACGCCTAACGATTCACGATTCACTTGTAGGAAACGGCGACGTTCTTTGATGCCGCTGTGGGGCGCATACAGTCTGCGGAACTTGTGGGCGCGTCGAGTCACGACGCTGTTCACGGTGTTGGGCAGGGGGCTCGTCGTTTTCGTGTTTCTTGCCGTGCTGATGTTGGCGCATGGCTTGGAGCGGACGATGGGAGCGACTGGCGCTCCCGACAACGTGGCCGTGTTGCGCAAGGGGGGCGGTGTCGGAAATCGGCAGCAGTATGGCGCGGGACCATACGCAGAGCATCATGGTGCAGCCCGGCATTCAGTCGATGGCCGACGGACGCCCCACAGCGGTGCGCGAAATAGGATTGCACGTGACGTTCCGGAAACTGCGTCAGAGCGAGCGACAGGGCGCGTTGGCGAGTGTCAGCTTACGCGGCACGTCGCCGGAGGCGTTCGAGGTGCGTCCGAGCGTTCGGATCGTGGACGGTCGCGCGCGGGAGCCGGGGACGACGGAACTAGTCGTCCGTGCGCAGGTCGCCAAGCAGTTTCCGGACACGCGGCTGGGGCAACGGATTCGGTTCGGCAATCGAGACTGGACCGTCGGCGGTATCCTGGCGGCGAACGGCAACGGGTTCGAATCGGAAGTGTGGGGCGACGCGGATCAACTGATGCGCACCTTTCATCGTACGGCGTTTTCGTCCGTGACGTTGCGTCTCACGAATCCGGCCGCATGGGACACGTGGAAAGCGCGGTTGGAGAACGACCCTCGGTTCAGTCTCGGCGTCAAGCGCGAGACTGAGTTATGCGAAGGGAAGGCGGCGACGATGGTGCGGCTCATCCGCATGACCGGCCTCTTTTTGACGACGGTCTTCAGTATTGGGGCTGTGCTGGGTGCGACGATGACCATGTCGACCTCCGTCGCCCAGCGGACGACCGAGATCGCCACGTTGCGCACCATCCAATTGACGCGCGCCGCCATCGTGCAGAGCTTTTGCTGGAATCCGCGCTGCTCGGACTCTGCGCGGGCCTGCTCGGTATCCTTGGCGCAAGCTGGATGCAAGGTGTGACGATCTCCACGACGAACTTTGAGGCCGGCACCGAAATCGTCTTCGGTTTTCAACTCACCTCGGCCATGATCGGCGTCGGCGTCCTCTTCGCGGTGGTCATGAGTGTCCTCGGTGGACTCGTCCCGTCGCTCCGCGCGGCTCGCCTTGAAATCGTCCAGGCTCTCGGCGAACGCGCGGCGTAACGCCGGGCGTTCGCCATCCCGACTACTCCGCTCCGTATGCCCCACGTAGGTGTCCTCCTCTTTACGGGCAAACATTCAGGTATTGTCTCGACATGGTGCAGCGGTGAGCAGGCAGGAGTACCTGTCTGTAGCCCTAGGGCGGGATGTATGTTATACGTCGCCCCCTTGTTCCGTGACGGGTATGTCGGGAGCGGAACGAGCGCGCCGACACTGTGCGCGCATCACTGCAAAAGGAGACGCGAAGCATGGGAGTCTGTCCGGACCAGAATCGAATGGGGTGGGTGTTGCGCCTGGCGCTTGGTGTGGCGGCGTCCCGGACGTGTTTCGGCGCGACGGCGTTCGCGCAGGAGACGGGCGGTGCGGATGCGCCGGTGGTGGAGATGGAATCCGTCCATGTCGCGGGCCAGCGCATCGAAAACGTGGAGGATGTGAAGCAGGAACTTGCCCGCCGGCCGGGCAGCAATATCCTCATCGAGGAAAAGCAGATCACCGAGTCACGGGCGCTCAACCTGCAAGACGTGTTGCAGTTCGCCCCCGGTGTGCGGTTTCAATCGCGGTTCGGCGCGGATGAAGGGCAGTTTCAGATCCGTGGGACGTCGCTGCGGAATAACTTCCACCATCGCGGCATCAATATTTTGATCAACGGGATGTTCTTCGGCGATGCCGACGGGTTCTCGGATTTTGAATCAATCGATCTGTTGGCCTACGAACGGATCGAGGTGTACAAGGGCGCGAATGCCTTGCGGTATGGAGCCAACAGCATCGGCGGCGCGATCAATTTCGTGCCGCGTACCGGGTATAGCGCCTCGACCATGCAATTGCGGATGTTGGGGGGCAGCTTCGGGATGGTCAGCGGGCAGGTATCCAGCGGCAAAGTGCTGAAGCCGTTCCAGGTGGGCAACATGAGCGCCACGATGGATTACTACATCAGCGTGTCCGGCAATCGCCAGGATGGATTTCAAGATAACAGCCAGCAGGCGCGTGAACGCATCAATGCCAACATCGGCCTGCAACTCGGCAACCACCAGGAGATCCGGGCTTATTTCCTCCAGGCGAACGTGGCCGAGCGGATTCCCGGGTCCTTGACCAACCAGCAACTGTTCTTCAACCGGCAGCAAACCGGCGGACAGAGCCCTGCAGGGGCACCACCGTTTTTCGCCTGCGTCTCCAGCAACCAGGCCTGTAACTGGGGGCGATACTACACCCTGCAGCGGATCGGCATCGCGTACCATAACGAGTTCGCGCCGAATCAGTTCTTCGAAATCATTCCGTACTTCTCGAACCAATTCGTGGACCATCCGATTTTCCAAACGCTTCGGCAGGAGAACAACAACGTCGGCGGCGAGTTCCGGTATGTGAACACCAATACGCTGTTCGGCAAAACCAACTCGTTCGTGACGGGCTTCCAACCGCGCTACGGTCACCAACATCAACAACGGTTCGTGAACATCAACGGCAGCATCGGCGCCCTGACGCAGGACTATAAAGCGAAGACGACCTACTTCGGCCTGTACGCCGAAAACGCGCTCGATGCGACCAAAGATTTCACCATCGTCATCGGCGGGCGCTGGGACTATACAGGACGCGAGGCGACGGTCGATAACTTCGGGCCGGCGGGGAATCCATTCAACCCCAATACGCCATCAACGCCGAGCGGCACGCAAAAGCCGTTGCAACATTTCGGAGCCATCAGTCCGAAGGTCGGCTTTGTCTATCGCACGACGCCCACCTCGCAATTGTACTTCAATGCCAGCCGGGCGTACGAAGCGCCGCTCAACGTCGAGTTGCTCTCGGCGATCAATGCCAACGGCTCGGCCAATACCGGCTTCCTGAACCTGGATGCGCAACGGGCTTGGCAGTTGGAGTTGGGCCATCGCGGAACCTCGGCGGATAAGCGTTACAGCTGGGATGTGACGGTGTACAATCTCGAGATGCAGAAGGAAATACTGGCCTCCAACATCAACAACACGGACACCTTCCAGAACGCCAACGGCACGCGGCATACCGGCCTGGAGGCCGGCGGCGCCATGGTCTTGAAGAAGGGGCTCTTCGCACAGGGTGGAGCAGGCAAGGAAGACAGTCTGCAAACCCGCGTGGCCTATACCTGGTCGCGGTTCAAGTTTACCGACGATGTGCGCGGCGGCGGAATCGGAGGCCCCAATGTGCTGATCGCCAAAGACGGCAATACGGTGGCCGGCGCACCGGAGCACAGTCTGAACGTAGAGGCTCGCTACGATCATCCGGCGGGTTGGTGGATCGCGCCGAATGTCGAGTGGTCGCTGTCCGGGTTCTATACGGACTACAACAACACGATCAAGAATCCGTCCTATGCGCTCATCAACGTGCGTTCAGGCTGGAACATCAATGAGCACTGGACGCTCTTTGCCGAAGGTCGCAACCTCACCAACAAAACGTACGCCGGCGCTGTCGTGGTCAATGACTCGCTGAATCGTTTTGCCAATCCGGCGCTGGGGATCGCCGGCTTCGCCGGCGTGGAGTACAAATACTGAGACGCTGTGAAGAGGGAGGCGCCGTTGGATACAGCGGCGCCTCTCTCTCTGGAGTCACAATGGCACGGGAGCGCAGGCGTTCAGCTGCGAGATTCGGCAGCCGCGGGATTACGGTCGTCAGCAGCGTCGTGTGGGCGGCGCTGTCCGTGCTGTGTGTTGCGACGACAGTCAGCGCGCAGTCTGAGGCGGAGACGAGGACACAGGCGAAGGCGACGCGCTTCATCAACGGCCAGTGGTTCGACGGGCAGCGATTCGTCTCGACGGAATGGTATGCGGTGAACGGGCGTTTCACGAAGACGCCGCCAGGCAACATCGACGCCGTGGAAGATCTGCACGGCGGGTTCGTCGTGCCGCCGTTCGGCGAGGCGCACAATCACAATCTCGAAGGCCCGTGGGACGTCGAGTCGGTAACGGCGCGGTATCTCCACGACGGGGTCTTCTACGTCTTAAATCCGAACAGCATTCGTACCTTCACCGAGCAGATTCGCGGGCGCCTCAACGGACCGGATACCGTCGATGCCATATTCGCCGACGCGGGGATCACATCCACCGGCGGGCATCCGATGCCGCTGTACGAGGATGTGCTGCGCGAGGTGCGGTATCGCGCCGTCGTCGGGGTACTTCCACCGGGATGGTTCGATGGTCGTGGGTATGTGTTGGTCGACGATGCCGCCGCTCTCGAACGTCGGTGGCCGGCAGTCACGGTCGATCATCCGGCGCTGATCAAAATCTATCTGGTCCATTCAGAAGATCAAGTGGCAGCGCAGCCCTCGACGCACGACGCGCATGAGGCGCGGAAGGGATTGGATCCGCACCTTGTGCCGGAGATCGTTAACCGCAGCCATCGAAGCGGCGCGCGAGTGATCGCGCATGTGGAAACGGCCGCCGATGTGCGTGTGGCGTTGGCGGCGGGTGTGGACCTCATTGCGCATGTACCGGGCTGGTTCGTGTTGCACGAGTCGGAGGCGTCGGCCCTGCGCCTTACCGATGACGATGCGGTGCGCGCCGCGGCGAACGGTACAGTCTTCATCACGACGACCGTAGCGATGCGGCCGTCCGAGGCGAGCCACCACTCGTACCGCGCCCATGTGGAACCTGCGCAGGCTGCACATGGACAGGACGCACATGCGCACGAAGCGTCCGGGCACCATACGCCTGGGCATGCTTTGTCGATGCCGCCGTCGCTCTGGCCGTTGGCGGAGGAGATCCAGCGCGAGAATCTGACGCGCCTCCATCGGCACGGTGTGGGTATTGCGATCGGGAGCGATCACGCCGAGACGTCTCTCGACGAGGCGCAACATCTGCATCAGCTTGCCATCTTCGACCCTGCGACGCTCCTTCGAATCTGGTGCGACACAACGCCACAGGCGCTTTTCCCCGAGCGCCGCATCGGTCGCTTCGCCGAAGGGTACGAAGCGAGTGTTGTGGTGTTGACCGATGATCCGCTCGTGCGTTTCGATGCCGTGACGCATATCGCTCTCCGTGTGAAACAAGGCCTCGTGCTGCCGCCGCAACCGTGAGTGTTGCGACCGCGTCCTCTTCCCTCTCGCCCTCGTACGCGGCAACAGCCGCACGAAGATTATGTGGACATGGTGCAGCCGTGAGCAGTGCCGAGTAAGAGTCTGTAGCCGCATCCTGCGCTATTTGTTACAAGAGCCGCCTTTGTGTCGCAGGATGCCCTCCTGCGACTCGAACCATCAGCAAAGGAATGGCCATGCCGAAAACTATTGTGGGCGTTTCATGGAAACACTGTGTTGGGGTCTCGGCGGTCGCCGCATTCGTGATGGTGTCCGGTACGCCGACCGTGACGCTCGCCGACGAGCCGCAGGCTCAGACTGAAGACCAAGTCACGACGCAGCCGGTGAACGTTGTCGATCGCCGCGTCGCGGAGGGGACGGGGACGCTCTCCTTGAGCGCGCCGAGCCAAGGCAGCACACGTCTTGGCCTGACGTTGCGCGAAATCCCGGCGAGCGTCGAGGTCATCACGCAGCAGACCATGCAAGAGCGCGGCATGCGGGGCGTGATGGAGGCCGCGCAGTACGCGACGGGTGGGACGGTCGGCGACTCGCCGGTCCCCTGGGCCTTCTCCATGCGCGGGTTCACGGGTAACCAGACGCGGTTGTTGTACGACGGCTTGTCGTTGGGATCGGTCAACTTCATCAATCGACCGCGCGATTCGTGGAACCTCGACCGGATCGAAATTCTAAAAGGGCCGGCCTCGGTGCTCTACGGCGAAGGCGCGGTGGCCGGTGAGATCAACCTCGTGACGAAGCGTCCGGTGCGCGAGCTCACCGGTAGCGAAGGGTTTGTCTCCTACGGGAGTTTCAACACCGTACGCGCCGGGATCGGCAGCGGCGGCCGACTCGGGAGCGACAAGTTCCACTATCGAGTCGATCTCAGCTACCAAAACGGCGACAGCTATGTGGGTATTCAGCGGACGCCCTTCACGTTGTGGAATGTGACGAGCGCGGTCTTGTACGACGTGACCCCACGCTTCAACCTCGCATTGTCGTTCGACATTGCGCACGACCGCTCCAGGCCCTACTGGAGCACGCCGCTGCTGCCGAGTTCCTTGGCGACGCAGGGTGTGAACGGCGTGGTCGTCGCGAACGACAATCGCACGGTCGATGCGCGGATGTTGCGGCACACCTTTAACGTCACGGACAGCGACATGAGTGCCTTGACGACCTGGACGAAGTTGAACGCGAATTGGCAGCCGGTCGATTGGATCGAACTGCGTAACCAAACCTATTACTACCCCGTCAAACGCGATTGGATGAGCGCGGAAACCTATACGTGCAACGCCGCGACGCAGTTGGTCGGACGCGAGCGCTCTCTGGTCCAGCACGATCAAGCGGTCATCGGCGACCGCTTGGAACTGCTGGTCAAGCATCCGATCGGCGGCTTCATCTTCGCGTTGCACTACGCCTTGTTGCTGCCGCGCTTCGGCGAGCCGCCGTTCGGCGACACCGTCGTGGCGATCCTCGGTTTGTTGCTGATGCTCGGCGTGGTGGCCGGGACCGTCTTGTGGTGGCCGCGGCGCGGGCAATGGACGCGGGCGCTCACGGTGAAATATCCGGCGCATCCGCGTCGGCTGCATTTCGATCTGCACAAAACGTCGGGCGTGTATTTCCTCGTCGTCCTGCTGGCGGTGTTTCTGTCCGGCGTGTATCTGAATTTGCGCGCGCCGTTCCATACGGTTGGCCGTCTCTTTTCGCCCGCCGTCGATCGATATGAGGTCCAGTCGCCGCCGATGCCGAACGGTGTGACGATGACGCTGGGCGAAGTGCTGCGCGAAGTGCGGGAACGGTTCCCGGCGGGCCGCCCCGAGTGGGTCTACTTTTCGCGCAAAGGAACGGGCACCTACACGGTCTGTCAGCGCGACGTGCCGGACATCAGCGCCGTGCTGACGCGCCGCTGCATCGTGTTCGCTCAATATCGCGGCGACGTGCTGCACGTGCAAAGCCCCGAAGGCGCGACCGCGGGCGAACATTTCATTCAATGGCAGTGGCCGATGCACTCCGGCCAAATCTTCGGCGAACCCGGCCGCTGGATCGTGTTTGTCTCGGGCCTGATCTGTCCGCTCCTGTTTGTGACGGGCTGGTATCTCTGGTGGCGAAAACGCAGGGTGCCGCGCAGTGCGGCGTAGGCGCTCCGGGAATTGAATCCGGAACAAGCCCGGGACGGGACGGCGTAACAATGCATCAATCGGACGAGACGGAAGGTGACACAGCATGAACGGACTGAAGGAAGCCGTGGAGTACGGCGTGATCGGGTTGTTGATCGGGTTGAGCCTGTGGGCGGTGGCCGTGGCGATCGAGCGGTGGTTGTATTACCGGCGGATCGATGTGCATGCGTACCCGTCGATCGACGCCTGTGAAATCGCATTGACCAAACGGCTGGTCGTGATCGGGACCGTGGCGGCCAACGCGCCCTACATCGGCCTGTTGGGCACCGTGTTGGGCATCATGCTGACGTTTCACACGATGGGGACTTCCGGTGCCATGGCGGTGACGACGATCATGATCGGTCTGAGTCTCGCGTTGAAGGCGACCGCGGCGGGACTGGTCGTCGCGATCCCCTGCGTCGTCATGAACAACGTGCTCCGGCGGCGCGTCAGCGAGCTGCTCGCGCAGTACAAGGCGCACCATGGAGCGTGAGGTCGATCAAATCAATGTGATTCCGCTGGTCGATATCATGCTGGTGTTGCTCGTGATCGTGCTGACCACCGCGACGTTCATCACCACGGGACAGATCCCGGTCAATCTTGCCAAAGCCTCGACGTCGAGCGACCGGCAGGACCGGCCGATTGTCGTGACGGTTACGGCGGAGGGCACGGTCTTCGTGGAGGACCGGGCCATCGCCGACGAGCAATTGGATACCGCCCTGGCGATCCAGTCACGCCACTCGCCGGTGCTGGTTCGCGCCGACAAGGTCACTCGACTAGAACGATTTGTCGCCGTCGTCGATCGCATCCGCGGACTGGGATTCCAACAGGTGAGTCTGGAAGTAACGCGGACCTAGCCCGCAGTCTTCATGAGCGCTTCTGCTGCAATCGCCGATTCACTGCTACGACGAGCCTTCGGCCGGCGGGCTCGCCCCTCGGATCCTCAACGTACTGCACCAGTACGCCTTGGATCCTCCCGGCTCCACGCGCCGGTGTTGCGACAGGAGTCGGCAATTTCGCGGCAAGCCGTGATGAATCATGTGGGCTAAGGACCGGAGCGAAAGCCGTGCATCTCTGAGGAAGGAGGAGTCGGATGGTAGCATCATGATCAGTTGACGTCGGTGCGTGGGGAGCGGTGTTGGTGTGTGTGTTGACCGGCTCTCCTGTGTGGGCCCTGGGCGAGGCTCCAGTTCCGGTCGGGGGCATCGGTCAATCGGAGCAGGAATTACGCGAGCGCTTGCAGCAGAACGTCCAGGAGCGAGAGACACTTCTGCGGGAGTTGGACGACATCAGTCGTCGGCGAGACGAAGCGCTGCCGGCCGGCGAGCGGCCGCAATTGTACAAAGAGACTCCTCACGAAGCCAGCGGGCCGGCGGCTCCCGAGGAAGCACCGGTCTATGAGCTGGCCGATATCAGCATTGTCAGCAAACGGGTGCAGAAGCATCCGGAAGGACTGGCGTTCTCGTCCACCCCCAGATCGGAGACCGATTCTCAGCCGACACGCACGATGAAGGAATCGATGGAGTCTTTACCCGGTGTCGTACGTCGTTCCGCGAATGGCCCCCGGGATTTCGGCGTCTCCATCCGTGGCTCCGGCGTGAAGACGACCGGTGTGGTGAGGGATCTCAAGTTTTATGAAGACGGTATCGGACAGACACAGTCGGATGGATTGTCCCGCCTCGACATGCACGACCCCTGGTTCATGCAGAGCGTGGAGGTCACGCGCGGCGCCGCCTCGTCGCTGTACGACAATGCCGCGCTCGGCGGCGATATCAACGGCCTGGAAACATTTCTGAGTGGCGGCTCCTACGGCTATCAGAAGTATGCGTTGGCGATCGGCCGGGAATATAGCGATGTGGACGTGGCGTTGTTTGCCAGCCAGGTGGCGGAAGACGGCTACATCCGGCGGAGCAATTACGACACGCAAACGGTCAATCTCAATTTCCGCTTCAAGCTGGGAGACAAAGACACTTTCTACGTGAAGGCGGTCTCCAACGCGCTCAATGCCAACGTGCCGACGCGCCTGACGCAGGCCCAATTCGATGCCGATTCGCGACAGACCGGCGGCACCACTCCCGGCAACGATGCGGCGAGACTCGCACAGCGGCGACTTGATCGTCGCACGGTGCTCGGCGGTATGTATGAGCGGCAGAGCGATGCCAGCACCGTGTTTACGCTGAAAGCGGACTACGACGCGCGGGACATCAATCAAACCTTCACGCAGATCAACGACGCCTTTTACCCCAATTTCAAGGGCTATGCCGACCTGCGGCACCACGGTCGATTGGGCGAGATGCCGCTCCGGAGTTATGTGGGGTTCTTCGCCAACAATATGGAGCAGGAGTCGCAAACGTTTGAGAATCTCGGCAATTTCCAGGGGACGCGCGGCACGCTGGTGCAGAATAGCCGGGGCACCATTCGCAACATCGGCGGACGCCTGCGGGAAGAATTGGAGTTCCTCCCAAAGTGGACGCTGGCGGCGGGCGTCGGCTTCCAACAATCGCAAATCAGCGTACAGACGATCAATTATACGGCGGGGGCGCTCGCCTCGACCCCAGGTGCCGATCGCACCTTTTACAACTGGGCGCCGGAGGTTTCGGTCTCCTGGAGACCTACGGAACAGCATCGCCATTGGGTGCGGGCTTCGACCGGCTATTCCGTGCCGGGCTTCGCGAATTTGACGACCGGCTTGGAATGGGTTGGCCGGGACAAATTGTTCGATCAAGCCGCAAAAGAATTACAACTTCGAAATCGGCACCGATTCGAAGTTACACAAGACCTTCGGGGTGCAACTGGTCGGATTCTGGGTGTTGGTCAAGGATGAGATCATCACCCAGGTCAACTCGACCACGGCGGGCTCGTTTGCGATCAACGCCGATTCCTCTCAATACCGGGGGATCGAAGCGAGTTACGAGTGGCGTCCGTGGCCCGGCCTGCGTTTCTCCGGCGCCTACACCCATATCGACGCGCACTACATCAACTTCGCCGATCAGTTCAGAGTGAACGGGGCAGGGCCGGTCACGCAGATTTTGCGCGACGGCAAACGTGTGCCAAGTGTGGTGCGCGACGTTCTCAACTTCAAGGAAGAGTACGACCTTCCGGGTTCGGCGGTTGGGTGGAGACGACGTATTGGAACAGCTACTTCCTGAGCAACAACAATACGGTGGGGGCGCCGGCCTACTGGCTGTTGAACGCGAACCTGCACAAGCGCATCGATGCGCCGCGCAATTCGTGGGTGCGATTTGCGACGCTGTATCTCCAACTCGACAACATGTTGGACAAGCGGTACGTCGGGTCGGGCGGCGTCATCGCCGACAGCACGCCGGACGCGAACAAGACGCTGTTTTTCGCCGGGTACGGTCGGGCAATCTACGGCGGGTTGACGATCGGGCTCTTCTAGGACGGGTCTCTACGTAGCGCCGTGTCGTCAGCGGCGGCGAACGACAGGAATTCGTGAGGTGGCGGTGCAGCGTGTAGCATAGTGTAGCAACTGTCTGTAGACAGGTGCGGCGATCGGGCGTATACAGGCGGCAACGTGGTTTCAGGCGCATTCGTTATGTCGAGACGGACTGGTGTCATGCAGGCGACGAGGCGAGCGGGGCAATCCCTGGCTCGGATGGCGTCGTTACGTCACGCCTCGTCTCAGCATCGAGCGTCAGCGTTCCAATGGGTGACCGTCGGGCTCGCCGCGCTCGCGCTGATCATGGGGACCGTGTTGATTGTGGCCGGTGCCTGTGTGGCGGGTCATGCCGGGACCGATGTCGCCCATCATCACGACGGCGTCGCGCACCACGACCATACCTCGCATCAAAGGGCACAGCCGACGGCCTGGGATTCGCTCTGCGCGTCCAGTTGTCAGGCGGTGTCTACCGATATCCTCACCACTCTCGTGGTGTCGATCTGTGTGGCGGTCCTCGTGGAGCGGGTGTATCGCTCGGCCCACGAGCCGCTCTTCGTTCGTTTGTCCGTCTCCTTACCGCTTCGCGCTCCGCCTGTCCTCCTGTAACGAGTCGGCGCCGTCAGCGCTGCAGATTGTGCCCTCGGCATGACTGCGGGTTTGCCCGGCGTCTGTCTGCTGTTGCCAGTGGAAGGTGAAAAGGAGCACACGATGCGCGAGTTCCACACACACACTTCACGACAGTCGTTTCAACCTACCGATACACGGCGCGCCATCGGTGCGCCGATGCGATGGGTCCTGCTCGGCGCGGCCCTCGTCGGCCTCGTAGTCGGTGAGGCGCAATCCGCATGGGCATCGTCGTCCGTTTCCGAGACGCAGGTGAATCGGGCCGAGGGGCAGTTGACGGTCCAGATCGTCGGGCGGTTTTGCGAGTATCAGCGTCACGAGGTCGTGCTGGCGCTCCGCGACGTGTGGAGCGTCCGAGCCGTGGAATTTCTCACGGATCACGGCACGCTGCGTGTCCGGTACCAATCGGCCTGGAGGTCTCGAGACGAGATCGCCGAGGAAGTAGGGCGTGCCTTGTCCTTGGGCCTCTTGTGTTCGGCGCAGGTCCAGGAGGGGGAGCATCAGGCGCCGCAGGTAGCCACCTTGTTGGACGTACGGCGGTAGCCGGCGCCGGGCCGGGTCCCACTCCCAGCAGCTGCGCCCTTCAGAGGAGGAAATGACGTATGCATCTCAGAGGAGGAAATGACGTATGCATCAATCGATCGTGATGAGTCTGCTGGTCCTGGGCGGAGTCGTGGCCGGGTGTGCCGACTGCGGCGGCCGGCATGGGTTGAGTGCCCAGCCGGCGTCGATGGCGGCCGGCCCCGCACTGGTTGGGCCGAAAGACGGCGAATTGCCGTATCCTTCCGATTACCGGCAGTGGAACCCCTTCCTGCGTGAGGTCCAGCGTCCGGACGTGAAGCAGGTCCGCGACATCTACATCAACCGGATTGGCAGTCAGGTTGAGGCAGGACAACCGTTTGCGGATGGTTCGATCATGGTAATGGAACTGTATAAGGTCAAGACCGATGGGGAAGTTCTGGTGAGCGGTGCGGATGGCAAGCTGGTGAAGGGGGAATTGAGCAAGATCTTTGTGATGCAAAAGGGCGATGGTTGGGGGCAGCAGATGCCTGACAATCTGAAGAACGGCAATTGGGTCTTTTCGGCCTTCGGGCCGGATGGGAAACCGCTCGCGGAAGACTTCACGAAATGTCGCGCTTGTCATGCGCCGATGGCGGGAAAGGACTTTACGCCTCGGCTGGACGAATACCTCCAGGCGCGAAAGGGACAGTAAACGGCCTGTGGGTGCCGGGGAAAGCCCATGACTGACCTCACTTTCCTCGGTGCGGGGAGGCGGACCGAACGCCCCGCCTTCCCGCTCTCACCCCAGCCGACCGAGGACAACGGGCGGGCGATCGGGGTGGGGGCGTGGGCACGCCGAGTCCGGCAAGGGCCCAGCCCAGAACGGAGGGATGATGCGGATCCTCATCGCAGGGTGCGTGATCTGGTCGGCCGTCGCGTCGTGGGCCATGCCGGCGCGAGCGCAGGATGCGGCGCTGGAACGGTTGTTGCGCACGCAGATCCTCAACCAACAGTTCGAGGGGTTCGATTTTTATGAGGTGGTCATCGAGGATGATCGGTCGGAGGCCAATGGGGTCCGCGAGGTGACCGTGGTGGCACGTGGCCGGTTTCTGACGCAGGAGAAATGGTTCAAGGCGCTGATCGTGCTCGCCGGCGAGCACGTGATCGGGGGGGAGATCCTGGAGGGGCAAGGGCTTCCACCCTGTCGTGCGGGTGCCAGCCCCGTTCAACAATCATAGGGTTTCGTTCGTTCTACCAAGGAGGTTTGTCATGGGGCAGTTTGCACGCAGAGTGGGGTTGGCCGGGCTGATGGCGGTGGCAGCGCTGGGGATGGGATCCTCCGCCTACGCGTTGCAGGCCGGCGGAGTGGAAGTGGGGGACGAAAACGGGTCCGTCGTGGGACAGCCGTTCAAAGAGTTGGAGGTCGATGCCCAACTGTTTGCCATCGACTTGGGCCCGGTAAAGGCCTGGTATCCGCCGACCACCATTATCGACTTCAAGGTGCGGCCTGGCCGGCCGTTGCTGCTGAAGGTGAAGAACAACACGAACGTGGATCGCGGGTTCCAGATGACTGACGCGGTCAACGCCGGGTCGCCGTTCGTTTTGAAAGCCGAAGTCGTCTTGAAGCCGGGCGAGACCAAGTTCATCGGGATCCCTACCAGCGATTTGTTCTACGCCACGCAGGGCAATACCCTCACGTACCGGGATCACCTCCATCCGAACGAGCCGGGTGGAAAGCTCGTCATGATCAAATAGTGGGTCATTCCCTGCCGCCTCAGGCGCAGCCGTTGTCCCTGGACGGTTGCGCCTCGACGCGGGGCCACCGCTCGCGTTGATTTCAGCGCCGGTCCCTCCTATAGTCCCTCTAGCAGCTCGTTCTGAGTCTCCCAGGGTGGTCCCGATGACCAATGGACGGGGTGGAGTCTGGGTGCGAGGCCTCATGCGTGTGGCCGCCGCGGCGCTGTTGGTGTCTGCCGCGTGGCCGGGGCCTGAGGCCCCTGCGGCGGCACAGCCTGATGCGGCCAAGCGGCAATACGAGGCCGGGCTGCAGCACGCCAAGCAGGGCGCGGTGGACGAGGCGATCCGAGCCTTCACGAAGGCCGCCGAACTGGATCCCCAGTTGGCCGAGGCCCACTACCAACTGGGGCTGGTCTTCCTTACCGGGAAAAAATCCTCCAAAGATGCCGCCGCCGCGTTTCGCCACGCGTTGGTCGCCAATCCGGCTCTCGTGGGGGCGCAGCACGAATTGGCGCTGTTGGCTCTGAACGAAGGCCGGATTCGCGAGGCGGAGCAAGGGTTGGAGCGGGTGATTGAACTGGCACCCCGGCAGGAACAGGCCTATCTGGACTTGGCCAAGCTGTATGAGCGCCAACATGCAAGCGAGCGGGCGGAAGCCGTCTACCTGGCGTTGCTGAAGGTCGACGGCGCTCATCCGGAGGCCCTCTACCGCTTGGCACTTTATGCCGATGCGCAAGGAGCGTCCGCGTCGGCCCGGCAGTATGTGGAGACGCTCCTGCGGGCAAGGCCGAACCACCCGGATGCATGGTACTTGAAGGGCCGCATCGCCGAAAAACGAAACGATCTCGCCGAGGCGGCGGCAGCCTATCGGGAAGCCCTCAAGGTCAAGGCCGACTTGATCGATGCGCGCTTCAATCTGGCTTTTATTCTCCGCAGTCAAGGCAACGCGCCGGAAGCGGCGCGCGAATTTCTCGAGGTGATCGTCGTCAAGCCTGAACATGCCGAGGCGCACATGAACTTGGGGTTGGTGTACACCACCCTCAACAAATTGGACGAGGCCGAGCGGGAATACGAGGCGGCCGTCAACCTCAATCCCACCATGCTGGAGGCGCGGTACAACTTGGGCGTGTTCTACGAACTCCATCGCCATGACCTGCCCAGGGCCCTGGCGCAATACCGCCGGTACCGGGAATTGGGGGGGCGAGATGAGCGCGTCGACCGGATCGTGGGGCAAGTCGGGCACTAAGCCAATGAGACCCCGTGAATCCTGAGTCCTACTCACGCCGGCGGGACGATCAATACCCGTAGCGCCAGAAGGGGCCCCAGGGATGATAGGTCGGCGGCAAGATGACGCGCGGCGGGAGCCGAGGATCGCCGGCCGGAGCCCAAAGATGGAGTTCCTTGACGGACAGGAGGGGGTACGTATAGTCCATCTCGTCGATCAGTTGCGTGCGTGAGCCGACCACCTCCCCGACGATCGTTACTCGTGTGCCCGCTGGTAGGGCGGCCGGATCGACGCCCATGGGATCGATGGCCAGGAAGCGCCCTTGTGTGGCCAGGCGATTCGTCGTGGGTTCGTGGTCCTCATTGAGCGGCAGTTGCAGAACCTCCAGGCGGGTGCCTTCCTTCAGGCGCTTCGCCGCCAATACCTCCCCTCCCAGTTCTAGGAGCTTCCCGCGGTAGGTGTCCGGGGTGTCCTTCAGTTGGGCGAAGGTGAGCGTCCGGTCGATCGGGTCTTGTACGGCCCCCTCGTCCGCAGCCTGGTGGGTGGCGCAGGCGGACAGTGACAGGAGGAGCGCGCACCCGTATCGGGTCCAATCGTGTCGAGCCATGAGGCATTATAGCAGAGGCGTTTGACCGCCCGGATCCATTATAATGACGACCAGGCGGTGTTCATCACGAAAGGAGTCTCCTGTGAAGCGGAGCCAGTTGTGGGTGGTGGTCGCGGCGATAGTGGCGGTGCTTGGCGCGGGGGCGACGCTCGGCTGGGCGGCCGGGACCCCGGAATTCAAAGGGAACTATGAAAAATTGGACGAGCCGTCCACGCACGTGAAGGGCAAGATCAAGTTGACCGAGTTTGCCGATTTTTACTGCCCCCATTGTCACCACTTCGAGGAGCAAGGGTTGCCGGTGCTGAAGAAGGAGTTCGGGGACAAGTTGGAAGCCACGATGGTTGGCTTCCCCGTGTTCCGGCAGATGTTGCCCACGCCGTTCGAAATGTATGAACAGGCCAAGGTGATGGGCAAGGGCGAAGAGATGAAGAAGGTCCTGTTCCGCACGATCCATGTGGACAAGGTGAAATTTCTCGACAAGTCCCTCCGCGCAGGACTCATCAAGGAAGTGGGGCTGGATCCGGTGGCCTTCGAAGCGGGTCTGGAAAGCGGCAAGCCCATCCGGGCCTTGGAGGAGGGCAAGAAGTGGGGCGAGCGGATCAAGCTACAGCAGACCCCCACGCTGTTGTTGGACGGCAACCTGAAAATCACGGATATCAATCCGGAGAACGTGAAGGTGGTGATCCAGAGCATTCTGGACCACGATGCCGCCAAGAAGTAACGGGTCGCAGGAAGGAGCGAGGGAGAGACGGCGGGTCAGGGGGGAGGGCCGGCGCGATGAGTCTGCCTGTTCCGAGACGCCCAGCTTCTTGTCGTCAGCGGCGCACCCCTTCCGCCTGATCCTTCACGGGCGAGGATGGAACAAGACCCTATCTGCGGCATGACGGTCAACCCCGCCACTGCGGCGGGACGGCACGATTATGGCGGGAAGACCTACTATTTCTGCAGCCGCCACTGTGTGGAGACGTTCCGCGCCGACCCAGCCCGGTATGTGACCTCTCCGGCTGCAGGGGCGCCGTCCCCGTTGATGATGCCGTCCTCCCAGAAGCGCGGCCTCGTCATGGTCGAACCGCCACGCCCCAGTGGCCCGAGTTCCGTGGACCCGGTGTGCGGGATGACCGTGTTCCATGCGACGGCGGCCGCGACTCACGAGCATGAGGGCACCACCTACTATTTCTGCTGCGTCGGTTGCCAGACGAAGTTCAAAGGCCACCCCGACCGCTATCTCCACCCCGAACGGTATCAGCCGGCGGCGCCTGCGGTGTCCGCGCCGGGTCAGACCTATGTGTGTCCGATGTGTCCAGAGGTGTCGTCACCGAAGCCGGCTCCCTGCCCCACATGCGGCATGGCGCTCGAGCCGGCGACGGTCGAGCCGCTCACCACAACCGAATATGTTTGCCCGATGCACCCGGAGGTCCGGCAGCCGATACCCGGGGCCTGCTCGAAGTGCGGCATGGCGTTGGAACCTCAGACGGTCTCGAAAGAAGAGGAGGCCAATCCGGAACTGATCGACATGGGGCGACGCTTCTGGTGGTGTCTCCCTGGCGCGGTGGCCGTCATGGTCTTGGCTATGGCCGATATGATTCCCGGGCAACCGCTGCATCGTCTGGTATCCCAGCGGGGCATCAACTGGCTGCAGGGTCTGCTGGCGACGCCGGTGGTCCTGTGGGGCGGGTGGCCCTTTTTCGAGCGAGCGTGCCATTCCTTCCGCAGCCGCCACTTCAACATGTTTACCCTCATCGGGTTGGGCACCGGCGCGGCGTACCTGTACAGCGTCGTGGCGACACTGGCGCCGGGCGTGCTCCCTGCGTCCTTCGCCCACGCGGACGGCACCGTGCATGTGTATTTCGAGGCTGCGGCGATGATCACCGTACTGGTGCTGCTGGGCCAGGTGCTTGAATTGCGCGCCCGCGGGCAGACGAGCAGCGCGATTCGAGCCTTGCTCCGGTTGGCGCCGACGACCACGGTCCGGGTGCGTCCCAATGGCGCCGACGAATTGATTCCCCTCGGTGCCGTGCAGGTGGGCGACCGGCTGCGGGTGCGGCCTGGTGAGCATGTGCCGGTGGATGGGGTCGTGGAGGACGGGCACAGTACGGTCGATGAATCCATGATTACCGGGGAACCGTTGCCGGTGGAAAAGGCCGCGGGCGGCGCCGTCACGGGCGGCACGCTGAACGGGACGGGGTCCTTCATCCTGCGCGCCGAACGTGTGGGGGCGGACACGCTGTTGGCGAAGATCGTCAGGATGGTCAGCGAGGCACAGCGGAGCCGGGCGCCGATTCAACGTCTTGCCGACGTAGTGGCTGGGTATTTCGTGCCGCTGGTGGTCGGGATCGCCCTCCTGTCCGGATTCGTCTGGTGGGGGTGGGGGCCGGAGCCGCGTCTCGCCCATGCTCTCGTCAATGCCGTGGCGGTGCTGATCATCGCGTGCCCCTGTGCGCTCGGCCTGGCGACGCCGATGTCGATCATGGTCGGGACCGGGCGCGGGGCGACGGCCGGGGTCTTGGTGCGGAATGCGGAGGCCCTGGAAACGTTCGAGAAGGTCGATACGCTGATTGTGGACAAGACCGGCACGCTGACGGAAGGCAAGCCTAGCGTCCAGACGGTCGTCGCGCGGCCGCCCTGGAGCGAAGCCGACCTGTTGCGTCTGGCCGCCAGCGTGGAGCAGGGCAGCGAACACCCGCTGGCGGCCGCGTTGGTGTCGGCGGCAGCGGCTCGCCGGCTGGCGCTGCCGGACGTGTGTGATTTTCACGCCAGGCCGGGCAAGGGCGTCACGGGCCTGGTAGACGGGCGGCGGGTGGCGATCGGGACCGCGGCGTTTCTCACGGCGGAGCAGGGGGTGGGCGTGGAGGACCTTGCCTCCCTGGTTGCCGAAGCCGACCGCCTGCGGGCGACCGGACAGTCCACGATCCTGATCGCGATCGATGGAAAGGCAGGAGGCCTCGTGGCAGTGGCGGATGCCATCAAGGCCACCACCCCGGAAGCCATCCGTGCCTTGCGGGCGGACGGTTTGCGGGTGGTCATGCTGACGGGGGACGGCCGTCTCACGGCGCAGGCGGTGGCAACTCAGTTGGGAATCGAGGACGTCATCGCCGAAGTCCTGCCGGATCAGAAACAGGCGGTGGTCAAGCGGTTTCAGGAGGAAGGGCGGATCGTGGCCATGGCCGGAGACGGCGTGAACGATGCTCCGGCGCTGGCTCAGGCCAATGTGGGGATTGCCATGGGGACCGGCGCCGCGGTGGCGATGGAAACAGCGGGAATTACATTGGTGAAGGGCGATCTCCGTGGTATCGTGCGAGCACGACGGTTGAGCCGCGCCACCATGGCCAATATCCGTCAAAACTTGGTCTTTGCGTTTCTCTATAACAGCATCGGGGTCCCGGTGGCCGCCGGCGTGCTGTATCCCGTGTGGGGGCTTCTGCTCAGCCCGATGCTTGCGAGTGCCGCCATGACGTTCAGCTCCGTCTCGGTCATTTCGAACGCGTTGCGGTTGCGACGCGCGGTCCTCTAACTGATGCCCATGGCGCCACCCACCTGGCTACGTCCGCCGCATGCGGCTCTCAGCCTCGCGCTGTGTCTGCTGCTTGGCGACACCGGGTGGGGGCAGGCGGCCTCCTCCGGTTCCGACCTTCAAACTCAGATCAAGACCACGGCGGCCAAGGTCATCCCGGCTGTCGTCAGTATCGCGGCCACCGTCGTGATGCCGGATCAGGCCCTGAGCGACGAGAGCCTGCCCTTCGGGACGTTTCGCGAAGCCCCGCCGCTCCGCCGTCAATATGGGCAGGGTTCGGGCGTGATCCTCTCGTCGGACGGATACATCATTACCAACAACCACGTGGTGGCGGAGGCCAAGGACGTCGAGGTCTTGTTGGCCGACCGCCGGCAATTCAAAGGGCGGGTGGTGGCGACGGACCCCAAGACGGACGTGGCTATTGTGAAGATCCAGGCGACGAACCTGCCGACCGTTCCATGGGGCGATTCAGGGAAGTTGTCAGTGGGCGATTTCGTCCTGGCGATCGGCAATCCGTTGGGTTTGAGCAAGACGGCCACCTTCGGCATCGTCAGTGCCGTCGGGCGGGCCGACGTGGGGGTCGCCGACTACGAGGATTTCATTCAGACCGATGCGCCGATCAACCCTGGGAACTCCGGCGGGGCGCTGGTGAATACATCAGGCGAGTTGGTGGGCATCAATACGGCGATTGCCAGCCCCACCGGCGGGAGTGTCGGCGTCGGATTCGCCATCCCCAGCAACATGGTAAAACAGGTGATGCAGAGCCTCCTGAAGACCGGTCGCGTGGTGCGGGGATTCCTGGGCGCGGTGACGCAGGATGTGACGCCGGTGCTCAGCAAGATTTTCAAGTTGCCGGACGTGAAGGGCGCCATTATCACGGACCTGCAAGCCAAGGGATCGGCGGAGCGCGCGGGGCTCCGCCGAGGAGATGTGGTGGTGCGCTACGACGGCCAGGATATTTTCGACGGCGGGCATCTGCGCAATCTCATTGCGCAAGCCTCGATCGGCAGCCGTCATAAGATGGAGATCGTGCGCGATGGGCGGGTGCTGCAGGCTGATCTGGTCATTCAAGAGGCCCCGCGCGACCAGCGTAAGAAGGCGGACGTGCTCGAGATTCGCGAAGGCCAGCAAAGCCATCCGCTGGCCGGGCTGCTCGTCGATGAATTGACGCCGCAGATGGCCCGCCAAATGGGGTTGTCGGTGAGTGCCGGGCTTGTGGTGACGGACGTTGAGGAGGGGTCGCTGGCGGAGGTCTCCGGTGTGCAGCCGGGTGACGTGATCCTCGAAGTGAATCAACGCGCTGTCCCCACCCTTCAGGTCTATCAACGGATCGTCGAGCCCATCCGTCCCAACGAACTGGCCCTTCTCCTGGTCAACCGCCAGGGAACGGTCCTGTACGTCCCCGTTCAGCCGGAGTAACCCCTCCCCCGCGCGGACTTGCTTCCGTGCCCACCCCAAATAGTGGGGCCGGTCGATCGTCGAAAAGTCGAAAAGATTTCGTTTCGGACGGGCTCCCCCGTATCCTAAACAATACCGTGGAGGCTGCCCGGATCCCTCTCCAGAGGGGCCGTCGCTTCGTCTGCGCCGATCCCATGTGGGATCCAGAGCCTCAGGCGATGGGAGATGCGAATGGAGCGTGTCGGCAAGCGCAGGAGATGGTGGCCTACCGTGGCCTGGGTGTGGCTGGCCATGGGGACCGGCTTGGCCGGTTGCGACGGCGGTGACTTGAAGCATCCGCCGGACCACCTCGTCGGTCAGTGGCAGACCGAGACGGGGCCCTATGCCGAAGATACGCTGGAAATCCTCTCCGATCGCATCATCTTTCGTAGCAAGGATGACACCGGACAGGTCTATACGATCTCGAGTGTGCGCGAAGGCGTCGAACAGGGTCGGGTGACCTACTCCATTCTCTATCATGGCGCTGATCTGGAGCCCCAGGAACTGATGCTGGATTACCAGCCCGCGGGCAATGGAGTGGTCATCTTTCGGCATCAACCACAGTTGAAATGGACCAAGCAGCGGAGGCACATGTGAAACCGCCCATCCACCGGCGACAATTCTATCTATCGGGAACGTGTCAGTCCCGGATTCTCGGGTTGAGCGTGTTTCATCAGGGGATCGTGTTCGTCGTCCTCGCGGGAGCGCTGTTCTTTCCCTTGATGATAACCTTGAAGGCCTCGCCCCTCGATTCGCCCGAGTCGCAATCTGTGGCCACCCAATTCTTGATCCTGCACGAGCGGATCTGGCCCGCCTTGCCGTTGGCCTTGTTGGTCGTGGGAATTCATAGCCTCTTCTTCTCGCACCGCATCGCCGGTCCGCTGTTTCGATTTTCGAAAGTCTTCCGGGCCGTATCCGCCGGAGATCTGACGGTTCCGGTCAAGATTCGCAAGCACGACTATCTCCACGGCGAGGCGATGGAATTGAGCACCATGCTGGATCGGCTGCGCGAAAAAATCGCCCAGATCGATGGCGCGGCCGAACAGATGAAGCCCGCCGTCGAAAACCTTCAGTCGGCGCTACGCACCGGCGGGAACGCCGATGCCGCGCGACTCTGTGCGGTCCTCATGGAGCGATACGCGACGCTGGAACAGGCCCTCCAACAGTTCCGAACGACCCCGACCGGTTCGGGTGCGAGGGGATAGAGACATGGTAGGGCACGGTCGCGCAAGACCCTCTCCGCTCGGGAGTCGCAGCCGGTGGGACCGCGGGTTTACGTTGGTCGAACTCATGGTGGCGGTGGCCATCATGGGGATCATGGCCGGGTTGGCAATTCCCAACTACCTCGACTATCTGGACAAGGCACGGATCGCGAGGGCCATTGCCGAGATCCGGGGCATCGCGCGGGTCGTGGACGCCTATACGATTGCCCATAACGAACCGCCGCCTGCACTGACCGATGTGGGGGCCGGGCATCTGGTCGATCCCTGGGGGAATGCGTACGCCTATTTCGATATCGTGGCGTGGGCAGCCGGAAAACCTGGCGGGGGTGGG
>FKKE01015713.1_pt1 | contig 21984 bp, 15 predicted proteins | sample 1106331 | NCBI WGS metagenome assembly FKKE01 (sample SAMEA3931202, study PRJEB13176) | freshwater metagenome | biome: Drinking water system; feature: drinking water; material: freshwater | place: China | collected 2013-02-06
TTGCAAACCCGGCAAACACTACAACTTATCAATTAAGATCAAGCATAGGAAATTGTTATACTATTGATGATGTTACTATAATTCCTGTGCCCTATCCTTTTGTTGATGCGGGCCCTGATGTAGAAATTTGTTTTAATACCCAAACACAATTGAATGGTAGCGTTGTGGCATCAAACTTTTTCTGGAAACCACAAGGTTCTTTAAGTAATCCGAATATGCTAAACCCGATTGCTAAACCAGCGTTTACAACAAAATATATTCTTACTGCAACCGATACATTGGGATGTCCAAAACCCTCTTTTGATACTGTACAGGTAACAGTGCTTCCAAAAGTAAGAGCATTTGCCGGCAGGGATACCATGATCGTTTTTGGTCAACCCTTACAGCTTAGAGCAAATGGCGGTGAAAACTATTTGTGGTCACCTTCCACCTGGTTGAATAATTCTTCAATTGCAAACCCGGTAGCCAATATCGGGCCCAATATTGACAGCATACGCTATATTGTATATGTAACTGATCCTCGCGGCTGTCTTGATTCAGCAACGATACTTGTAAAGATCTTCAAAGTAAATCCGCAAATATTTGTACCCACCGGTTTTACTCCAAATGGTGATGGCTTAAATGATTCTTTAAAACCGATCGCAGTTGGTATTGAACGAATCGAATACTTCCGGGTATATAACCGTTGGGGCCAGCTTGTATTCAGCACAACGATCAATGGTCACGGCTGGGATGGACGCATTGGTGGTAAGCCACAAACAAGCAACACATATGTTTGGATGGTAAAAGCGATCGATTTTACCGGCAAATCTATTTTCCAGAAAGGGACCTCAACTCTTATCAGGTAATTTATTATTGCATTATTGATTTTTTTCTTTCGTTCCATAATGATTTTACCACGCATGATCAATAATGAATAATCAATAATATTGCAAAAAGTTTTTACCATGCAAAAAGTTGTTTTCATCACCGGCGCCTCATCAGGATTTGGAAAAGCTTGTGCAGAAAAATTTGCTTGTCATGGCTACGACCTTATAATCAATGGTCGCCGGGAAGACCGCTTGCTGGAATTAAAAGAACAACTGGAAAAAAAATATAATACAGCAATTCTTGTTTCAGTTTTTGATGTAAGAAACAGGGAGCAGGTTTTTGAGGCAGTAAAAAATATACCCGGAGACTGGCAGTGCATTGATATATTGATAAACAATGCCGGGCTGGCGCTGGGCCGTGATTATTTTGATGATGCCGATCTTGATGATTGGGATACAATGATAGACACCAATGTTAAAGGCTTGCTTTATTCCACTAAAGCATTGCTTCCTTACATAAAAAAAAGTGCAGCACCACATATCATTAATCTCGGTTCGGTAGCAAAAGAAGTGTATGAAAAAGGAAATGTGTATTGTGCTACAAAGGCAGCAGTTGATATTCTTTCACAATCAATGCGGGTTGATCTTTTAAGACATGGTATAAAAGTTACCGCTGTACATCCCGGGGCGGCAGAAACTGAATTCTCAATTGTACGGTTCAAAGGCGATGAAGCAAAAGCAAAAAAGATCTATGATGGACTAAAACCTTTAACAGCAGAAGATGTAGCCGATGTGATTTACTACTGTACAACCTTGCCGCCTCATGTTTGTATCAATGATCTTGTTATAACATCTATTCAACAGGCAAATGCAATCTATTTTAACAGAAAATAGATTGATGGCAATCAAGTTTTCAAAAATTCTATTGTATTCCCCGGGTAGAAGTACGATTATTGCATTAGTCCTGCCACCATTAAATACGATTCCTTTTTACGAGATCCGGCTTTTGAAATCTTAGTATTTAATCCTCGAATTTATACCCTTAGCTAAAGTTTTTTATTAAAAAATTTAAACGGATAACCGGGGAGATATATTTTTATGTTGTTATCAGATCCATATCTATTGAGGACCATTATGAAAACACCGTACCTGCTGATCCTTTCTTTCCTGCTGATTTCTTTTTCAGCAAATTCACAATCAAATGTGATCAAAGTACAATCATGTAGCGATGGGCTTATCTCTAAACAGGTGGACAGCCTGAAGAAATTATATTCTGATGATGGATTTATATTAATGAAAGAAGCTTCGATCGCTATGGAAAGTGAATATGAAATGCCGGTGATCATTCCCTTGAACCAGGGCAGTCTTTATCAATTTGTTTTTATTGGTGAATATACCAGCCGTCTTTACGAGGTACGCATGTATGACTGGAATGAAAAACAGGTTGTATACAAACAAAATAAATGGGGTGATGTAGATGGTAATGTAATTTCCTACGCTTATCAGCCCCGCTTCTCCGAATTTCACATGATGAAACCGGTACAGGTGAACAAGCAAAAGAAAAAGAACCTGTGTGGGTATGTGATGATGTTTAAGAAGGTCAAGTAGAACCACGATTCCCGTGATTTTTATAGATTATGAGGAATGAGGACTAAACATCATTAATAATTCTTTTTTAAATAAAGAGACAACACAAATCTTCATTAGATTGCTTCAAGGTATTTTTGAAATGATTTCTTCAGAATAACAATCTTATAATCAATACTTCTTTTTTCCTCTTAATCTTCTTCTCTAATCCAATAAATCATGGTTCTATTGCGCTAAGGATATCGTCAACTGCAACCCGGCTCTTGTATTTGTGATCGGGGCAGTGGTAGCGATCTTAGGAATCGTTCTTTGTTGCTGGAAGAATAATGTAGCCCGGATACGGCTGTTGACAATGTAGTCTATTGTTGGGTTGATATTAATTACTTTTTGCCCGGCAGTAGGTATAGCACTTGTCTGGTCAAGCTTAAAATTTGCCGTTGCATCATCACGAATGCTGAAGTCAAGACGGAATGTAACATCATTATCCAATTTCATTTTGCCTATCTTCTTTGGCCATGGCATGCCTCTTACTGTCCAATCAGCGCCTACAGTTAATTCTGTAGAACGATTCTCCGCTAATTGATAATCGATAAGACTCAAACTTAATTGTCTTGTTTTACGGTATTCCATTCTTGCACTCAGCCTGTTGGTAAATGTCATATCAACAGAGATCAATGGACTGAATTCCTCAGTGATCGTAACATTCGGAACAAAGAAATAAGGCACATAGTTACCTGTAAGCGGATCAACAAATGATGGGAAACCATAACGGAAAGGATCCTGGAAGAACAATGCCGAATTAAAACTATTCATGCTTAAGGTACTCCGGTATCCATGACGAATGGTGAAATTGGTAAATATATTTTCCAATGCTTTTATTCCGGATGCATTGTAAGTAAGATTCCAGTTTGGCTTTGCTTTTAACCCGTTAAATGGATTTGCATTCAGTTTTGGATTTGAATTTTTGATCAATGAAACACTCAATGGATCTTTATTTGTGTAAGCAGCAATAAATGCGGGAATGATGACATCCTGTGCATACCTGCCATAACCCTGGTAAAAACCATCTGCGCCGGGTGTAGGATTAGGACCATTATAAGGATTTGTTTTACCCAATTTTTCAGAAAGGAATATCCTGTTTGCTTCAAACTGCTTGAATGTTTCTGAAACAATATTCGGATCAAATTTTTTGAACAATGTCTGGAATGAAATATAACTGATGCTGAAACTTCCGAGAGCATATGGATTTACTCTTGTTAAAGGACCAGAACCTGTAAGCGTTGTGTCTTTGAACAATTCAGAATAGTTCTTGGTAAATGTTTTATCAAGATTAAGATCAATATTCAGGTTCCTGACCGGCTGAACAAGTGCAGTTATATTCAAACGCTGATCAAACCGCTGCTGGATAAGCGTATTGAATAAAGGATCTTTTGATAAAATACCTTTTAATCCTTTCCTGTTTATCCATGTAGTATCGGGCTGATAACCCAAAATAAAATCAAAACCTGGCTGCATACTATTCCAGTTTTGACCCAATGCCCTTGTACTATCAAGATAACCCGGCAACGATGTACCTGATGTTTCCGTGTACTGCATGCCAATTCTTTTCAACGAAGTAATGAGTCTTGCTGCGCCTTTTACAATACCACCAACCTCGGGTAAGCTATTTTGCTTCTGTAATTTTCGTTGTTGTCTTTCCTGCTTACGTTGCAGTTTTTTTAATTTTCTTTTTTCTTTGGCAGAAAGGGAATCCGCAGGTTTTACATTTTGTTTAGTAACAGCCTGGTTTTTATTTACAGCATTATTATTCTGTTGTGTTTGTTTTGGCGCATCTGTATAAACAGCTCTCAGGAATCTTGATTTGTTATAAAGCTGATCAAAATTAAAATCACCATTCAGGTTTTTTGTTTGCCCATTGGTGATGGTGTTACCTAAATTCTTTGCAAGCAGGGAAGCGCCGATCCAATCATATTCAGCACGATAGCTGGCCCTGATGGCTGTCCAGTCAAGCAGCGGGAATTTATTTGTCGGGAAGTTGTAAGTGAATGTTGCATCCTGGTGGAAACGTGTATTCCTTCCGCCTTTGAAAAAGTTTTTCCTCACCGAATCTTTTTTCACATCCGTATCAATACGGCCATAAGGCTCATCAATTCTTGCATTGTTGATGGCATTATAATCAACGCTTATTGACCGGGTAAGATCCCAGCGAAGAATATAATAGCGATCGAAGGTGAAGAACTTATCGTACGTCTCTGGTATTTTGTAAGGACCCCCTCCTACATTCTTTGGTTGTAAAGCACCAAACTGCCTGAACACATCTGCTTTTACAGATATCTGTGATGGTTTGTAATTGAAATTAAAATCTTTGATGAATGTCAGCCATTTTGAATTTGATTTTATCAGCTTCTTAAATGGTTCAATGAATTTTGGCTGCGGAGCAAAATTATACCCGATGGCTCCACGTGTTCTTGTCATTTCATCGTGATCTATCAAAGGATTTTTTCTTTCGATCTTTGTATAAGAATAATTTCCATCAAAATTTGAAATATCCCAGAGCTGTGGCTTCTTATTATTCAATTTTAGTTTTCTTACATTGGTAATAGTAAGTGTTTTGATGGTAGTTTCATCAACGGCTTCTCTCTTTATAGAATCACGGATATTCTTAGGATTGTCTTTTAATTTATCCCTAAGCTTTATATCAAGATCATACGGATCATATTCAGGTGTGGAGCTAGTACGGCTAACCCCGGCATAGATGGGTATTTGAATACCGAGTTTTCTTGGAAGCAGTTTTCCTGCATCAATATTCGCAGCAATATCTATCTGTGCAAAATCTTCACGGCTGCGTTCATTCACTCGTTGTTCCAATGTACCAAAACCTGTACTTCGTGCTGCGGCAGACACACTTAAATTGAAAAGATCAGCACCGGTGATGTCCAATCTTCCGATGGCTGCCCAGCCTCCTCTTTCATCAAGCTGAGACAATCTCAATTCATTGAACCAAACCTCTGCAGTGATAGGTTCGAATTTTTTATTCTCAACTCCCATCAGCATACCTCTTACTTCACCCAGGTTTGGATTACCAATAATGGCAAACTTTCTGTCGCCGATCATTTCACTATAGTATTGTGCTGGTGAAAATCCTGCTTTGTTTCGCCGGGATTTTAAACGTACCAATTCCTGTATCTCCAGTTCAAGATCATTTGCCTGTGGCCATATCACCAATGAATCGGAAGCTCCCCATGGTGTTAGTTTCAAAGGCACACGAATTTCATAATAGTTGCTTACAAAATCATTACCAATACGAATTACCGCATGCAGATCATTATCCTGTAATGTGCCCTGGTACACTTCTTCAGCATGAATGAACATATTTAATTTTCCATACTGCCGCAGATCAAGATTCATTGTTTTGAATACACCGCGGGTGGTTCCTTCTATAAGGTTATTCAATTTTAAACTCAGTGATTGTTCATTCAGGTATAAAGGAACATTGTTATTGCTAAGTTGTTGCTGTCTTAAGATACCCGGAGGCTGTACATAGCGGATCGGCTGGCGTTGATCATTCTCTTCAATATTCACGGCAAGCACATCCGTTTTTGTCGGATCATTAGCAGGCAATTTTTTGAACTGCCCCGTTGTATCTACTTCATAAGTAAACCGGCGCCATTGATTGCGTATCAATTCCAGTTTTCCAAAACGGCAAACAACGGTATCGTCAAAATTGGTAAGGAACATTCTGATAAAACGTATGGATTTAAAGTCGGGAATATTTCCCACTTTACTTTGAAATTGTGATACCGGTATCCTGAACAAATACCAATTTTCTGTTCTTACTGTTCCATTGGCTAGTGTTACATCTACTTGTCTTTTGTCGGTAATAAAATTTGTACCGATAGACATGTTTGGTTTCAGATCAACTCTGTATTGGAAATACTCTTCTACTTCATTTAGTGTATTGTCCCGATTCAATTCTTCCTGGTCAGGATACAAGGTAAAGGCATTGATGAATTGCTGATCATTATTTGAAACAGGGGAATTTCCATGGGGATTATTTACATCTTTATACCGACCCAATATTCCTGTTTGAGGTTGATCATAAGAAGGATCACGATAGTTTTTAAAATTATCAGATGCCGGGTCAATGCTGGCTTTTTGATAAATTGAAGAGCCGGCACCAAAGTTTGTTACAAGGCGGCTGAGGTATAAAGATTGTTTTGTTCTTTCCAGCTCATCTGTCAATCCATCATACCCCACATCCTGGTAAGGCCGATCTTCCGGATCATTGCTGAATGCATTGGTTACCTGAATAGGATTTGATGGCACACGACCCCAAACCGTGTTGGTATCAACAGGTATTGCCGGGTTTTTTATAGTTGGTAATCCATTTTCATAAGCTCTTTTACCATCTTTTAAAATATCTTCTGATATATTTCCCAGATTAAAATATAACTGTCCGCCGGTACTAAAAGGTTTGTTGACAAATGGATCCTGCATCCAGAATTCAATGAACTCAATATTGCCTGTTTCAAAGTCTGTTTGATCGATATTACGCATCAAACCGCCCCAGGCCTGTTTTGGATTTAATAAGTTACCATTGGCATTTACCCTTGAACTCCTGTATTCAAAATTGTAAGGGCCTCTTTCTTTAGGATAAAATGCAAGGTCAAAAGTTGTGATAAGGGACTGGCCGATATCATAAGAACGATTGGGGAATATTTCATTTGAATACACCTGTCTTGTTTCAGGTTTTGATAATTCATTCAGGTCACTCCTTAATGGGTTATTCTGATTTCTTGTTTCCTGTAATACCTGTTCGATATTATACCAGGCAAGCTTACCGCGGTTATATCCATAACTAAGGTCATTGTGATTGGTAGCTTCGGGAAATAAAATATTTCCATTTGCATCTGTAGCTCCCTGTGGTGTTGAGGCCATTGTCCAACTGATCAACGGGAAACGGAGATCAATGCTGGTTCGGGTTCCTTCAAAATCATCAACATATACTACTCCTTCATCCCCTTTACCAATTTGTTTTGCATGGCCGGGATCAAGCATGGCAACCTCACCATATGCCCTTATGTTTGATATTACTTTAGTAGAATAGAAAGGAAGCTTATCAAGCCATCGGGATAATCTGGGTATCTCGTTCTGGTAATCAAAGTCAATACCATACATTGTATTTCTTATCGGGTCATCTCCGTAGTTCTGTTTTATAAAGAATGGTCTTTCGCCCAATTTTACGATGGTACCACCGATCGTTAATTTTTTGCTGGCAAGATAATCAAAACGCAAGGCCATATAATTCCTGTTCTGCAAGCCAAAAGTTGCATTGTTCTCATAGTTTACATTGACAGGTACACCGGAATTAATGATGGCCTGGTTGATGACCTTCAATGAACCGAGATCATAGTTAATTTCATAATCTATATTCTCACGAAGTACCTGACCGCCTGCTGTTACTGTAACTGAACCCCGGGGAATATTAAAACCCAGTTGGTATTCCGAATTACCCAGGCCTGATTTGCTTCTGCCAACAAATTTGAAACGATTAAGATTCGCAAATGTTTGTGCAATAGCTTTAATTGTATCATACAAAGGATAGAAAAGATATTTTTCTCTTTGCTGGATACTATCAGGACCTACATAAACATATTCAAGATCTCTTCCGAATGGTTCCAATAGAGGAAATATGATGCGGCTTTGTGATGAAATAACTGTAAATCCTTCTACAAAATCAAAAACACCATCCGGCTGCGGGTCATTTTGATTATTTAAGCGATCAAGATTTAATAATGAAATAAGCGGCTGTCCTTTGTAAGGATCACTTACATCAGCAGGGGGTAAATATCTTTTTTCACCAAGGCTTGGTTCTTCGTACAACACATCCAGTTTAAAATCGGAACGATCCAACTGGCCAAAGCCAACAGAATAAACGTTTTTCATCATCAGGTCCCAGATAGGAAGATTGGTACGTTGAGATGTTGCTTTTAATAATTTCAAAAAGATAACAGGCTGTGTGGTTCCTGTAGAATCGGGTGGCACATCGGTTGAAAATTCACCCACCTGGTAAACCTTTCCATTATAAGTGTATTGAAAAGCGATACCCAGAACTTCATCTGGCTGCAATTGCTGGTTCAATGAAAGAAAACCCACCTGCGGATTAAAATAATAATCAGAAGGTAAGAGCTTGCGGGCAAAAGTTTTTTCAAAATCCTGTACTGGTTGCAAACCCAAACCTGTTAATGCACTGGTAACAGCAGAAGAACTCCTTGCTCCCGGTGTGCTTATGATAGTTGAATAAAGTGTGTTGACCTCATTCCGGGGAGGAATAACAGTTCCTGTTCCACCCCAGGGACCATAAGGATCACTTTCGCCAAGATCCATCAAGGCTACAACATCCCTGGTATCGGTTGTTGCTCCTGTCCTGTTCGTAACCCAAACTTCAACCCGAAGTATTTGCGCCAAAGAATTAACAACGGGCAGATTTTTCATTGCCGTATTATAGTTGCTGCGGAAATACTGCGACATCAGGAAGTGACGGTTCTCTTCATATTCATCCACTTTATATGAAAATACCTGGGTTGATGAGCCACCTTGTATGCCTAATGACTGACGGCTGGAACGCTGATTGGCAAATACAGAAGTGACAAATAATTTTCCGAATTGCAATTGTGTTTTTACACCAAATAATGATTGTGCGCCGGGTATCAATGTTCCTTTAGAAGTAAAACTTGTATTACCGGCCTGGAAGATCTTTAATATTTCATCATCTTTTCCCTGGTAATCCAGCTTCAGTTGGTTTTCAAAATTAAAATTGGCAAGCGTATTATAATTGATCGGAAGTTTTAGTTTATCGCCAATGTTTGCATCAACCTGGAACTGGCTATTCATATCAAAATCCAAACCGCCATAGTTGCGTGAACGTTCCGGAAGTGTGGGGTTATTTATTTTTTGTCCCTGGTAGCCGATAGATAAACCAACAAATCCTGATGGCTTGATCTCTATTTTACTATTTGGCCCATTACCCACAATCCTGTTTACCCAATCATTTACAAAGTTGAACTTTGGCTTGTATTGCCGGCGGTTAAGATTCGCAAGCAGGCTGGCTCTTTTCCTGAAATATTCATTCTCATCCTGTCTTCCTTTCAGATCCAAAAATTCTTTCATTGAAAAAGACATGGGCACACGATAAAATTTATCGCCGATCTTTTCAATGACAAAGTATTGTTTTGTTACAGGATCATACTCAATATTTCTTTTAATAAAATTTGTATCCTTTAAATAAAATGGATCTTTTATGGGGTAATTATAAGGATCGCCATACCTGTCAGATGGAGTGGGTCGAATAGTATCACCGGGAAAATAATTGTAATAACCAAACCAGGGAAAAGGCGAAGCATTCACCTTAATGGTAATAAAAGCGAGGATTATAGCTGTTACCAGCGTACGTGATGTAATGGTCAACTTAGGGCTCAAAACTTTCTCAACAGAATTAGTTAGGTAAATCTCGATTCGATAGGCTTACAGAGTTTTTAGAGCTTTCTTGATAACATCCTCGAGGGAGGTTAGCGTAGGGTCAGATTGTATGACCCTTTGAATTGCCTGATCGGCGGTGTTCCGGGCTATACCCAGGGCCATCAGTGCAATTAACGCATCGGAGTGCAAAGTATTGTTTTTCATAGCGGAAATATTTGTTTCTAACGGTTGTTTTGATAGTTTATCACGAAGTTCAAGCACCACTCTTTCTGCTGTCTTTTTTCCTATTCCTTTTATCTTTTCAAGACCATGAGTATCACCATATACGATCAACCTCGTAATCTCTTCGGGCTTCATATATGACAACATGATCCGTGCAGTTGATGCACCAATTCCCGATACAGAAATTAAATTAAGGAACAATTCTTTTTCTGATTTATCAAAGAAGCCATAAAGCAGGTGAGCATCTTCCCGAATCAGCAGGCAGGTGTGCAAAACACCGCTATCAAGTTGCTGGATCTTTGAATAAGTGTTTAAACTTATCTGCACTTCATACCCCACCCCATTTACATCTACTTGAACCATAGCAGGGCTTTTGAAAACAAATTTTCCATCAAGATAAGCGAACATGCCTGCAAAATAAGGGAAACAGTTTGAAGTTTGAGGGTTGACGTTTGCGGTTAATCTGAATATCTAAAATATTTATGTTCATGCCATTGAATGGCAACTTCGAACCTCAAACTTCAAACCTCAAACTTACCTTATCTTCGCTGCTTTAATTTTTATTGATGATTAAAAAAGTAACAGCAGCGATCACAGCCGTTGGCGGATATGTTCCTCCGGATAAACTCACAAACGCTGATCTTGAAAGAATGGTTGATACCAATGATGAATGGATAAGAACAAGAACCGGTATTTCTGAAAGAAGAATTTTGAAAGGTGAGGGCAAGGCTTCATCAGATTTGGGGGCGCCTGCAGTTTTGGAACTTTGTCAGAAACGTGGAATGGATCCAAAAGAAATTGATTGCCTTATCTGCTGTACGGTAACCCCGGATATGCTTTTTCCCGCTACAGCAAATATTATTTGTGATAAGATAGGAGCCACCAACGCATTTGGTTTTGATCTGAATGCAGCCTGTTCTGGTTTTTTATATGGGCTAACCACGGGAGCTGCATTTATTGAAAGTGGCCGGTATAAAAAAGTTGTGGTGGTGGGTGCAGATAAAATGAGTGCAATTGTAGATTATACTGATCGTACAACCTGTGTGCTTTTTGGTGATGGGGCCGGTTGTGTTTTATTGGAACCCAATCATGAAGGTTATGGTTTGCTTGATACGATACTGAAAAGTGATGGAAGCGGTCGTCATTATTTATATCAAAAAGCGGGTGGCTCACAAAGACCTGCTTCGCATGAAACAGTGGATAATAAAGAGCATTTTATTTACCAGGATGGTCAACCCGTATTCAAATTTGCGGTAAAAGGCATGGCCGATGTAAGTGCCGAACTTTTAGAAAGAAATAATTTAACCGGTGATGATATTGCCTGGCTGGTTCCTCACCAGGCCAATAAACGCATTATTGATGCTACAGCAAACCGAATGGGACTTAGCCCGGAAAAAGTAATGCTGAACATTCATCGCTATGGAAATACAACGGCAGCAACAATTCCACTTTGCCTTTGGGATTTTAAGCATGAAATAAATAAAGGTGATCTGATTGTGCTGGCTGCATTTGGCGGGGGCTTTACCTGGGGTGCTACATTAGTGAAGTGGGAATATTGATCTTATCCAATTAATAATTCAAACGGGTTTGGAATTTTAATCTTGCTTGTTTTAACCACCTTTGATCAGGCATGAAAAAAAAATTACTTGGCATTTCCTTTCTTCTTTTTGCTTTGTATTCATTTTCTCAAAAATCGGATCTGCAAAAGATCAGCAGCCGTAAGATGAAAATGCCTGATACTACAGGCTGGAAGAAAACAGGTTTTTTCATTTTTAATGTTAACCAGGCTGCAATAAGCGATTGGTCAGGCGGGGGTGAAAGATTTTTGATAGGCATTAACGGAATTGTCAACTATGCACTTCATCATCAGAAAGGGAAATACTCCAAAGACACGTATATAGATATTGAATTAGGAGCTGTAGAAGCTTCCAGCTTTAAAAAATTCAGAAAAACCACAGATCGTTTTGATATCACTATTGAATTAGATCATACAACAAGCAACAGGAATTTGTATTATGGTTTGCTTTTTAATTTAAATACGCAACTGCTGGGTGGGCATAATTATGCAATAGCCGGATATAATAAGGTTTCCTCCTTTCTATCACCTGGTAAATTTTTACTTGCACCGGGTATTGACCTGAAAAAAGCAACCCCAAATAGTTATTTTTCATTATTCATTTCCCCGCTTACAGCAAGATGGGTGACAAAAACCGATGATGATTTTTATCATCAAAAAAAGTTTGGTGTTGACTCTGCACAAAAAGTAAATACAGAGTTCGGTACCTATATCACTTCACATTACAATATAAAGATCTCAAAAAACACAAGGTATATCGGCCGGCTTGACCTGTACAGTAATTACCTGAGAGAGCCCGGTAATATTGATGTATTAATGAATAATCTGTTAACAGTTAACATCTCCCATGTTTTTGCAGCAAACATTTTACTTGATATCATTTATGATCATGATATAAAAAGAAGAACACAAATACAGGAGATATTTGGATTGGGATTGAAATTGAAATTATAATTATTTCTTCCGGCTCCAGACAATAAAATCTGTTTGAGGTATCTTTTCAATTCCAAGCTGCCTAAGCATATTCACCAATTGCCCCCGATGATAAGTGCCATGATTGAAAACATGCAACAGCATTTGAAAAATGGGTTGCTTGAAAGATTCTTTTTTCTGGTTGTAATACTGAAAAACATGATCAAGCATAGGCTCAGTGGCGGTACTCACCCACTCCTGCCATTGCTGATTTTGCTGTAGTAATCCATTGGCAATATCTTTCAATGATGAATTAAAATTATCGCTGGGCCGGGTGAATCGTTCATGCAATTTCATTCGCTGCCACCAGATGCTTTCAGCATCCCACATATGAAACAATGTACTGTATAGACTCTTAAAGCTGCTTGGCATCTCCAGTTTTTGTTTTTCTTCCGGTAAAACAAGAATTACATCGAGCAATTTTTGATTAGCCCAGATATTATAAGCGGCCAGTTGAGAAAGAAGATCTTTCATACCCCCAACCCCTAATGGGGAGCTTTGAAGATTGCTAATGTTTGAAATCATTTATTTTTGGTTGCGCTACGGGTTAGAATCAATCATCAAATTTCAAATTCCAAAATTTATATATGGATAAAAGTTTTCCCCGTCCGACCGATCCCAATGGGGAAACCTCCAAAGAGAGGTCATCCGGGCGGACACTTTCTGGATTTGGCTCGGTTGCCTTGCATGCGGGGCATCAACAAGATCCATTGTATGCCCATGTTACTCCCATTTATGCCACATCAACGTTTGTTTATGATGAAGCGGAACAAGGTATGCGCCGTTTCAGTGGCGAAGAAGAAGGCTATATCTATAGCCGATGGGGTAATCCGAATTTTACAGAAGCAGAAAATAAAATTGCCGCCCTGGAAGCATTCGGGTTAAAAGATGAAAAGGAAAAACCCTTACAACTAAAAGCCTTTCTTCATGCTTCAGGAATGGCAGCATTAACTACTTTGATGGTAAGTAACCTGAAAAAAGGTGATAAGATCCTTTCACACTATTCTTTGTATAGTGGTTTTGAAGAATTGATCACAAGGATACTTCCGCAATTTGGAATTGAACCTGTTCTTGTTGACCTGAGAGATCTGAATAAAGCTGCTGAAGCCATTAAAGCCAATCCTGGTATCAGGCTGATGTACCTGGAAACACCGGCTAATCCAACGATTCAATGCGTGGATATTGAAGAGCTCACGAAGATCGCAAAACAAAATGCTCTGCTTGTAGCAGTTGATAACACTTTCGCAACTCCCTACCTGCAGCAACCTTTTAAATACGGAGTAGATTATGTTTTTCATAGCACCACAAAATTCTTAAACGGGCATGGTACAGCTATCGGCGGAATATTACTTGGAAGAGATCTTGAAAAAATGAATAACCAGGTAAAGAAAACTTACCGCATACTGGGAGTTAACAGCAATCCGTTTGATGCATTTCTTTTAACCCAGGGATTAAAAACTTTGGAATTAAGAATGGAACGTCATTGTTTTAATGCGATGAAAGTTGCCGGGTACCTGGATTCGCATGCTGCCATTTCAAAAGTGAATTATGCCGGGCTTACTTCACACCCTGATCATAAAACAGCGATGAAGCAGATGAAACATGCCGGAGCCATGCTAAGCTTTGAAATGAAAGAGGGCCTGCAGGCAGGAATTGATTTTATGAATAAACTGAACATGTGTATCCGAACCGTTTCGTTGGGAACTGCTGAAACTATTCTTTGCCATCCGGCATCAATGACCCATGCGGCCACACCAAAAGAAAACCGTGAAAAATATGGGATTACTGATGGACTGATAAGAATGAGTGTAGGACTGGAAAATATCAATGATATACTCAATGATCTTGAACAAGCACTTACTTAAATTCGCATTAATAAACCACACTACATGAAACCACTATTTGTTTTCTTGCTGCTCGCCACAAGCAGTATTTTATTTGCCCAAAAAAATCAATCAAAACCTGCCGATCCCTTTGCCGGGCTTGATACTGTTTTTGCAAGAGTATTAAAAGACAGGAAAGCTGTTGGCTTTGCTGTAGCGGTTGTCAGCAAAGACAAGATCATTTATGCAAAAGGTTTTGGTTATCGTGATCTTGAGAAAAACCTCCCGGTCACTGTCAATACACAATTTGCGATCGGATCCTGCTCCAAAGCTTTTACTTCCTCCCTGCTGGGAATACTAAACAAAGACGGGAAGATCGATTTTGATAAACCGGTAAAACAATATTTGCCGGAATTGGAATTTTACAATGATGAAATGAATAACAATATTACTGTACGGGATATTCTATGCCATCGTACAGGGCTGCCACGTCATGATTATTCCTGGTATCTTTTTAATTCTGCCTCAAAAGACAGTTTGATGGAACGTATAAAATACCAGGAGCCAACAGCGAAATTAAGACAGACATGGCAGTACAATAATTTTATGTTTCTTGTACAGGGAGTGCTTTCAGAAAAGCTAATGGGTAAAACATGGGAGCAAAATGTAAAAGAAAATATTTTCACTCCGCTTGGAATGAATACATCAAATTTCTCAGTACATGATATGGCAAAAGTGAATGATGCTGCTCTTGGCTATACGGTCATCAAAGACAGCATCATCAGGAAATTGGATTATTATGATATCAATGGAATGGGCCCCGCCGGGAGCATCAACAGTAGTGTGAATGAAATGGCAAACTGGGTCATCACATGGATCAATGGTGGTAAGTTCAAAGGCAAAGAAATATTGCCTTCAACTTATGTTACGCAGGCAATGTCATCGCAAATGGTTGTTGGCTCGGCATTGCCAGACAAAGAAGTTCCCGATGCTTTTTTAAGTAATTATGGTTTTGGCTGGTTCCTTAGTGCTTATCGCGGTCATTACCGGGTAGAGCATGGGGGAAATATTGACGGCTTTTCTGCAAGCACAAGTTTTTTCCCTTCAGATAGCGTTGGAATAATTGTATTGACCAATCAAAATGGTTCGGCTATTCCGGGTATTGTGAGAAATACTATTGCCGACCGGTTGTTTGGATTAAACAGGATCGATTGGAACAAAAGAACCAATGATGCACAGGCAAAAGCAAAAGCGGCAGCTAAAGAAGCAGAAAAAACTTTTGTCAGCAATAAAAAACAAGGAACCAATCCCTCGCATAAGTCAGCGGATTATGAAGGATTGTTTAATCATCCCGGATATGGTACTCTTGAGATCTATACCAAAAATGATTCTTTGTTTTTCAGATCAAGAAATGGAGATGCATGGTTAAGGCATTATCATTATGATGTATTTGAGTTATTTCCTGTAGATAAAAAAGAGGGCATCGATACCACGCAAAGTGCACAGATCAATATTCAATACCATACCAATGCTGCAGGAGATATTGACAAACTATCAATGCCAATACAAGCGGGGTTGAAGGATATTGAATTCAATCGCATTCCCAAACCAAAAGAGATCACAAAAGCCGATCTTGAAAAATATGTTGGCGACTATGAACTGGGACCCGGAGTGATAGCAAAATTTTACATCAAAGGAGAAAAAACATTATATGCATTTATCGAAGGTCAGCCGGAGTATGAACTGGTAGCTACCGATAAACACAAGTTCGATCTGAAAATCTTAACGGGCTATAGCGCCATGTTTGAGGAAGATGCCAGCGGAAAGATCATTTCTGTAAGTTTTATACAGCCAAATGGAACATTTAAAGCAAAAAGGAAAGATCCATGATTTCCAGGATTAAATTGATTAATATGAAGACCGGAGTATTCACTTTTATTCTTTTTTCTATTTTATTTATTTCCTGCAAGCAAACACAGCAATATGATACCATCATACGCAATGGAATGATCTATGATGGAAATGGAGGCGAGCCATTAAAAGGAGATATTGGAATAAATGCTGACACTATTGCTTTTATTGGTGATCTTTCAAAAGCAACTGCGAAGAATGAAATTGATGCAAAAGGAAATGCGGTGGCACCAGGTTTTATAAACATGCTAAGCTGGGCTACGGAAACTTTAATTGAAGATGGCCGTTCTCAAAGTGATATTAAGCAAGGCGTAACACTTGAAGTAATGGGGGAAGGCTGGAGCATGGGACCTTTGAGTGCCTCCATGAAAGAAAGAGAACAAAAAGCTCAGGGGGATATCAAATACAAAATAGAATGGAATACACTTGGTGAGTATTTGAATTTTTTAGAAAAAAAAGGAGTGAGTTGTAATATTGCTTCATTCATTGGGGCTACTACTGTAAGAGATTTTGTGATCGGTGAAGATAACAGGGAACCAACTGCAGCCGAACTTGATTCAATGAAGATGCTTGTACGGCAAGCCATGCAAGAAGGTGCATTAGGTGTGGGTTCATCCCTTATTTATCCTCCTGCATTTTTTGCCAAAACAGAAGAGCTGATAGAATTATGCAGGGAAGCTGGTAAATATGGCGGTTCTTATATCAGTCATATGCGCAGTGAAGGAAATAAATTTTATGAGGCTGTTGAAGAATTGATAAGAATTTCAAAAGAGGCCAATGTGCACGGAGAAATTTATCATTTAAAAGCGGCAGGAAAAGATAACTGGAATAAACTGGATAGCGTCATTCGTAGGGTGGAAAGAGCAAGAAGGGAAGGAATTGATGTGGCTGCAAATATGTACACATATATCGCCGGCGCAACAGGCATGACGGCGGCTTTTCCTCCTTCCTTGCAAGATGGTGGTTTTGCAAAACTCAGGGAAAGATTGATGGACCCAAAAGTCAGAGAAGAAATGAAGAAGGCGATGAATACAAATGCTTCTGATTGGGAAAACCTTTATTATGGAGCCGGCGGTGCTGAAAATGTTTTATTGCTAAGCTTTAAACAAGATTCTTTGAAAAAGTATACTGGTAAATCTTTAGCTGAGGTAGCTAAGCTAAGGGGCAAAACACCGGAAGAAACAGCGATGGACCTGGTGATACAGGATAGCACAAGAGTAGGTGTTGCTTATTTCCTGATGAGTGAAGAGAATGTAAAGAAACAAGTAGCTATTCCCTGGGTGAGTTTTGGAAGCGATGAAGGTTCTTATACAAATGAAGGAGTTTTCCTAAAATCAAATGCACATCCAAGAGCTTATGGAACTTTTGCAAGAGTATTAGGCAAATATTGCCGCGATGAAAAATTGATCTCTTTGCAGGAAGCCATCCGCAAACTTGCAAAACTACCCGCAACAAATCTTAAAATTCAAAAACGTGGTGAATTAAAAGTTGGGAACTATGCCGATATTGTAATTTTTGATCCTGCAAAAGTGAAAGACAATGCAACGTTTGACAAGCCACATCAATATGCTGAAGGCATGATACATGTTTTTGTAAATGGAGTTCAGGTATTGAAAGATAGTGAACATACAAATGCAAAACCGGGAAGATTTGTGAAAGGGCCGGGTTATGCAATTAAGAATTAAAAAATAATAATTGTGATACAGATTCGAAGAGCGGTTAAAGAAGATTGTCCAAGATTATTGGAGCTCGTAAAAGAGTTAGCCGTATATGAAAAAGCGCCGAATGAAGTAACGGTTACCTTAGAACATTTTACCGATAGTGGTTTTGGAAATAAACCCGTGTGGTGGAGTTTTGTTGCCGAAGAAGGTGGAATTATTCTCGGTTTTGCTCTTTACTATATCCGTTATTCAACATGGAAAGGACAAAGAATGTATTTGGAGGATATAATCGTAACAGAAGCGGCAAGAGGAAGAGGAATAGGAAAAATGCTGATGGACCGGTTGATAGAAGAAGCAAAAGAAAAAAAATTCAGTGGTATCATGTGGCAGGTGCTTGAATGGAATGAACCAGCCATTAACTTTTACAAAAAATACAATGCAAATTTTGATGGGGAATGGGTGAACTGCAGCATCAACTTATAAAAAAAATATCCTCCCGAAATTCAGGAGGATGTCTCTATTTTTCGCAAAGTCTAATTTTTTTAACTCACACCCTGCACTTCCATCATCTTATCAATTTTCAACACCAATCCCTGTAATACTTTTCCCGGGCCTGCTTCGGTAAATTTTGAAGCTCCATCAGCGATCATTGCCTGTACACTCTGTGTCCAGCGAACGGCTCCCGTTAACTGATCAATAAGATTTTGTTTTATCTCATCTTTATCCATCACTGCTTTTGCCACCACATTCTGATAAACTGCACAAGTGGGATTGTGAAACTTTGTTTGTTCAATTGCAGCTTTCAGTTCTTCTCTTGCCGGTTCCATTAATGGCGAATGAAAAGCTCCTCCAACAGGTAGTACCAATGCTCTTTTTGCGCCGGCGGCTTTCATGCGTTCACAGGCAATATCAATTCCTTTAACAGAACCGCTGATCACTAATTGGCCCGGACAATTATAATTAGCCGCAACAACCACTTCCCCTGTTTCTTTATACACTTCGGCACAGATAGCTTCCACTTTATCATCTGCAAGATTCAAGACGGCCGCCATTGTTGAAGGATTCATCTCACAAGCTTTTTGCATAGCACCGGCACGAACAGCCACTAATTGCAATGCATCTTCAAAGCTTAAAGTACCGTTTGCCACCAAAGCAGTGAATTCACCCAATGAATGACCGGCTACCATATCAGGTGATGCACTTTCAATTGTTCTGTAAGCAACAATAGAATGGAGAAAAACAGCTGGCTGTGTTACATTGGTTTGTTTCAGGTCTTCATCAGTTCCATTGAACATGATATCAGAGATCCTGAAACCTAAAATTTCATTGGCTTGTTCAAAAAGTTTTTTTGCAAAAACACTGTTGTCGTAGTGATCTTTTCCCATTCCTTTGAACTGCGAGCCCTGGCCTGGAAATACAAATGCATGTTTCATGGTTCGATAGTTTACCCCCACCCTGCCGGTGATGGATAGGTGAATCACCGGAAAAAAAAAGTTTGATACAAGTATCAAACTTTTTAAATGAATTACAAATATACCGGATTAGCTTAAATCGGCTGATATAAGTTTGAGGAACTCACTGCGGGTCGGGCTCTTATGAAATTCACCGTCAAATGCCGATGTTGTGGTCACTGAATTTTGTTTTTGCACACCCCGCATCATCATGCACAAATGTTTTGCTTCAATAACAACAGCTACACCCAGCGGGTTCAGTGTTTCTTTAATAGCATCTTTAATTTGTATTGTTAATCTTTCCTGTACCTGCAGCCTTCTTGCAAATACATCAACCACTCTTGCAATTTTACTCAAGCCCGTTATCCATCCATTGGGGATATAGGCCACATGTGCCTTACCAATAAATGGCAACATATGATGCTCACACATACTGTATATCTCTATATCTTTTACCACTACCATTTCACTTATTTCTTCATGAAATTTTGCTGAATTAATGATGGCTTTTGCATCCAGTTGATACCCTTGTGTCAGGTATTGCATAGCTTTTGCCAGGCGTTCAGGAGTTTTTTTTAAACCTTCACGTTGCGTGTCTTCACCAAGCAATCCCAAAATTTCCTCATAGTTTTTTATTAACCCGCTGGTGATCTTCTCATCGAACTGTTCAATTTTTTTATAGGCCATAGAACGAATTTGAAAATTTAATTATGTTACCGGCATTTAGCAACTCATCATCGTCACTTGTAGAGTCAGTTGACCTTCGGAGCACACTTGTACTACATTAATCCCAATCATCCTTTTCTGCAAATGTGAAAACTCAAAGGTCAAAATAAACTTTTCAAAATTGTTTCACTTTTCACATCTCACCTACACGGGGTACTCAACAAAATTCCTCGGTGTTTCATACAATCTTATCTGAAGGTCTTTTTCCTTATCAATATGAGGTCTCAGCAAATCGTAGATCACAATTGCAATATTTTCTGCTGTAGGGTTCAACTGCCTGAATTCTTCGGTATCAAGGTTTAAATTCTTATGATCAAATCTTTCAACGATTTCCTGTTTAACCAGGTCACTCAGCTCTTTCATATCCATTACATAACCTGTTTTTTCATTTGGCTCGCCGGTGATCTTTACTACAAGTTCATAATTATGGCCATGATAATTTGGTAAGGCACATTTTCCAAATACTTTGGTATTCGTTTTATCATCCCAGCCGGGATTGAATAAACGATGAGCAGCATTAAAATGTTCTTTTCTGAATATGGCTACTTTTTTACCCATTTTATGTCAATAACAAATTACAGGGTGATTAGTTTATTTTTCGCCATAATATTCAACATAGATCTTTGCCGTTTCCACCAATTTCAAACAATGCAGCTGAACCGGTGGCGGCAAATGTGGTTCCAGCTCCTGCCAGATAGCCGTCACCAAATTTTCAATAGAGCATAATTTACCTTTCATAAAATCAACATCTACATTTAAGTTTTTATGATCAAGCTTCCCGGTAATTTTTTCATTGATCAATGCACCAAGTTTCTTGGCATCAAAAATAAAACCGGTATCCGGATCAGGTTCTCCCTTTATGGTTACAAACAATTCAAAATTGTGGCCATGCCAGTTTTCATTGGCACATTTACCAAATACTTCATCATTTTTTTCTTTACTCCATCCGGGATTATAAAGTTTATGGGCAGCATTAAAATGTTCGATCCTTGTTAAGTAAACCATGCATTACTTTTTTGCTTTCTTCACAGCAGTTTGGGCGGAAGAATCCCGGTTGCTGTCGGGAATGGCGCAAAGGTAAGCCTGCCTGCTTTACAAATGATGTACGATATTTGCCAAAATGGGAAAAAATATACTTGTAGCAGCAGCAACTGCAAAAGAAATAGGTCCTTTTATAGCATTCACCCGGTCAGGAAATTTTACCCATATTGACATTCTTATTACAGGGATTGGACTTACTGCATGTACTTATCACCTGCACAAACAACTTGGTTTAAAAAAATACGACCTGGTGATACAGCCCGGTGTGGCCGGTTGTTTTGATCAGAATATAGCTCTTGGAGAAGTAGTAGCGATTAATAAAGATACTATTGCTGATCAAAGTGTGATTGCGCTGCAAAAATTAAAAACACTTTTCGATCTTAAGCTTGTGCCGCAAGATCAGTTTCCTTATAAGAAAGGTTGGCTGATTAATCCTAATAAAGAGATTTTAAAACGATCGAAACTGAAAATTGTTAAGGGAATTTCAGTAAACCAGATCAGTACATCAGACACAATGATTAAATTTTATCGGGATGTTTTTGATCCTGTAACGGAATCAATGGAAGGAGCAGCGCTGCATTATGTTTGTTTAATGGAAAATATACCATTCCTTCAAATAAGAAGCATCTCAAATTATATTGGTGAAAGAAATAAGAAGAAGTGGAATATGATGGATTCTATAATCAACCTGAATGTTGCGTTGATCAAAACAATTAATAATTATTA